>VFQQ010000505.1_pt1 | contig 75788 bp, 72 predicted proteins | sample 3512341 | NCBI WGS metagenome assembly VFQQ01 (sample SAMN10412373, study PRJNA504923) | tailings metagenome | isolation source: Relicate 2 Philex TSF1 revegetated site | place: Philippines: Tuba, Benguet | collected 2017-08-29
CAGCACTATGGCTCTTTTTCCTTTCGATTGCACCACCCATACGGGTAAAATGAAGAAAAAGTGAAGATAAGCATAACGACCAACCGGGCGATGACTTGCCGGACTTCGCTTGCCTGCCAGTTTAAGACAAGCTTTACCATGATGATCCATCGTCATCCGATGGAATACCGCCCCGCCCGGCAGAAGGGTGGTTCAGGCAACGAAATTGGCCCGCCGTTCCAAGAAGAGCGGCGGGCTTTTTATGTTTCGCGGCAGATCGAGAAACCAAAGTTTTATTGTTCCGAGCGGTCACGCCTAAGATAAAAATGAAAGTTGCTCCCATTTACGTTACCGGATGCTGCTCTAGGTAACGAAGTGGTGATCAATGCCATCTGCCTCAGCGACACGGCAGATGGTATTCGGCTAAATGTGGAACAGAACGTTCGTTCCGGGGGAATTCGTTGAAAGCTTATTTCGTTCGCATCGCGGCGGACAAACAAGTCGTAGGTCTCTTCGTTGCACCGTCGGTTTCAATGCTGGCGGCGCTTGTGGACGAGTGCGTCGATCCGAATGAGTGCGAATATGCCCCGGCGCGGATGGGTGGCATCATGGTCGCTGGGAAGGCGGCTGCGACCTGGCCATTGACGGATGCCGCCGACGAGGAAGCCGGCCAGCACGAAAATCCGACCGGTATCGAGGGCAGTATACTTTCCCAGCAATGGGAAGATGACCTGCGCTACGTTCCGGCTGCCCTGGAATGGAAGCGGCTCGCACCGGAAGACGGCGTGTTGACGAAAGCAAAACTGGCTTCGAAAAGCCACGGCAAATAAATCCCGAAACACCTGACGCCGGTTCGCAATGGCGTGCTGGCCGCGCCCTGATGAGCTTTTGCTTCGGCGTTTCGCGTTGAAAATCCTGATTGTTGTGGCACTGAATTGGCCGTGGGCCAACATGCCAGCGGCTGCGCTCGGTCCCCGCCTTCTGCCCGTCTTACATTAAGGTGGTTGAAATTAGTGCGATCTGCGATCGCACTATTGTGTGATTATGAGATCGCAATATAGTGCGGTTCGGCCGGGGGTTGGAGGGTTGGCGGCGAATGCCGCCGCAAAAACGATGATCCAGGCAAAAAGCCGTCCGCCCGGGTTTGAGCGGTGGCGAAGCGCGGTCGCAATCGGGCAATCAAAATGGGAGCACGACATGAACTGGAAGACGACGGCAGTAGGCCTCGCATTGTTGGCGACGACGGGTCTCGCCCGCGCCGAGGGTGAGTTGAACATCTACAACTGGGGCAACTACACCAATCCCGAGATGGTCAAGAAATTCGAGGACCAATTCAAGGTCAAGGTTACCGTCACTGATTACGATTCCAATGACACCGCACTCGCCAAGATCCGCCAGGGCGGCCACGGCTTCGACATGGTTGTCCCTTCCGCCTCGGTGGTGAAGGTGTGGATTGACGAGGGCCTGGTTCTCGAAAGCCGTCCAGACCAGATGGAAAACTTTGGCAATGTCGATCCCCGCTGGGTCGACGTGCCATTCGATCCGGGCCGTCATTATTCGGTGCCGTGGCAGTGGGGCACGACCGGCGTGACGGTCAATGCGTCGATCTATTCGGGTAATCCCAACACCTCGGCGATCTTCATGGACCCGCCGGCCGAACTCGTCGGCAAGGTCAATGTCGTGCCGGAAATGTCCGACGTCATGTATCTCGCCATCGCCTATGTCGGCGGCGAGCCCTGCACCGGCGACAAGGAAGTGCTGAAGAAGGTTCGCGACACGCTGGTTGCAGCCAAGCCGAAATGGCTGTCGATGGATTTTGGCAACATCGAGAAATACGCCAAGGGCGATATTTCGGCCGGGGTAAACTGGAACGGCGCCTCCTTTCGCTCACGGCTGAAGAACGACAAGATAGTCTATGGCTATCCGAAGGAAGGCTATCCGATCTGGATGGACAATCTGATGATCCTCAAGGACGCCAAGAACACCGAGAACGCCAAGCTGTTCATGAACTTCGTGATGGACCCGGAAAATGCGGCGATGCTCTCGAGCTTCGCCCGCTACGCCAATGGCATCAAGGGTTCGGAAGCCTTCCTGCCGGAAGACATGAAGGATGCGCCTGAAGTCAATATCCCGGCCGAATTTGCCGACAAGGGCAAGTTCAACCTTGCCTGCGCACCGGACGTGCAGGCGCTCTACACCCGGATATGGACCGATCTTCTGAAGTGACATCGGTAAGCCGCCCGGTTTGCCGGGCGGCTTGTTCCAGAGCAATTCCAGGAAAAGTGTTTAGCGGTTTTCCGTGCCGAACTGCGTAAAACAAAATGCGGGATAAGAGGTGTTGCATGGCGCTCGATCCGGAAATCAAGGCGATGCTCGACCGGCTCGCGGCCGAGCAGGCTTCGTCGCAGCAACAGGTCACGCTGCAAAGCGCGCGCCGCGACTATCGCGCGCAATACCGCGAAATGAGCCGCGCATCCGAAGGCGACGTGTCCGAAACTACGATGCCGCTGCCGGGCGGCCATGCCGAGACGTCCCTTCGCATCTACACGCCCGCCGGCCTTGCCGGACCTGCGCCGGTGATCCTCTATCTGCACGGCGGCGGCTTCGTGCTTGGCGACGCCGACACCTATGCGCCGCAATCGGCCCGCATTGCGCTCGAATGCGGGGCGGTGGTGGCTTTTCTGGAGTACCGGCTTGCGCCGGAGCACCCGTTTCCCGCGGCTCTCGAGGACACGCTTCTCGCCGTGGACTGGATCGTGCGCAATGCCGCGTCGATCGGCGGCGATGCTGGCCGCTTCGTGCTGATGGGCGACAGCGCCGGGGCAAACCTGTCGATCGCTGCCATGCTGCAGGATCGGGCGCCATTCAAGGGTGCGTGCCTGCTCTACCCGCTGGTCGATGCGCGGCCCTATCTCGGCCTTGCGCCGAAATCGGCGTCGGACGAGGCTTTCGCCACCGGCCATTATCTGGAATTCGCCGAGACAGAGTATTTCGCAAGAGCCTATCTGCCGGATCACGCCCTGGCGTCCGATCCCCGCGTTTCGCCGGTGCTCGCCGCAGATTTGAGCGGGCTGCCGCCGATCCTGTTCTACGGCGCCGAAAACGACATCCTGCGCGATCAGGGCCGTGCGTTCGCGCAACAGTTGGAGGCTGCCGGCAATGATGTGAAATACCGTTGCTTCGACGGCCTCATTCACAACTTTATGCAGCATTCCGGCATTTCGAAGTGCTCCGATGCGGCCTTTCTGGAAGTCTGTGGGGCCGTGAAACAGATACTTGTGGCATAGCCTATCGAAATGACCACTGTGCCTTTTCGTGTCGAAAGCCTGCATGTTTATCCGCTGAAGTCCGGTGCCGGGCTAGCTGTTGAAACCGCACGGCTTGAGCCGGAAGGGCTCGTCGGCGACCGGCGCATGATGGTCGTGGACGAAGAGGGAAACTGCATAACCGCCCGCAAGACTTCGAAGCTGATGCAGGTGCGCACGCATCTCGACGGCGACGAGGTGGTGCTGACTGCGCCCGGCATGCCGGTGCTTGCCTTCGCGCGTGGCTCTCTGCGCCGGACCGATACGGTGACAATCTGGGGTGACAGCGTGATCGCCCTGGACGCCGGGGACGACGTTTCGCAATGGCTGCAGGACTTTCTCGGCAGGCCATGCCGTCTTGTGCTGAAGGGCGGCCAGACCCATCGCCTGCTCGGGCTGGGCGGTGGCGGCACCGTCAGCTTTGCCGATACCGCACCACTCCTTCTGACCAATGCGGCATCGCTTGCCGACATGAACCGCTTCCTCGAAACCGAGGCTGAAATGCAGCGTTTCCGGCCCAATCTGGTCGTCAGCGGGCCGGGCGCTTACGCGGAGGACGGCTGGGCTTCGGTGCGCATCGGCGGGATCGAGTTCGAGGTGGCGGGCGCTTGCGACCGCTGCGTCATGATCACGCTCGATCCGCGCACGGGCGAGGGCCGGCCGGATCACGAGCCTCTTGCACTGCTGGGCAGGCAGCGGCGCGGCGAGGACGGCAAGGCCTATTTCGGCCAGTTCCTGATCCCGCGCACGATGGGAAGATTGACTGTCGGCGATCCTGTCGAAGTGCTTGCACGCAAAGTCCCGATCACCATCCTGCCGGGCTCTGCCGTGCCCGTCACACGGCTGCCGTCGACTGCCGGTGCGAGAGGTGCCTCGAATGCCCGTGGGCGCGAAAGGCTGCTTCGCTGCGTCGCCGTCATCGATGAGGCGCAGGATTTCCGCACCTTCCGCTTCCAACTGGAGCCGGGCGAGGCGATCGACTACAAGCCCGGCCAGTTCATCACGCTGCTGCTCGATATCGACGGGCAGACGGTGCGGCGCAACTATACGATCTCGTCGTCGCCGTCGCGGCCGCACCATATCTCGGTGACGGTCAAGCGGGTCGAAGGCGGTCACATCTCGAACTGGCTGCATGACAGGCTGAAGCCGGGCGACAAGCTCCGCTCGCTCGGCCCCAACGGGCGCTTCCATCTCGCCGCCGCCGGTTCCGCCGAGCGGCTGTTGTTGCTGTCGGCCGGCAGCGGCATCACGCCGATGATGTCGATGCTGCGCTTCATCGCCGATGCCAACCTGCCGCTTGATGTCCACTTCCATCACAGCGCCCGCAACGCGGAGGATATTTCCTTTCTGCACGAACTGGCGCTCTTTCGCCGGCAGATGGGTGGAAGGCTGCGGCTGTCCTGGAATCTCACCGGCGCCAACGCCGCGCGGGAGATGCTTGCGTCCACCCCCTTCGGAGAAGATGGCCAGAATCAGCCCAATGTCATGGCCGGACGGCTCGATGAAAATTTGCTGCGCACGGCCTGTCCTGATCTTGCCGAGCGCCTTGTGTTCTGCTGCGGTCCCGACGGTTTTCGCGGCAAGGCCCGGCAGATCCATGAGGTCTGGCAGCCGGCACCGAAACACCCGTTTCTGGAAGAAACCTTCGGCCCGGATCGCTCCGCCGCGTCGGAAGCCGAGATAGGCGCCTATAAAGTGTCCTTCCTGAAAAGCGGCAAATCGGTGGAAGGCGAGGGGGCCGTCACCGTGCTGGAGCTCGCCCGCAAGGCCGGGGTCGACTTGCCTGCCGACTGCGAGGCCGGCATTTGCGGCACCTGCCGCTGCAAGGTCGTTTCGGGCGAGTGGCGCATCGCTCCCAACGCCGCCGATCCCGAACGAGCCGCACTTTCCGACGAGGAAAAACAGTCAGGCTATATTCTGGCCTGTTCCACCAATCCGGTCGGCGCCGTCGAACTGGAAATCTGACGGGAACAGTTTTCTCGTTGCCGTCAGGCGCGCACTTCGGGAAATTTGACGTGTTTCAGCAGATGGGTCGCGCCGTCATTTATGTCGCGCGTGATGGCCGCGCGTGCCCGCGCGCCATCGTGTTCCTCGATCGCAGCCACCGCTTCCTCGTGGTAGTCGATGTCGAGAATGGCGGCGAGATTGTCCTCGAACCCGGTCGTCAGGTTCCGGAGAAACGGGCCCACCTGCATCCATACCGTTTCGATCAGGAAGATCATCTGGTCGTTGCCGCAATGGCGGTAGATGGAGAACTTGAAATTGTAGTTCTTGCGCAGATAGTCGTCGATGTCGCCTTTGCGGGCAGCCTCGGTCAGTTCGGTGCAATGACGGCGAACCGTGCGCAGATTGTTTCCATTGATGCGCTGCGCGGCAAGCTCGGTTGCCGAGCCTTCCAGGATCATGCGCACGGCGGTCAGTTCCGAGAACCTTTCGGCCGAAATGACCGGCACTTCCATGCTGCCATTGGGCATCGGGCTTAGCGCGCGCAGCGCCTGCAGGCGCATGAAGGCACTGCGCACCGGCATGTCGCTGGTGCCGAGCTCCTTGGCGACCTTGCGCGACGTCAGCTTCTGGCCGGGCGCAAGCTGGCCTGACATCAGCGCCCGCACGAGCTCCAGATACACCTTCTCATGCAGGGGAACGGTGTCGACTGCAGTCAGTCCGAATTGGGTTTTATCGGCCATTGGCGGTGTGCTGCTTCATGCGTCCTGAAAACTACGCAGATGGCTTTATCTGCCGCTATGAAAATAAGGTGCTGAACAATACCTGACTACGAAAGTCAACGATTTTTCAAGTAGATAATAGACGCTTCATCCGCAACGCCGCAAGCGGCGATGTCGAGTTATCTACGGTTGTTCGCAGGCAGCGCGGTGTGAAATTTCACCTATATTTCCCCGTCGGCGGCCGGCGCCTTTCAAACCATGGACGCAGGGCATCCTCATTTCTGGTGACGGGCGAACTCTTGCAGCATTATTTCATGCAACTTCAGGGGGCCTTGACGCGTTAGGTGATTTCTTATGCTAATGGGCCGCCTGATCACTCGTGATCACCAAATGAGGAATTCATCCATGCGTAAAATCATCATCGCACTGGCCGCTGTCGTTGCTTTGAGCGGCTGCACCACGACCGAGCAGGACGTAGGTATCGGCGCAGGCGCCGGTGCCATCATCGGTGGTATTGCGGGCGGCGGCAGAGGCGCGCTGATCGGCGCGGGCGCCGGTGCACTCGGCGGTCTTCTCGTGCGCAACCTGCGCAACGGCTATTGCCAGTATCGCGACCGCCACGGCCGCATCTACACCGCGCGCTGCCGGTGATAGGTTGGCTTTTTCCAACGGCTGCGGAGTTTTCGCGGCCTATTTGAGCAATATGGTGCCAGTTCGGTATACCGAGCTGGCACCAGCCGTTTCAGGCCTGTTCTCTAGCAATTTTTCGCTTGCTGCCGGTCACCAGATCCGCCGCAGAAGGGCCCGACACTTGTTAAGCCCGACCCCGACCGACATTCCGATAAACGTGTCGCCGATCTCGCCGGTTTGGGTCATGACGCCAATATCCACGCCTACGATGGCTATTCCCTTAAGGGCCTCGAGAGCGTCTTCGGCCAACTCCGGTTGCGGATTTTGCGCGAACGCCGGATCCCTTGCGTAACGGCAGCATATGTCCCGGACGAGGCGGATTTTGCCGTCGACCCTGTCGAAATCAAAATCGTCGATCATGCCAAGGAGGCTGGAAAGTTCATCCGCTACGTGAACGGTGGCACGTTCGCTCACACCGGATTGGCGTAGAACCTCCTCCTCAACCTCACGAAAGCGCCGGACGAAGCGTTCGAAGTCTTCACCTTCGCGCGGCATTTGTTGAGCTGCACGACGCCCGAGCTCAACAGATTCCAGCAGGTCCGCTTCAAACTCCGGGTCTTCAACCAGATCGGAGAAAGCGCGGCAGGCTTCTTGCATGACCGCGACCGCATCTTCGCGCGGCATTGCATCTCTTCGCGTCAATGCCCTTCGTTCTTCAATGCGGCTGATTACTCTGCCCCAATACTGGGGGTCTTTCAGTATTCCCATGATCCCCTCCGCATATGTTGCGGAAGTTACCAGCACGTACTCAACTATGCATAGTTCTCAAAATGGTTGAGGTAATATCATCAAGCCCGGAAACCAGGATTGTCATCATTTGAGAAAGAAAAGTGGTGCCCAGACGCGGATTCGAACCACGGACACGCGGATTTTCAATCCGCTGCTCTACCAACTGAGCTATCTGGGCCTGTTCTCGATGCCGGCCTGTAGCCGGCTTCCAGCTTTGCGAGGGCTTGGCAACCCTTGGAAAGCGGGTGGGTTATAGCACGAGATTTCCGCCTGTCCAGCGCCTGAAAGCCGATTGCGACAAGAAAGAGCGCAAGCCTGAAAAAAGCTCAGCCGGCATCAGGCCATGGTCCCGAAAAGTGGGTGCCGGTTTTCGGTCAAACTCTAATTCGCTGGCTCGTCGCCCTGCTCTTCCTCGTCGTCGCGAACCGGAATAGCATAGCTGCCCGAAAGCCAGCGGTTGAGGTCGACATTCTTGCAGCGCGTCGAGCAGAACGGATAGGTCTCGCGCGCCGATGGCCTGCCGCATTCGGGGCAGGGCCGTTTCGGGCGCAGCGGCGTGACGTTGCCGGGGGCGTCCGCGCTCATGCCCTTGTGCCCGACAGCCAGTTGAAATGCACCTTGAAGCCTTCCGCCGTCAAAAGGCCGACGGTCTCGTAGAGCGGCAGGCCGACGACGTTGGTATAGGAGCCGACGAGCTTGACGACAAAGGTGCCGGCCAGCCCCTGCACGGCGTAGCCGCCGGCCTTGCCGCGCCATTCGCCGGAAGCGAGATAACTTTCCAGTTCCTCGCGCGCGAGCCGCTTGAAGCGCACCCGCGTTTCAACGAGCCGCTGGCGCAGCTTGCCGTCCGGGGTGATCAGGCAGACGCCGGAATAGACGTGGTGCGAGCGGCCGGAAAGAAGTTTCAGGCAGTTGGAAGCCTCGTCGATCAGTTCGGCTTTGGGCAGGATGCGCCGTCCGACTGCGACCACGGTATCGGCTGCCAGGATGAAGGCGCCGGCAAAGTCGGGCTCGGTCTTCAGCGATTCGAGCGCCTTTTCGGCCTTGGCCTTGGACAGGCGCTTGGCCAGCGAGCGCGGATGCTCGGCGCGCAGCGGTGTCTCGTCGACATCGGCCGGCAGCAGCCGGTCGGGCTCAAGGCCCGCCTGCTGCAGAAGCTCGATCCGGCGCGGCGAAGCCGAGGCAAGCACAAGCTTCTGGAAAGCGCTCATCTAATTCCCGTCGGTTGGAAAACGCGACTCGCGAACCGTCTTATTTGAAACGGTAGGTGATGCGGCCCTTGGTCAGGTCGTAAGGCGTCATTTCGACGAGGACCTTGTCGCCCGTCAGCACGCGGATGCGGTTCTTGCGCATGCGGCCGGCCGTGTGGGCGATGATTTCGTGTTCGTTTTCGAGCTTGACGCGAAACATCGCGTTCGGCAGCAGTTCCGTTACCGTGCCCGGAAACTCGAGGACTTCTTCCTTCGGCATTCTTTACCTTTGGTCTGGATTGTATTTCGGCACTCCGGCCGGAATTTCGGCGGAACCTATATGATTATGTGCTCTTTGTGAACACGCTTAATCGAGGTAGGCCCAGTGGCGCTTAACGTGTGAAACGCTGGGCGATTCTGGCTTTCAACCGCTCGCGCACGTCGCGGTAGGCGGCCATGATCTGCTCGCGCGTGCCGGTCGCGGTGGTCGGGTCGGCCGTCGGCCAGTATTCCACCTCGACGGCCATGGAGCGCGTCAGTTCCAGCGCGGCGTGATGGGCTTCCGGCGCCAGCGTTACGATCAGGTCGAAATAATCGTCCTCCAGCTCGTCCAGCGAGCGCGGCTGCCGGTCGTTAAGCGACAGGCCTTCCTCGGCAAGCACGGCATCGACGAAGGGATCGCGCTCGCCGACGCGCACGCCTGCCGAGGAGATGAAGGTCGTTGCGGGCAGAACCTTGCGGGCCAGAAGCTCGGCCATCGGAGAGCGCACGGCATTCATGCCGCACATGAACAGGATGGACCGGGGAGGGGCGTTCGGCTCTACCAGGACTAACCCCGCCAGTGCAGGACGCAGACAAGCGTGAAGACGCGGCGCGCCGTGTCGAAATCGATGTCTATCTTGCCGGCAAGCCGGTCCATCAGCGTCTGCGAGCCTTCATTGTGAAGTCCCCTGCGGCCCATGTCGATCGCCTCGATCTGGCTCGGGCTGGAGGTGCGGATCGCCTCGTAATAGCTCTCGCAGATCATGAAATAATCTTTGACGATGCGCCGAAACGGCGTCAGCGACAGGATGTGGGTAACCACCGCGCTGTCGTCTTCGCGCGCAATGGCAAAGACCAGCCGGGAATCGATCAGCGAGAGTTTCAGCTTGTAGGGGCCATGGCCGGCATCGTTGGCCGGCTGAAAGCTGTTTTCCTCGATGAGGTCGAAAATCGCCACCGCCCGCTCGTGCTCGATATCGGGCGTCGAACGGCCGATCGATTCGTCAAGCTCGACGTCGATCAGTCTGGAGCGTTGGCGGGTGACGTCGTCCATCCCTCACTCTTGCAGGTTCAATCGGATGCCGACGGAGCGGCCATGCGCGTCGAGCCCTTCGGCAGCAGCAAGCGCCATCGCCGCCGGCGCCAGCGCGCGCAACTGGTCCGGCCCGAGCTTCAGCAGCGACGTGCGCTTCATGAAATCCAGCACCGAAAGGCCCGACGAAAACCGTGCCGAGCGCGCCGTCGGCAGCACATGGTTCGAGCCGCCGACATAGTCGCCGATGACTTCCGGCGTGTGGCGCCCGATGAAGATCGCGCCGGCATTGCGGATTTTCGGCAGCAGCGCCTCCGGGTCGGCGACGGCCAGTTCGAGATGCTCCGCAGCGATGCGGTTGGCGAGCGGGATCGCCTCGTCGATATTTTTCACCAGGATTACCGCGCCGAAATCGCGCCAGCTTGCCGCGGCGGTTTCCGCCCGCGATAGTGACTTGAGCTGGCGTTCGACTGCCTGCTCCACCGCCTTGCCGAAGCCGGCGTCGTCGGTGATCAGGATCGACTGCGCCGATGCGTCGTGCTCGGCCTGCGCCAGAAGGTCGGCCGCGATCCAGTCGGGATCGTTGTCGGCGTCGGCTATCACCAGCACTTCCGACGGGCCGGCGATCATGTCGATGCCGACCGTGCCGAACACCTGCCGCTTGGCCGCCGCGACATAGGCATTGCCCGGCCCGACGATCTTTGCCACCGGCTCGATGGTTTCGGTGCCATAGGCAAGGGCTGCCACAGCCTGCGCACCGCCGATGCGATAGATTTCGCTGATGCCGGCAAGGTCGGCGGCCACCATCACCAGCGGATTGATGGTTCCGCCCGTGGCCGGCACGACCATGACGATGCGCTCGACGCCGGCGACCTGCGCCGGAACCGCATTCATCAGCACCGAGCTTGGATAGCTTGCCGTGCCGCCGGGAACATAGAGCCCCACCGCCTCGACGGCGGTCCAGCGGGAGCCGAGTTCGACGCCGACCGGATCGACATAACGATCGTCCTGCGGGCGTTGGCGCTGATGATGCGAGCGGATACGGTCGCGGGCGAATTTCAGCGCCTCAACGGTCGCTGGGTCGGCATCGCGATAGGCTTGCGCGATATCCTCTTTTGAGACGGCGATGCCCAGCGCATCGAGATCGGCGCGGTCGAATTTCAGCGTCAATTCCCTGAGTGCCGCGTCGCCGCGTGCGCGCACATCCGCGATGATGGTCCGCACAACCGCATCCACGTCCGGCGAAGCTTCGCGCTTGGTCGTCAGAAACGCTGCAAAGCGCGTCTCGAAATCGGCATCGGATATGTTGAGCGTAATTGCCATTTTTTATGAAAACTCGTCATGCTTTGTGGACGGGGCGGGAACTCGCTTCCCAGGCTGCGCCCAGATCGACCAGTCGCGCCTCGATGCACTCGACCTGCAGCGCGACCGCGCCGCCGCCGGCGAAAATCAGTTCGATGGCGCCGGCCGGTGCTTCTCTTTCGTGAAATTGTATCGCCAGCAGCGACAGCACGTCTTCCGGCTTGTCGCGGTCGATGCCGGTTGCCCTCACGCCGAGCACGCGGTTGAAATCGAGCACGCTCTTGCGGCGCTGATAGCGCGGGCGGAAGAAGCCCTCCCTGGTTTCCCAGGCGAAGCGGTTGACGCTCATGATGAAGCGCTTGGACGCTGCGGAAAAATCCAGGTCGCCGACCTTCATGACGGCGTCCTGGACATGCGCCGAGACGATCTTCAAATCCTGTTCGTCGAGTGCGACGAGTTTAAGCTGATCCATGTCCGCGCCGGCGCCTGTGCGAAGGTTTCTGGCCTTGTGTTATGCGGTCTTGGCAAAGCACGCAACCGAAACGCCAGCCGGCGCGGCGAGGTTACTATGAAGACAGGCGCTCGATGGTCGCGCCGCAGCCGGAAAGCTTCTCCTCAAGCCGCTCGAAACCGCGATCGAGGTGATAGACGCGGTTGACCACGGTTTCGCCCTCGGCAGCCAGTCCGGCGATGACCAGCGACACCGAAGCGCGCAGATCCGTTGCCATCACCGGCGCCCCCTTGAGTTTTGAGACGCCCTCCACGATGGCGGTCTGTCCTGCCAGCGTGATGTGCGCGCCGAGGCGGGCCAGTTCCTGCACATGCATGAAGCGGTTTTCGAAGATAGTCTCGGTGATGCGGGATTTGCCCTTGGCCATGGTCATCAGGCCCATGAACTGCGCCTGGAGATCGGTCGGGAAGCCGGGGAAAGGCTCGGTGGTCACATCGACGGGCGAGATGCCTGAGCCATTGCGGCGCACGCGAATGCCGGAATTGACCTGAATGATCTCTGCTCCGGTCTGCGAAATCACGTCGAGCGCGCCTTGCAGCAGGTCTGCGCGCGCGCCTTCCAGCAGCACGTCGCCGCCCGCCATGGCGACCGCCATCGCATAGGTGCCGGTCTCGATGCGGTCGGGGATGACACGGTGACGCGCACCCGAAAGCGCGTCGACGCCCTCGATGGTGATGGTCGAGGTGCCGGCACCGTCGATCTTGGCACCCATGGCGATCAGGCATTCGGCAAGGTTCACGACTTCTGGCTCGCGGGCGGCGTTTTCCAGTACGGTTTCACCGCGCGCCAGCGTTGCAGCCATCATCAGCACATGCGTTGCGCCGACCGAAACCTTCGGGAAGACGTAGCGGTTGCCGCGGAGCCGGTTCTTGGCCTTGGAGAGGATATAACCGCTGTCGACATCGATATCGGCGCCCAGCGCCTGCAAGCCGTCGATGAAAAGGTCGACCGGGCGCGTGCCGATGGCGCAGCCGCCCGGCAGCGAAACCTTGGCCTCGCCCATGCGGGCCAGCAGCGGCCCGATCACCCAGAAGCTGGCACGCATCTTGGAAACCAGCTCGTAGGGAGCGGTGGTGTCGACGATGTTGCGCGCGGAGAAATTGATCGTGCGCGAATAGCCTTCATTCTGGCTTTCGCGGCGGCCATTGACCGAATAGTCGACGCCGTGATTGCCGAGAATGCGGATGAGCTGCTCGACATCGGCCAGATGCGGCACGTTTTCCAGCGTGAGGGTATCGTCGGTCAAAAGCGACGCGATCATCAGCGGCAGGGCGGCGTTCTTTGCGCCGGAAATCGGGATGCGGCCTTCGAGATGATTGCCGCCGACAATTCTTATGCGATCCATTGAGAATCATTTCTCCGGGATGTTTCCCGGTTTTGTCCGTTTATCTTTGCGGCCCGTCTAGACCATCGTGTGATGCCGTTCAAGAAATAGGATTTTAGCCGTCTCGCCAAAAGCCCTTGCCCAAAAGCCTGCTAATTTTCCTCGTCATGCGTCTGTGCAGCAGCGATTCCCTCGGGTCTCACATCCTCGTCGCCGGTCCGGCGCGACCGCGCCTGCGCCTTGCGCTTCTGCAGATTGGCGCGCAATTCCTGCGCAAGGCGTGCCTTGCGGTCGTCTTTCGTTGGCGAAACTTGCGTAGTTTTGTTCGAATTCATGAAGATTGCCCGAACGTGTCCCCTGTTCGATCGTCGCGAGAGCCGAAAATACCTATCATTATGGCCGCGCCGTGTCCGTGCAAAAACACTGCAAACAAGTTTCACACATAACTTGCGCTTGCCGGATTGATGTGGCAGAAGCGCCGCATTCGACAGCTGCGGTAGCTCAGTGGTAGAGCACTCCCTTGGTAAGGGAGAGGTCGAGAGTTCAATCCTCTCTCGCAGCACCATTCCCAAATCGTTGATAATCTTCAAGCATTTTGATTGCTGTAGCGCGCAACTTCAGTTGGCATCGATTTCAGATCGCGAACCGGGCTGCGAAGCTGCGGTTGCCGGCACAGGCGCCGCGAGTTCCAAGGCAATCAGCGGTCCTTGGGGGTATCAAGAGAGTATCTGCCAATTTCGATTGGCATTCTGCGAGCAGAAACAGGTCTTGTTCTAACCGCCATATTTCGGCGCGGAAGCCAGCGCCGCGTTGAGATGTTCATTCATCAGCGTTGCGGCTCTGGCGCGGTCTTCGGATGCGATCGCGTCGATGATCATTACATGCTCGCGGCACCAGTCGCGCACGCGCCTGCGATTCGTGTAGCCGCCGAATTCGAGAAGTCTGCGCAGCCTATTCTGCTGCTGGATCGCCTGCTGGAAGAACACGTTGCCGCTGAATTCCGCGATCATCTCGTGAAACTGGGCGTCGGTCTCGAACAGCTGCTGAGGATCGAGCGTGCTGATGTCCGGATGCGCCTCCAGATAGAGATGATGCATGCGCGAGCGCTCGAGTGCCGCCGCATCCGAGCGGAAGGTTTCGAGCATGATGCCTGCCGGCTCGATCGTTCTGCGGAAATTATAGCTGTTGCGCAGCGCCACCTGCGTGTCGAGCGTGGGCAGGAACGTCCAGCCCCGGCCGCTGCTTCTGGCCAGCAGGCCGTCGCTCACGAGATGGGTCAGGGTTCTGAGCAGCAGCGTCCTGTCGACGTCATAGCGCTGGAGAATCTGGGTCTGGGTGAATGTCTCTGACAGGCGGCCGGAAAGCCGGTCCTCGACGATCTTTGTATAAAGATCCTGGTCCGCCGTTGTCGGAACCTCGACCTCAAGCCGGTGCAGTTCTTCCGGGCGCGCAATCAGCAGGAAGCCGTGGTTCTTCTTGGCCTCCACGATGCCGCGTTCCGCCAGCAGGGAGAGTGCTGCTCGAACCGGTGTGCGCGAAACGCCGAGCATATCGCCCAATTGCTGCTCGCGCAGGCGATGTCCGGGTTCGAAACGAGCATCCCGCGCAATTTCCAGAATCTGATTTGCCAGACGGTAGCGATTCTGGCGCGGGCTCGTGACCATGCGTGTTCACTTTCGTATTTTGTACTCAACATTCATACAATGATTTACGTCAATCGTACAAGAAGGTGCAGTATGAAAGCCGTCTGCCTTGCCAAAAAAACAAACAGTGCCAGCCGATAAGCCTTGAGATTTCGTGGATTATGCCTGTGTTTTTTGCAGTTTACGCCGCAATAGCCCGTTTATCGAGCAGATTTTGAGTTGGCGCTACCCGACCGATTTCCCCTTGACTTCCATTTTTTCAAGATTGTATGTTTGTTCTCAAAAAGAGCAATAACTTCTCCAGAGAAAGGAACCGACATGTTTAGATATCTGCTCGCCGCAGCCATTTTGCCGCTTTTCGTATCCGCCCCGACAATCGCCGCAGAGCTTCCGAAAGAGGGTCTCGTGGAGGCCGGCGCCGTCAACTATGGCGTCGCTGCTACTTTCGCCCCATTCGAATTTCAAAAAGACGGACAACTGACAGGTTTCGACATCGACCTGATCGCCGCGCTCACCAAGAAACTCGGCGCTGAAGCCAAGGCATCGAATATGGAGTTCAAGGGCCTGATACCGGCTTTGATCGGCGGGCGGATCGATATCATCAACTCCGCTATGTACATCAACCCGCAGCGCTCCGAGCAGGTCGACTTCGTTCCCTATCTGAAGATCGGCAATCAGGTCATCGTCCAGAAGGGCAACCCGTCGAAGGTTACCGGCCGCGACGACTCGCTTTGCGGCAAGACCATTTCGGTGACGCTGGGCGGTATCCAGGAAAGCCAGGCGCGCGCTGACGACAAGCGCTGCACCGACAAGGGTCTGTCCGGCATCAAGGTTTTGACGATGCCGACCGCTCAGGACTCCGCGCTGACCCTGCGCCAGGGCCGCGCCGACGCCACCTTCGATTCAACGCCCGGCGCGGTAATGCTGCTGTCGGCGCTGCCCGACGCCTACGAGACGGTCGGCGAGGAATTCGAGTCCGACACGAACATCGGCATCGCGACCCGCAAGGGTGACACGCAGATGCAGGAATCGCTGAAGGCAGCCCTTGCCGAAATCGTCGCGGACGGCACCTACAAGAGCCTGATCGAGAAATGGAAGCTGCCGGCAACGGTTTCCATCTTCAACTGATCCGGCGCCAGACAAAGAAAAAGGAGCGCGAATGTCACTCGAACTCGTCTTCGAATATCTGTTTTCGCGCACCTTCTTCGATGGTGCGGTGCTCACGCTTTTGATCACCATCACATCGCTGTTTTTTGGCGTGCTGGCAGGGCTAGTGGTGGCCCTGCTGCAGGAAACAAAAATCCGCAGCTTGCAGGTGGTGACGCTGGTCTACCTCTGGCTGTTCCGTGGAACACCGGTGCTGTTCCAGATCATCTTCATCTACAACGTCCTGCCGACCTTCGGCATCCGCCTTTCCGCATTTCTGAGCGCGGTGATAGCTCTCTCGTTGAACGAGGGTGCCTATATGGCGGAAATCCTGCGCTCGGGCCTTCAGGCGGTAAAGACCGGCCAACGCACCGCCGGTCTTGCCCTCGGCATGACCAAGGCAAAGGTCATGCGCTACATCGTGATACCGCAGGCGGCCCGCATCGTGCTTCCGCCGATGGGCAACCAGATGATCGGCATGCTCAAGACAAGCGCGCTTGTCTCGGTCATCGCGGTCGAGGAATTGCTGCTTGTTGCCAACCAGACCGCCAGCGCCAGCTTCCGCTATTTTGAGGCGCTGACCGCCGCCGGCATCTATTATCTCGCTCTGACGACGATCTTCATGGCCGGTCAGTTCCTTCTGGAGCGTTCGCTCGACCCGAAGCGCGGACGCCGCAAGGCAGCACCCGCTCCGCTCATCGAGCGCCTCACCCACATGACCGAAACCGCCGAGACACGGTGAGGGATCAAGACATGCATTCACAAGATCATCAGCCGCTTCTGGACATCATCAACATCGACAAGAGCTTCGGTGCCCTGAAAATTCTCAAGGGCTGCAGCCTGAAGGTCAACCGGAAGGAGACGGTCGTCGTCATCGGCCCGTCCGGTTCTGGCAAGTCGACATTGCTGCGCTGCCTGAACCTTCTCGAGCCGGCAGACAGCGGTTCCATTCTCTTCGACGGCAAGGACATTGCCGGAAATCTGCGCAATGCACCGGCCGTGCGCCGCGAAATCGGCATGGTCTTCCAGAATTTCGAGCTGTTCCAGCACTTGTCAGCGGCGGAAAACATCATGCTTGCGCCGATGAAAGTGTCGGGCCTCAGCAGGTCGGATGCCCACGATCTGGCCACCGATCTTCTGCGCAAGGTCCACATTCCCGAGAAGGCGGACTTCTTCCCGGACGAGCTTTCCGGCGGCCAGCAGCAGCGTGTGGCGATCGCCCGGGCGCTGGCGATGAAGCCGAAGCTCATGCTCTACGACGAGCCGACCTCCGCGCTCGATCCCGAGATGATCCGCGAGGTTCTCGACGTCATGGCCGAACTGAGCAGCGACGGCATGACCAGCATCGTCGTGACGCACGAGATGGGTTTCGCAAAGCGCGCGGCCGACCAGATCGTCTTCATGGAAAGCGGCCAGATCATCGAGAATGCCACCAGCGAGGATTTCTTCAGCGGCACGGTCAATGAACGTGCGCAGCGTTTCCTCGATCAGATCCTGCATTAGAGCACAGTTCGGAACCCACACATGTCCATCGCACCAGATGCCGCTCGGATGAAGCGCGAGCTCGCCGAACTGATTGCAATTCGCACCGAAAACCCTCCGGGCAACGAGGCCGAAGCTGCTGTCTACGTGCGCAATCTTCTGGAGGCCGAAGGGTTCGCAACCGTATCGACCGAATACAAGCCGGGCCGCTTCAACATCGAGGCAAAGCTCGAAAACGGTCCTGGCCCCGTCTTTGCCTTCAACACGCATATGGACACGGTTCCGGCAGGCGAGGGATGGTCGTCCGATGCGTTCACGCTTCGCGAAGCCGATGGGAAACTGTTCGGCCGTGGCGCGTGCGACTGCAAGGGCCCGCTCATCTCGATGATCGAGGCGATGCGGATGCTGGCGCAGGACCGTTCGTCCTGGTCGGGCACGCTGCTGGGCGTCTTTGTCGGCGACGAGGAAATCGCCAGCGAGGGCGCGAAATTCTATGCCGCTTCGAAGCCGAAGATCGATTTTGCCGTGGTCGGCGAGCCGACGTCCAACGCGACGTTTTCGGCGCATAAGGGAAGCCTGCGGCCGGTCGTGCGCATTCACGGCATCACCGCCCATTCGGGCACGCCACATCTTGGCGAGAACGCGATTTACCGCGCTGGCCAGTTTCTGACCATCGTCGAGGCGCATCACGAAAATTATGTCAGGCATCAGTCTCATCCGCTGGTCGGCAATGCCAGCCTGACGGTTACACGCATCAATGGCGGTCACGCGGACAATGTGCTGCCGGGCGCCTGCGATCTGCTGCTCGACCGCCGCATGGTGCCAGGCGAGGAGGAAGAGGCCGTCCAGAAGGAATTCGCGCTGCTTCTCGAACGTGCCCATGAACAGTTCGGTATCCGCGCCGAGATCATCGACTACAAGGCGACCACCGGGCCGGCGACGCAGACCGATGAAAGCAGCCCGATCGTGCAGGCGAGCCTTGCTGCGTGCCGCGCGCATGGGACAGTGGAACCCGGCCCGTTCGGGTTCCAGGGCGGGTGCGACCTCGTGCATTTCCGCTCGGTCGGAGCGCAGGGAACGGTCATCGGACCGGGAAGCCTTTCGGTTGCGCACAAGCCCGACGAGTTCGTTCCGGTGGACGAGTTCATAACGTCGAGCCTGATTTACAGGGACGTCGCAAAAGCGATGCTCAAGGCATAAAAGATGCGCGCTTCCCTTCATCGCGCGATGTTGCACTATGGCGGCGGCCTGATGCTGCATACGGCATCGTCGGGACCGGTGTCCGGTCTGGATGCGCTGTATCTGCATCTGGATGACGGCGACACCGCCGGCACCGGGGAAGTGCGCATCAACATCGCCTATCTCAACGGCCTTTCGGAAGAAGCCGTCGAGCATGAGGCGATTGCACTTTTCGAGGCGATCGACTGGTCAAGGCAGCCGGAAACGCTGCTTGCCGATGCGGCGATTCTGCAAGGCGTGAGCGCTCCTCTGCGGATGCTGCTGGATGGAGCGCTGCACGATCTCGTTTCCCAACGCGCCGGTTTGCCACTGGCGCACTGGCTGGGAGGCGATCCGGCCCGCCCGATAAAACACGCAACGAACCAGACGCTTTTCATTTCGTCTTCGGAGCGGTTTCTTGAGCAGGCAGATGCCTATGTCTCGCGCGGCTTTCGGGACCTGAAGGTACGTGTCGGCTCCGGTGGCTTTTCCGAAGATATGGCGCGGCTTGAAAGCCTGCGCGCCCGCTTCGGATCGATGGTCAAGCTCGCCATCGACGCGAACGGTGCGTGGATGTTCGAAGAGGCTTTGGAAAACCTGTCAGCACTTGCACCGCTCGGTCTTGCCTATGTGGAGCAGCCTATCGCTGCCGGCGATTGGGCGGCACTTTCCGAACTGGCGGACAAGAGCGCGATCCCGTTGATGCTTGACGAAAGCGTTGCCGGCCAGCCCGACGTCGATGCGATCATCGAGGCGAGCGGAAAGCTCTGGGCGCATCTGAAGCTGGTGAAGATGGGCGGCATCGCTCTCACGATGAGTGCCGCGAACAGGCTTCGCGAGGCGGGCATTCCCTTCATGATCGGGCAGATGAACGAGGGCGGCTTGGCGACGGCCGCAGCCTTGCACGTCGCCTGTGCGACCCAGCCACAATTTGCCGAGCTCTACGGCGCGGACAGCATCGAGAACGATCCGGCGCCGGGTCTCGCATATGAAAACGGATGCGTCGCCGGCACGCTGTCTCCGGGGCTGGGATTGGAATTCGACGCGTCGAAAGCGCGTCTCATCAGGGAGTTTGAGCAGTGAAGAACATCGGCGTTCAACAGGGACAGGAATCCGCCTTTCCCAGGCAAGAGTATGAAGCACGCCAGACGCGCGCACGCCAGAATCTGGTTGAGGCAGGCATCGACGCGCTGGTGGTGACGGGGCCGGAAAACATCTTCTACCTCACCGGCCAGCAGACGCCCGGCTATTACACGTTCCAGGCGCTGGTTCTTCCGGCCGAAGGCGATCCGGTATTCGTGATCCGCCAGCTCGAATATTTCAACTTCATTGCCAACACCTTCATTTCGGACGCCGAGGTCTATCAGGACGGCGACGAGCCGGTCGGCTTCCTCGTCGCGATCATCGAAAAGCGCGGGCTGGCTTCAAAGCGGGTGGCGATAGACAAGCGCGGCTGGTTCCTTCCCATCGCCGTTTACGAGACGCTGCAGGCGCGCCTCGGCACCATCCATGACGGTGCTGGCGTCATCGAAAAGCTTCGTGCGGTCAAATCGCCATTGGAAGTCGAGAAGCTCGAAAAGGCCGCAGCCTATGTCGATGCCGGCATGAAGGCCGGTCTGGCGACCGTTCGTGTGGGCGCGAGCGAAAACGATCTCGTCGCCTCGATGATGCAGGCGGCGATTGCCGCGGGTTCCGAATATATGGGCATGGAGCCGCTGGTTTCTTCGGGTCCGCGCACCGGCGTTCCCCATGGAACATGGCGTCGCCGCAAGATCGAGGCAGGCGATCCCGCCTTTCTCGAAATGGCTGCCTGCCACGATCGCTATCACGCAGCCCTCATGCGCTCGGCGTGGGTCGGCAAGCCTCCGCGCGAAGCGGTGGACATGATGAAGACCTGTCAGGAAGCGCTGCAGGTAGCGCTGGATGCCATCCGCCCGGGTGTTGCCTGCGAAGTCCCGCACATCGCCTGCCAGAAGGTCATCGACGCTGCCGGCTACACCGACAATTTCCGCAAGCGGCTGGGCTACAGCGTCGGCATCTCGTTTGCGCCGGACTGGGGCGAGGGCGCAATTCTCAGCCTCAACGCAGGCGTGAAGACCGAATTGCAGCCGGGCATGACCTTCCATTTGCCGCCGGCGTTGCGCATCTACGGCCGCTTCACCGTCGGCGTCAGCGAAACCATCGTCGTTACCGAAACCGGATACCGCGCACTCGGCACGATCGGGCGCGAGCTTCTGGAAGTCTAGAGCATGATCCCGAAAAGTTGCAGACTTTTCGGACAAGATAATGCTTCAAAATCAATATCCTAGAGCGAGATATCGATTCAATGAGTAGTCATCTCGCTCTAGGGTCAGGAAACAGGAATAAGAATATGAAAGACATCAGCGAGACGCGTGCCCGGCTGAAGGGCATCTTCAACATCACAGTCACGCCGTTCACCCCAAATGGCGATATCGACAAGGCCGGCTTCGCCCGCAGCATCGAGCGCGTCATCGGGCTCGGCTATGACGGCATCCTGATCGGCGGCACCTATGGCGAGTTTCCGGCCATGTCAACCGAGGAGCGGGCCGATCTTTTCCGGCATGCCATGGATGTCGCGGGAGACCGCGTCCCGGTCATGCTGTGCAGCGCGCATTCTGATATCCGCGTCGTCAAAGATCTGACGCGCCTCGCAGGCGAGCTCGGCGGCCTGCCGATGGTGACGCCGCCATATGTCTCCGAAGTCACCGACGGCCAGATCGTGTCGTTCTTCCGTGACATGGCGCCGCTGTCGAAGACCGGCATTCTCGTCTACAACGCGCCGGGCATCGGCATCACGCTTTCGCCGGCCATTCTGGAACAGCTTGCCGACATCGACAATGTCGCGGGCGTCAAGCAGGGCGATCTCACCCCCACCGCAATCGACCAGATCGCCAACCGCATCGGTGGCCGCATCCGCCTCTTCTGCGCGTCGGATCTCGCTTTCCTCGGGCCGATGATGGCAGGTTTCGATGGCATCAGCTCGACCAACAGCTGTGCGCTGCCCGAGCTCATTCTCGATACCTATCGCGCTCTGGAAAAAGGCGATGCGACGACCGCGCGCGACCTGCACCGCATCTGGTATTCGTTCCGCGCGCTGGCGCGCAAGCACGGCCAGCCGCAAACGACCAAGGCCGCAATGAACCTTCGCGGGTTCGACGGCGGTTCGGTGCGGGCACCGCTGCGCAATCTGGAAAAGCCGGTAATCGAGGAGATCGCCAAGGTTCTGGAGACGCTGCGCGGCGACACGCGCACGCAGGTTACGCTCGCCGCATAAAGGCAAAAACCTCCCAACAAAAAACCCCGGCTACATCGCTGTAGCCGGGGTTTTTGTTTGCCTGGTTTCAGGCGGCGTTGCGTCCGTGCAGTTTTGCGCAGGCATTGACGATGCGGTCGCAAGCCATACGCAAGGTTTCGGTGTCGACGGCATAGGCAATGCGAACATGACCCGGCGCACCGAAGGCCGAGCCATGGACCACGCCGACATGCGCGGTTTCGAGAAGATAAGACGCAAATTCCAGATCGGAGCTTACCACGCGTCCGTCCGGGCGCGCGGTGCCGAGCAGTTTGGAGCAGTCGGCAAAGACATAGAACGCGCCTTCAGGCGTGTCCGCGTGCAGCCCGTCGATCTTGCCCAGCGCCGCAAGGACGATGTCGCGGCGCTCGCGCAAGGTTTCGATCCAGTCCGCCATGAAGCCGATGCCACCATCCAGTGCCGCGATGGCCGCGCGTTGGCTGATCGAACTCGGATTGGAGGTGCTCTGGGATTGCAGGACCTGCATGGCTTCGATCAGCCAGGCCGGACCGGCGGCATAGCCAAGACGCCATCCCGTCATCGAGTATCCCTTCGACAGACCGTTGACCGTAAGCACGCGTGCTTTCAAAGCGGTTTCGGTTGCGGCGGGGGTCGCGAATTCGCCTTCGAAACGAACATGCTCGTAAATGTCGTCGGCCAGGATGAGAACGCCGTCGTGGCCAAGCAGAACATCGGTCAGCGCCTTCATTTCCGAATTGCTGTAGACCGCGCCCGTCGGGTTGTTCGGAGAATTGAGGATCACCCATTTCGTCTTCGCGCTCAGTGCCGCAGACAGCGCTGCCGGGGTGAGCTTCCAGGCTTCTTCCGCAGAGCATTGGACGACAACCGGTTCGCCGCCTGCGAGCCGGATCATGTCCGGATAGGAAACCCAGTAGGGAGCCGGCACGATCACTTCGTCGCCGGACGCGAGCGTCGCCAGAAACGCATTGAAGATAAGCTGCTTGGCGCCTGCGCCGGCGATTATCTCGGAGGGCTCATAGGAGAGGCCGTTTTCACGCGCGAACTTGCGCTGGATCGCAGCTTTCAGCTCGGCGGTGCCTGCCACGGCGGTATATTTGGTGTCGCCGTCGCGGATCGCAGCGATTCCCGCTTCGCAAATCGCCTCTGGCGTTGCGAAATCGAGTTCCCCTTCGCCGAGATTGATGACGGAATGGCCTGCTGCCGTAAGCGCGCGAACCTTGTTGGAAATTTCAGCGGTTGGCGACGCGCCAACGAGTTTCATGCGGGGAGCAAGCGATGGATGCACGGTCGGATTCCTTGTGGTGAATTCTTTACATTGTATAATTGTTTTTATATTGTGCAATCTGTGATCGGCAAATTATGTCGTGAAATCAGCATTTCTTATGAAGATGCGCTTGTTCGAGTGTGAACAGAAGTGCATATATTGAATGATTGCATGCGATCATAAAATACAGGGTTTCCGATGAGTTTGGTGCTTGTCACGCATGAGATTGACGAACCCGCGCTGTATGGTGCGGCGGCGGCGGTGATCGCGGCGCGGCGCGGTGGCCGGGTGCTCTATCCCGAATTCCGTTTTGATACAGAGCGGCACGCCGATGCGGTTCAGCACGTGCTCGCAGAAGGCGGCCTTGGGCCGAGCGGCCTCTATTGGGCCGACCGCCTGACGCAATCCCCGGCCCGTGCGGCTTCAAGCGTTGACGAGATCATCACAGCGGCGCGCGATGGTGAAATCGTTGTGCCTGTTCACCTCAATTATCTCCGAAATCCGACGCTGCCGGGAACCATCGTTCGTGCGGCCCAAAGTGCAGGGGTCGAAACGACAATCCTTCAGGTAAAAACGGAGGGCGATAGCCTTGTCGGCGAAAGCGATACAATTGCGAACAGGGATGGCTTTGGAAGGATCACGGGTCGCCCGGAAAGCGCCTCCCGAAATCCTATTCCACTCGAGATAGGCCTGATCGCCGCCGAAAGCGATCAGCGCGGCGTCTACCCCGCCACGCTTGCCAGCCTTGCCGATGCCGCCGACCGCCTTTCGATCGATCTAACGATAAAATTCATCGACCCGGTTGCGTTGCGCGACGCCGGTAATTTTGCAGTTCCCGCCTCTCTTGCCGGCATCGTTCTTCCGGGCGGTGCAGCCATGAAGAATGTTCCCGGGCAGATCGAAGCTGCGGCGGCTGGTCTCGCTGCCGGCGTCCCGACCGTTGGGCTATGTTTGGGTATGCAGACGATGGCGACGGCAATTGCATGGCGTCGTTTCGGACGCGGGATCGCCAATCTCGCCGAAGCCGATCCGACCGCACCTATCAAGACCTTTGTGCCGATGGCCGGCGAGAAGGGGTCGGATGGCCGCGCTTTGCCGGCGCACCGGACCGGAACACATTCAAGCGCTGTGACTGCACAAACGCGTCTGGCTGGAATCCTGCCCGCTTCGTCAGACGTGCATTACAACCATCGTTACCGGCTCGATCCGGCACTCGTGAAAGACCTCGAAGAGGCTGGCTTGCGTGTCGCCGCTACGGGTCTCGACGGCGCAATCGTTGATGCGATCGAGGATCGTGACCATCCCTTCTTCATCGGCATGCAGGGCCATCCCGAGCTTGGCTCTCGCGAAAACAAACCTCATCCGTTGCTGTCCGCATTCCTGTCGGCAGCACTCGAATACGCTCACTCGCATTGAAACCGGGACTTTGAAAAATGGATCTCAACATAAAAGGCCGCAGCGCGCTCGTGCTCGGCTCCAGCCAGGGGCTGGGCTTTGCCATCGCAAGAAATCTGGCGCTTGAAGGCGCATCGGTCACGCTGGTCGGCCGTTCGAGCGAACGGTTGAACGCGGCTGCGGAAAAAATTCGCGCCGAGAGCAAGGCGGAAGTGAATACCGAGGTGCTGGACCTCTCCGATTCCGACGCGCTCGAGAAATGGGTTCCGGTCATCAGCACGCGTGCCATCGACATTCTCGTCAACAATGGAGGTGGCCCTCCGCCCGGTGCCATTGCCGGTGTGGCAGCCGACGTCTGGCGTGCTCAGTTCGAAACCATGGTCAACGCGCCGTTCCGTATAACGGCGGGTGTGTTGCCGGGCATGCGCAGCCGCAAATGGGGCCGCATCGTCAATGTCGTCTCGTCGGGCGTAGTGCAGCCTATTCCAAACCTTGGAATTTCGAACACCTTGCGCCTGTCGATCCTGGGCTGGGCGAAAACGCTGGCAGCCGAGGTCGCGGCCGACGGCGTCACCGTCAACTCGGTCATTCCGGGCCGCATTCACACCTCGCGCGTAGACCAGCTCGACAAGGCTGCTGCCGACCGCACCGGCAGCACGCCGGAAGCCGTGGCCGAGGCCTCGCGCGCCGGTATTCCGATGGGCCGCTACGGCAAGCCCGAGGAATTCGCCGATGCTGTTGCATTCCTGGCAAGCGAGAGGGCTGGCTATATCACTGGCACAACTTTGCGCGTGGACGGTGGGATGCTGCGGAGCGTGTAAGGCCAGAACTTCCGCTTGGGAAAATCGCTGCGATGTCGGCTGATGACGCATCTTTGCGTTGAAGCATAATCTGCACGTGCTACATCCCGCGGTATGAAGAAAATCGGCTTCCTATCGTTCGGGCATTGGTCGCCCTCGTCCCAATCGCAGACGCGGTCGGCGTCCGATGCCCTTTTGCAGTCGATCGACCTGGCCGTCGCTGCGGAGGAATTGGGCGCGGACGGCGCCTATTTCCGCGTGCATCACTTTGCCCGCCAACTGGCCTCGCCATTTCCGCTTCTGGCGGCAATCGGCGCGAAGACCAGCCGCATCGAAATCGGCACGGCAGTCATCGACATGCGCTACGAGAACCCGCTCTATATGGCCGAGGACGCGGGCTCTGCCGATCTGATTGCCGGCGGACGCCTGCAACTCGGTATCAGCCGCGGCTCGCCTGAGCAGGTGATCGACGGATGGCGCTACTTCGGTTACGCCCCGCCGGAAGGCCAGAGCGACGTCGACATGGCCAGGCGCCATGCCGAGGTATTTCTGGAGGTGCTGCGCGGGCAGGGTTTTGCGCAGCCCAACCCGCGGCCGATGTTTCCAAATCCGCCCGGGCAACTGCGTGTCGAGCCGCACTCGCAGGGCTTGCGCGACCGCATCTGGTGGGGCGCTGCCACCAATGCCACCGCAGAATGGGCGGCTTCTGCGGGGATGAACCTGCAAAGCTCGACGCTCAAATTCGATGAGAGCGGAAAGCCCCTTCATATTCAGCAGGCCGAGCAGATCCGCGCCTTCCGCGCCGCTTGGAAGGCGGCGGGACACCAGCGCGAACCGCGGGTGTCTATCAGCCGCAGCATTTTCGCGCTGATGGACGACCGCGACCGTGCCTATTTCGGTGGCGATGAGAGCGAGGATCATTTCGGCTATATCGAGGCCGACAAACGCGCCGTGTTTGGCCGCAGCTATGCCGCCGAACCGGACGTTCTCATCGAGCAATTGAAGAAGGACGAGGCAATTGCCGAGGCCGATACGCTGCTTTTGACCGTCCCCAATCAGCTCGGCGTCGACTACAACGCACATGTCATCGAGGCCATCCTGACCCAGGTTGCTCCGGCGATGGGTTGGCGCTGACGCTTGCCTGTAGTTGTTCCGCCGACATACCGATTTCGGATTATGGAAGTACATCTAGTCGGCCTTTGTGAATACTTGTCCGTTTTTGGCAAAGATGTTTGAGTAATAGAGGGGGCAGAACAAAGGTTCGCCTCTATGTTGCACCTTATCGGAAATGCTCGTCTGCGGAGCATCCATGATCTTCTGGGCCCTCTTATCAAGGGCAGAAGAATGCTCGACATCGGAACCATCGGGCACGAGTTCGAGGCCCGGCAGGAAATCGGCACCTTCTACCTTTCCGAATTCGTCGGCCTGGCCGGTTATGTGAAAGGCATCGACATTCTTGAAGAGGATGTCGCCCGTGCCCGCGCTGCCGGCTTCGAGGTCGTCGTCGGTGACGCCGAATCCTTCGTCGATACCGAGCCCTACGATGTGGTCTTCGCCGGCGAACTGATCGAGCATCTGAGCAATCCCGGCCTTTTTCTCCGCTGCTCGATCCGCAATCTGAAGAAGGACGGCGTTCTCGTCATCACGACGCCGAACGCTTTTTCCATGAGCCGGCTGCTGAAATGCGTCTTCGGCCTGACCAACGAGCCGCCGGTCAATCCGGAGCATACATGCTATTACACGCCTCAAACGCTGAGGCAGCTCTCCGTTCGCGAAGGTTTCGAGATCAAGCAGATCTATTTTTCCGACTATGATTACGGAACGCGCGGCGTGACGATGAAACGTGCCTTCATGCTGCGCGTGAACAAGATGCTCTGCGACCTGTTTCCGCAGCTCAGCCAGTCCTTCATCGCGGTCATGGGGCGACCGTCCGAAGCGCGTGATGATTTGTCGCCATCAGGAGCCTGAGCGGCTCACGCCGAAGCGCGCTCCGCTGCCGGTCGCCATAGCGGCTGCACCTTGTGGCCGGCGTTGAACAGGAAGATCAGCACGCCGGAACGATTGATGATCTGCAATCCGACGATTGCGCTGACCACCGCCAGAATGGGAAGCGTGAAGAAGGTGATCGGGAACAGGTCGGAGCCGTAATTGCCGAAAAAGCGGCGGAAGATAATGCCGGCGTAGTCGAACAGGATCGCATGGCTGCAGAACAGGAAGAAGGCATAAGGCTCGAACCGCATGAACGGTTCGGCAAAGGATGACTTGCGGATAAGCTCCGTCAGATACCAGAAACCGGCCGCCATGGTTATGCGCAGCAGCGTGTCGAGCGTCAGCCGCAGCGTATCGTCCATCTCCGACAGCAATATGCCCTGAATGCGGATGTAGAGGAAAACCGCAGCCATCGCCGCAAGGCCGATCGAAAGCGGGCGTGTGACCCGGTCGATTTCCTGCTCATTCGAACGCGACAGGCGAATCCACATGCCGATGGCGAAGAACAGCATCAGTTGCGGCCTTTGCAGGATGTAGAGATCTTCCCCGAAAAGCGTGAAGACGACGAGCAGCAGGATGGTCGCAACCGGGAGCCGCTTGATTGCGAAATAAAGCAGCGGCGAGAACAGGCAGCAGACGAAAAGGTCGCGCAGGAACCATAACGGCACGACCAGTGGCCACTCGGTGACGGCAAGGAAGGCATTGGCCAGAGCCGGTGCGGTAAATTCCGGCCAGTTCCGCCAGTTGTCGGAAAGCAGCCCGTAGGCGCCGAGCAGCACCAGCGCCAGGACATTCCAGGCCACCAATGGCACGACCAGCGTCTTCAACTTCGATTTGTAAAGATCGAGCGTGCCGACCTTGAGCAGGCTGGAGACGATGAAATAACCCGAAACCACACTGAGCAGAGAAACCGAGCTCAGCCCCATCAGCCTTGTCAGGATGAAATAGACGATGTCGAAGAAACCGGCATCGCGGTCATAGACGTTTTCGGCGATGCCCGGCTGGACGTGAACGAAGGTCATGAAGAAGATGCACAGCGTCCGCGCGATCTTGATGCGGTTCGACATCGTCTTGGCGACCGGCGACAGGCCGGTCGCGCTCGGCGCGGGCGAAGTTGTTCTTGCTGTCAAAACCTTCTCCTTGAACAGTCGCGCGGCGGTTTTACCGCCCGGCTGCAGGTGTTCTCGTTGAAAGAGCGATGCCGGAGCGGATCCGGGTGCAACATCGCAGCGTGCCACGGAGGCAGTTTCCACCCTTGGCGCCCCGCATCAGGGGCCAGGTGCCGGCCGACTTGCGGCTGGCACAGGACATCGACACCATGTAAGCCGTTTGGATGGTTCGAATGTGAATGTTGTGCAATTTCTGCGCGATTTCCGATTCACAAAATGCAACGTCGTTTAATACAAAGGCTGCAATGGGAGCTGCATCGCTGGAAAGCAGAGAATATCGCCCATGAAGAAATTGGCAGGCCTCTTTGGTCTGGACAAAAACCCGGGGCGGGAACGGCGTGCCCGGTTGAAGATCGAGACCGCGGGAGCCGCCGTCTATGTGATCGGTGACGTCCATGGCTGCCTGGATCTGCTTCTCGCGCTGGAGAGCTCGATCGTTGCCGATGCGCACGAATTGCCGGGGCGCAAGATCATCGTCATGCTCGGTGACTATGTCGATCGGGGGCCGGCCTCTTCGCAGGTGATCGATCACCTGATGGCGCCGCCGCCGGCCGGCTTCGAGCGCATCTGCCTGGCCGGCAATCATGAAGTGGCGATGCTGGATTACATAGACAGGCGCCTGACGCTGGGCGACTGGATGCATATGGGAGCTGCGCCGACGCTTCTTTCCTACGGGGTCGACCCCGAACGCCTCGGCTCCATCTACCAGTCCCGGCAGGTCGACGACATGATCCGCCACGCCATCCCGGCAGGACATGTCGAGTTCCTGCGGTCACTTCCGATTCTCATCGAGGCGAAGCGGTACATTTTCGTTCATGCCGGCATCCGGCCCGAACTCGATCTCGACCGGCAGTCGGACGATGATCTGGTCTTCATCCGCACCGCCTTCTACGAAAAGGCGCATCTCATGAAGAAATATGTCGTCCACGGCCACACGCCGGTCACGGAAGCGAAGCTGGAAGGCACGCGCATCAATGTCGATACGGGCGCCTTCTTCTCCGGACGCCTGACCGCCCTGCGGATATGGCAGAACAAGGGCCGTTACCTCACGACCTGATCAGCGGGGAAGGCTTTCGCTGCGAGCGGAAACCACCACGCTATCAGGCTTTTGCCGTCAGGCCGGCCTGCTCGATGTAATAGGACGAGTAACGGTCGAGATATTGTTCCGAGCCGCCATAGGCGCCGTAACGCACCAGCTTCTTCATGTCCGTCTTGTTCAGAATGATGCCGAGCAGCTTGGATGCGATCTGCGGTTCGCCCTGCAGCGTCGCCTTCACCAATGCGCGGGGCGTCACACCCCACTCGGAAACCATCACGAAGCCATCGGCGAACGGCGCGAAGGCCTTGGCATCGACCACCGGGCCGAGCGGCGGCAGGTCCACCACGATGTAATCATAGGCGTTGCGGGCGTCGGTCAGGAGGTCGTTCATTCCCGGCCCGGAAAGCAGCTCGCTGGTGTATGACAGGCGTCCGCGAACCACGGCGGGAATGATGTTGAGCTTGGTCGTGCGGTCGACCATGACCGTGGTTTGCCAGCGCTGCTCGCCGACGATCGCCTCGACCAGCCCTCGGTCCGGCGACAGCGACAGGCCGCGGCTCAGGCCGGGATTGCGAAGATCGCCGTCGATCAGCAACGTGCGAGCGCCATTGGCGGCCAGCAGCCCGGCGAAGTTCGCAGCAACCGTCGTCTTGCCCTCGCTCGGCAGCACCGAGACGAAACCGATCACCTTGCAAGACCTGCCCTGCAACACGACATCGCTGGCGATCTTGGCGTTGCGAAGCGTCTCTGCGAACGACGACGAGGGCGCATTGATTGCGACCCGCAGGATACGCGGCGTGACCGGTTCCGGCCCTTCGCGTGGCGGCTTGTCGGCACCATTGGCCCCGTTCTTGGGTGCAGCATTGGAAAGGCGTGTGCCGACGATCGGCAGATAGCCGAGGAAGTTGATATTGAGTGATGCGCGCACGTCTTCGCCAGTCCTGAAGAACCGCTCGCGGAACTCCTGGAAGGCGCCGACCCCGGCCCCGGCGAACAGGCCGAGCACCAGCGACAGTCCGAGCACCATCGTCTTCTTGGGACTTGAGGCGCCCACTGGATCGACGGCTTCCGAAATCACACGCGCCTTGGCGATCGGGAAGGAGCGCTGCTGCGAAGCCTCTTCATGACGGGCGAGGAAGGTCTGGTAGAGCGTCGCCAGTGCGGCTGCCTTCTGCTCGAGTTCGCGCATCTGCACCATAGACTGGCTGGTTTCGGAGCTTTCTCCGGCCATCAGGCCGACATTGGCGCGCAGCGAATCCTCGCGCGACTTCGCAACCTCATATTCGGTGCGGTAGCTCTCCGTGAGCTGGTTGAGTTCCTGGAAAATCTGACGCGAGAGGTCCGCTTGCTCGCGGCGCAGCGCCACGGCCTGGGGATGGTCCTCACCGAAACGGTCGCTGATCTCACGCTCACGCTTGGTGACGTCGAGGTAGCGCCCCTTCAGGTCGTTGATGACGGTGTTGTTGCTGCCCTTGTCGGAGGGGATCGTCGCGTTCTTGACGGCATTGTCCGGGCCGCTATCGATAATCGACTTGAACTGGTTGTAGCGCGCCAGCGCGTTGGCCGTATCGGCTTGCGCGATGATCAACTGGCTGTTGAGGTCGGCGAGTTGCCGCTCGGAAATCAGCTCGCCGCGGGCCGAGGTAAGGCCGTTGTCGGCGCGGAATTTTTCCACGGCAAGTGCCGCCGCCTGCGAACTGTCGCGGAGCTCGGCAAGCCGTCCCTGAAGCCAGACGGTCGCCCGCTGCGTCGCGTCGAAATTGGCGTCGAGCTGATCGGAGAGATAGGCATTGGCATAGGCGCGGGTGATCGCGCCGGCGAGTTTCTTGTCGTAGGCCTGGAACGACAGGTCGATGACATAGCTGCGCCCGACGCGCTCGGCAGACATGCCGGCCTGCAGAAGTGCGGTCGCCTTGCCGATCTTGCCGTTTGCGATCGAGGTCGCGGAGAGTTCGGGCTGCGAGGAAAATAGGCCGACGACCGACTTGATCTGGTCCTTTACCCAGCCGATCGGCGAACGCGGTGGGTTGAGAAACGCCTCGTTGTTCTGAAGGTTTTCGGCCATCACCACGGCGCGGGCGAGGCGGGCCGATTTCAGGATTTCGACTTCGCTCGAAACCATCGAATCCGCCTGGACGCGGGACGGGCCTGAATCCTTTTCTTCGGCAAACTTGGTCAGCGTATCGTCGAGCAGGATGCGCGTGCCCGATGTGTATTGCGCAGGCGTGAACAGGAGATAGACGATGCCGAGTGCGAGACCGACAGCCGCACAAAGCGCGACCACGCGGATCTGCCGCATGGCAATCGTCGCCAGCCGTTCAAGATCGATGAAGCGGTCCGCCTCGTCCGGCTCCACGGCCAGTCTGCTGTTCAAGGGAATGTTTCTCTGGTGCATGATTTCGTCGACGCCAGGCGTCACTTTCGTTTTGGATGCTTTTCGATCTCGCCCGATGCGCTCCGCCACTGTGATGCGGCATCAAGCATGGTTATGAGGCGAGAATGCGTTTGCGGCGATCTTTGCGCCGCTATCTGCGACGATCATGTCATGTCGCGGCCGATAGGCTCGGCCGCGACGAGCAGTGTTTCGATCAGGCTGCGGCGCTTCGGCGCTGCTGCGACGCGATCATTTCGACGATCGGGTCGAAGACGAGATCGCGGATGTCGTCACGTGCCAGCGCGAAGGCGACGTTGGCCTGGATGAAACCTTCCTTGGAGCCGCAATCGAACATGCGCCCGTTGAAGGGCGCTGCATGGAATTCCTGCGTTTCGGCTAGTCGCTTCATCGAATCCGTAAGCTGGATTTCGTTACCGGCGCCGCGCTCCTGCGTGCCGAGGAGGTCGAACACTTCAGGCTGCAGGATGTAGCGGCCATTGATGTAGTAGTTCGACGGAGCGACGGCCGGTGCCGGCTTTTCGACCATTTCGGTCACGGCAAAGCCGGTGCCGACGTCCTTGCCCTTGCCGACGATGCCATATTTGTTGGTCTCGGTCGGATCGCACTGCTCGACCGCGATGACATTGCCGCCGGTCTGTTCGTAGAGATCCATCACGCTGGCAAGGCAGCCCTTGTCGCCGAACGACACCATGTCGGGCAGAAGCAGCGCGAACGGCTCGTCGCCGATAATGTCACGCGCGCACCACACCGCATGGCCGAGGCCGTGCGGAGCCTGCTGACGGGTGAAGCTCACCGCGCCTGCGTTCAACTGGATCTTGTTCAGCGAAGCAAGCTGCTCCTGCTTCTTGGAACGCGTCAGCGTGTCCAGCAGCTCGGGCTGGATGTCGAAGTAGTCCTCGATGACATGCTTGTTGCGGCCGGTGACGAACACGATGTGCTCGATGCCAGCCTCAAGCGCCTCGTCGACCGCATACTGCACGACGGGACGATCGACCACCGTCAGCATTTCCTTCGGCATCGCCTTGGTTGCCGGCAGGAAACGTGTTCCGAGCCCAGCGACCGGAATCACTGCTTTTCTGACTTTTTTCATTCTATCATCCCTGCTTTGATTGCTTTTTCAAAATATATCCCCCGTCCAATTCCGAGATTCAGGTCATCCTGCCTGACCGACCGCTTTGCGCCCTCGAAGCGGATCAGCGAACCGCCGCAGCCGCGCTGCGATCGGCATTCTGAGATGTTTGAGCGCGACCGGATCGCGCAATGCGGCGCCCATCGCCTTCAGCGGCGCGCGGTCCTTAAGGTGCTGGACCAGCGCCAGGAACGACGCGGCCTTTTCGAGGCTGCGGGTGCGCCGCGCCTGAGCCGACCTGGCGGCCTCATCAAGGTGATGCTCGCGCAGGAACGCGGCGTCGGCCTCGAACATCGCCTTGACGTGATGCTGTTCGAGCACGCGCGAAATCGAGCCGTCGCGAATGTGATAGTCGTAGCCGGGCTCCGGCTCGGCCACGCAGCGCCCGCCATTGGCCAGCGCCGAGGCGAGAAAGATGTAATCCTCGCCGATGCGCAGCGTCTCGTCATAGCGCAACTGGTGTTCTTCGATGAAGCGGCGCTCGAATATCGGCTTCATGTAGCCATAGTTGAACGTGCCTTCGAAGAGGATATTGGCGGCAATGAAATCGGCCAGCGTGATTTCGCTGACGCCTTCCAGATGCGAGCGCGGAAACATCGTCTCGCGTGTGCCGGGCTCTTCCCGGATCACGTCGAGATTGTCTACGGCGATCTGCGCACCGGCGGCTTCCGCGCGCCGGATCATCCGGGCAAGCCGGTCGGGCTGCACCGTATCATCCGCATCGAGCACGGCGATCCAGCGCCCGCTGGCCGCCTCCAGCCCGGCGTTGCGCGCTCCACCGGGGCCGCGATTTTTGTCGAGGGCAACGACCTTGACCGTCTCGGGCGGAAAGGACCGTGCGAGGTCTACGGTTCCGTCGCTGGAGCAGTCGTCTATGACGACCACCTCGACAGACACGCCCTTCTGGCCGAGCGCGCTTTGAACGGCCCGGGCAAGGAAGGTTTCAGCATTGTAAGCCGCGATGACGAATGTCACGTCAGGCTGCATTGCTGCTTCTCCGGGCGGGTTCATGCTCACCATATTGTTTGATTTCGCGCACTCCCAGGAGCCCGCTGACGACGCCGACATGCATAACGCCGCGAAGCGCGAAACGGTTGCGCCGCTCCGGCAGTATTGCCAATCCTGCCGCTGCCGCGAAGCAATAGGCAGCCTTGGCCGAAGCAAGTCCGATCTGGGGCAGGGCGGAACCGGCCGATGCCTGCCGCTCGGCGATCAGCCTGCCATGGGTCTGGCCGGAGCGGAACTTCCGCTTGGCCAGCCAAGAAAACTGCGCACGCTTGGCCGGCACCGGCTCGTAGACCCATGCCTTTGGGGCAAAGGCTATTCTACCGCCGGCCTGATGCAGATGGGTGAAATACTCGGTATCTTCGCCGCCCGTCTTGCCGAGCGCCAGATTGAAGCGGCGGCCGGCCACAGGCTTTGCCGCGCGGCGCAGCAGTACGTTGCAGCTGTAGCCCGTCCGGATCTCGCCCTTGACCCAGACCGGCAGCGTCGAATGAAAGTCGCCCCTCGCCATCCAGCCGGGAGCGCCGTTGCCGTATGTCGCTTCGACGGGTCCGAGCACGGCGTCCGCGCCGGTTTCGAGCGCCACGTCCATCAGTTCCGAAAGCCACTCCTTCGAGACCGTCTCGTCGTCGTCGATGAAGGCGAGAAAATCGCCCGAACTGTTTTCCAGGCAGGCATTGCGCGCGATCGAGATGTTGGAGGCCGGGCAATGCACGTAGACCACCGAGAATGGCAGCTTCGCGGCAATGGCATAGACGAGGTCGCGAGCGCTCGGCTCGGTGTCGTTGTCCGCGACGATGACCCGAACCGCCGTGCGGGGCGGTATGGTCAGCGCGCCGAGCGACAGAAGCGTGTCTTCCAGTTCGGGGCGGCGATAGGTGCAGACACAGATGTCGATCCGGGTCGGCTTCGTGGCGGCTTCGTTTTGCTTGTTCATGATGCCGGTGCCTCTTTCCTTCGAAAATCGAGGAGTTGGAGCCAGAAGCCCGCGGACCATGCCAGGTGCATGACCATCGCCGAAAAGCCGGCCAGCGGCCCGTAGGGGTTGCGCTGGCTGAGTGCCATCCAGACGCCATACCCCAGGCACGCAGCCGCCCAAAGGACTGCCGGAATGACGGCAGCCCAGCTGAGGAACGCCAGCGATGTCCCGGCAACGACCGGAAACACCATCAGCGGAATCATCTGTCGGATCTTGGGCATGGCGCGGTGCTTCAGTATGTTCTTGGCGCGGCCTCTGCCGTATCCCAGATACTGCCTGAAAAGCGCCGGCACGGACGCACGCGGATAGTAGACCATGAACGTCTTGTCGGTCATCCAGAGCCGGTAGCCTGCAGCCCGTAGCCGATAGTCGAGTTCGGCATCCTCATTGTGGCTGAATGTCTCGTCATAGCCACCAACCGCACGAAACGCCTTCACCCGCATGAAGGCGTGGTGACCATGATCGGTCCAGTGGCCCTTGGCCCCTTGGCGGTGCGGCGAGCCGCCATTGCCGAGTTTGGAATTCTGCGCGATCGCCGTCGCTTTCTGGAACGCGCCGAAACCGCGCGTCGCCATCGAAACGACGACCGAATCCGCGCCCGTCGCCTCGGCATCCTCGATCAGCCGGTCGCAATAGTCAGCCGGATAGTCGCCATGCGCGTCGATGCGGATGAAGCTTTCGAACGCGTCGCCGAATCTTTCGACGGCGAGATTGATGGCCGCGCTCTGTATCTTCTTGGGATTGTCGAGCAGCGTCACGCGCGGATTGCTGGCGGCGATCCTTTGCACGATCGCCTGCGTCCCGTCGGTGCTGCCTCCATCGGCCACCACGATCTTCATGCCCAGCCGTTCGACCGACGGCGTCAGCCTGTCGATCAGCGCCTCGATATGCGCTGCCTCGTTGAGGCAGGGGATCACGACCATGCAAGGTCTTGCCGGCAAGGCTTCTGTCGTCATTTCCGCCATCACGCCGCCTGCAGCATCACGTTTGGAACGCGCATCGTTCTCAGGCCGGCCAGTCGCTCGACCAGCGCCCGGCAGTCGCGCGCATCGCAGACCCATGTTCCGCGATCCTCGGCCAGGATTTTCCGGCGGGCCGCGATATAGGTCTCAGGTGTCAGGTCCTCGAAAAGTGCAGCCAGCGCCTCTACGGAAGGTTCGTTGAGCAGCTTGCCGAGATGCCGGTCGGCCAGGAAGCGCCCGGTTTCGGTGTTGCGCATGGCGATCGGAACCGCGCCATAGCGGCAGCCTTCATAGAGCCGGTTCGGCAGCAGCCAGCTCGAATTCAGCCCTTCCTCGAAGAAGTCGATCGCCCAGGAGAAATGTACCTCGCCATAGACGCGCGGCAGATCTTCCGGATTGCGATAGGCACCCTCGAAACGCAGATAGCGCTCGGCAGCGACGAAGCCGTCGAAATCGGAAAACTCCGAATAGGCAGGACGCCCGCGCAGCACGACTTCGAAACGGCCTTCCATGCGGCGCGTGAAGTCGGCGAGAAGCTCCAGCGACTTGCGGCAGCGCAGGGCCCCGAACCAGCCGATCTTCCATGGCTCGCCGGGCGTTGGCCCTTCGATTGCAGGGGCGCCGGCCTCGATCGCGTGGTTCAGTTCCAGCACCTTATTCTGCAACAGCGCCACCGGCGCGTCGATCTGGCGGAAGCGCTGGAAATAGTCGCGCACGAAGGCCGGAGAGCTGGTCATCAGCAGCGATGCGTTCCTGCCGAGCACGCGCTCGGTTCGGCGCAGCGCTCGCGAAATCCGGTTCTTCCCGAGCAGCAGGCGATGTATGTCGAGGCATTCGTAGACGATGGGCGCATCGGTGGAAAACAGCGCCTTCGCCCGGTTGGCCAGCGCCAGCATTTCCAGATTGCGTCCGATGATGACGTCGGGCTTGCGAATGCCCTGCAGCTTGCCGCCGAGCGACAGCGCCGCCTTGGCGATCGCCACGACGCGTTGCGCGAACTTGCCGTCCTGCGTCGGGCCGAGATCGATCGGCGACAGCGTCTCGAGGCCTGCCACCGGCTTGTCGGCGCGCTTGAAGCCCGCCAGCGTGACATCCGCGCCACCGGCCTGCAGCATGATCACCCGCCGGCGGACCGCCGGATCGGAGAGATCATGCACGAGATAGAGAACGTGCAACATGTGGGACCCAGCTATTTCAGCTTGCAGACAACCGATTCAGGGAATTGGCACGCATCGCCTTCGGCGGTGTAAGCGATGCGATCGATCTCGGCCGTCACCGGCGCGCCGGGATCAGCGAATGTGCCCATCCAGGATTTCAGGATGTCGCTGCTCCACAAGCTGACGAAAATCTTGGACGCGTGGGTCGGCAGCTTTGCCGGGTCCGTCGCCTCGCCGACAAACTCACCATTCACGTACCAGCTGATCCTGTCCTTCTTCCAGACGAAAGCGTAATCGTTGAAACTCTGGTCGGCGCCGCCGGGAACATCGACCAGCTTGGCATCGCCGACGGGCTTGCCGTTTACATACTGGTTGATCTGGACCTTGGCCGGGTTCTTGCCCAGCACCTCGAAATCGATCTCGTCATGCGGCTGCTTGTCGACCGGGCCGATATAGGTGAAGAAACCGGTGTTGAGCCCGGAGCCCTTGGCAGCCTTCATGCGCACCTCATAGGTGCCGTAGCTGTAGCGCTGCTTGGTCTGGATCTCACCGCAGGCATAGTCGAGATCCTTGATCTTCTGTTTCTCGAAGCCCAGCCGCAGCATGCCGTCCGAAACCTTCACCTGATCCTTCGACCAGATGCAGTTCTGGTGCTCGCCATTCGTCCAGCCGTCCGAGATGTACCAATGCTTCCTGTCCAGCTTGTCGAAATTCTCGACGAAGGATTTTCCCGAGGCTTTCTTCTCTTGCGCATGGGACGCATTCATCATGCCCACGGAAGAGATGAGGAGGGCGCCGACGCCGAGAATGATAAGCGTCAGGCCGCGCCGTGCCGTGCCGGTTTCGTTTGAAATCACGTGGCTTGCCACCTTTGTTTTGGCGGCGCCTCCCACGCCCACCTGTTCAAGTCACAGCATCGAAATGCTGCACTGCACATAGGCCGGTGGCAAGTTCAGAATGTGACGTGGGGCCTAATTTCGGCCGCGCGTCCGGTAACATTTTATAAGCGCGCGTTAACCCTGTTCGGCCACGGCGGGTTTTGCCGAGGCGCCTTCGCCCGCGTTTGCTTGGGAAAATTGCTCGATGCGCCCGCGCAGTTCGGTAACAAAACCGATCTGGCCATCAAGCGAGGCAAGCCGCTTGGTGTAGCGGATCATCGCTTCGGTCAATTCATCGATCTTCGACGACATGCCGGCGTCGACGCGATTGTCTTCGAGCGCCTGCTGCGAAAAGGCGGCGTCGGCCGTCACCTTGTCATAGCGATTGCGCAAGCCATTCTTTTCATTTTCGATTTCGTCGTGAATCTCATCGAGAAGCTGCCGCAGCCGTTGCATGCGGCCGGCATCCGTGTCGCGGTCACGATTCGGGTTGCGGGTTTTGAAGCGGAAAAGAGCCATATCGTTGCGCCTTGTCGAATCGCCATGCGGCTTGACCAGAGCTTACAGGAAAATCTCGCCGACCTCCGAGATAAACAAGAGGATGAGGGCGCCTGACCGGCAACCTCGACCATGGTCGCCAATGCGCGTCTGTCGTGGATGAAACCGAACAGTGTCGGAGCCGTGGTTGACGGCGCGCCGACCGGTTCCGAAACCGTCTTCCGACGAGGTTCGCGCCGGCAATTGTGCACTGCATCAAAAGTGAACGGGCTACGTGGTTGAAGAACTGGATTGAGGTGAGAAGGACCACTATCCTGAGAAGGTATGCGGCGAAAGGATGCGTGCCTGGATCGTCACGGTGACAAACTTCAGCCTGAATGTGCTGGTTTTGGACCGATCGCTCCAGCCGACATTATTCGTCACAGTTTCGGGTTAATGGCAGGCAGCATGGACCGGCGTCGGTTGGCTCCCGGTGAACGGATGTTCTCCAGAAAGCCCGGAATTAGAGCATGTCGCGCAAAAGTGTGTAGCGGTTTTGCGATAACGACATGCGCAAAAACAAAGACTTAAAGTGCGGAAAGCGAATCTGAAAGATCGCGACGCGCTTTAGGCAGCCGACCGGAATTCATCGAGTGCTCATCGATAGCCTGCGAGCCTCTCCCTTAGACTTCACAAGGCGCAAGAAATGACGAAGTGCACAGCCATTATCCCTTACTATCAGCGACAGCCGGGCATACTGCACCGGGCGCTGAAATCGGTCTTCGCGCAGACCCATCCGGACTACGATGTGATCGTCGTGGATGACGCATCGCCGTCGCCCGTGGAGCTGGATCTGGAAGGGTTTTCGCTGGAGGAGCGGGCCAAAATTACCGTCATAAAGCAACCCAATGCGGGCCCGGGGGGAGCACGCAATATGGGCCTCGACCACATACCCGCCGACAGCAACTACGCCGCCTTCCTCGATTCCGACGATGAGTGGACGCCCGACCACCTCAAGAACGCGGTCGAGGGCATGTCACTTTTTGATGCAGACTGTTACTGGGCGTCGATAAAAGGCGGCGATGCCTTCTATTACCACTTCGGTGTGTCCGAGCTTGCCGATGTCACGACCGTCACCCGGCTGTCGGAAGAACCGCCGATGGTCGAGGTCCCGGATCTCGCCGGCGTTATGCTGAAGAACTGGAGCTTCATGCACCTGTCCTGCATGGTCATCGGCGAAAACCTGTTCCGCAAAGTGCGCTTCGAAGCCGAGCTGCGCCTTGCGGCCGAGGATGTACTGTTCTTCTACGAATGCGTGCGCAACGCCAAGCGCAGCATTCTCAGCGAGGCCGTCGGCGCGACGCGGGGCGAGGGCATCAACATCTTCCATGGGCTCGACAATGATTCACCCCAGTTCCTGAAACAGCAGTTCAATACGTGGGTGGCGCTGGATCGCCTCGAAAGCGGCTTTTCGCACAAGCCGGAGGACAAGGCCTCGATCGAATCCTACAAGCAGACGGCGCGCCGTCAGGCCCTGTGGGGCCAGATGCGGCTTGTGCGCAAGCGCAAGGTGCCGCAACTCGGCCTGCTTGCCGAATGGGCCTGGCGCGACCCCAGAATCCTGCGCAGCGCGGTGGAACTCGCCGTATCCAAGATTTCCCGATAGGCGAGGGCGACATGCATCCATTCTACTGGGAATCCGAACACGGCAATTTCGGCGACGACCTCAATCTCTGGCTCTGGGATTTTTTGCTGCCAGGCTTTCGCGAGGTTCATCCGGAAGTGCTTTTGGTAGGCGTCGGCACGGTGCTCAACAAAGTCTTGCTGCCGGACGGCATCAAGAAACTCGTGATCGGCAGCGGCTTCGGCTACGGCACGCTGCCCGATTTTTCCGACAAATCGGAATGGGACGTTCGCTGCGTGCGTGGCCCGCTGACCGCAGGCAAGCTCGGCATCGATCCCGAACTCGGCATCATCGATCCGGCCGTGCTGGTCGCCGACATGCCGGAGTTCCGGAACCTGCCGAAGACCGGCGGGCCGATCTTCATCCCGCATTGGGAATCGACCGTCGGCGGCATCTGGCCCATCGTCTGCAAGGCTGCCGGTCTCGGCTATGTCGATCCCTGCGGCGAGGCGAAGTCGGTCATCCGCGCCATCGCGCAGGCCGAACTCGTCATTGCCGAATCCATGCACGCAGCCATCCTTGCCGACGCCTTCCGCGTGCCATGGGTGGCGGTCAGCACCTCGCGCATCATCAACAATTTCAAGTGGAACGACTGGGCCTCGACCGTAAAAGTCGCCTACAAGCCGTTGCACGTGCCGGTTTCGTCGCGCGCCGAGGCGATCACCAAGGGCGCGCGATTCTGGGGGGTCGATTTCGAGAACAAGACGCCGCCACAGCTCGACGATCCCAACAAGCGCAGCTTCGACGAAAGCCTCGTCATGACGCGCAGCGATCCGCGCCAGTCGACCTTACGCACGATGGCCAAGCAGGTGCTGGCGGCTCCCTCTACGCTTGCCCTGCGGCAGGCGCGCCGGGCCGTACCGCAGTTGAGCGCCGATAGCGTGCTTGCCGGGCGCAAGGAGCGTTTCCGCGAAGTGCTGGCCGAAATACGGAAGGACTATTTCTAGGCGATGACGCGCGCCGGAAGCAGATAGCGCGGCGGCATTGGTTTGTCGTTCGCCGGCCTGTACCGCGACTTTCTTGCTTCGAGTTTGTCGGCGGCGACGCCGCCGACGATCGACGGCAGGGAGGCCGGGTTCGTCAGCGCGGTGAGGCCGGCCCTTGCGAGCCCGGCCTTGGCTTTCAGGTCGAGGAAGTTGCGCAATTCGTAGCGTCCGCGAATGTGGCGTTCGTGCAGCCGCAACCAGCCTTTCGCTTCTTTCGGCAGATCCGGCGAGGCCAGTATGGCGCGGTCCGCTTCATAGAGGCGTTTCAGATCCAGCGTGCGATGCCGGCCGCTGAGCGAGTCCGGCCGCACCACCGCGCCATAGCCGCAGCCATGGAGGATCTTGTAGCGCGCGCCCTTCACCAGAGCGCGTGCATAGAGGTCGTAATCCTCGCCGAGCCGCAATTCTTCCTTGTACCGTATGCCGTGCGCATCGAGAAAAGCCCGTCGCATGACCGGCTTGAGAAAGCCGATCTCGCCGCGCGCCTTGCCGCGCCGTGAGATGTTGCCTTCGATAAAGCCGCCAAGATCGAGGAAGCGGGGTTCTGCCGCGAAATATGGAACCTCGGGCTCAGTCATGTCGCCACGGGCGTCGATGAAGACGATGTTGTCGGCAACGAAATCCCAGTCGTCATTGTCGAGAAGCCGGTCGAAACGGCCCTTCAGGAAGAAGTCGTCCGCGTCGAGTATTGCAATCAGAGGTGCCGTCGAATTGGCGATGGCATGATTGCGGGCAAAGGCAGGTCCCTTGTTGGTGTCGAGCCGAAGAACCTTGAGGCGGCCTGTTCCATCGTCGGCTGCTATCGAGGTTTCCGCCGTGCGGTCGCTGGAGCCGTCGTCGACGACGATGACCTCCGCGGTCTGCCGCTCGCGCAATGCGGAGCTGATGGCCCGCGAAATCGTGTCTGCCGCATTCTTGGCTGCGATGATGACGCAGACGCTAGCCTCGGATGATGTCACGTGCACCTCTTTCATTCCGCTTGTGGATCGCCGCTTTAGAGCATCGGGCCGAAAAGTGGAATCCGGTTTTCGGAATATTCCGATGCTCATTCAAAGTGCTAGATCGTCCTTTGTGCGTCCGAATGGACGCACGGCGATCTAGAGCAGCGCGCCGGAAATTACCGGCCCCAATACAGGCAGATTGTTCGCAGTTGCGAAAGGCGATTTCATGACATGCAGGTGATCACACGGCGATCATGCGGGCGATCACACGGCGATCAGGGGTGCTGGGAACCGGAAACGCCGGGCAGTTGGCTGATCTTTGCCGAAGGCTGCTCTTCCGGGCCCGAGGTTTGAATCGAATCGTCGGACCGGCTTGCCGCGCCCTGCGGATTCTTTCCGCCTGAGCGCCAGACCATAAACAAAACAGCAGCAAAATAGCCTATCTGCAGGAGAATGGCGCAGATCACGGTCTGGATGAAAGTAGTCCATAGTGATTGCGTCACAACGTAAGTCGTGATGGCGAACACCACCAATACGCCGACAAGACCGCGCAAGAATAGCAATAAGGACATTGTTATATCCTCATGCCTTCACTGTAATAGTTTCGGTTACCCGAACTCATGCGCAGATACCTCCCTCCCAAACACACGCCCGTAATCTGCTGCCGGCACGCGAACTGATCTTCTGATTTTTCGGAGCCGTACGCCACTGCAAAGGCGTGTATAGAGAAGATATATTGAACGTGAGGTGAACGCGCAACATCACGAATTTGTTTCTCATCCATTCTTTCATTGTGCATCGCCTTGAATCCAAAGGATGCTGCGGCGCAATATCGAGCGGAAATAACTTCAATCATGACATCGGTTTATTTTGCTAACATAGGTTAGAATATTAGAATTATACAAGAATGCAATTGATGTTATTTTGATTATTTCTCAATGAAGATTGGTTTCGGCATAAGTATTACAAATAAATTTCAAAAAATACACCTAAAACGATCAATTTTTACTAAAGCTCGCGGTAAAATATCCTCACTTAAATCCACTGTTATGTAAACGAACGTCACAAATTATGATCTAAATCGGTTTTCCCGTCCGATTTTGATCACAGACATGACATATCCCCCAGTGTACAAATGTTATGTTGCGTTGCAGCATTTCGCATCGTTCCTGACCATTCTCGTGGAGCAGCCAAATGAATTACGCCGCCGTACTGGCAAACCTATCCCGACGATTCCGATCCGGCACCGAAGCCCAGCCGCCGATCGGAGGAGCTATCAAGCGGGGCTTCGACATTCTCGGTGCTGTGGGAGGACTCGTATTACTCAGCCCGCTTTTTCTGATGCTGGCAACGCTCGTCAAATTCTCCGACGGCGGCAGCATCTTTTATGGTCATCGCCGGATTGGCCGGAATGGCAATGTATTCCATTGCCTGAAATTCCGCACCATGGTGCCGAATGGCGATGAAATTCTGTCAGCCTATCTCGCTACCAATCCGCAAGGCCGCGAAGAGTGGGAAGCCACGCGCAAACTGCAGAACGACCCGCGTGTAACCAGGGTCGGCACCGTCCTGCGCAAGCTCAGCCTCGACGAACTCCCGCAGATCTTCAATATCCTGCGCGGGGATATGAGCATTGTCGGCCCACGCCCTGTGGTGAAGGACGAACTCGAACTCTACGGCCAGGCGGCCGACTACTATCTTAAGTCGCGTCCCGGCCTGACGGGCCTGTGGCAGGTCAGCGGCCGCAACGACGTTTCCTACAATGCGCGTGTCGCCTTCGACCGTCACTATGTCGAGAACTGGTCATTCGCTTCCGATCTCAAGATCATCTTCAAGACGGTTCCGGCCGTTTTCTCGTCGCGCGGCAGCTATTGACCACGCATTAAAGGCCGTTCCGCTCGTTCGGATCGGCCAGCGCTTCGGCGCCAAACATGACATGACCCGACAAACGCAGCCAGAAAGGCATGCTTTGATCATCTTATCTGTTTTATCCCACCCCGCGTGGCGCGCCGGCAGGCGTTTTTTCCGTTTCGGTGCGGCTGCTATTGCCATCATGCTGCCGATGGCGGCCCACGCGGCCGACTATCAGCTCGGCACCATGGACAAGCTGCGCATCCGCGTCGTCGAATGGCGCACTGCCGAGGGCGCGGTGCGCGACTGGTCGTCCATCAGCGGCGACTATGCCGTCGGCCCGTCGGGCAACATATCCTTGCCTTTCATCGGCGAGATGCCGGCTTCGGGCAAGACCACCAGCGAGATATCGGCGGCGATCGGTGAAGAGCTTCAGCAGAAATTCGGCCTGCTCGACAAGCCGGATGCCTCCGTGGAGCTTGCTGAGTTCCGCCCGGTCTTTCTTTCCGGCGACGTGCAAACACCCGGGCAATATCCCTTTGCGCCCAATCTGACGGTGCTGAAAGCGCTCAGTCTGGCCGGCGGCCTGCATCGTGCCGATTCGGGTCAGCGCATCGAGCGTGACTTCATCAACGCTCGCGGCAATTACGATGTTCTCGTTTCGCAGCGAAACGGCCTTATCGCCCGGCGCGCGCGCCTGGTCGCGGAAATGGAAGACAGTGACATCGAGTTTCCCAAGGAACTGCAGGATAGCGCCGAGGGGCAGAAGCTGATCGCCGATGAGACCAATTTCAAGACCGCCCGCGCGAAAAGACTAAGCGACCAGTTGAAGTCGATCGAGGATCTCAAAGGCCTTCTGACGAGTGAGATCGCCTCACTAGACAAGAAGATCGCCACCCAGAATCGCCAGATGGAACTGTATCGCAAGGAACTCGACGGCATCGGCAACCTGGCCGACCGAGGACTTGTGGTGAATTCGCGCGTGCTTTCGCTTGAGCAATCGGTCTCCGACCTGCAAGGCAAGGTGCTCGACATGGAAACGGCATCGCTGCGCGCCAAGCAGGATATCAGCAAGGCAACGCAGAATGCCGCCGACCTCCAGAGCGACCGCGATACCGAGATAGCCCAGGACCGTCAGTCGACGGAGGCCGATATCGAGGCCGTGAGCCTGAAGATCGGCATGTACAAGGATCTGATAGCCGAGGCGCTGTCGCGTGATCCGGGTGCGGCGCGCGGGTCGAGCACCAGCGAGGCTCCGCCGGTCAGCTACTCCATCGTGCGGGAAACGGACGGAAAGGCCAGCGAGATACCGGTCGACGAGAACACGCCGGTTCAGCCGGGCGATGTGATCAAGGTCGGGCTATTGCCGATCCCCGCTAACTGATCAGCGGTAGACCGGATATGAAGATCGCCAAGGCACGCTTTGTCAGCCCCGACCACAATTTCTGGTATGGCTTCTTTGCGATCACCTTGTCGGTCTTCGTCTTCGCCTATTCGAGCCGCTTCGGTCAGGTTTCGATCCTGGCCTATTACGGGCTCTGGTTTCCGCTGATCCTGATCGACTACCGCCATTCGCTCGGCAACTATGCGAAATTCTACTGGATTTTAGCCTTCGGCATTTTTGCCTGCCTGTCGGTCTTCTGGTCGGCAGCTCCAAGCGTTACCATGCGCGCCAGCCTGCAATATATGACGCATATCGTCTGTGCGCTGATCGTTGCGCGTACCATGAACATCCGCACCTTGACGATGGGTATGCTCGCCGGCGTCTGCATGGTGGTTCTCTTCTCGCTGGCATTCGGCGGCTACAACTACGATTCGATGGATGGCAATTTCAGTTTCGTCGGCGCTTTTTCATCCAAGAACCAGCTCGGCTTCTACTGTTCGGTGGGCATCTACTTTGCCTTCGCCGCCATCTTCATCCTGCGCGAACGCGGCGTCTGGCGCCTGCTGGCCCTCGGCACGCTGGTTCTCGCCGGTTACGCGCTGCTTGCCTCGCAATCGGCAACCTCCATCATCGCGACCGCTGGAACGCTTGCCGTCGTAACCGGGTTGAGCCTCCTCCTGCTGTTTGCGCCACGCACGCGAAAGATGTTCTTCCTTGTCGGGCTTATAGCTGCCATCGGCATCGCTTTCGCCGCCATCAATCTCGGCGGCCTCGACCTTTTGCTCGGCGCCTTCGGCAAGGATACGACGCTGACGGGCAGAACCTATCTGTGGGGAGAGGGCATCACCGCGTGGCACCAGTCACCCTATTTCGGTGTCGGTTACCAGGCCTACTGGGTGCAGGGCTTTTCGGAAGCCGAGCGGCTGTGGGAGGAATTCTACATCGCCTCGCGCAGTGGCTTCCATTTCCACAACACCTATATCGAATTGCTGGTCGAACTTGGCGTGGTCGGGCTCTTCCTGCTGGCCGTGGTCATCGTCCGGGTTCCGGTCGGCCATCTCATTCGGCTTCTGGATGACCGCGACGATGTCGCCTCCTACGTCGTCTTCGGCATGTCGGTCATGCTGGTCGTGCGCTCCTTCTTCGAGGTCGACATGATGCACCCTTATGCGATCGGCTCGTTCCTTCTCTATTATTCGGCCGGCCTGCTCGCGACGTCCCAATCCACCCGGCGCTATGTCGCGCCTGAAAATCCGCCGGAATTGCAGGCGCATCCCGCACGATGAAAAAGCTCTACGGCATCCAGTATCTGCGCGCATTCGCGGCCCTTGCAGTCGTCGTCTTTCACGCCGCCGAGCGCACGGGCGGGCACTTCGCCATCGGGGCCGCCGGCGTCGACGTGTTCTTCGTCGTCAGCGGCTTCATCATGTGGACGCTTGCCCGGTCGCGGCCCGTTACGCCATTGCAGTTCCTGCGGGAACGGCTGGAGCGCATCGCGCCGGTTTACTGGATCGCCACGGCTGTCATGGTCGCGGGCGCATTTGCCGGGCTGTTTCCCAACATGAAGCCCACGCTCGGTCATGTGCTGGGTTCACTGTTCTTCATTCCGCACATTTCGCCGAGCAATGGCGAGATCTGGCCGGTGCTGGTCCAGGGCTGGACGCTTAATTACGAGATGTTCTTCTACGCCGTCTTTGCCTGCACCTTGCTGCTGCCGACGGCCAGACGGCTGCCGGCGCTGACGGGCTTGTTCATTCTATTGGCCGTTATCGGCCTCTCGTTCGACAGCGATAATCCGCTTTTCCGTACCTACACCAACCCGGCAATCCTCGAATTCCTGCTGGGCGCGCTGATTGGCAAGTTCTGGCTGGACGGCAAGATTCCATCACCGGCCACTGCTCTTGCGCTGATCCTGCTTGCCGTTTTCGGTTTCATCTTTGTCGGTATCACCTATGTCGGCTTCCATCCCTTCGTCTTCGGACCGCTCGCCGTTGCCCTTGTAACCGGCGTGCTTTCGCTGGAGCGGGCCGGAATGGTTTCGAACTTCCGGCCGCTGACATGGCTCGGCGACGCATCCTATTCCATCTATCTCTGGCACACGCTGGCGGTTTCGGTGGTGGCCAAATTCGCACCTGCGATATCCCTGCCTGCTCCCCTTGCGCTGGTCGTTGCCGTGCTCGCGGGCACTGCGATTGGCGTCGTTGCCTACGAACTCATGGAAAAGCCGATTGCGAAGGCTTTCAAGGCCATGCACCGGCGCAGTGTGGCAGCTTCGCCGGCATTGAGCCCGCAACCAGGTGAATGACCCTGCGCCGACCTGTGATTTGATCCCGATATTGAGCAGTTCGACTGGACGCGCCCCCGTTTCATTGGCAAGACGGATGCAATTCCCGTAACATCGTCCAGTTTTACCAAGCATCGGAATTGCCATGACCAATGTCGCCCTCACCGGGCTTGCCCGCGATCTCGCCAGACGTGCGGAGGAGGGCCGGCCGGTCCGCATCGGCGTTATCGGCTCGGGCGAGATGGGCACCGATCTGGTCACGCAAGCCATGCTGATGAAGGGCGTCGAGGTCTGCGCGATTTCCACGCGCCGCCCGCACACTGCCCGCGAGGCCATAAAAATCGCCTATGGCGACGAGGCCATGGCGCGCGAGGCCGATACGGCCTCGAAAGTCACCGAAGCGATCGAGGCCGGCAGGATCGCCATCACCTCCAACGAAATGCTGGTCACCAACCCCCTGGTCGACGTGGTTATCGACGCCACCGGCAAGCCCGGCGTCGCAGCCGATTTCGATCTCAAGGCGATGGAGCATGGCAAGCATCTGGTGATGATGAATGTCGAGGCCGACGTCACCATCGGCGCCTATCTCAAGAAGGAGGCAGACCGGCTCGGCGTCGTCTATTCGGTCGGCGCGGGCGACGAGCCGTCGAGCTGTATGGAACTGATCGAATTCGCTTCCGCGCTCGGCTACACCGTCGTGTCGGCCGGCAAGGGCAAGAACAACCCGCTCAACCACGATGCCGTGCCCGACGACTATCGCGAGGAAGCGATCCGCCGCAATATGAACCCGCGCATGCTGGTCGAGTTCATCGACGGTTCGAAAACCATGGTCGAGATGGCAGCGATCGCCAACGCCACCGGTCTTGTGCCCGACAAGCCCGGTATGCACGGCCCCAAGGCCGACCGCGACCAACTGGCCAAGGTGCTGATCCCCGAGAAGGACGGCGGCGTGCTGAGCAAGAAGGGCGTGGTCGACTATACGATCGGCAAGGGCGTAGCACCCGGCGTCTTCGTCATCGTCGAGGCGATGCACCCGCGTATCATCGAGCGCATGGACGATCTGCATGTCGGCACCGGCCCCTATTACAGCTTCTTCCGGCCCTATCACCTGACCTCGCTGGAGGTGCCGCTGACGGCGGCCCGCATCATGCTTTACGGCAAACCCGACATGGTGCCGCTGCCGAGGCCGGTGGCCGAAGTCTGCGCCGTCGCCAAGCGCGACCTGAAAGCCGGCGAGACATTCGACGCCATAGGCGAAACCTGCTACCGCTCATGGACAATGACCGCTGAAGAAGCCCGCGCCAGCCACGCCGTGCCTGTCGGCCTGCTGGAAGGCGGCAAGGTGCTGAAGCCGGTGAGAAAGGGCGAACTGCTCACCACGGATAATGCAGCGCCGGATGCGACGACGCGGCTGTATGAGCTGCGGCGGAAGCAGGATGCGATGCTTTACGGGGCCATCTCGAATTTGGCGGCCCTTGTTTGAATGATCGTATGGATATACATTTATGAAATGTATATCCAAAGGCGATGCAGATGAAGATTTCCAGATGGGGTAACAGCCTTGCGGTTCGACTGCCCGCTGCGGTGGTGGACGCGCTTGAACTGCATGAAGGCGACGAAATCGAACTCCGCGTCGCGGATCGCGGCGAGCTTGAGGTTGCGCGCAAACCCAGTCGAGACGAATTGGTGGAAAGGTTGAGGGCCTATCGTGGCCGTCTGCCTGCCGATTTCAAGTTCGACCGGGATGAGGCGAATGCCCGGTAGCGTCGTTCGCCCTTTCATCGATACGAATGTGCTTGTCTATCTGGCCTCCGGTCACAAGGCCAAGGCTGATCGGGCGGAAAGGATTCTCAAAGAGGGCGGTATCATCAGCGTTCAGGTTCTCAACGAATTTGCCAGCGTCGCCCGTCGCAAATTGGGCATGACATGGTCCGAGACGAACATTTTTCTTTCGACATTCAGAGAAGTGCTCACGGTAGTTCCGGTGACTGAGGAAATCCACGAAGCAGGCTTGACGCTGGCCGAGCGTTATCAACTGGCCGTCTATGATGGCATGATCGTAGCGGCCGCCGTTGATACCGGCTGCGATGTAGTGCTTTCAGAAGACATGAAGCACGATCTGGTGGTCGACGGACGATTGACCATCGTCAATCCGTTTCGTGACATGAGATGATTGTTGTCGACGGAGCCGTCATGAAGGAAAAATCCAGAACTTCCCTGACCAAGGCGGCAATTGACGCCCCGACAGCCGAACTCAGGCGTGAAACAGGCCATGTACCCTTGGCCGATCGCCTCGCGACTATCGCCGGCAACCTCAAGGCCGGAAGCGGTGAGGACGGCAAACAGATGTCCAAGGAGGAGATCGATCAGATGTGGGGTCACACCTGATATCTGATTGAAGTGGCTACTTCCCCAACTCCACCGACCTCACCCGCGCCGCCTCCACAGCCTCGGTGACAAGGTTCTTCAGCCGGTCTTCGCCCATCAGCACCGCGAGCGCTGCCGCTGTCGTGCCGTTGGGGCTGGTCACCTGCTGGCGCAGGACACCGGGTTCTTCCCTGCTTTCGGCAGCGAGGCTTGCCGCGCCGAACACCGTCTGCATGGCCAGCAGCTTTGCCGTTTCGCTCGGCAGGCCTGCGTGCTCCGCCGCTGCCGTCAGGCATTCGATGAAGTGGAAGATATAGGCCGGGCCTGAGCCGGAAACCGCAGTCACGGCGTCCATCAGGCCTTCATCGGCGATGGTCGCCACCTCGCCGCTGGCCGAAAGCAGCTCTTCAACGATGCGTTTGGTTAGCGCGGAGACATTGCCGTTGGCATAGACGACCATCATGCCCTTACCGATCGCGGCAGGCGTGTTAGGCATCACCCGGATGACCGGCGTTTCAGCACCGAGAATGGTCTCGAAGGTCGCAACCGGCGTACCCGCCGCGACGCTGACGAAAGTCGTTTCTCCGTTGCCGAGATGCTCGTAGGTTGCCGTTACCTCGCGGATGACCTGCGGCTTGACCGCAAGCACCACGAGCTTCGGTGTTTCGCCAGTCGGCAGGCCGCCGGCATCCGTACTTGCGGTGCTGCCCAGCTTTTCGGCGCGCGCGCGCAAATCCGCATTCGGCTCGACGACGAAGGTTTCGGATGGCTTCAGCTGGCCCGATTTCAGCCAGCCGGCCAGCATCGCGTATCCCATATTGCCGCAACCGGCGAGCACGACTTTGATTGTCATTTCAGTTCTCCAGACAAGACCTCAATAGACGGTCATGTCGGGATGGAAAAGGGTGCCCGTGGAACTGGCCCAAATCCTCATCAGGGCGTGTCCAGCTTCTTGCTGAAGGCGTTGGTGAAGATCATCTCCCCCCTGTCGCCGACCGCCTCGGCCAGCGCGACATCCATATAGTCGTTGGTGACATGGACGACGGCGAAGCCGCCCATATAGGCTGCCTTCGGCTTGAAGATGTCCAACCCGTCGCGCTGGTAGATCATCGCTGTCTCGTGCTGGTGGCCATGAAAGATGCCGATGACATTATGGCCCGACAGGACCGCCAGCACGGCCTTGCGGTCCTCCTCGCTCCACCAGTGCGGCGCGCCTGAGCCATCGTCGTCGAATTGCTTTTTCGCCGGGTCCCATCTTTCCTCCGAGAACGGGTCCCAGCCATAGTGCTGGAACAGGATCACCGGCTCGCCATTGCCGGCATAGGTTTCCAGATCCCGCTTCAGCCACGGCAGGCCGCTCACCGCGCCCTTGGCGGTGTCGCCGGCAAAGCGATGCGTTTGAACCAGATGCAGGCCGCCCCAGTTCCAGGAATAGTCATCCGAGGCGCTGTCGTAGTTTTCGGCCGGCACCGGCGGCTTGAAGAACACGCTCGGGCGGTGGTTGATCTCGATATAGTCGCGCAGTTCCTGCCGGTACCAGTCGGTTTGCGGCGGCGGACCGTCCTGGTCGAGATCGTGATTGCCGAGACCGGCATAGACAGGAAAATGCACGCGGTCCGGCCCGCTGCCCTGCTGGTAGCGATGGCTGAATTGCAGCAACTGCGTGCCTTCGCGCGGTTGCGTCACCTGTCCGCCGCCGTCGTCGGTCAGGTCGCCGCCGACGACCACGCCGAGCGGCCGCGAAATCTTCCTGCCTGCGCCTTCAAGCCCGCTCGCCGCGCCAGCGATGTCCTTCGGCCAGCGATTGTTGGGAACACGGTTAAGTGCTGCGATGTGGCGCAGCAGGTTCTGGTCTGTCTTGCCTTCCTGCAAACAGTTCGGGCTGAGGCCGCTGGCCATGCGGCAGGCGTGAACGTCGTTGGTGAAGATGAAGGTGGCGTCGATCATCCGCCCGGAAGCCGGCGCCACGGCAAAGGCCTCGCGCGGCAAGGCCGGCAGCACAGCCAAGCCGAGCCCGCCGAGGATCAGTTCTCGCCGGGACAGCCGGACACGAGGAGCAATGTCGCGCGCGCTCATGCCGTGAAGATGTGACGTCCGCATGCGCTTTGCAACTAACGTTTCGTCCGCGTCGCCACCGGAAAACGCGCGACCAGCCTGAGCCCGATGATGCTGAAGACGAAGAACAGCCAGACCGGATCGGCGCGGCGGAAGAAAAAGCTTTCGAGGAAGGAGTTCAGCGCGGTGAACAAAAGGATCATCATGAAGAAGTCGCCGAGATAGACGTTTTCCTTGCGCATCGGGATGCGCATGTAGTCGCGCAGCGGCGCGACGAAGAAGGCCCAGGCGGCGACGCAAAGTGCGGGAATGCCCATGATGACGGCGATGTCGAGATAGCCGTTATGGCCGTGCACGATGCTGCGGATGTCCCATGGTCGGTCGAAAGGCTGATCCATGGTCCAGAGGAACATGGTGCCCCAAAAACTCTCATAGCCGTAGCCGGTCCAGGGTTTCTTGGCGATCATCTCGCCGGCGAACTCCCACAGCGTGGTGCGCCCGGTATAGGTCAGGTCGGGGAAATTGTGGTGGACGAACAGCCGCAGCGGCTCGATGAAGACGATACCGAGGGTCGCTACGGCAGTGCCGATCACGGCCAGCAGGAAGAGGATCGGCGTCAGGACGCGTGCACCGAAAATTCCCGGCACCGCCACCATCAGGATCGCGAGAGGCACCAGTCCGGCAGTCGTCTTGGAACCGGTGTTCATCATGAAGATCATGGCGGCGACCAGCAGGAACGAACCGGTGACCTTCCAGCCGCGCCGGAACAGATAAAGCCCGCCAAAGCTGAAACAGGCCATCACCGGCCCGGCGATGTTCTTATGCGTGAACACGCCGCGCCAGAGCCCGGCATGCTGCGGCTCGGCGCCGGCGGTCGTGTGCTTGGCCTCGTTGGGGAACAGCACCAGCCCGACGAAACACAGAACCACAATGAAAATGCCGGAAAAGGCGATGACGGTCGAGAAGGCGTCGGCGTCGCGTGGAATGGCAAGGATCGTCGCCATCACCAATATGCCGATGATGGTGAAGGAAGCGGCACGAAGCGCTGCCATCGGGTCCGTAGCATTGGCGACCGAGAGCATCAGGAACCCGAGCAGCAGCAGGAAAGACGGCGCAAACAGCGCCATCAGAACGCGTCGGTCCGCGAAAGTGAACAGCGAAAAGATCGAGATCGCACCCAATGCGCCGAAGCCGAGCTGGTTGACGATATCGCCTCCCGCTGACGGCAATTCGGCGCCGCCCGGCTGGAACGGCCGGAACGATATCATCACGACCGTCAGCAGCAGCGAGGCGATTGCGGTGGCGACGCCGGTGCGCGTGAAGGCGCCGGCCAGCGACGCCCATATGGAAACCGGGTACGGTTTCTCAGTTCTTTTCGGGCTGACGATACTGCTCATTGGCATATCCGAATTCGGCCATCACCCGGCCGAGCGCAACATAGACGGGATAAAGACCGACCGAAAGCGAGCGCGTTTCATAGAGCCGCCGCGCGCCCCGCACAGGGGATGCCGCCAGCAGCGCCAGGCTTTTCAACCGCACTTTCGTATTGGCGAAGGGCGTTCCGGCGCGCTTCTTCTTTTCCACCAGCGTCGAAATCACGCCATTGCGCAAGGCGCGGGCGCGAATCCAGTCGGCCTCGACCCGCCGCGCAGGGACGGCCTCGTAGACGGGCGCTTCGGCGCACCAGCCGAGCCTGAAGCCGCGCTCGGCCGAGCGGCTCAGGAAGTCGGAATCGCCGCCGCCCATGAAATTGAACCGCAAGTCGAGGAAGGGCGCGCCCATGGCCGCCAGCACATTGCGTCCGATCAGGAGATTGCCGGACGAGTAGAGCGCAGGCACGCGCCCGCTTTCGCCATAGGGTGGCGCAAACACCGGATGCGTCGCCCACTTCTCGTGAGCAGCTTCTGCAAAGACGGGGATTTGCGGACCGCCGACAATGTCGGCACGCATCGTCTCTGACGCCAGGCACATCTGCTCCAGCCAGTTCTCATCGGCGATCTCGTCGTCGTCGATGACGAGCAGGTGGCGAAAGGCCGGAAAATAGCGGATCGCCGTCTGCCAGCCGGCATTGTAGGCGCTGCAATTGCCGCGCTCATGCGCGATTATGACCATGCCGGGAAGATGTCCGGCCACGAACAGCGGCGTCGCGGCCCTGGCGCCCTCGCGCTTTTCGGCCTCGTTTTCCATGACGATGATGGCGAAGGGTCGTTGCGTCTTTTGCGCACGCAGTGAATCGAGCGTGGCCAGCAATTGCTCCGGCCGGCGGAAGGTCGGCACGGTAACAACCGCTTCCATTGCCGCGAAGTCCAGGGCAGGAGACTTGCCGGCGATCGAAACGGCGCCGTTTGATGGCGAAAGGGTCATGCGCGGGCTGCCGATTGAGTTTGTGCTGTGATATCACTATCGCCGATAACGGTTCGTTAAACACCTTTCGTGGAACGGGCTTCGCCGATGGAGCAATCGCGACAATCATATGTGTCATTTAATCAACGGTTCACTGCGCTCTGCTAGCGAAAATGCTGATGTAGGGGTGTGATGCATCTTCTGTTTGCAACATCGATCGTGCCGGACGGCGCGCTGGAGTCAGGCTACGAGATCGCCAATGCTGCGGTCATCGATGCTTTGCATCGTGCCGGCGTGCGCGTCACGGTCATCGGTTTTGCCTGGCCGGGCAAGCCGCCGGCCGATCCCGATAACACCGTTGTGCTCGGCGAAATCGACGTTCGCACCGAAGACGCGCCGCTCAAGCAAAAGATTGCCTGGCTTGCCAAGGCGATGCGCACCGGCCTGACCTTCTCATCGGTAAAGCTGCGCGCCGTCACCGCCAGTGAATTGCGCCAGGAAATCGACGCGGCTGGCCCATTCGACGGCTATGTGCTGAATTCCGTCCAGTTTGCCGGCGCATTCGAGGGCGTCTTCGACGATCGTCCCTCGATCTTCGTCGCGCATAATGTCGAGCATCGCTCGGCCGTCGAGATTGCCCGTTCGGTCAACAGCGTGCTCCAGCGTTTCATGTATACGCGCGAGGCGAGGCTGCTGAAGACGCTCGAATTGCGATTGTGCGAGAAAGCGCGTTTCGTCTTCACGCTGGCCGAGGAAGATCGCGCAGCCCTTGGTGTCGCCTCGGACGACAGGTCGGCGGCCCTGCCGCTGGTCACGCGCCACACGCCCCCGCCGCAGCCGTCGAAGCGGCAGATCGAGTGTGACGCTGCACTTATCGGCACCTGGACCTGGCAGCCGAACCGCATCGGGCTGGATTGGTTTCTGGGCGAGGTCGTGCCGCAACTGCCGCGCGACTTTCGCATCCGCATCGCCGGGCGCACGCTGGCGGGTGCGTCGTCGACGCATCCCGGCGTTGAGTTCGTCGGCCGCGTGCCTGACGCGGAAGCATTCGTGCGAAGTGCCGCGGTCATTCCGCTGATCAGCCGTGCCGGCACCGGCGTGCAGCTCAAGACCATCGAGACCTTCGAACTCGGCCTTCCCGCGGTGGCGACCCGAAGTGCGCTCCGCGGCATTGACCATATGCCGGAAAACTGCGTCGTGACCGACAATCCGGCGGTCTTCGCCAAGGCGCTCGAACGGGCGGCGTCCGGCAAGGTCGCCGACGCTGATGGCCGCATCTTCTACCGCCAGCAGCGCGCCGCACTCGATGCGCAGGTCATGCGCGGCCTCGACAAGATCGGCTACCAGAGAAACGGAGCCGCCGCATGAACGTTCATGCCGGCCGCCGGTCCTCCGATGTGAAGTCCTGGAGAATGATACTTGGCATTCATGTGGCCAATATCGAATGGGGCGATGCGATCACCATCCTGAAGCGCAAGCTGGATGATAACCGTTTCACAAAGATCAGTTTTCTCAACGCGCACAACGCCAACATTGCCTGTGTCGACGAGGCCTTCTCCGACGCGCTGAACGATTTCGTCATCCTGCCGGATGGCATCGGCGTCGATATCGCGTCGAAACTGCTTTACGGCGCGCCGTTTCCGTCGAACCTGAACGGTACCGATTTCATTCCCGCTTTCCTGAAAGCGTCGATCCGCCCGCTGACGGTCGCCCTGGTAGGCGCCACGCGCCAGAACGCCGACGAAGCCGCGCGCAAACTCGCAGCACTGGCCGAACAGCACAGCTTCGCCGTCATTCATGATGGCTATTTTGCGCCCAAGGATGAACCGGAAATCCTGGAGCGTATCAGAATCCTGCGCCCCGACATTCTGCTGGTCGCCATGGGCGTGCCGCGCCAGGAACTTTGGATCGCCCGCAACATCAACAAGCAGCATTGCATTTTGCCGATTGCGGTCGGTGCATTGCTCGATTTCCTCAGCGGCTCGGTGCCGCGCGCGCCTGGCTGGATGCGCACCCTGCGGCTCGAATGGCTGTTCCGCCTCGTCATCGAGCCGCGCCGCCTGTGGCGCCGCTATATCGTCGGCAATCCGCTGTTCCTCGCCCGCGTCCTGCATCAGAAGTTTTTCGGCGTGAGGGAAGAACGGTGAACAGCCGTTTCGTTCCCTCCGATGACAAGCGCTCGAAGATGCCGGTGAGTTTGCAGGCGGCAATGGTGACCGCCAGCTACGCACCCGATTTCGAACGCTGCCGGCTGCTTTGCGAGACCGTCGATCGCCACGTCACCGGCATGGCGCATCATTACATTCTGGTGGAACATCGCGACGTGCCGCTGTTTCGCCAGCTTGAAACACCAAGCCGTACCGTCGTTGACGAGCAGGACCTGCTGCCGAACTGGCTTCATGTGCTGGACGACCCGCTCAGCCTGTTTCGTCGCCGCGTGTGGCTCAGCCTGCGCACCATGCCGCTGCGCGGATGGCATGTGCAGCAGTTGCGCCGCATCGCTATCGCCGCGCATGCGAAGGAAGACGTTCTCGTCTATGTCGATTCCGACGTCGCCTTCCTGAAACCGTTCGACAGCTCTGCCTTCCAGCGCGAGAGCAAGGTGAGGCTTTTCCGGCGTGACAATGCCATGGCCGGCGGCGATCAGGGCGAACACCGCGTATGGTCGCGCAATGCCGGTGCCGCCCTCGGCATCAAAAGCCCCGAAATATCCCCGCATGACTATATCTCGACGCTGATCGCGTGGCGGCGCGACAGTGTGTTGGAAATGTGCCGGAAGATCGAGGCGGTGCATGGCCGCCACTGGATCGCGGTTCTTGGCTCGGCGCGAAAATTCTCCGAATGCCTGCTTTATGGCCGCTTCGTCGATGAGGTTCTGAAAGGGCAGGGACATTTCCATGGCGCGGAAGAATTCTGCCGCGTGCACTGGACGGGTTCGGCAATGTCGGAAGCGGAGTTCCGCGATTTCGTAGCCACGATGTCGCCTGAGCAGGTGGCCATCGGAATGCAGTCCTTCATCGGCACCGACCTCGACCGTATCAGGCGATTGGTCGAGGCTTAACAGCGAACGGCAGGCCGCTTACACGGCCTTGGCCGGCAGCCTCAGTGCCGAATAGGTGAGGGCGGCCGAGGCCAGGTAGAGTGCGGCAAAGACGCCGTTCAGCCACCAGATCAGGTCCGGCGTTTCCAGCCCGCGCGTCAGTATCCAGATCAACAGGACGGCCTTGAGCCCGGCCAGCAGCGCGAGGTTTATCGCGCGGATCAGCGTCTGCCCCCGCGCGAAAAGGAGTTCGGCCTGATACTCGACAAGGTTGCGCAGGCCCGGAACGAAGATTGCCAGCGCCACCAGCGGGGCGGCTTCGGAAACGTTCCTGCCAAGTGCGTTGGGAAAGAAATGCAGGACTATCGCCAGGCAGAACAGGGCCAGCGTCGAGACGAGGAAGACGCCGAGTTCGATGCCGCCGCGTACCTTCCAACGCCTCAGCATTTCCGGCGCGCGCATCATGCGCTGCACCAGCATCATCGAGAAGGTACGGATCGGTATTGCGGTGAGATCGACCAGCCGCATGATGATGGCGTAGAGGCCGGCCAGCTGCGGCCCGCCGATCGACAGCACCAGAAGCTTGTCGAATTCCATCTGCAGGTAGAACAGCACTTCCGCGCCGGCGACATAGACCGAGTCCGCCAGCCGCCGCATATAGAGCGGCATGTGCAGCCGCAGGCGCTGGCGCGGATAGAAGAAGCCGAAGGCGATGATCGCCGAGATGGCATTGGCGGCGATGTAGAACAGCACCCAGTCCTCCAGCGCATGCGTTGGCCAGAAGAAGAATGCGGCTGCGAAAGCGGCACGCGCCACAGTTCCGAGTATCGCCATGATGGCTGCCCGCCCGAACCGGCCGAGACCGTTGTTGACGATCAGCGCCACTTCGACCGGCCGCCACAGCAGCGCTTCGGCAAAGACCACCGTCGCAAAGATCTTGAGCGGCAGTTCGCTTGAAAAGAACAGCAGGTAGACCCCATAGGAAGCCGCTGCCAGCACTGGCAGCGACAGCACCGCCAGCAGGATAAACCCCGCCGTGAACGTGCCGATAAGGTTCGGCCGGATCGTTGCCGTCCGGTAAAGTGCCGAGATGAAGCCGAAGGCGAGGATGCGCGACAGCATGACGCCCGCTGCCGAGGCGGTTGCGAAGAGGCCGAAGTCGGCCAAAGACAATGTGTTGGCGAGTGCTATGAAATAGATCAGCGAGAAGACCAGCCGCCCGCCGGCGCCGCTGACCGCCGAAAAATAGTCGCGCACGAGGCTGCGGCGTTCCGACAGGAACGCGATCAGTCGCGCGGTCGGCCGCACAGGCCTCATATTGTTGCTCTGGGTCATATTTGTGTCGAGAAACTACCGTTGAAAGCTTAATGTCCCGCAAAGCAAGGTACACGCTGGCGCTTACCGGAAGTTGCACCCAAATTAACGTTTTGTTTCCCATACTTGTTTAGCGTGACTTAACGATCGGCTCTCGATCTCCGTGCCCCCGTTTGGAAGCTGTCGCAAAATGTTCGACACCGAAAATCGTGATGATCGAAAGGGTTCGCTGCTTGCGTATGCCGGCGATGATCGTGATGCCCGAAAGGCACCGCGCCCCGGCTCCCTGCTTTCAATGGCGAATTCGGAGCCGGAAGCCGATCCGGTAGAGCGCCATCGGGCAGCAAGGGCACAGCGCGAAAGTCACCGGGAAGAGCCAGTCGTGGCCGAGCAGCCGAGCGCACAGCCGGCAGAAACCTCAACTGAGACCCGATCCTCGTGGCGCATCGCCGATATGGTTCCCGGCTGGATGTCGCGTCTGGCGCAGCATCGCCAGCATCAGCTATCATCAGCCACCGCCGAAAGCGCCGCCGTCGATCAGGACCGGCGACTTGCGGCGCGGCGGCAGGATGACGACAGCGTGCGTGGCAACCAGGACGAGTTCGCTCATAGGGACGATGATGGTGACGACCAGCAGTGGAAGCCGCTGGTCGATCCGATGAAGGTCATCGGCGGCGTTGCCCGCTCGAAGTTGCTGATTGCCGCAACGACGATACTCGGCGCGCTGCTCGGCATCGCCATCGCCTTGTCCACGCCCAAGACATACGAGGCGGCAACCGAACTGCTGATCGATCCGCGCGACCTCAAGCTGGTCGACCGGGATCTCACCCAGGCCGGCTTCTCCAATGAGGCGACGCTCGCCATCGTCGAGAACCAGGTTCGCGTCATCACCTCCGGAACCGTGCTCAACAAGGTCGTCGACCGCCTCAACCTCGAAAGCGATCCCGAATTCAACGGGCAGGGTGGGGGCGGGCCTCTTTCCTTCGTCCGCTCGCTTCTGTCGCGCGGCGTCAACGGCGCCGATGATCCCGTTCGCCGCCGTTCGCTGGCAGTCGGGAATCTCGCCAAGGCCCTTTCGGTGGAACGCGGCGGCAAGACCTTCGTGGTCGTCATCGATGTGAAGACGCAGGACGGCGAGAAATCGGCGCTTATCGCCAACACCATGGCGGATGTTTTCCTGAAGACCTATGGCGAGTTGCAGTCCGACACGGCCGGCCGCGCCACCGACGAACTGACCGCCCGCCTTGACGAGCTTCGCAAGGGCGTGGAGGATGCCGAACGCAAGGTCGAAGCCTTCAAGGCCCAGAACGATCTCATCGATGCGCAGGGCCGCCTGATCAGCGACGACGAGATCCTGAAGCTCAACGAGCAGCTTTCGATCGCGCGCGCCCGCACGCTGGAACTCAACGCCAAGGCCGCCTCCACCCGGGGCGTCAACGTCGATTCCGTTCTCGGCGGCGTGCTGCCGGAAGAAATAGCATCGGCGAGCATGACCGAACTGCGCTCGCAATATTCGACGCTGAAGGGCGAGGCCGACCGTCTCGCAGTCAAGCTCGGGCCGCGTCATCCGCAGCGCCAGGCGGTCGAAGGCCAGCTTGCCGGTGCACGCGACCAGATCGCCGCCGAACTGCGCCGCATCGTCTCCTCGGTCCAGACCGAACTGAAGCGCGCCGTGCAGCTCGAACAGGAACTCTCATCGCGGCTCGCACAGCTCAAGGTGCGGCAGGGCAGCGTCAGCAATGAATTGGTGACCTTGCGCGAACTCGAGCGCGAGTCGACCGCCAAGCGTGCCGTCTACGAATCCTTCCTGCTGCGTGCCCGCGAAACCGGCGAGCAGAAAGATATCAACACAGCCAATATGAGCGTGATTTCGGTTGCATATGCCCCGCTGCAGGCCAATGGGCCGTCACGCTCGACGATAACGATAGCCGGCACGATCCTTGGTTTCCTGGCGGGCATCGGGCTAGGCGGCATGCGCGGCGCCTTTGAAAGCCTGCGCGATACCGCCGACGAGCGCCGCCGCCGGCGCAATCCACGCAAGCGCGACGCCGCGCCGCTGGACGTCCCGCCCGGCAACCGCGCGGCAGAACCAACGCTGCGTCCAAGCCAGCCGGCTCCTCAGGCTGCATCCTCTCCATTTGCCGAAGCTGCCTTCGAGCGTGAACCCGCTACACCCGTCAGCTCATACTCCATCCCGGAACATGCGGTTTCGCAGCCGGCTCAGCCGCCGCAACAGCCTTCTTATCCAGGGACAGATTCGAGGCAGAATCCCGCTGCCGGCTACCCGATCTATCATGCCTCGCAGCCGGTTCAGGCGCCTGTGACTTATCAGCAGGCTGCGGTGCCGCCTTTCGTCCAGCCGTCGGCCTATTCGCAGCAGTCCGCGCCTTATCCTCATGCCGGGCATTATGGGCAATCGCCGGAGCAGCCCGCGCCGCAACCCATGCCTTATGCATCTCAGCCAACGCCTTATCCGCAAGCTCCAACGCAGACGTATCCACAGGTTCCGCTGCAGAACTATTATCCCGATCCTCAGCAAACGCCTGCCTTTGAGCAGCCAATGCCAGTTCGGCCTCAGCCGGCAGCACAGCCCGTATATCAGCCAGTGCCGGAGGCATTCCAGCCTGCACCTGCACCGCAGCCGCCTGCGCCAGCCGGCCAACAGATGCCGGACCCCGCGGCGCATCAGCCGCCCATCGAGGAAATCCGCGCCAGCCTGCGCGACTTCCGTCAGGCCGTGGAAGAGCTTGCCACGTCACGCGCGCGCCGCCGCTATTTCTGAATAATTCACCGCTGTTTCACGTTAGCGGCACGCCGTGCCGTATTGACGGGATTGCGCCGCGAATTTTTCGTGACTATGCCTGATAGACGGATATGCTTACCATGCAAGAAAAATGCATAGGAGGAAATAGATGGCTGAAGTGATCGATGGCAAGCTGGTGGCGGAAGACGTCGTCGCGACCGTCAAGCGCCTGACCGCCGATCTGTTGGCCAGCCATGGCGTGACGCCCGGCCTTGCCGTGGTCATCGTCGGCGAGGACCCTGCCAGCCAGGTCTATGTCTCCTCTAAGGGCAAGAAAGCCAAGGAGTGCGGCTTCCACTCGGTCCAGCACACGCTGCCCGCCGACACCGGCGAAGCCGACCTCCTGAAGCTCATCGGTGATCTCAACGCCGATCCGGCTATTCACGGTATTTTGGTGCAGCTGCCGCTGCCGGATCACGTCGACGCCGGCAAGGTCATCCAGACCATCGCACCGGAAAAGGATGTCGACGGCTTCCACTTCATCAATGTTGGCAAGCTCGGCACCGGCGAACTGGCAACCGCTTTCGTGCCCTGCACGCCGGCCGGCTCGATGCTGCTTATCGAGCGTGTGCGCGGCAAGGATCTTTCCGGCCTCAATGCCGTCGTCGTCGGCCGCTCCAACATCGTCGGCAAGCCGATGGCAAATCTGCTGCTGGCTGCCAATTGCACCGTCACCATTGCCCACAGCCGTACGAAGGATTTGCCGGCAATCGCCCGCACCGCCGATATTCTCGTTGCAGCCGTCGGCCGTCCCGAAATGATCAAGGGCGACTGGGTCAAGCCCGGCGCGACCGTGATCGATGTCGGCATCAACCGCATTCCTGCGCCGGAAAAGGGCGAGGGAAAGTCCCGGCTGGTAGGCGATGTCGCCTATGCCGAGGCGTCGAAGGTCGCGGGCGCCATCACGCCGGTGCCCGGCGGCGTCGGCCCGATGACTATCGCCATGCTGATGGCCAATACGCTGGTTTCGGCAAGCCTTGCCGCCGGCATCGAACGCCCGTCCTTCTAACTATCTTTCAGTCCAAACGCAGGTGGCATCTTTGCCGAAGCTTCCCGTTCCGGTAGATATGCCGCCTATGTCGGACCCAATGCAAAACGGTCGGCAGTTCGCATTCCTGCTGGTCGACAAGTTCTCCATGTTCTCCCTGGCCGCCGCGATCGACACGGTTCGTTCGGCGAACCGTCTGCTCGGCCAGGATTATTATGGCTGGACGACTGTCTCCGCCGATGGCGATTCCGTCATTGCCTCGAACGGCTTGCCGCTGAAGGTCGACTACAGCGTGGCCGATGTGCCGCCGGTCGACATATTGTTCGTCTGCGTCGGCCTGACCACCGAATTCCCCGGCAAGAGCAAGGTGCTCGGCGCGCTGCGCAACTGGGGCAGGCGCGGCGGCACCCTCGGCGCGCTTTCGGTCGGCTCCTACCTGCTTGCCGAGGCTGGCCAGCTCGAAGGCCACCGCTGCACCATCCATTGGGAAAACCGCGCCGGCTTCATGGAGCGTTTTCCCGATATCAACTGCACCGGCAACGTCTTCGAGATCGACCGCAAGCGCTACACCTGCGCCGGCGGCACGACCTCGATCGACCTGATGCTGGAGATCGTGCGCACAGATTTCGGCTCCAACATCGCGAACGGCGTCGCCAACCAGTTCCAGCACGAGCGCATCCGCTCGGCCGGGGATCGCCAGCGCGTCGGCCCGGAGCGCGATCTCACCGGCAAGTCTGAAAAGCTGCGCAAGATCGTCGAGCTTATGGCTGACAATCTCGACGAGCCGTTCTCGGCCGTGCAACTGGCGAAATCAGCCGGCCTGTCGGTGCGGCAGGTCGAGCGCCTGTTCCTGCGCCATCTCACCGTTACACCCGGCCGCTACTATATGCGGCTGCGGCTGGAGCGCGCGCGCGAACTTTTGCGCCAGACCAACATGCCGATCCTCGACGTGGCGATCGCGACCGGCTTCACCTCGCATTCCTATTTCGCCCAGAGCTACCGCCTGCAATTCGGCCGTCCGCCCAGCGAAGAACGGCGGACGACCTATTAGAGCAGGTCGGGTTTTATGCGCTCCAGCGCTCCCTGCCTTCCAACGTCGGCGCTGCCCCTCACCTGCCTGCCGGCATCCTCTCCCCGTATAGTGACGGGGAGAGGAAGACTGGCCGGCACGCTGGAGCTTCCTCCTTCTCCCCGTCACTATACGGGGAGAAGGTGCCGGCAGGCGGATGAGGGGCAGCGCGACATCCAAAAGCCATGTCCCGGCGGGGATGAGGGCCGTCTCCATCAAGTTGTCTCAGGCAGCAAGAAAACCGCCATCCGCCGCCAGAACATGCCCGACGACGAAGCCCGACTGGTCGGAGGCGAGCCATACCACGGCTTCCGCCACTTCCTCGGGTTCGCCCATGCGCCGCAGCGGCAGCCCCGCCGCCACCGCGTCCAGCCCTCCGACCCCGGAAGCCGCCAGTTTCATCATGTCGGTCACCACACGACCGGGCGCGACCGCGTTGATGCGCACGCCGCGCGACGCATATGTCATCGCGGCGGAGCGCATCAGTGAGATCACGGCGGCCTTGGAGGCCGAGTATAGCGCGAAGCCGGGATTGGGATTGCGCACACCGCTTACGGAAGTGTTGATGACGATGCGCCCGTTGCCTCGCGGCAGCATCACCGCCAATTGCTGCTTCAGGCACACGAACACCGACCGCACATTGGTGTCGAATACGGCGTCGAAAGTCTCTATGCTCTGCGTCTCCAGCGGTGCCGGCCGTTCCTGAAAACCGGCATTGTTGAAGGCGACATCCAGCCGCCCGAACCGCTCCACGGTGGTCCGCACCAGATGCTCGACTTCCGCGTCATTGGTCACGTCCGTGCGCACGAACAGGCTTTTGGTGCCGGCTGCGCGGCATGCCTCGGCGGCGTCTTCGCCCTCCTCGGCACGGCGTCCGGCGATAACCACGGCGGCAGCACCTTCCGCAGCCATCTTGAGCGCCGTCGCCCGCCCGATGCCGCTGCCGCCACCGGTGATCAGGCAGACGCGGCCCGCCATCCGGGCGTGTGCCGCTTGCTCGTTCGAATTCAGGGTTTCAACCGACATGTCTGCTCCGTTCACGCAACCCGGATTGATTTCAGATAAGTTGTATCATACAACTAATTATATAAACAAGAGGATCACGAAATGCCGGAAAGCGAAGCCTCGGAAATCGAAAAGGTCCGCGATTCCTCGCGCAAGCTCGTGCGAGAGCTGGGCTTCATGAGGCCGACCCTCGCATCAAGCGGCCTGCCGATTTCCGCCGTTCACGCGCTCATCGAGGTCGGTGGTCACGAGGCGATGACCGCCGGCCTGCTCGGCGAAATCCTCAACCTCGAAAAATCGAGCGTCAGCCGGATGCTGCGGAAACTGATCGATTCCGGCGAGATCGAGGAGCGGACGAGCCCCGGCGATGCGCGTTCAAAGCTCCTGACCCTGACGGCGCGCGGAAAGGCGGCGCTGGCGGCAATCGACAGTTTTGGGCAGAATCAGGTTGCGGCCGCCTTCCGGCATTTGTCAGGTGACGAGCGGCGCATCGTGATGGTGGGGCTGACCATCTATGCCGAGGCACTGCATCGCGTCCGGGCGGGCACGTGATGGGGAGATCAATGCTTCTCTAAGGAGGCAGGCACTTGCGGAGGGACCCCCACCCCTAACCCCTCCCCACAAGGGGGAGGGGGACGATTTCGTGGCCTTGGCCACCAGAAACGGTGAAGATTGGCGCTAAGCGGCTAACCAAAAGGGTTCCCCTCCCCCTTGTGGGGAGGGGTTAGGGGTGGGGGTCCCTCAGCAAGTGCTTGCCCTCAATAGGAAGCGCCTCAAACCATCCCGAATGCACTGGCCCCCTGATCGGCACGAGCAACCATCTGACGGAAGCCGGCGAACAGCTCGCGCCCAAAACCGTATTCGTTTGCCGTAAGGTCGATCACCGGCACCTTGCGCGCCTTCAGCTCCGCCTCGGAAACGAACACCTCCAATGTCCCATTGTCGGCGTCGAGGCGCACGATGTCGCCGTCGCAGATCTTGCCGATCGGGCCGCCTTCCAGCGCTTCCGGTGTCACATGGATCGCCGCCGGCACCTTGCCGGATGCGCCAGACATACGCCCGTCGGTGACGAGAGCGACCTTATGGCCGCGGTCCTGCAGGATGCCTAAAATGGTGGTCAGCTTGTGCAGCTCCGGCATGCCGTTGGCGCGGGGGCCCTGGAAGCGGATGACGGCGACGAAATCGCGGTCGAGCTCGCCGGCCTTGAAGGCGTCGTTCAGCGCCTGCTGGCTGTCCAGCACCACGGCGGGCGCCTCGATCAGGCGGCGTTCCGGCTTGACGGCGGAGGTCTTGATGACGGCATGGCCGACATTGCCCGACAGCATCTTCAGGCCGCCATTCGGCTGAAACGCCTTGGCGAACGGCGCCAGCACCTTCTCGTCGCCGCTCTGCTCGGGCACGGCTTCGCGGGTCACGCTGCCGTCGGCGCCGAGCTTGGCCTCGACCGCATAGGGCCGCAGGCCTTCGCCCCACACCGTCTGCACATCCTCGTGCAGCAGGCCGGCGTCGAGCAATTCGCGGATCAGGAAGCCGAGCCCGCCGGCGGCGTGAAAATGGTTCACGTCGGAAAGGCCGTTGGGATAGACGCGCGCCAAAAGCGGGGTGGCGTCGGAGAGATCGGAAATATCCTGCCAGGTCAGCCTGATGCCGGCTGCCGCGGCCATGGCCAGCAGGTGTATCGTGTGGTTGGTCGAGCCGCCGGTGGCGTGCAGGCCGACGACGCCGTTGACGATCGAGCGCTCGTCGATCATCCGGCCCACCGGCGTATAGGCGTTGCCGAGCGCGGTAATCGCCAGCGCGCGTTTGGCGGCCTCGCGTGTCAGCGCATCGCGCAGCGGCGTGCCCGGATTGACGAAGGACGCGCCCGGCGTGTGCAGGCCCATGATCTCCATCAGCATCTGGTTGGAGTTGGCCGTGCCGTAGAAGGTGCAGGTGCCGGGTCCGTGATAGGACTTCGATTCCGCTTCCAGCAGTTCGGGGCGGCCGACCTTGCCCTCGGCATAGAGCTGGCGCACCCTGGCCTTCTCGTCGTTGGGCAGGCCCGACGTCATGGGCCCGGCCGGAATGAAAACCGCCGGCAGATGGCCGAAGGTCAGTGCCGCAATCACCAGCCCCGGCACGATCTTGTCGCAGACGCCGAGGAAGACGGCAGCGTCGAACATGTTGTGGCTGAGGCCCACAGCCGCGGCCATCGCGATCACATCGCGCGAGAACAGCGAAAGCTCCATGCCCGGCTGGCCCTGGGTGACGCCGTCGCACATGGCCGGCACGCCGCCGGCCACCTGGGCGATGCCGCCGGCTTCGGCTGCCGCCTGCTTGATCTGTTGCGGGTAGGTCTCGAAGGGCTGATGCGCCGACAGCATGTCGTTGTAGGAGGTGATGATGCCGAGATTCGGCACCTTGTCGCCGCCGAGCGCGATTTTCTCGGACGGGCTACAAACCGCGAAACCGTGGGCAAGGTTGCCGCAGGAAAGCACCGCGCGGTTGGCCGTCCGGCTGGAAGCTTCCGTGATGCGCCCGAGATAGATTTCTCGCGAGCCCCTGGACCGCTCGCGGATGCGGTTTGTGATGGCTTCGATGTCGCTTCTCGCGGTCATGGCTCTCGGTCCTACCTTGTTGTTTGACCATGACCTTTTCGAAACCGGCTCCCGTCTTCGGGATCATGGTCTGGAACATGCCGCGGAAAACGTGGAAGGAGCGTTCTCCGGCTCGACATGCAGAAATGTTACGGCGCCCAGAACACCTGGACGGGCGTGCGGGCATGATCGAAGACCGCGCGCACGGGTAGATGGCTTTCATCGCCGAGCGCTGCTTCCAGCACACCGCGCTTTTCGGCGCCTTCGATATGCAGGGCGATGAAACCGGCCTCGGCGATGCGCGGCAGCGTCAGCGTCAGGCGTGGCTCGATGCCGCTCGCCGCATGAACCGGCAGCACGTTTGACTTCGAGGCCGGATCGAGCAGCGCGGTCAGGTTTCCGGCATCGGGAAAGAACGAAGCCGTATGGCCGTCGCCTCCCATGCCGAGGATCGCGGCATCTAGAGGCAGTGCGCGGCGGGCGATGGAATCGTTTGCGCGCTGCGCCGCGCTCTGCACATTGCCGGCCTCCGAATAGAGGCCGACGAAGGTCGCAGCCGCCGCTTCGTGCTGGAGCAGGTTCGCGGCCACCAGCCCGGCGTTCGAACGCGGCGAGTCTTCCGGCACGAAACGCTCGTCGATCAGCGTCACCGTTACCTTGGCCCAGTCGAGCTTTTCGCGTGAAAGCGTGCGGAAGAACAGGCCAGGCGTGGTGCCGCCGGAAACGGCGACCGTCGCCTTGCCGTTAGCTGCGATGGCATCGCCCAGCACCTTGGTCACGGTGCCGGCCAAAGCCAGCGCCAGCGTCTCGGACGAGGCGAATTCGTGCCAGTTGCGGGCGGCTGTGTCCATGCGCTCAGCTCTCGTGCCAGGTGCGGCCGTCGCGCTCGATCAGCGCGATCGAGGCGGACGGACCCCAGGTGCCGGAGGTGTAGCCCTGTGTTTCCTGGTGGCTGTCGGCCCAGGCGCCCTGGATCGGATCGATCCACTTCCATGCCGCCTCGACCTCGTCGCGGCGCATGAACAGCGTCTGGTTGCCGCGGATCACGTCCATCAGCAGGCGTTCATAGGCGTCCGGGTTGCGCTCCTGAAAACTCTCGGCAAAGCTCATGTCCAGCGCGACGTTGCGCAGGCGCATGCCGCCTGGACCCGGGTCCTTGATCATGATCCACTGCTTGACGCCCTCGTCGGGCTGCAGGCGTATTACCAGCTGGTTGGCAATGACGTTGCCCGCACTTTCCTCGAAGATCGAATGCGGGATCGGCTTGAACTCGATGACGATCTCGGAAACGCGCGAGGCCAGCCGCTTGCCGGTGCGCAGGTAGAAGGGCACGCCCGTCCAGCGCCAGTTGGCGATCTCGGCCTTGATGGCGACGAAGGTCTCGGTCTCGCTCTGGCCGTTGCCGAGTTCCTCGACATAGCCCTTCACCGGGCCGGTGGCCGATGCGCCGGCACGGTACTGCCCGCGCACGGTCGATTTCGGCGCTTCCTGCCCGTTGATGCGCTTCAGCGAGCGCAGCACCTTCAGCTTCTCGTCGCGCACGGCGTCCGCTTCCATCGAGGCGGGCGCTTCCATGGCGACGAGACACAGAAGCTGCAGCATGTGGTTCTGCACCATATCGCGCAGCGCGCCGGCCTTGTCGTAATAGGTGATGCGGTCCTCGAGGCCGACGGTCTCGGCCACGGTGATCTGGACGTGGTCGATATGGGCCGAGTTCCACAGCGGCTCGTAGAGCGCGTTGGCGAAGCGCAGCGCCATCAGGTTCTGCACCGTCTCCTTGCCGAGATAATGGTCGATGCGGAAAATCTGCTGCTCGGAGAACACCTTGCCGATCTGGTCGTTCAGTTCGCGCGCCGAGGCGAGATCGCGGCCGATCGGCTTTTCCATGACGATGCGCGCCGTCGGCGTGACGAGGTCATTGGCCTTCAGATAGTTCGAAATATCGCCGAACAGCGCGGGCGCGACAGCCAAATAGAAGACCAGGACATTTTTGCTGTCGCCGATGGCCTTTTTTAGCTTCGGGAAGCCGTCGCCCGTCTTGGCGTCCACCGCGACATAGGAAAGCCGTGCGAGGAAGGTCTTGAGTTGAGCCTTGTCGATCTCTTCCGGCTTCACATGTTCGGAAATCGCCTTGCTTGCGAATGCGCGATATTCGTCGTCGGTCATCGTAGTGCGCGAGGCACCGATTATGCGCGTAGGCTCGGAGAATTGCCCGGCGCGCTGGCGCTGGTAAAGCGCCGGCAATAGCTTGCGCTCGGCAAGGTCGCCCGTGCCTCCGAATACGACAAGGTCGAAGGCTTCGACGGGGATGATCTGGCTAGTCATTGCAGTTCCGTGTTCACGACGACGGTGAGTCCGCCGTCTATTAATCTAATCGATTTAAAATTACCAGTGCCAGACTGTCACAGCTTCAACCTTGACACTGGTCCAATCCGGGCCTTTCTCATCAGGTGATAGTCGTCCCGGTCTGTTCGCATATGCAACATAAGGCCTCGGCGTGACGATTTCCAAAGGAGATTGCGATGGGAACGCATCTTTCCAGAACCGTGGCGGAAGGCCGCGCCTTCATGCAGATCGTCGACGGCAAGCAGGTCGATGCCCTGTCCGGCGAGCGGATCGACGTGCGCTGCCCCTCGGACGGCAAGGTTTTCGCCTCCATTCCCGCCGCGGGTGCTGCCGATGTCGACCGCGCCGTGCGGTCTGCCCGCTCAGCCTTCGATGACGGGCCATGGGGCCGCACGCCGGCTGTCGAGCGCGGCCGCTGCCTGACGCGGCTGTTCCAGCTCATCGAAAAGAACGGCACCGAACTGGCCGCGCTCGAATCGCGCGACACCGGCAAGCCCGTCCGGCAGGGCAGGGCGGATGTGAACGGCGCGATGCGCTATTATGAATTCTACGGCGGTGCTGCCGACAAGATCCACGGCGACACCATCCCGTTTCTGGAAGGCTACACGGCGCTGACCCTGCGCGAGCCGCATGGTGTGGTCGCCGGCATCATTCCCTGGAACTATCCGCTGCAAATCCTTGCCCGGGTTGCGGGTGCAGCACTTGCCATGGGCAACACGCTGGTCGTCAAGCCGGCTGAAGACGCTTCGCTGACCACGATCCGCATTGCCGAACTGGCGCTGGAAGCCGGCATTCCAGCCGGCGTGTTCAACGTCGTCACAGGCTATGGACGCGAGGCGGGCGCTGCCTTGTCGGCGCATCCGCTGGTCGACTACGTCACCTTCACCGGCTCGCCGCCGACCGGCACAGCCATCCAGCAGGCCGCCGCCATCAACAATCGCGGCGTCACCATGGAGCTTGGCGGCAAGTCGCCGCAGATCGTCTTCGCCGATGCCGATCTCAAGGCCGCACTTCCGGTGCTCGTCAATGCGATCATCCAGAATGGTGGCCAGACCTGCTCAGCCGGTAGCCGCGTGCTGATCGAGAAGCCGGTCTACGACAAGGTGGCCGCTGGTCTGGCGGAACGGTTCTCAAAACTCGTCGCAGGCCCGCATGATGCCGATCTCGATCTCGGCGCGATGATCAATCCCAACCAGAAAGAGAAGGTCGCCGGTATGGTCGCGGCGGCGGAAGAGGCGGGAATACAGGTGATTGCGCGCGGCTCGATCCATCCCGAAGCCCCTGCCGAAGGCTATTATCAGGCCCCCGTCCTGTTCGGCTCGGTCGATCCGGCAGCCGCGATTGCCCAGAACGAAGTGTTCGGGCCGGTGCTGACGCTGTTTGCCTTCGAGGGCGAGGAGGCAGCCATCCGTCTCGCCAACGGCACCGATTTCGGCCTCGTCGCAGGCGTCTGGACGAGAGACGGCGCGCGCCAGCACCGCGTCGCCAAGCGCGTGCGGGCGGGCCAGGTCTTCGTCAACGGCTATGGCGCGGGCGGCGGCATCGAACTGCCCTTCGGCGGCTTCAAGAAATCCGGCCATGGCCGGGAGAAGGGTTTCGAGGCGCTTTACGATATGTCGGCGACGAAGACGGTTGTGTTTAATCATGGGTAGTTCGGGGATGTCCGCGCTCGACGTTGCCCCCCTCTGTCCTGCCGGACATCTCCCCCACGGGTGGGGAGATCGGCCTGCCGCATGGACGGCGCTGTTTCTGCAACGCTGGCGATTGGCGAAAACAATAATGACATCTGATCTCCCCACCTGTGGGGGAGATGTCCGGCAGGACAGAGGGGGGCAACGTAGAGCGCAGACCTCCGCAACATCTGGAGGCAAAGCATGCCACGTCTAAAAAACAAGGTCGCCATCATCACCGGCGCAGCAGCCGGTTTCGGCGAAGGCATGGCCAAGCGCTTTGCCGAGGAAGGCGCAAAGATCGTCGTTGCCGATCTCAATGTGAAGGACGCCGAGCGCGTTGCTGCCGAAATCGGCCATCAGGCGATCTTCGTGCAGACCGACGTGTCGCAGAAATCCGAGTTCGACGAACTGGTCGAAGCCACCATGAAGGCTTTCGGCCGCATCGACATCATCGTCAACAATGCCGGCTACACCCATCGCAACGGCGACATGCTGGCGGTCGAGGAAGACGTTTTCGACCTCATCACCGCCGTCAACATGAAGGCGATCTACCATGCCGCCCGCGCCGTCGTGCCGATCATGGACGCGCAGGGCGGCGGGTCCATCATCACCACCGCGTCCACCGCCGGCTTGCGCCCGCGTCCGGGCCTGACCTGGTACAACGCCTCCAAGGGCTGGGCTATCACCGCCACCAAGTCGATGGCGGTGGAGCTTGCGCCGAAGAACATCCGCGTGAACTGCCTGTGTCCCGTCGCCGGCGAGACGGGAATGCTGGCCCAGTTCATGGGCGAGGACACCCCCGAGCTTCGCGCAAAATTCCGCGCCTCGATCCCGCTCGGCCGTCTTTCGACGCCGCTCGACATCGCCAACGCCGCGCTCTGGCTGGCTTCCGACGAGGCGAAATTCATCACCGGCGTGGCGCTGGAGGTCGACGGCGGCCGCTGCATATAGGTCGCCGCTTCCGCCTCTTGGCTAAGTTCTCCGGCACCTCAGAAAACGAAAGCCGACATGGTTAAGGCTTTCGCCATCTTTTAGCCTGAAAAATGCACAATCTCGATTCTGGGCTGGGGACGACCAAGGAGTAAGGGGCCCGCTTGCTAAATCTCCCAAGGTGGAGGACGTATCTTGCGTTCGGCACCGTCGTGTCCGGTTGTGTGCTTGCTGGTTGCACCACGCAAGGCGCTGGCGGTCTGGCGGATGGCCTCAAGACCTCGTCCCTCGGCAAGACATCGTCCAAAACGTCCTATGCCTACACGGCCAAGGACAAGGAATGTCTGGCCCGCGCAATGTTCTTCGAATCCAACCGATCGAGCCGCTCGGGGCTTGTCGCCGTCGGCACGGTGGTGATGAACCGCCTGCAATCCGGCGAATATGGCGACACCGTCTGTCAGGTCGTCGGCCAGAAGGGCCAGTTCGCGCCCGGCGTGCTGTCGCGCCGTATGGACTCCAAGGCGCTTCCCGATGTGGTGGATGCAGCCGATTCCGTGCTGAAGGGCGAGCGCCATCCGAAGGTGCAGAGCGCCATGTTCTTCCACACCGCCGGCCTGCGCTTCCCCTACAAGAACATGCATTACGTGCTGGAAGCCGGCGGCAACGAGTTTTACGAAAAGCGCAGCCGGCGACGCGCAAAGCCGGCCGTCGAGGAGACCCAGGTCGCCGATGCGAGCCCGCTTCCCGGTGTGCAGGAGACGGTGCAGCAGGCAACCGCCCCTGTTGAAACACGTATTGCCATGACCGAAAACGGCCCGCGCGTCGTGGCGCAAAGTGCGCGCTCGCAGGATTCCGCGCCGGTTGCAACAAACGCCTCGGCCTCCGCGAAGGGTACGCGAGTTGTTGCCCGAACTGGTAGATCTGACGATGCCGCACCCGTGGAGATGCGGGCGAGCACAACCGGCAAAGGACCTCGACTTCTGACGCAGGACGCCAAGGCCGAAGCACCCACGCCGCAGATGGCGGAAGCTACGCCGGTTCTGCCGACCGAAGCGCCGCAGCCATCTGAAATTGCGCAGACCGCCATGTCCTACGAGGCCGATCCAAAGGCTGTCGACGCCATCGGTGCGATGATCGCGTCCCAGACGAGGCCGATGCCGACGGTGGAGTGATCGGGGCTGGCGAGACGCCGGGGTCTTCTCCCCCCTCGAGGGGGAGATGGCGCGAAGCGCCAGAGGGGGTCGGTTCAGGCAGCGCTCGGCGCAAAGGAACGTCGAGCACTGCCGCAGCGACCCCACCCGGCGGCTTCGCCGCCACCCTCCCCTCAAGGGGGAGGGGCGCGCCAGAACACATCAGCCAATCCCCCCAAGAAAAACCCCGACGCAAGCGCCGGGGTTTTTCAGCCAATGAGACGGTTCTTCAGAACTTGTAGTTGAAGCCGATGCGTACGCCGTCGGACTTCCATTTGGCGTTGACGACATTGCCCGCGTCCACGGTGTAGTCGTCCTTGCCGAGGTCCATATGGAGATATTCGACCTTTGCGGTGAACTGGTCGGTGAAGGCATATTCGAGGCCGACGCCGGCGGCCCAGCCCGCCCTGGTCTGGCTGTCGCTGACCCTGTTGCCCGTTGCATCTACGGTTGAGATCTCGACGTTGCCGAAGGCCACGCCGCCTGTCACATATGGCAGGAAGCGGTCATAGGCATAGCCGAGACGCGGACGCACGGTGCCGAACCATTTCTCTTTCGATTCGCAGGAGAACGCCGGGTTGGGGCAGTCCGTGCTGCCTTTGGCCCCCGACCATGAGATATCGCCCTCGAGGCCGAGCACGACATTGTTCGGGAACTGGTAATTGTAGCCGACCGTACCGCCGATATTGCCGCCGTTCGAATTGTGATCGGCGGTAAGCCCTGTCGCATTGTAGGTCCAGTCGGTCTTGCCCCAATTATAGCCGCCGACGATACCGACATAAGCACCTGTCCAACTGAAGATCGGCGTTGCGGCAATGGGGGCCGGTTCCTCGGGTGCGACGACATCGGCCGCATAGGCGACCGAACCGGTGGAAAGAAGCGCTGCCACCATCGCAGCGTAAGCAAAACCTTTTTTCAAGGCCGCCTCCTGCATGCATGCACGCCATACCCGCCCGACGTGATAAAGTTACACTAGACCAAATCGGAGCGGTTGGCTGTAACAGTCCTGCAACAATTCTTGACCGCAAGATCACTAAAACGAGAGCTTCGGCGAAGCCTCGACAGATCGAAAACAGTTGTTTCGCATGATGTCGCGCCTCAACGGCACGTGCCGATTATAGGTGTAAACGGCAAAGTTGTATTTTTATCACGGCGATCAACCCGTTTTCGAAAGACCACATAAAACAAAGACTTCCTGTTTGCAGCCTGCGGCCATTCCTGTACGTCAACCATGCTTGGGGTGAAATGGGCAAGGGGGCCTTACATTGCAGAAACTGAAAATCTTCGCGCTTGCCGCGGCGTTTCTTTGCGGCGCGTCGAATGCTGTTATGGCAGCGGACACCGCAGCAGCCGTGCAGGAAGTTCCGACATTCGTCTTCAGCGGCGGCGTCGGCTACATCGACATGAAAGCCAACGAATATGTCTGGAGCGGTGACAGCCGGGTCAGCCAGCTGATCTGGGAAAGCAAGTCGCCGGTGCTTTCAGCCGGAATGACGGCCAGGTTCGGCGGCGGCTGGACATTGGCGCTGGAAGGCGACGTTGCCTTCAAGGGCAAGAACTACATGGAAGACTACGACTGGCTTGCGCCCTTCGCGGTCAGCGACGGCTGGAACGATTGGACGCATCAGTCGCAGCATCCTGACACCAGCTTGGGGCACTATTTCTCGGGCAGCGTGGCACTGGGCAAGGATTTTGCCGTCAACGACCAGTTCACGGTCAACTTCAACGGCGGCTTCAAATATACCGACGTGAAATGGAACGCCCGTGGCGGGTCGTTTATCTACAGCGAGGGCGGCTTCCGCGATTCCGTCGGCAATTTCCCCGATGTTCCGGGCATTAGCTATCAGCAGAAGCATCCGGTCGCCTTTGCCGGCATCGATGTCTCATGGGTTCGCGATCGCTGGACCTTCGGCGCCTCGGCGCGCGGCGGTGTCGCGTTCAATTCGACAGCCATCGACCATCACTGGATGCGCGACCTGCGCTTCGATGAAGACTATCGCACCGCACCTGTGCTGATGCTCGCCGGGCGTGTGGACTACGCCATGACGGAGCGCATGGGCGTCTTCGTTTCCGGCGCATATGACCGCATCTTCCCGGTTCGCGCCGATACCGCGCTGTTCGGCATACCCAATGGCGAACCGCTGGGTGCCGAAGCGAATTCCGGCGGCGGCAGCTTCCGCTCGGCCAAGATTTCGCTGGGTCTGAAAAGCGCGTTCTGATCGAAATAATGCCGGGGCGTTTCAAGCAAGCGCCCCGGTCTCTAAAACCTGTCCCGCAGCGCGAACCAGTTGAGCGCGAGAAACATCAGCGGCGCGCGAAAACGCCGGCCGCCGGGGAAGGGCGGTATTTTCAGCTCTTCGAACAGTTTCAGCCGGTCGCGGTTTCCGGCGACGGTCTCGGCGTAGAGCTTGCCGACGAAGTTGGACAGCATCACGCCATGGCCGGAATAGCCGCCGGCGAAAATGACATTGGGCATGACCTCGCGCACATAAGGCTTTCGCGGCACGGTGATGCCGACATAGCCGCCCCAGCCATGCGTGATCTCGA
>VFQQ010000506.1_pt1 | contig 75778 bp, 60 predicted proteins | sample 3512341 | NCBI WGS metagenome assembly VFQQ01 (sample SAMN10412373, study PRJNA504923) | tailings metagenome | isolation source: Relicate 2 Philex TSF1 revegetated site | place: Philippines: Tuba, Benguet | collected 2017-08-29
CGACGATCATGAAGACTTCTCCGTCAATCGGCAATTAATTATGACGCTGTGTTTAAAGAGCCAAGCGGCGGCGGGCGCGCCCCGGACTTGAGGCCCGCCCGCCTGCGTTCGATCCCGCCTCAAGCGAGGCGGATCGTGCGACGCCGGGCGTCGTAGATCGCTTTGCGGCCGGTCTCGTAGGAACGGGCGGCCAGCAGGCAGGCGACGGCGTGCTGGTAGCCGGCGTCGATCGAGGCGTGGGGCGTCTGGCCGGTGCGCATGCACTGGAGCCAGTCGAGGAAGTGGTCGGGACGCGGGATGGGCGTGACCTCCACCTCGCCGCGGATGCTGCCGTCGCGCTTCAGGCCGCCTTCGGCGCTGTAGGTCGGCACGTTCCAGTTGTCGCACTTGAGCGTGCCCTTCGTGCCGTAGAACTTGCGGTTGTTGCCGAAGCTGTTGCCGAAGTTGTTCGAGCTCGTGAGCATGAACCCGTCCGGGTACATCCACGTCGCGGAAACGCAGTCGGGCGTGGTGAACTTGTTCTCGTCCTTCCAGGTGAGCACGCCGCCGGTGCAGACACAGGACTCGGGGATGCCGCAGTCGGTGATGAAGTGCGCCATGTCGAGGAAGTGCGCGCCCCACTGCGGAATGGGCCCCTGGCAGAACTCGTAGTAGCCGTACCATGCGGAGTAGGTGCGCGCGTCGAAGGGCCGCATCGGGCGGTCGCCGAGGAACTCCTTCCAGTCGACGTCCTCCTTGCGCACGTCGCGGCCGAGGTAGCTGTACCAGTAGGGCTTCTCGGCGTTGCGGGCCTCGTGGATCATCGAGATCTTGCCGATGGTGCCGGCTCGCACGACCTCGCGGGCTCCGACGATGCCGGGCAGGCTGCGCAGCTGGGTGCCGACCTGCACAACGGTGCCGGCGCGCTTCACCGCGTCGACGGCGCGGACTAGCTTGTCCATCTCCGTGGCCAGGGGCTTCTCGGCGTAGATGTGCTTGCCCGCCTTGGCGGCGGCCTCGATGTGGGTCGTGTGCAGGTGATCGGGCGAGGCGATCATCACGGCATCGAGTCCGTCCATGGCGAGCAGTTCGCGGTAGGAGACGAACTCCTTCGCCTCGCGGCCGAACCATTCCTTGACCTTCGCGTTGGCCTCGGCGCGGGCGACCTTCCACGGATCGGCGAGGGCGACGATCTCGAAATTGGTCGCGGCAAGGTGCTTGTGGATGCCCGTCATGTGGGCGGTGCGGCCGCGGTTGCCGCAGCCGATGATGCCGATGCGGATGCGGTCGTTGGCGCCGATCGAGCGCTTGCGCTCGGCTGCGGAGAGCGGCCGACTGGCGCCTCCGACGAGCCCGGTGGCGAGGGCGAAGGAGGCCGACGTCTTCAGGAAATCGCGGCGGTGCATGGGAAGGGGGGCGGAATCCGGGGTGGGGGTGTTCATGGGAGGACGAGAAGGTTGGGTTTTGGGTTAACGCAGGAGTGGGTCACGGGTCAAAGGTCGGAAGGTCGCACGTCGACACCGGCCCGCGGGTGCGGGCCGACTTGAGTAATGACCTGTTCCGAGAGACGGAGGTTCTGGCGACATTGGACCTGCGACATTGGACGTGTGACTGTAGGCTAAGTGGCGATGATGCGGTCCATGCCGCGCGAGAGGTGGGCGAGCCAGTCGGCGTCGGACTGGCCGGCGTCGCGGTGGCCCTGCTCGACGATGATCCAGCCGGAATAGCCGATCGCGTCGAGGGCGGGCATGACGGCGGACCAGTCGCTGTCGCCCTCGTGCAGGTGAACCTGGAAACCGGCGCGCGGGCCGCGTTCGTCGCGCAGCTCGCGGCTGTACTCCTTCACGTGCACCTGGACGATGCGTGGGCCGAGGATGCGGATCCACTGTTCAGGGAAGCCGTAGTTGACCACGTTGCCCACGTCGAAATGGAACCGCACCATCGGCGACTTGAAGGCGTCCACGTACGCGGCCGCCTCGAGCGGGCTGAGAAGGAACTGGTTCCAGACGTTCTCGATGGCGATGGCCACGCCCAGTTCCTCGGCGAGCGGGATGGCCTTGCGGATCTCCGTCATGGAGCGCTCGTAGGCGTCGGCGTACGAGACCTCCTTGTTGACCACGGCGGGCACGAGCAGGACGGACTTCGCCCCGCAGGCCTTGGCGTCGCGCAGGCCCTGCTTGAGGGCGTCGAGCGTAACCTGACGCGTGGCGGGATTGGGATGAGAGAGCGGGTGCGTCCAGTGCGACGCAACGACGAGGCTGGGGATCTCGAGGCCGGTGGCGTCGCGCGCGGCGAGGACCTCCGTCTGGTCGAGCGGCGTCATCGGCTCGACTCCGTGGAAGCCGGCCGCCTTGAGCAGTTTGAAACGCTCGAGCACACTCGGCGGGTTCTCTCGGTTGACGCGCAGGGTGGAAAACATGAAGCCCTTTTTGAGGGCGCGTTTCGGGGAGGCGGCGCGGACGACGGAGGGACCGAGGGCGGCGAGGGCGCCGGCGGAGGCGGAGGCTTGGAGGAAAGTGCGGCGGTTCATGGTCAGTCGAGGGGTTTGACGGTAATCTCGCGGAAGGAGACGGGGTCGTTGTGGCCGGCGAAGCCGAAGAAGCCGCGGGTGCGGGCGAGTCCCGGGTGCGCCTTGCCGTCCATGGCCTTGGCGAGGTCGATCTGTGCGACGTCGGCGTCGAGGATGGGCGTGCCGTTGAGCTCCACGCGTATCCGGGAACCCACGACGGTGATCTCCTGGAAGTTCCATTCGCCGAGGGCATGCTGGTAGCCGCGCGCGGCCGGCACGAGGCCGTAGATGGAACCGTGCGCCTGGCGCGCATCGATCTTTGCGGGCTTGTTGGCCTCGTAGTTGTCGTCGAGGATCTGGATCTCCGTCATGCCGTCGTAGGCGGCGTTGCCCTTGCCGGGATAGCGGATGGCGAGGCCGTTGTTGCCGGCCTTGGGCAGCTTGAACTGGAGGCGGGTGTGGAAGTCGCCGAGTTCGGTGTTCCAGTAGAGCACACCGCCCTTCCCCGGAAGCCAGGTGAGGGCGCCGTCCTTGGCCTCGACCGAGTCAGTCGCCCCCGCCCAGCCCTCGAGGTCGCGCCCGTTGAAGGCGGACTTGAAGCCCAGGCCGCCGCGGGCGGCGAGCAGGGCGACGGCCTCGGCCGGACCGATCTCGCGGAGGAATACGTTGCGCCAGTGGGTCTCGCCGCCGTGGGTCTGCAATTGGATCGGTCCGCGGGGCGGCACGGGACGGCGCTCGCCGGCAGGGAGGCGGCGATCGTAGTAGTTCTCCAGGACGACATGGTCGACGACGAGACGGTCGTTGAGCCAGACGCTGACGCGGCTGCCCACCATGAGGACGCGAAGGCGGTTCCATTCGCCCACGGGATTGTCTGCGCGGACGAGCGGATCGCGGCCGGGCGTGCCGGCGGCGTTGTTCCAGAGGCCGCCGGAGCCCTTGGCGTTGCCATGGCCGCGCGGATCGGGTGCGTTGGGGTCCCAGATCTGCACCTGAGGCACGCCGCGGAGATAGACGCCGGAGTCGGCCAGCGGGGCGATCTTGTATTCGAGGAGCAGTTCAAAGTCGCCGTAGTCGCGCTCGGTGGTCGCGTAGCCGCCGAAGCCGTCGTTGACGAGCACGCCGTTCTCGACGCGCCAGTGCGGTTTGCCGTCCTTGAGCTCGGTGAGGCTGGCGGTCCACTTGGCGATCAGCGCGGCGCGTTCGGCCTCCGGCAGCGAGAGCAACTGCCGGTGATCGTAGGTCTCGCCGCCGCGCCAGCCGGCGAGGTCAGTGCCGTTGAACAAGGCGGTGAAACCCGGGGGCGCGGGGGTGGCGGTGACGAACGAAGCCAAGGCGGCGGCCAGCATGCCGGCGGCCAGCCGGACGGTAAAACGATTTTTCATGGGGTAGGGCGCGAGCTTGAAGTTAACGCATTCACCCTGTCGAGTCTGCGGATCGGGGAAAGTTTAAATCCATCGCTGGTGCCTGTCCGGGCAGCCGAAACGATTCGGTCGCGGGGCGAAGGCCCGCCACGGAAGGCGAAGAGCGGAGGCACGCGGAGCGATTTAAAGCAAAATAATTACAACAATGCTTGACGCCTTCGTGCGGATTTCGAAGGTGGGCGTCCCCCTATGCATGGTTGCATCGTCCGGCCCGTCCGCGGACGCGCGGGTCTGGCGGCGCGCTGCGCGTCGGCCGGGTTTGCGCTCGTTCTGGTCGCAGCGGTGCGCGGAGCCGTCGAGCTTCGCGTGCCGCTGCCTCAGGTGCTGGTCGAGGCGGAGCAGGCGATCGCGGCCCGGCAGCCTGGCGACGCCGCCGAGCTGCTCGATCTGGTGCTGGCCCGTGCGGCTGGCGGCGAGCCGTTGCCGGCCGGCCTGGCAATCGACCGGGTAAGGCTGGCGGCGGCCACAGCGCACTTCCAGGGCGGGGCCTATGGGCGCGCCCAGGAGGTTGCCGAGGCGTTGATCGCCGCCCGGCCCGGCCCCGCGCATCTTGCCGAGGCCCGCATGATCCTTGGCCTCGCGCTCGCGTTACAGGAAAAGTACGCCGCGGCGGTTCCGGTCTTTGTCGAACTTGAGACTTCGCCGGAGCACCGTGACCGCGCACGGCTCTACCGCGCGATGGCCGCGCGCCAAGCCGGAGATCTCGACGTTGCGGTCGAGGCTTACACGGCGCTTCTTGCCTCGGCGCCGCGGGATGCCGAGTGGGCCGATGCCGCCCTGGTGCTTGTTTCCCTGCATCTCGAGCGGAAGGAGACGGCGGAGGCGAGCCGCGGACTGGCCCTGTTGCAGGGACAACGCAACCTCGTCGACAACCTCGCCGGCCTGAACGCGTTGTGCCTTCAGTTGGGCGACGCCCTGCTGGAAGCGCAGGATCCGGAGGCGGCCCTCGCCGCCTACCGCCTGGCGAGTGCCCGCGACGACCTGAAGCGGGACCAAGCTGCGCGGCACGCCCGCATGACGGCGTACATCGACCAGATCCGGCGTCGTGCGCAATTGCCGGCCGCCGAACTCGATTCCTTGCGGCGGCTCGAGGCGCGCGCGGAGAGGGCAAAAGCGGCGCTTGCCGCGATTGAGAACTCCGAGGGTTACGACGCCGCCCTGCATCTGCGGCTTGGAACCGCCTTTCTCGAGGCCGGTTCGCCCTGGGAGGCCGCGCTCGCCTTTGGCGAAGTGCTTGCCAGGCCTCCCAACACGGAGGGTCGCACGCGCGCGTGGGCCGGGTTGGTGCGGGCCTTCTCCGAATCGGGACGTCTCGAGCGCGCGGAGGCGGCTTGGGAGCGATTCGCGGCGGAGGCGGAGTCACCTCCCGTTGCCGTGCTGGGGGCCCTTTTCCAACTCGTGCAGGCGGCGCAGACCCGCGGAAATGCCGGGCAAACCCTGCGCCTGCTCGAACGCTCCGAGTCCCTGCCGGGGCCCGAGACGATGCACGAGCCCCTGCGCCTGCTCCATGCGCAGAGCCTGCTCGTGGCCGGCCGCCTCGACGAGGCCCGGGCGCGTGCGGCCGACAGCCTGCGGCGCTTCCCGGCGGGACGTTTCCGCGAGGATGCCGTCTATCTTCACGCGATGGCGGGTATGATGGCGGGGCGGCAGGAGCGGGCGGTGGCGGAGATCGGGGCCTACCTCGAATCGTATCCGGATGGTCGTTACGAGGCCGATGCGCGCTACCGGCTCGCGGCCGCACACCAGGCGATGGAGGACTTCGCGCGGGCCGGGGAACTCGCGGCGGCGTGGCTGGCCGCATTCCCGGAGGAACATCCGCAGCGGGGCGAGGTGCTGGTGCTGCGCGCGGACGCGCTGGCGTCGCTTGGCGACGTGGAGGCGGCGCTGGCCGGCTACCGGTCCGCGCTGACCCTGCCGCTTGCCGACGAACTGCTCGGTTACGTGCTCGACGAAGCGACGAAGCACCATCAGTCGCGGCGCGAGTACGCGGAGGCGGTGGCCCTGTGGGAGAACTTTGCCGCGGAACGCCCGGATCATCCGTTCGCGTTCAACGCCGCCTACTGGATCGGACAGCTGCATGTGCGGTCCGGACGGGTCGACGTGGCGATCGCCCGGGTTGCGGAAATGGCCGCCCGGCACCTCGCCGACCCGACGCGCGAGGGCGTCGAACGGTTGTTGCTCGAATTGGTCGGTCTGGTCGCGCGTCCGCCGCGCGGACGGCCCGTGGCTGCGGAGGATCCGCCGACCGCCGATGGAGAAGCATGGGCCGCGCGGTTTGTCGATCTGCTCCGCGTGGATCCGGGGTCCGCCACGCCGACGGAACGGGCGCGGGTGGCGTTCGCCGTGGCCCAGGCGTGCGGGTTGCGCGGCGATGCGGAGGCGCAGGCCGCCTGGCTGGAGCGAATCGCGCGCGACACGGTGCCGGCCGATCTGCCGCCGGGAATTCTCGGTTGGGTGGGAGACCGGCACCTTGCGGCGGGACGGACCGACGAGGCGCGGCGTTGTTACGAGCGGATGCTCGAGCGTCATGCCGTTTCCGTTTTTGCCGACTTCGGCTACGCCGGCCTGGGCGAGATTGCCCTCGCGGAGGGGCGGTCCGCGGAGGCCCTCGTGCGCTTCGACGAAGCCATCGACCGGGCCGGAGCTCGCTTCAAGCTGCGCGAGGTTTCGCTCGGGCGGGCGCGGGCTTTGCTGGCGCTCGAGCGCTGGAGCGAGGCCCGTGAGGCTTTCGAGGCGATCGCCGGCAACCGGCAATGGCGCGGAGAGGCCACGGCCGAGAGCGTGTACTCGCTGGGCGAGATCTTGCGCCGTCAAGGCGGCCCCGAAAACCTGGCGCAAGCGCAGGCGCACTATCAGCGGGTGTACCTGTCCTATCGGAAATATCCGGTCTGGGTCGTGCGCGCCTACCTGCGCAGTGCGGAGACGTTTGCGTCCCTCGACCGTCCGGTCGAGGCGGCGGCGACGTTGCGGGAGCTCTTGCGCGACGAGCGTCTTTCGGCGCTGCCCGAGGCCGACGCGGCACGCGGCCGGGTGCTCGATTACGAGGCGAGGGTGCCGGCCGGTGCGTCGGGGGAACGCGCATGAAGACACGGGCTTGGCTTCGCCTCGACGGTCGTTCGACGCAGGCCCCGCGTCGGCCACCGCGAACGTTTTCCCTTCGTCTCTGCTTTGGCCTGCTTTGGCTGGCCGTGATGGCAACGTGTCCCGCGCAACGCTACGAGCTGGCCGATGGTGCCTTGCTGGACGCTGGGTCCGTCACGTTGCGCGCCGGTCTGCTGGTGCATGCTGTCGAGGTGGACGAGGGTGCAGGCGTGGTGGAGCGCACGCACCGGCTCGCCGAGGTGGTGCGGCTGCACTGGCCGGAGCCACAGGCGCTTGGCGAGGCACGAAGTCGTCTCGAACAAGGTGACCGTGAGGGTTGCCTTGCGACCCTCGAACCCTTGCTGGCGCACTTCGCGCCCTTTGCGCGCGTGCCGGGATCCTGGTGGGTCGCCGGGGCGCGTCTGCGCCTGCGCGCGCTCGATCCGGAGACGGAACCGGGCGAGCTCGCGCGTGCGGCGCGGGAACTGGTCGCCCGCACGGACGACCCGGAGGCCGTCGGCGAGGCGCGGCTGGCGCTGACGGAGCTGGAGATTCGCGCCGGCCGCTCCCGCCTCGCGCAGACGATGCTCGACTCCGTGCTGGCCGAACCCGTGCCGGCACCCGTGCGAGCGCGCGCGTGGCTGTTGCGCGGAGCCATCGCTTTCGAGGAGCGGCGCTTCGAAGAGGCGATCGAGGCCTACCTGCGGATTCCGGTCTTTCACAGTGCCTACGCCGAACTTGTGCCGGCGGCCCTGCTCGCGGCGGAAAACGCTTTTCGCGCTTATGGCGACGAGGCCCAGGCCGATCGACTGGCCGCCGAGCGCCGACGTTACGCACCTGCGTTGCCTGCGTCTGGCGCGGCCGCACCCGATCTTGTGTCTGCCCTTCCTGCCTCTTCATGAACGCACCCACCCTCCTGCGCCTCGGCGCTGTCTTCGTCAGCTGCGCCGCCGGACTCCGGGCCGCGCAGTCCTCCGCCCCGGTCGTCGTCCAGCAGACGCTTTTGCAGAAGCTGAACATGCCGACGATCTACATCCTCGTCGCCTGCAGCATGCTGATCGTCTGGCTTGTGCTCGACGGCTACCTGCGGACCGCCGCGAAGCAAATCGTGCCGGAGGCCGCCGCCGAAACCTTGCGCCGCCATTTTCGCGAAGGCGATTATCGCGGTGCGTTCGCCTGGTGCGGATCGCAACAGTCGCTGGTGGCGCGCGTGGTCGGGGCGGGTTTGCGCCAGGCTCCGGATGGGCGTGGCGCGGCGGAGGATGCGATGGTCAACGCCCTCATGGCGGGCAATGCGCGCTTCCAGAACAAGATCGCGTACCTGTCGGTCATCGGCGTCATCGCGCCGATGATCGGGCTCGCCGGCACGGTGTTCGGCATGATCGAGGCTTTCGCGGCGATGGGCCAGGCCGGGGCGGCCGATCCGTCGAAACTCTCCGGCGCGATCGGCAAGGTTCTCTACGCAACGGCGGGCGGACTGGTCGTGGCGATCCCGGCCTTCGTGTTTTATTACCTCCTGCGCAACCGCACCGCCCACGCCATCCACCTCGCGCAAGAAACGGCCGGCGAATTGTTCCGGCGCTTTCCCTATGACGACCTCGCCGGCCGGCCCTTCGAGGGGGCCGAGCCCTGTGCGGCGCGTCCGAACTGGCTCGCGCCCGCGGGCGCATCCGCGGAAGCCGCCGTCGCGGAGGCCTGACCATGGCCGGAAGCGCCGGAGGCGGGGAGGGCGACCCCGAGTTTCAAATCGCGCCGCTCATCGATGTCCTGCTCGTGCTGCTCATCTTCTTCATGAGCATCGCCTCGACGGCGGTGACGCGGTACGATCCCTCCATCGAGCTCCCGGTCGCGAGCGACGCGGAGCGCAAGGAGGACGCCGAGGACGAGCTCGTTTTCAACATTGCCTGGAATGCCGGGGAGCAACGCGCCGTCACTACCTTCGAGGAAAACCCGGTCGTGCCCGCCGATCTCGTGCCCGTACTCGAGCGCCGCCGTGCGGCTCGCCCGGACATTCGCATTCTGGTGCGCAGCGACGGCGACGCGCCTGTTCGCCATGTGGCCGCTGTCGTCGAGGCGGGCGCCAAAGCCGGGATCGTCGACGTCACCTTCGCGACCGTGAGTCCCTGAATCCGATGCGCCTGCCCGCCGCCAACGCCAATCCCGACCTCGGCTTCCAGATCGCGCCGCTGATCGACGTGGTCTTCGTCATTCTCGTTTTCTTCATGGCGCTCGCCGCGCAGATCCGCATCGAGCGCATCCTGCAGACGCGGCTGCCGGGTGTCGCCGAGACCCAGGGGCCGGTGGAGTTCGTCGACGAGCAGCTCATCGCGATTGACGCTGCCGGCGAGGTGACGCTCAACGACGAAGTCTACGACGCGGGAGCCGGCCACGACCTGCCGCAGCTCACGGGTACGCTGATGCGGCTCAAGGAATCCGCCGACGCCGCCAAGTCGCGCGTCGTCATCACGCTGATGAGCCACCCCGACTCCCGCTACGACCGCACCATCGACGTGCTCAACGCCCTCGCCCTCGCCGGGATCGTGCACGTGACGTTTACGAGCGAGGAGGAGGAATAACGGGTTTGGCCTCAAAGAGGCGCAAAAGGCTCAAAAAAGGAGAAGAAATGACTGATAATGAGATCATGCGGCTATGTGACCGGGTCAGGGAAGCGGCCTTTGCGGCGCACCGGTTCTTGCGGCACGGGCATGCCGAGAAGATCTACGAGAACGCATTGGCGAATCGGATGAAGAGGGCGGGCATTAAGTTTGCTCAGCAATACCCGCTGGCTGTCTTCGATGAGGATGGGTCTCTGCTTGGCGACTTCTTTGCCGACCTGGTGGTCGAAGAGGAACTGATTGTTGAACTGAAAGCGGTGCGGTTCCTTGTCGAAGAGCACACCGCGCAAGTCCTCGGCTATCTTCGCGCCGCCCAGAAGCGGCACGGGCTGCTCATCAACTTCGGATCACCCCGGATTCAGATCAAGAAACTCATCATGCGCGGCTCAGCCGATGCCGATCTATCGTTTGGGTCTTTTTGAGCCTTCTGCGCCTTTTTGCGGCCAATTCCCCTCTGCATGACCCCCCTGGCGATACTTTGGCGGCGGATCTCGGGCAACGGGCCGCTCTTGGTCAGCGTGATCCTGCACGCGGTTCTCGTCCTTGCTGCGGCCTTGTTCGTGGTGTCGGAGACCGTCGTCGGTAAGAAAAAGCGTTTCGAGGCCCCGCCGGCGACCGAGGCGGCGCCGGCGCGGCGGCAGGTGGAGCATCGGATCCAGACTGCGCGCAAGAGCGGCGCGGTCCAGTCCGCCCCCGTGGCCGCCCGGCGTATCCTCTCCACGGCTACAGACGGAGTCGCGCTGCCGGCGCTGCCCGACCTGCCCTTTGCCGGCGCCTCCACGCTGGGCGGACTCGGCGGCTTCGGCCAGGGCATGGGACTAGGGCAGGGCACGGGAGGCATGGGCACGAGCCTGGCCAACGCGGGCCTCGGCGGACGCGGGTTCATGTCGCTCAGCTTTCTCGGGCTGACCGATGTCAAGGCGCAGCGCGTCGTCTTCGTGGTGGATGTCGGCCGCAGCCTGATGGACATCCGCAAGGGCGGTTTCCAGGCCTTCGGCATCATCCGCGCCGAGATTCTCCGGCTCGTCGGCAACCTGCCGCCTTCCTCCCAGTTTGGCGTCGTGCTGTTCGATGGATCGAACCTGGCGCTCTACGCGGATACCCTTCGTCCGGCTACGGTGAAGAACAAGACCGTATTCTTCGCCTGGCTGGAGCCCGTCAATGCGAAGCTCGACGCGCTCGGGATCGCCTCGGCGGGCGGCGCCACCGCCTGGACGCGCGAGACGCCTGACGGCGCCGGACTCGATCCGGACTACAACGGCAGCCCGTGGATCAATGCGGTGCATGCCGCCCTGCAATTGCGGCCGGACACGGTCTTCGTGATCACCGGCGCCGCCGGTTATGGCAGCAAGCGGCTTGGCGAAGCCCAGCTCTCCGGGCGTGCCCGCTCGCGCGAGCGCGAACTCGCGGGGTTGCGGGCGCAGGGGCTCGACCTTGCCGCTGTGACCAAGGCCCGTCGCGCCGCCTTGGCCGCGGCCCGCACCGAACTCGATGCGTTCAACCAGCGGCTCGTCGCCCAGGGCCGCGATCCGCTCGTCGTCACCGAGAGCCGGCGCATCATGGACGCCGACTTCCAGGCGGCGCTGAAACGTGCCGGGGGTAGTATAAACGTGGATACAGCGGGTTGGGTGGACCGCGAAGGCCGGCCGGTCTGGATCGACTCGGAGGCACGCACGTCGGAGGTGCAGCCCGCCTCGGTTGCAGACGCCGCCGCGCACCTCGGAAGGCTGCAGGCGGCCTTCCTGCGCGACCGCGCCGCCTTGCACCTGTTCTATTTCGTCGGACCCGACGACCGGCCCCAGGGCGCCATGGATGGACTCGGCCGGATTGCGCGCGAAAACGGAGGACGCTTCGAACTGCTTACCACGAAGCGCCTCGAGGCCCTGGCGGCCCGCCGGTGACGCGCGCATTTTCGCCGCTGACAACGGCGCCAAACCGCGCACGCTTCCGGCCATGGCAAAGGTAAAGAAACTCCTCCACACCCGCATGCGCGTGAACGACCTTGAGCGCACGGTGAAATTCTATCAGGACGCCCTCGGGCTCACGGTTTCCAAGCGGCACACGTCCCCGCGCGGGGCGCAGCTCGCCTTCCTGGCGACGCCCAACAGCGATGAGGAGATCGAGATCTGCCAGCTGCCGAACAGTCCGTCCGTGCAGGTGCAGCCCGATCTGATGCACCTGGCCTTCGAGGTCGACGACCTCACGGCCTTCGCGGCGCAGCTGAAGGCCAAGGGCTTCGCGCTCAGCGACGGTCCGACGCAGACCGGCAGCGGTTCCGTGATCGCCTTCATCGACGCGCCCGAGGGCTACGAGGTCGAGCTGATCCAGCGTTCGAAGTAGTTGATGTCTCCGCAGGAGGAGCACGCGCCGCAGGGTTGGCGTTCCGCCTGGCCGGATGCGGTGGCGTTTCTCTTCGGGCTCGGGGTGGCGTGGTTCGCCGGTTGGAACACCGCCGACCTCGTGTGGAGTCTCTGGCTCTCCAGTCTCGTGGTCGGCTACGCCGTGCTGGTGTGGTCGATCACGCGTCCGCTGCGCGAGGTGGCGCTCGGCCTCGCCGGCGACGTGGCCGGCATTCCGGTGCGCCCGGGAGCGGTGGGCCTGGCGCTCGTCGCGGGAGGATCGCTCTTCATGATCGCGTTCTTCACGGTGCACTTCGGCGGGTTTCACTTCGTGCATTCGCTCTTCCTGAACCTGTTCTTCCCTGTCTTCGGCGGGGACGGAACAAGGGATCCGACGCCTGACGCCGCCTTGTATGCCGAGGTCTTCCGTCGCTACTGGTGGTTCCTGCCGGCTGCCTTTCTCGCCGAGCGCGCCGCTTTTCTTGCGCCGGCGGACAAGCCCGGAGACACGGCCGTCACCGCGAAGGCGATCCGGGAACGCAAGGCTCGCAAGGCGTCCGATCCGATGACCGCGCCCTACCGCAACGTCATCCGTATGCACCTCCTGATCTTTTTCTTCGCCTTCACGAGCATGGCGGGCGTGGACAACTTCGTTGTCTACGGGGTCGTTTACGCCGTGTACTTCTTTCCGTGGCGGCTGGTGGCGCGGAAGCCCAAACCTGCGGCGTGAAGGGTGGCGTCCGGCCGGAGGCGTAGGAGCGGCTTCACGCCGCGATGGACACCGTCCGTCTGCCCTCGCGGCGTGAAGTCCATCCAAACCATCGCGGCGTAAAGCCGCTCCTGCGCACGCGGTCCATCGTTAGGTTAACGAATGCGCACCGTGGCCGCGAGGATTGAGCCCGCAGCTTTCACCACAAGAACAACCAAGACCAATTTCACACAGAACACGGAGCTCCGACACAGAGGCCACACGGTGTGCGTGAAGTTTACGGCGGACGACATCCGCCCCAACGCCACGCCGAAATTTCGGAGTGGAGGATGTCTCCTCTGTGGCCTCTGTGTCGGAGCTCCGTGTTCTCTGTGACCCAAGAAAAATCATTGTCGATGATGTGAAATATGCGGGCTAATGCACGACCCGCGGAGCGGCTGCTCAACGCCCGCCGTGGCGGCGTTCCCAGGCGAAGAGGTACTGTTGGGCGAGTCCGGCGTGGGCGCCGAAGTGCGTGCGGCCGAAGTGGGCGATCTGGGCGGGGCTCCAGCCTTCGAGTCCGTAACGGCGCGCCATGGTCTTCACGATCCACACGTCGACGGGGAAGGCCTCGAGTCGGCCGGCGCCGAAGAGCAGGACGCAGTCGGCCACCTTCTCGCCGACTCCGGGAAGGAGGCAGAGCCGCGCCTTCGCCTCGGTGTAAGGCAGCGCCTCGGTTTCCTCCAGCCAGCCGGGATGCGCCGCGAGGAACCGGGCGGTTTCGTGGATGTAGCGGGCGCGAAACCCCAGCAGGCAGGCGCGCAGGTCCGCCTCGGACCGGGCGGCAAGCGTGGTCCAGGAGGGCAGGGTGCGCGCCGTCAGGCCGGTGGCGAGCGGCTCGCCGTGGCGTTCGGCGAGCAGGGCGAGCATCTGCTTGATCTGCACGATCTGCTTGGTGGCGCTGCAGAGGAAGCCCAGCAGCGTTTCGCCAAAGGGCTGGCGGAGGAGGCGCAGGCCGGGGAAGGCGCCAAGGCAGGTGGCGAGATGCGTGTCGCTACGCCAGGGCAGGGCATCGACGTGGGCGGCGAAGGTGACATCGAGGCCGAGATACGTGCGCAGGGCGGGTTCCGTGCCGGCGGCGAGCGCCGCGGGCGCAGACCACATGAGGTCGCCGGCCGGGTCGAGGCGCAGGCGGGCGAGGTGGCGGTCCCATTGGCCGGTCCACACGCCGGCAGCGTCCGCGTACCAGCGAAACGCCTGTCCGCCGTCGAGCAGCTCGGCGAGGGTGGCCGGGGTGAGGCGCAGTGCCGGCCGCAGCGGTTTCCACGCGGACCACGCGGCGTTCACGCGAGCACGCGGGCGTCGGCGGTCTTGTAGTCGACGAAGGTGGACTGCACGGCGGCGTGGATCTCCGCGATGCGCTGCTGGAGGTCGTCGAGGTACTCGTGCAACCCCACGCGGATCACGTCCTTGGTGTCGGTGTCCCGCAGGTGTGCGCACAGTTCGGCGGCGAGGCGGCTGGCTTCGTTCTGCGCGAGGTGGGGTGCGTCGGCGACAATCTCGGCGAGGGCGTCCTCCGCGCGCAGGACGGAGTAGAGGATGCTGCGCGGAAAACTGTCGTCGCGCACGAGGTAGTCGACCACGCGGTGGAGGGAGAGCTGGCCGCGGCGGCTGCGGCGGAAGGCCTCGAAGGCCGAGCAGGAGCGCAGCACGGAGGCCCATTGGATCATGTCGAGCGCCGAGCCCACGGCGTGAAGGGTGGGCAGGAGCATGTAGTACTTCACGTCGAGGATGCGCGAGGTGTTGTCGGCGCGCTCGAGGTGGCGGCCGAGCTCGAAGAACCACCAGCCCTGGTTGCGCGGGAGCATCGATTCGGCGACGCCGAAGAAGAGCTGGATCTGCGATTTCAGGCGGGCGAGGTACTCGACGGAGCCGAGCTGGGCATAGACGGAGTAGTCGTCGCCCTTGAGGCGGAGATGGAAGGTGTTGAGGGTTTCCCAGACCTCGTTGGACAACTGGTCGCGGATGCACCGCGCGTTCTCGCGGGCGGTGGCGATGCAGGAGACGAAGGAGCTCGGGTTGCGGCGGTCGAAGAGCATGAACTCGATGACGGCGCGCTCGTTGACGGTCTCTCCGTAGAGTTCGAAGAACTTGTCCTCGTCGCCCGTGACGTAGACGAGCGGCTCCCACGAACGCGGATCGTCGGCCGCCTGGCGCGACTGCAGGTCGATGACGAGCTGCGCGTTCACATCGACGATGCGCGCGGTGTTCTCGGCCCGTTCGAGATAACGGGCCATCCAGTAGGTGAGGTCGGCGACGCGGGAGAGCATGTTTGGAAAATCCGAATGAAGAATTCCGAATGACGAAATCCAGGGTCAGGCGGGTTTGGTTTTTCGGTAGATTGTGGAGAAAATAAGGTTTAGCTCCCGGGCTTCGTTCCAAAGAACCCTGACGGCCGGTTTCTCACTGGGAACGGCCCTTGCCATCATGCGGCACCAGTATTTTGTCTCCCGGGATTCCTTGCGGCAAAGGGCGATCTTGTGACGGAAATCCTTGGGGCTCTCTGCGTCGTCGGCCTCGCAATAGTTGGCTCCCACGCTGGTGGCGGCGCGCACGAGTTGTGAGATCAGCGGGCGGGTGACTGCGGTTTCGGTGATGCCGAGGCACAGATCCAAGACGGATTCGCCGAACTTGCTCGTGCGCTCCTCGAGGTCGTAGGACGGGGACTTCATTCGTCATTCGGGCTTGGTCATTCGTCATTTCTAGCGGCGCGGCACGCGCCGCTAGACGATGATTTTCTCCGGGGCCGGCAGCGGGGGTTGGGTGAGGTCGTCGCTGAGGACCCAGGTGTCCTTGGAGCCGCCGCCCTGGGAGGAGTTGACCACGAGGGAGCCCTTGCGCAGGGCGACGCGGGTGAGGCCGCCGGGCATGATCTTGATGGTTTCGCCGTTGAGGATGTAGGGGCGCAGGTCGATGTGGCGGCCCTCGATCGCGCCGTCGCAGACGCTGGGGCAGCGGCTCAGGCCGATCGTCGGCTGGGCGATGAAGTTGCGCGGGTGGGCCACGATCTTTTCGCGGAACTCCTGGATCTGCGCCTGCGTCGAGTGCGGGCCGACGAGCATGCCGTAACCGCCGGCTTCGTTGACGCTCTTCACGACGAGTTTCGGCAGGTGTTCGAGAATGTAAGGCAGGTCGTCGGACTCGGAGGAGAGGTAGGTGTCGATGTTGGTGAGCACGGGGTCTTCGCCGAGGTAGAATTTGATCATGCGCGGGACGTAGTGGTACATCGCCTTGTCGTCGGCCACGCCGGTGCCGATGGGATTGCAGAGGGCGACGTTGCCCTTGCGGTAGGCGCCGACGAGGCCGGGCACGCCGAGCAGCGAGTCCTTGCGGAAGACCGTCGGGTCGAGGAAGTCGTCGTCGATGCGGCGGTAAATGACGTGGACGGGGGCGAGGCCGCTCGTGCGGCGCATGTAGACCTTGTCGTTTTCCACGACGAGGTCGTCGCCTTGCACGATTTCGATGCCCATCTGGCGGGCGAGGAAGCTGTGCTCGAAGTAGGCGGAGTTGTACACGCCCGGAGTGAGCAGGACGACGGTCGGCTCGGGCACGTGGGCCGGGGCGAGGTGGAGGAGCAGGGCGAGCAGGTCGCTCGCGTAGGTCTCGACCGGGCGCACGCGGTAGTCGCGTATCAGGTTGGGGAATACGCGCTTCATCACCTGCCGGTCTTCCAGCACGTAGCTGACGCCGGAAGGCGTGCGCAGGTTGTCCTCGAGCACGCGGTACTCGCCGGCCTCGTCGCGGATGAGGTCGGTGCCGTTGATGTGCACGTAGAGGCCGCGGGGCAGGGCGACGCCGACCATCTCGGAGCGGAAATGCTTCGAGGTGAGGACCATTTCCCGCGGCACGACGCCTTCCTTGAGGATGCGCTGGTCGCCGTAGATGTCGGCGAGGAAGGCGTTGAGCGCGGCCATGCGCTGGGTGAGGCCGCGCTCGAGGCGGTTCCATTCGTGGGCTGGAATGATCCGCGGGATCAGGTCGAAGGGGAAGATCTTCTCCGTGCCGGTCTGATCGGAGTAAACGGTGAAGGTGACGCCTCGGTTGATGAAGGTCTGGTCGGCGATACGCTGGCGTTCGAGCAGTTCCTTCATGCCGTCGAGGCGGGCGAAGCGTTCGAAGAGGCGCTGGTAGTGCGGCCGTGGTTGCCCGGGGCCTTCGAACATCTCGTCGTAGAAGCGGCTGTGCTCGTAGTTCGCGAAGAGGTCGGCCATGCGGGGGGCGGGTTGGGCGGTGGGAAGGGGGCGGAATCTGCTCCGGTTGTCAGCGGGAAGGTTCGGTCCAGAGGACGCTGGCTTCGTGGGCAAGTTCGTGGCCCTGGGCATCGAGCACGCGAAGCCGCCACGTGACGGGCTCGGCCTCGAGGTCGGGCCAGTCGGTGCCGGTCAGACCGATCAGGGTGACGTGACGGCCGGCGGGCAGATCGGTGCGAAACCGCTGGGTCCTCGGTTCGGTGGAGTGCGGGGCGGTGTAGGTCAGTTCGAAGGTGACGCCGGTGAGGGCGGAGGGCGTGCGGGTGCGGAGCAGCCAGTAGTAGCCTCCGCGTTCCGCGGGCTGGCTGCGCAGGATAGTTTGTCCGCCGGGGTTTTCGCGGCCGGTGAAATACTCGGAGATGCGTTCGAACGAGTCCGCCGAGCGGTTGCCTGGCCAGACGCGGATCAGTTCGAAGGCCCCGGCGGGTAAGACTGACCAAGACAGCGCGAACGGGAGGAGAAACCAGGCGGGACGCATGGCGGCAGTCTGTTCCGGGGAGGCGGCGAGCACAAGGCGAAGTCCGCAGTTTGTGTGCCGGGCAGCCCGCGTGAATTGCGAATGTTGTTTTGGGGAAAGAGGCGAGGGGGTGGTCCGGCGGGGTGGACCTGGGATCGCGGGCTGCCGAAGCCGCGCGGAGCGCGGCTTTGGGTGAGGAACGCCGGTCGGGGCTGAGGCAGCCTCCCGCGGCTTCACTCCAGCCAGACGGTCTGGTAGCGGTGGATGCCGAGGAGGGAGGGCACCCAATTCTTCACGGACGGGTGGATGAGGTAGGTGCGCGTGCCGAAGAAGACGGGGGCGAGCGGGACTTCGTCGAGCAGGATGGCTTCGGCCTGCTGGAAGAGGGCGAAGCGCTTCGCCGGGTCGGCGGTGCGGCCGGCTTCGGCGATGAGGCGGTCGTAGGTCGCGTTGCTCCAGCCGGTCTGGTTGTTGCCGCCGCCGGTGATGAACATGTCGAGATAGGTGTTGGGATCGTTGTAATCGCCGATCCAACGGGCGCGGGTGAGGTCGTAGTTCAGCGTGCGCATGTGGTCGAGGTACACGCGGAAGTCGGCGTTGGAGAGGGTGACGTCGATGCCGAGTTCCCGTTTCCACATGGCCTGGACGGCCTCGAGCACCTTCGCGTTGATGGCGTCGGTGTTCATCTGGAGGTTCAGGGTCGGGAACCCGCGGCCGCCGGGGAAGCCGGCTTCGGCGAGCAGGGCGCGGGCCGAGGCGAAGTCGGTCGTCACGCGGGCTTCCGCCGTGTATCCGGCAGTGTCCGGTGGGGTGAAATGATACGCGGGCAGGCGGCTGCCCGAGAGGAGCACGGTGGCGATGGCCTCGCGGTCGATGGCGCGCGTCAAGGCACGCCGCACGCGCACATCGTCGAGCGGCGGCCGGGTCGTGTTGAAGCGGATGAAGTAGCTTTCGAGGAACGGATCCACGCGGATCTGTTCCGGCGCAGTCCGGCGGTAGTGCGCGATGCGGTCGGGCAGGACTTCGTAGGTGACGTGCAGCTGGCCGGCGCGGAAGGCGCTCTCGTCCGCGGCGATGTTGTCGTTGGGATAGAAAACCACGCCTTCGAGCCGGTTTGCGGCGGCGTTCCAATAGTGCGGGTTCTTCGCGACGACGATGCGGCTGTTCTGTTCCCAGGTTTCCAGGGCGAAGGCGCCGTTGCCGGTGAAGTTTTCCGGACGCGTCCAGCGCGTGCCGCGCTGGTCGATGCGGCCGTGCGCGAGGACGGTGGGCGGATGGACCGGAAACCAGGCCTGGTGGGCGATCAGCGAGAGCAGGTAAGGCGTGGGGGCGGCGAGGGTCAGGCGCAGGGTGCGGTCGTCGAGCGCGCGCACGCCCACCTCGGCGAAATCGGTGATCTGGCCCGTGTGGTACGCTTCAGCGTTGGCGAGCGGATACAGCATGTAGCCGTACTCCGCGCCGAGGGCCGCCGACAGGATGCGTTGGTAGGAGAAGACGAAGTCGCCCGCGGTCACCGGATCGCCGTTGGACCACTTCGCATCGGAGCGCAGGTGGAAGGTGTAGACGAGGCCGTCATCCGAGACGTCCCAGCGCGCGGCGGTGCCGGGGATGGCCTGCGAGGTGACTTCGTCGATCACGGTGAGGCCCTCGAAGAGGGCGATGAGGATATTGTAGTCGGTGTAGGCCGTGCAGATGTGCGGGTCGAGGTCCTGGGGCTCGGCGCCGTTGCCGAGGTGGAGCACCTGGGTGCGGATGCCTTCCGCGACGCGCGTCTCGCGCGCGCCGCAGCCGGCGAGGAGGAGGGCGGTTGCGGCGACGAACAGAAGGAACCAGCCGGAGCGCGAGGTCATGGAAGCAACGAGGTAAGCGCGTTCGGCCGCCGGCACAAGTGCGCTCCCGCGAGACAATGGCGTTGCCTCCCGTCGCGGGCGCGTCAAACCAAAGCGCGCACCGTCACCCTTTCCCCTCTATGCAGTGGTACTATGCGAACAACGGGCAGCGCTCCGGGCCCATTTCCGACGCGGAGTTTCAAGCGCTGGTGCAAGCCGGCACGATCGGGCCCACGACTCTCGTGTGGCGTCAAGGCATGGCCAACTGGCTGCCGTATTCCCAAGTCGACCCGGCGTCCGCGTCGTCGTCTGCCCCCGCGGCTGAGGCGACCGTATTCGCAGAGGCGGGCGGCGAGGGTGGCGGCGGTCTCGGCGGCGGGGTGGCCACGGCGACGGCGCCCGCCCCGGCTCGTGGACCCGAACCACTCGTCTTCACCGGCCAGTGGCAGGAGTACTTCAAGATCTGGATCGTCAACGTGCTGCTCACGATCGTCACCCTTGGCATCTACGCCGCCTGGGCGAAGGTGCGGAAGAAGCGGTATTTCTACGCAAACACCCAGCTCTTCGGCCACACCTTCGAGTACCTCGCCGATCCGGTGCGCATTCTCATCGGCAACATCATCGTGGTCCTTTTGTTCTTTGCGTACGCGTTTTCCGGGGTCATCTCCCCGCTGGTGCAGGCGCCGTTCGTCCTGCTGGTCATGCTGCTGGTGCCGTTCTTCATCTGCCGTTCGCTGCGCTTCAACGCGCGCAACTCCGCCTGGCGCGGCCTGCGCTTCGGCTTCAACGGTGGCTACGGTCGCGCCTTCTTCGCCTTCGTCATCCTGCCGCTGGGCGCAGCCCTCACCCTGGGCGCCCTTCACCCTTACGGCGCGAAGGTCCGAAAGGAGTTCGTGATGGGCAACCACACCTTCGGCACGACGCCCTTTGCGATGCAGGCCCCGGTCGGGGCGTTCTACAAGATCTACCTCGTAGCCGTGTTGTTCTTCCTGCCGATCGTGGTGATCTACGGGGCCATGATCGCTTACGCGGTGAGTGCCTCGAAGGGCGGTCCTCAGGAGCCGCCGCCGGTCGCCGCCGTCGCGGGGTTCTTCGTGGCCATCCCCCTCGCCGTCGTCGGCACCTTCTTCCTGCGCGCCCGCATCTTCAACCTGGCTTGGAATCACACTTCCCTCGCCGGACACCGTTTCGTGGCCAACCTGCGCGCCCGGGATCTCGTCATCACGCACTTCGTCAACTCCCTCGTCGTCGGTCTCACCCTCGGCCTGCTTCACCCGTGGGCCGTCTGCCGCATGGTGCAACTCCAGCTCGCCGCGTTGCAGGTCGTGCCGGAGGGCAGTCTCGACGATTTCGTGGCGGCCACCCAGCAGGACGTTGGGGCGATCGGCGAATCCGCCGGCGACTTTCTCGACTTCGACATCGGCATCGGCGTATGACCCAGCTGAACGCAGCCTACTTCGACGGGCGCTCCTCGCAGCCCCGTGCGGTGCGGCTGCGGTTTGCGCCCGACGGCTGGCTGCACGTCGAGGCCGAAGGTCTTCAGCTGGCCTTTCATCGCGACCAGGTGCGCATTGACGCGCGCCTCGGTCGCACGGCCCGCTTCATTCACCTGCCGGGCGAGGCGCATTGCGAGACGCCGGACAACGACGGCGTCGACGCCGGCCTCAAGACGTGGGGCCGGGGCGGCGCCGGACGCTGGTTGCATCGCATCGAGTCCAACTGGCGCCTCGTCATCGTCTCCTGCCTCGTCCTGCTCGGGGCCGGTTTCCTCACCATCCGCTACGGCCTGCCCGCCGCCGCCGAGCGCGCCGCCCACGCCCTGCCCGAGAGCGTGACCGACCGCCTTGGTAACGACACGCTCGCCACGCTCGACCGGATGATCTTCGAGCCGAGCAAGCTGCCCGCGGAACGCCAGGCCGAGATTCGTGCCAAGTTCGCCGACCTCCTGCGCACGGTCGGCGATCCGGCGACCTACCGCCTCGAGTTTCGCGATTCCGGCCGGATGGGCCCGAACGCCTTCGCCCTGCCGTCCGGCGAACTTGTCATGACCGACGCCCTCGTGAACCTCGCCGAGGACGACCGCGAGATCCTCGCCGTGCTCGCCCACGAGGTCGGCCACGTGCGCCACCGCCACATCCTGCGCGCCGTCCTGCAGAACTCCGCCGTCGTCGTCATGTTCACCCTCGTGACCGGCGATCTCTCCTCGGCCACGGCCTTCGGCGCGGCCCTCCCGACCTTCCTGTTGCAGAGCAAGTTCTCCCGCGAGTTCGAGAACGAGGCCGACGCCTTCGCCGTCGACTACTTGCGCCGGGCCGGCCTCGAGCCGCGCCACCTGGCCGACATCCTCGACCGCCTGACCAAGGCGCACCGCCCCGACGCCGACGAGAAGGGCGGCATGCTCGACTACCTCAGCAGCCACCCGCCGACGCCGGAGCGCAGGCAGCGCATCCTCGGCGAGCGGTAAGGCGCGCGCCTTGGTCGCGCCGTCCGCGGTCAACCTGCCACGCCGCCGCCCACTGCCCGCCGGCACTGCGGCTCCGACCGATCGGTCCGATCCGTCCGATCTTCCCCTTCCCAAAGAAAACTCCCTAAGAAACCCGCTGTCTTCGCGTCGTACCCCAGAAGGTCCCCATGAATCCGACCTCCGATCATGAAGACGCCGGAGAGTTTGTGCAGAACGCCGTTGCGCGGTTTCAGGCGCCGCTCACGCGCTACGCCGCGCGCCTGCTCGCGGACGACGACCGGGCCCGCGACGTCGTTCAGGACACCTTTGTCCGCCTCATGGCCCAGCCGCCCGCGGTCATCGACGGCCACCTTGCCGAGTGGTTGTTCACCGTCTGCCGGCACCGGAGTTTCGACCTGTTGCGCAAGGAGGGCCGCATGAAACGCTTCGCGGAGGGCGAGGCCGAGCGGGTCGTCGGCAACGAACCGCGTCCGGGCCGTACGCTGGAGCATTCCGAAACGCGCGAGGCCTTGCTTCGCCTCATCGACCGGCTTCCGCCGAATCAGCAGGAGGTCATCCGTCTGAAGTTCCAGAATGGATTCAGTTACAAGGAAATCAGCCGGATCACGACGCTCTCCGTCAGCAATGTCGGCTTTTTGATCCACACCGCCGTCCAGCGGCTTCGCCGCGAATTTGCCACCCAGCGGCCCTGACCGCCGCCCTCCCGCCATGAACCAAGCACCGTATTCTCCCGATGATCCCCGTCTTACCGCCTACGCGTTGGGCGAACTGCCCGAGGCGGAGCGGGCCGAAGTGGAGGCGGCCGTCCAGGCCGACCCTGCCCTCCAAACCGCCGTCGCGGAAATCCGCGATCTCGCTTCCGACCTCACGGTCGCCCTGGAGGGGGAGCCTGTCGCTTTGCCGACGGCGGTGGAGCCATCCACGGGCAGGGAGCTGCGACGGGTGACCCGGTTTCCGTACTTGCTCGTGTCCGGGCTCGCCGCGGCCGGTTTTGCCGTGGTGGTTGCCCTGCTCGGGCCAGGCTCGCCCGGCGAACCGCAACATGGGCAGGCGTCCGGCCCGGAGCGGCGCGTGTACGAACTCAACCTTGCGACGCTGCCGCCGGCGACGGAGCCCGTCGCCGAGGTGCCCGGGGATTCGGCCACGATGGACCGGTCCGTCGCGTCCGATCTGGCGACGCTTCCGGAAGGGGCGACCGCCAGCGCTTCCGCGAGGGCGGCGCGGGTGCGGCCGGTCCCGGCCGGGCCGGTTTACGGATTCGTGCCGGCCGAGTCCCAGCCTCGTTCGTTCGTTCCGCTGCACGTCGATGCGACGGCCTTTGCCGAGGTGCGCCGTTTTCTTCGCAACCGAGAGCTTCCGCCGGCCGGTTCCGTGCACGTGGCCGGGTTGATCAACGCCTTTCCGTACCGCTATCCCGCGCCCGCCGACCGCGATCCAGCACCTGTTGCCGCCGGTATCGAGGCGGCTTCGGCTCCCTGGAATCCCGCCCACCGTCTGGTGCGCATCGGGCTCAAGGGTCGCGAGGTCGCGCCCGACACCCGCCCGCCGGCCAATCTGGTTTTCCTGATCGACGTCTCCGGTTCGATGCACGGCCCCGCCCGCCTGCCGGTGGTCCTCGACTCGCTCCGGCAACTCATCGACCGGCTCCGGCCCGACGACCGGATCGCCCTCGTCACCTACGCCGGCCAGGGCGGTCTCGTGCTTCCCTCGACTCCCGCCTCCAGCAAACGCGAGATTCATGCCGCCCTCGCCTCCCTCCGTCCGGCCGATCCGGCCGCCGGCGCGAAGGGCGTCCGGCTTGCCTATGACATTGCCGGCGCGCATTTCGTCCCCGGCGGGCTCAATCGCGTCCTCCTTTGCACCGACGGCGAATTCAATCTGGGTGTCGCCGACCGAGGCGAACTGGTCCGCCTGATCGGGGAGCGGGCGCAGGCGGGGATAGCGTTCGACGTGCTTGGTTTCGATGCGCCGGCCCCGGGCGAAGAGGCCTTTGCCCGCCTGGCGCAGGCCGGCGGCGGCTTTCACGGACATGCCGCCACGGCGGCCGAGGCGCGCCGTCTGCTGGTCGGGCGGGTCGAAAGCGCCTTCGCCGCGGTGGCGCGGGACGTGGAGGTCGAGGTCGAGTTCAACCCGGCCCGCGTCGAGTCATATCGACTTATTGGATACGAGGACGGTGCGCAGGCCGGCGGCGCGACGGCGGGCGATCGGCCCGGCCCGGCCGACTTCGGGGCCGACCACGCCGTGACCGCGCTGTACGAGATCGTGCCCCGCGGCTCCGGGGCCGGGACGCCGGCGGCGCCGCCGGAGTTCGGGCGGCCCCTGCTGCCGCCGCTGCCGCTTCCGCGGGTGGAACCGTCCGTGCTGCAGGAATTGCTCACCGTCAGGGTGCGCTACCGTCAGCCCGACCTGGCGGAGGGCGCCGCCCTGGAGGTCCCCTTCGTCGACGGCGGGGCGGTGTTTGCCGACGCCTCCGGCGACTTCAAGTTTGCCGCGGCCGTCGCCGGGTTCGGCCTCATCCTCCGGGACTCTCCGCACAAGGGCCAGGCCACCTTCGAGCAGGTGCTCTCGTGGGCGGAGGGCGGCCTCGATGACGATGCCGAAGGCCACCGCGCCGAGTTCGTCGATCTCGTGAAGCGGGCCCGCGCCCTCTCCGGCGGCTAAGCGGCCGGGGGAGGCCGACCGGGCGGCCGGCTGCGGTGTCGCCAGCAGATGGATACACCCTAAGCCGTCGCCCTATGCGGACCTAGGAAGTTTTGTTAGTCGAAAGGTGTTACAGTGTTTGGCTATGGTCTTTAATTTCGTAAAAGGTTAAATACCAATAATAAGTGTTATAGATGGCTGGGATCTCGCAAATAACGTCGGATTAACTTACGTGATTATTGGACTTCGGGGGAAGGTGGGGCCGAGGCGCAAAAAATCTTCTTCGCAATTGCCTTGGCGGCCGCCGGTTGCCGATCTGCCCGGTTATTCCCGGGTGCGGGGCACCGGCGATGCTTCATGGAAGCGGTCTCGAACCAGCCATCGATCAGGAGACAGAACCATGAAAACAAATCCCATCCTTAAACTCTTCGCGTTGCTCGCCGTGGCGATCCCACTGCTGGGCGGCGCTTCCGCGTATGGCGTCACATTGGCAATCGGCGACGCCTATTATCTCGGCTCCGTCGTCCCCGGCACTCCGGCCGACGGCGATCACGAGGCCGCCTACATCAACTATCTGGCGGGCATGACTCCCGGGACCTCGCAGAACGACGTTGAGGTCATTCCAGGCAACCCTCCCGACAGCAACAACCTCACACGGTCGTCGAACAACTTCGGGGTCCTGCCGGAGGCGATCTTCTCCTCCAAGAACGACGCCAGCACGCCGCTGACCTTCGACCTCACCGGGTCGACCTTGTACATCCTCAGCAAGTACGGCCAGGGCTCGCTCGTGTGGTTCGTGAATGGATACGTGGGCGAAGTCACCGTCGCCGCCGATTTCAACGGGAAGGGACTTTCCCATACCTCGTTCTTCGGCGGTTCGGTCACGGTGCCCGACGGCGGTGCCACGCTCGCCCTCCTCGGCGCGGCCCTCGTCGGTCTCGGGGCGTTCCGCCGCCGGTTCTGACCGCCGTCGCCGTTCGCATTCCTTCTGGGGGGACGGACACTCCTGTCCGTCCTTCCTGTTTTTTGCCGCCGACCGGCCACCAGCCTGCATATTTCACCGGCCGAGACGTTGCGTTCTGCGACGACTGCGTAGGAGCGGCTTTATGCCGCGATGGTCTGCGGACGGTATTCATCGCGGCGTAAAGCCGCTCCTGCCTCTGCACCTTTCGTTTGGTGAAATGTCCGGGACTAGCCAGCGCCCTGTCCCGCGAACCGCAGCCGGTACGCGCGCGGCGTCTCGCCCATCAGGCGGCGGAACTCCTTGGTGAAGTGGCTCTGGTCGGCGAAGCCGTATTCCCCGGCAATCTCGGCGAGCGGCTTGCGGGAGAAGACGAGGGCGCTGCAGCTCATGCGCACGCGCAGCTTGCGCACATAATCGTGCGGCGAGCACTCGTAGGCGGCGCTGAACTGCCGCTCGAACACGCGCACGGACAGGCCGCAGGCCTTGGCGAGGTCGGCGTTCGTGAGGCGTTCGGCGTAGTGTTTGCTGATGTGGCGGATGGCCGGACTGAGTGGCGCCCCCGCCGGCGGCGTGGCCTCGTGCCGGCTGAGCGGCCGGGTGACGCCGGCCGTGCCCACGATCCCGCCCTGCGCATCGTGGAGCGGCACCTTCGAGGTCACACACCAACGGGCCGTGTGATCGAAGCGCCCGACAAGTTCGATGCGCGACAGGATGCGTTCCCCGCGGAGTACGCGTTCGTCGTCGATCCGGTACTGGTTGGCCAGCACTTCGCCGCACAGGTCGTAGTCCGTCCGGCCGATCACTTCCGCCCGCCGCGTGAGGCCGAAGTTTACGAGGAAGGAAATGTTGACCCACTGGTAGTGTCCTTCCCGATCCTTCATCCAGAGCGGCGTGTCTTCGAGGTAATCGAAGAGCGCGACGACCTCTGGCGGCTTCGCGCCGATGCGACGAAGGGTCGCAAGCAGGTCGTCATCGTGGGAGGAGGTCTTCACGGGTGCGGAGAGCCGTCATTGAAAACGACCGCCGTCCCGGTGCAACCACGCCGTGCGTTTACGGGTCCGCGGGTCGGCTACGCGAAGGCCATGCGCGCGTTCGTACGGAGGTAGTCGGCGACTTCCGCGGCGAAGACGGCGCCGAACTCGGCCCGCTTCTTTTCGCCCATGCCGAAGACGCCTTCCATCTGCGCCTCCGTCTCCGGGTAGTCCCGCGCCATCTGCCGCAACGTGGCGTCGCCGAAGATCACATACGCCGGCACCTTGCGTTCGTCGGCGAGCCGCTTGCGCAGGCCGCGCAGGCGCTCGAAGAGGATCTCGTCGCAGGCGATCTCGCCTTCGCGCCGGGTTACCCGCCGCGCCTTGGGGGTCTCCATCGGCTTGGTCAGCTCGATCGGCCGGCGGGAGCGCAGCGCCCCCAGCCCGTCCTCGGTCAACTCCAGCGTCGGATACTCGCCTTCCGCCTGCATGAGGTACCCGAGGCGGAGCAGCTCCCGGCAGATCGCCGCCCACTGCGGACGGGCCAGGTCGCGACCGATGCCGTAGGTCGAGAGCCGGTCGTGCCCCCAGCGCCGGATCTTGTCGGTGTCCGCTCCGGTGAGCACTTCGATCACATGGTTCGCCCCGCACCCGAAACGGCTGGCCTGCCGGATGCGGAAGACGCAGGAGAGGAATTTCTGCGCAAGCACCGTGCCATCGTAGGTCTCGCGCGGTTCGAGGCAGTTGTCGCAGGCCCCGCAGTTTTCCAGGGGGAACCGCTCCCCGAAGTATCCCAGCAGTTCTGTCCGCCGGCAGCCGGCGCTCTCGGCGTAGTGCACCATCTTGCGCAGCTGGGCGCGCGCGACCTGGCGCTCCTGCTCGTCGGTCATCTCGTCGATGAAGTGCGTCTGTTTCGCGGCGTCGCCCGCGCTGAAAAGCAGGAGGCAGTCCCCGGGCAGGCCGTCGCGTCCGGCCCGGCCCGTTTCCTGGTAGTAGCCCTCGATGTTCTTCGGCAGGTCGTAGTGGATGACCCAGCGGACGTTCGGCTTGTTGATGCCCATGCCGAAGGCGATCGTCGCGCAGATGATGCGCACCTCGTCGCGCAGGAAGAGTTCCTGGTTGCGCGCCCGTTCGTCCGCGTCGAGCCCCGCGTGGTAGGGGCGCGCCGGCAGCCCGCGTGCGGCCAGTGCCTCCGCCACGCGCTCGGTCGTGGCGCGCGTGGCGCAGTACACGATGCCGCTCTCGTGCTCGCGCCGCCTCACGAACTCCACGATCTGCCTGGCCGGGCCATCCTTCGGCGTGACGCGGTACGTGAGGTTTGGACGGTTGAAGCTGGCGACGAAGACCTCCGGGGCGCGCAGGCGGAGGTGCGCGACGATGTCGTGGCGCACCCGTTCCGTCGCCGTCGCGGTCAGCGCCATCAGGGGCACCTCGGGCAGCAGGTCGCGCAGGCGGGCGATCTGCCGGTACTCCGGACGGAAGTCGTGGCCCCACTCGGACACGCAATGCGCCTCGTCGATGGCGATCGCGGCGACGTTCCAGGCCTTCAGGTTCTCCTGCCAGTTGTCCAGCATGAGCCGCTCCGGGGCGACGTAGAGCAGGCGCCACTCGTTGCGATGGAGACCGGCCAGCCGCGAGCGGGCTTCGGCCGCGGACAGGGTGGAGTTGAGAAAGGTCGCGGCCACGCCCGCGGCCTGCAACTGGTCGACCTGATCCTTCATCAAGGCGATCAGCGGCGACACCACGACCGTCAAACCCGGGCGCAGCAGCGCGGGCAATTGGAAGCACATCGACTTGCCGCCCCCGGTCGGCAGCAACGCGAACACGTCGCGCCCGGCGAGCGTCGCCTCGATGATCTCCCGCTGCAGCGGACGGAAGGCGTCGTAGCCAAAGGTGGTTTTGAGGGTGAGTTGCAATTCGTCGGACACCGCAGCCGAGTCAGGCGCGGTTTCGGTTCACGGCAAGCAGCGATCGAGCGTCAGTCGGGAGAATCTTCCGATCGAGCCGAGGTCGGAGGGCGTTAGTGGGGGCGAGGCTGGCCTCTCCCCAGGCCGGGGGCGCGGTCTCGGTCCTGCCCCGATTATTCGCACCGGGTCAGGTTTCCGCCGGCTTGCCAACGGGCGGCCGGCAGGGAATGAATTGCAGTCGAATGACAAAAAAGCCAATTGCAGGGTTTATCGCGCTCGCGTGTGGCGCGCTCGGGCTGGTCGGTGCGGTGTTCGGTGGGGAATTGGCAGACCGCATATCGCCGCCACCACCCGTTGAAGAGAAGATTGCCGATACCGTCGTGCGCGTGCTCTCCAAACTCGACCTCTCATTGTGATGAGCGAGCCCGGCAAGGACCAGGAACCTCGCATCGCCTTCGATCAGGCGCATGCCGAGAGCTACGACCAGCGCTTCGTAAAGTTGGCGCCGTTGCGCGACGCCTTGCAGCTGCTCGTGAGCGCGGTGCTCGCCGATCTGCCGGCCGAGGCGCGGGTGCTCTGTGTTGGCGCCGGGACGGGGCAGGAGTTGATTTATCTGGGGCTGAAATTCCCCCAATGGCGCTTTGCGGTGGTGGAGCCGTCCGCGCCGATGCTGGCGGTCTGCCGCCGAAAGGCGGGCGATCAGGGAATCTCGTCGCGCTGCACCTTTCACGAAGGCTACTTGGAAACGCTGCCTGCCTCGGACGACTTCGATGCGGCCACTTCGTTGCTCGTTTCCCAGTTCATTTTGGATCCCGCGGACAGGGCGCGTTTCTTCCGCAATATTGCCGACCGGTTGAAGCCCGGCGGATACTTGGTGAGCGCGGACCTGGCTGCCGGCACCGATTCCGCCGGTTATCGAAACCTCCTCGAGGTCTGGCTGCGTTTGATGCGAGAAACCGGCAGTACGCCTGAGCAGATCGCGAAGCTCCCGGCCGCGTACGAGCGCGACGTCGCCATCCTCTCGGTGTCGCAGATGAGTGCGATGATCGCCGCGAGCGGATTCGGTCCGCCTGTGCAGTTCCTTCAAACCGCGCTCATTCACGGCTGGTACGCCGGGCGCGTTTGAGGAAGTCGCCCGGCGTCGGCGGCAAAAGATCGCCAAGGCGCCGCGCCGTCTTAAGACCAGTCTCCGTGAGTGCGGTAAGAACGAGCGGCGGCGCAAGGTTCGCGGGCGAATGACGCGGTTGAACGCCGTCGTCTTCGCGAGGCTCGCCCGAACGTGCCCGCGCCTTTGGCGGGTCGCACTCGTCGGACTGGTCCTCGGTCTGGTGGAAGCGCGGGCGGCGGACTCGTCCGCGCCGGTTCCCGCCGGCGGTTCCAGTGGTGGCCTTCAAGAGGCGGAACGGGTCTGGACGGCGGTGGAGTACGGGCGGACGGCCGAAGGTCCCTTGTTGCTGGATCTTTATGTGCCGGCAGGGAGCGGCCCGTTTCCGTGGTTGATCCGGTTCTCCAGTTCCCGCGAGCGACCGGACGAGACGGGCCGGGCGCTCTTGCGGGCCGGCTACGCGCTGGCCTTTGCGTCCTATGACATCGAGAACAAGGAACGGGTGTTTCCACCGTGGCCGGCCGTGCCGCGGGCGGTGAGGCGTGGCCTGGTTTTCCTGAAGGCCAACGCAGCCGCTTACGGGCTCGATCCCCAGCGGGCCGGCGCCTGGGGCTGGTCGCGCGGAGCCTACGCCGCCGCGTTCGCGGCGAATGTCGCAGGACTTGAGGTGTTCGACGACGGGGCGTTTCCGGGAGTCGACGCAAGCGTGCGCGTGTGCGTCACCCTGGCGGGCAGTTTCGGGTTTGTGCCCGAGGAAATGCAGGGGCTCGACTTGCACCTGCAACCGCGCCCTGGCCATGGCCTCGAGAAGGAGGCCGCCTTTGCGCGCTGGATCGGGCCGGACATGCCGCCCACGCTTTCGTTTCGCGGAGAGCGCGATGGCAGTTTCGCCGACGTGGAGGCGTTTCACGATGCCCTGCGGACGCTGGGCGTGCCGGCCGGATTGCATCGCGTGGCGGACGCAGGCCATCGCGTTGGCGGAGCACGCGTCAGCGAACTCATCCTCGACTGGCTGGAGCGCTTTCTCGCTCCCGGGGCGCCCCCCGCCCGGGCGCAGGGAGAGGCGCTGGCTCGCATGTTGCAGGCGGGTTTGTTCGAGGTGGCCCGCCGGCATTTTCCTGAGGAATGGCGCCGTATCGAAGAAGCGGAGACGGCGACCCTGCGCGCGTCGCTCGCCGCGCAGTGGCGTGGTCCGGTGCCGATTTGGCGCGAGGCGGCGCAGCGCTGGCGGGAGTTGGATGGAGGAAGGGATGCGGCCTTTGCGGCGCAGTTGCAGGCGCGGCAGGAGGCCGCCGCTCGCGAGGCTGAAGCTTGGGCGGTCGCTCAGGAGCAGAAGAGGCGGACGGTGGTGCCCTGGCCCGAGGGAGTGGCGGTGCCTTCATGGGCAGCTTCGCACGGTGCCGATGGATTCGGGCCATGGGTGACGCTCGGACTGCCGGGCGCGCCGGAGTTGAACCTGCGGCTCCGGCCCCTGCCGGAAGGCGGATGGCTGGGAGAAACCGAGGTCAGTCAGGCGCAGTACGAACGCGTCATGGGGCTCAACCCTTCGCATTTTCTCGGCAACCCCGAGCGTCCGGTCGAAGGCGTCGTCCAGGCCGAGGCGCTCGCCTTTTGCCGCCGTCTGGGGGAGTTGATTCCGGGCGTTTCGGCGCGGTTACCGTTTCACGCGGAATGGCTTTCCGTAACCGATGCGGATTCCCCGCTGGAGGCGACTGCGTGGTTCGTACAGAACAGCGGCGGCTCCACCCAGCCGGTCGGCACGCAGGCGCCAAATTCGCATGGTTTCCACGACCTTGCGGGCAACGTTTTCGAGTGGCTTGCCGATCTGCGCACGGAGCAGCCACTCCACTACCGGCCCTATGTCGGCGGGAGTTTCGCCTCGCGACCGGAGCGGTGCGATCCGACGTGGATCACGGCGCACAATGGGGCAAACTCCACGTTCTATCACGGGCTGCGGATCCTAGTGGAGCGATGAGCCGACGGAGGGGCTTTAAAAAGCAAGACGCTGGCAATGAGGGCGGGATTGGTGGGCTCCGCCGGCATTGATGCAGGTTGATGTCGAAAATCATGCAGGTCCTTGCCAAGCGGCGGAGAGTTCCTAGGGTCTTGGCTCTCACTTGATCTCTGATCTGTCCACGGAGTTGGTCATTATCCTCCTGTTGCTGCTCGGCAACGGGTTGTTTGCCATGGCGGAAATCGCCGTGGTGTCCGCCCGCAAGGCACGGCTCCGGCACTTGGCGGATGAGGGTGATGCCGCGGCGGCCAAGGCGTTGGAATTGGCGAACGAGCCCACCCGGTTTCTTTCCACGGTACAGGTGGGCATCACGCTCGTGGGCACGATTGCGGGTGCCTACGGTGGTGCCGTTATTGCCCAGCAGCTTGCAGTGGGCGTGGCCGAGGCGTGGCCGGCGGTCGCGGACTACGCCACCGCCGTCTCCACGGGCGTTGTGGTGCTGGTCATCACGGTCCTGTCGATCGTCATCGGTGAACTCGTGCCGAAACGGCTCGCTCTGGCCAACCCGGAAGCGGTGGCCCGGCATGTGGCGGTGCCGATCAGCCGGCTGTCGCGCATCGCGCTTCCCGTGGTGCACGTTCTGACGGCCATGACCGAGGGCGTGCTCAAGCTGCTCGGGGTTGGTCGCGCCAAGGAGGCTCCGGTCACCGAAGAGGAAGTGAATATCCTCATTGAGCAGGGCATGCAGGCCGGCGTTTTCAACAAGACCGAGAAGGAGATGGTCGAGGGCGTGCTCGAACTCGACCAGCTGCCCGTGACCTCCCTGATGACGCCGCTGCCGAAGATTGTTTTCCTGAATCTCGACGATCCCGAGGAAACGAACTGGCGGAAGATCGTCGCGAGCGGTCATTCCCATTTCCCGGTCTATCAGGGCAACCGCGACCAGATCCTCGGCATGGTCTCGGTGAAGTCGATCTGGGCCAACACCGCCTTCGGTCTGAGCACGAACCTGCGCAATCTCCTGACGCCGCCGGTGGTGGTGCCCGAGACGATGATGGCGATCGCGCTGCTCGAGCAGTTCAAGCGCACGGGCAAGCACATCGCGCTGGTGACGGACGAGTTCGGCTCCATCCAGGGCCTCGTGACAATCAACGATGTCTTCGAAGCGATCGTGGGCGCCCTGCCCGAGCCTGGTCAGCGGGCTGCGCCCTCGGTGAAGCAGCGCGAGGACGGCTCGTGGCTGATCGACGCCACGCTCGACACCGACACCCTGAAATCGATGTTGCAGCTCGACGAGCTGCCCTCCGAGGAGGAGACGGATTTCCAGACGCTCGGCGGCTTCGTGATGACGCAGCTCGGCCGCATTCCCCGTGCGGGCGACTACTTCGATCACGCCGGCTGGCGTTTCGAGGTGGTCGACATGGACCGCCACCGCATCGACAAGGTGCTCGTCGGGAAGACGCCGCCGCCCGCGGCGGTTCAAAAGACGGCGGTTTAGAGCCGCGCATCGCGCGGTTCGTGTGAACAACCTGTCGGCAAGCCGGGGTATTTTCCGGCAACTTCGGTTTGCCATCCGCGCGGGTCGCTCCGACGGTTCGCGCGCACGATGAGCGCCGACGCATGCAAACCGATCCCTTCACCGGACGACCGACCTGCATCCAGGGCGGACGGCTCCCGTCCGAAGCGGAATACCGCGCCCTTCAACACGATCACCGGCGAAGACTGGAAGCGCTCGCTCGTTTCGGCGCGGCAGCGGCGCGCGTCGGCATCGGAACGGATCCGGACGATGACCTCGTCCTCTGGGAATCCGACGAAATAGGCCTGCTGGCCGGGGCGGATCCGCTCTGGCACGAATTGGACGAGGCGGCGCGCGCGTTTCGCGCCCTGCTGCCGATCGTTTCGCTGGAGGACTTCGGGTTTCCGCCGGAAGTGGGTGACCTCCTGGCGGAGTGCGGACCGCGGCTTCGGCCGATCAGCAGCGGTGTGGAGGCGACGGCCTTCGAGGCGGAGGATTGCTCGATCTACAAGTTCTTCATGCCGAGGACCGACGGACGCATCGGCGGCACGTTCGAGTTTCGGCGCGGCGACGAGGTGGCGCTCTACGCGGAAGCCGCCGATGGCAGCTACCGGGCGATGCTCGAGAAGTTCGACCTGATCCTCCGGCTGGGCGGAATGCCCACGGAAGTCGTCGGCGTGACCAAGCACGAAGGGGTGTTGATCGCGAAGCAAACCCTCGGCGAGCGGCTGGCGGAGGGCGCGGACACCTCGAAGGTGCAGCCTGCTGCGCTGATCACGATCCCCTCGCGCTTCCTCAGGGCGCATCGCGATCATCCCCGGCTGTATTTCGTCGAGGACGAGCCGTGGCTGGTCGCGGACTTGCACGCGAAAAACCTCGTGCGGGCGGTCGACGGCGAACTGCGCGCGATCGATCTGCTGGCGGCACCCTTTCCCCGGGAGCTCGTCGAGGCCGAGCCCCTGCTGGCCGAGTGGCTGGAGCGCGTGCGACTCGATCCGGCGGCGAGCGTGCTGCGCCCGGCACCGGACGACGAACTGTAGGGCGCATAGTTCACCGGCAAAAACGCCGCGTTTCGCAGGGATTGCGTAGGAGCGGCTTTACGCCGCGATGGCTGGCGGACGGTGTCCATCGCGGCGTAAAGCCGCTCCTACGCCTACACCATTCATCTGGTGAAATAGGTGGGGCAGGGGGGAGGCGCGACGAGAGTGGTTGCGCTGCGGCGTGGTCGGAAGATCCGACCGATCGGTCCGATCCGACGGATCTGCAAAACGGGATCGGGCACAGCGCGGGCCGACCGGCCGCCAGCTCAGCTGCGGAAGACGAGTTCGCGCGACGGCTCGCGGCCGTGGCCGGTGAGGACGATGCGGTCGGCGAGAATGCGCGCGGTGGCGTAGGCTGTGGTGGTTGCGGTTTCGACCATGCCTCGGAGCGTTACGAAGGGCACGCCATCGCGCACTTCAAAGGCGCCGGCGTGGTTGTGCCCGTTGAACCACGCGACGACGTTGCGATGACGCGCGATGAGGGCGAGCACGTCGGCGGCGTTCCAGATCAAGTGACTGTCGTCGGGCGCGACTGGATGGTGCGCGCAGAGGATGACCTTGCGGCCTTCGTTGCGCGCCTCGGTGCAGGTGCGTTCGAGCCAGGCGAGTTGGGCGGCGCCGACGCCTCCGTTCCACGGTTTGGCCTGGGCGAGGCCGGCGGCCTGAACCTGGGCGAGTTCGCGCGCACCGGCTGCCTGATCCGGCGTGCCGGCGGGGTGCGCGTAGGTGCTGACGTCGTTGCTGTCGAGGGCGACAAAGCGAAAGGCGCCGTGGTCGAAGGCGTAGTAACGGGCGGTCAGTCCCATGCGCGCGGGCACTTGCGGCTTCAGGGCGTCGGGCACGTCGAAATCGTGATTGCCGAGCAGGTGGTGCCAGCGATGACGGCTGCGGGCGAGCGGGGCGAGGATGGCGTCGAAGCTCGGCCAGTCTTTCTCGATGAGGTCGCCGAGATGAAGGCAGCAGGCGAGGTCGCGCCGGTTGAAGGCTTCCATCGCCTCGGCGAGACGCGGCAGCCCTTCGCGGTAGAAGCGGGAGCCCCGCGGTTCGATATCGGCGTACTGCGAGTCGGCGACGAGACCGATCTCGAAGCCCGCGGCGGTGGCCCCGCGGGCGATGAAAGGGGCGGCGCCCAGTGCGGCGGTCGCCGTGCGCAGAAAGTGTCGGCGGGTGAGGCGGGGTGACATGCCTGAATTCTGGCCTATTTCCTCAAGTCCGCAATCCCGGCAGCCAAGGCGAACACCGTCGCCGCCTCGGCGTCCGTCAGTTCGCGATCGAACACCGCCAGGTCGTCGATGAAGCCGTTGTAGGCCAGCCCGACGGTCAACGCGCTTTTGGACACGTCCCAGTTGAACGTATGGTTCCAGCCGTCGAAGCGGCCCTGTTTCACGCCATCGAGATAGAGCGTTCCGCGGCCGTCCTTCTCGCCGGAGTTGATGTTGGCGAACGTCACCAGCACGTGGGTCCAGCGATCGCGGCGGAAAGCGGGTTCCTTGATCGATACCATGGGACGCTCGTGGTCGGGCATCTCCTCCCATTTCTTGTTCTCGGGATTCCAGAACCGCGTGACCGCCATGATGACGAAACGAAAATGGCGCGGCGTGTGGTCCTTGCTGAATTCGACGAAGAGATTTCCCTCCTGCCAGGCCTGCCCGACGAACTGCACCGGATCGCAGTAACCGGGTTCGAGGTCGCGGTCAGGGTCGAGCCGGAGCCAGAACGAGACGGCGCCGTGCCACCGGCCCGGCTTGAAGCCGAGATTGTCGCCGCCGCGGTAGAACACCTGCTCGGCGATCTTGGCGGTGAACTCCAAGGCGCCGCCGTGCCGGCCTTCGCCGGGTGCGATCCGCACGCGCCCGTCGGTGGGCAGACCCGGTGCCGCGGCGTCGCGCTGGGCGGCGCTGCGGCCGGCCGCGGTGAAGACGCGTCGGTCGCCACGGGCGAAATCGGCGTCGGCCTCGCGGTCGAACGAGGCGTGGAAGACCAGCGCCTCGCGCAGGCTGGCCGTGGGCACGGCGGCTCCGGCGAGGCTGCCTGCGAGCAGGGAAGCGCACGTGAGGATCGAAGCGAGGCGTACGGGAAGGGCGGGGGGGCGGATTGGCATGGGTGGGCTCCTCAAGAGGACAGGGTTGGACGCGGGAGACGAGCCTTCGAGTGCCAACGAGCCGTCCCGGATCGACGCCGGCCTAGTTTCGCGCGGGAATGGAGAAGCGGTCGAACTCCTCGCCGGTGGGATCGATGGCGGAAATATCGGCGCGATCGGGATGCAGGGTCACGACAATGACGTGATTCTTCGGGTGGGCGCGTTCGAGGTAGGGCGCCTTGTCGGGCGGCGTGATCGCGCGCGTGGCCACCGCCCAGGCGCCGTCGCCCAGATAGCGGGTGCCGTCCGGATGCGGCTGACCGCCGCGCAGGGGAAAGGTGACCTTGTAGGTGTGGTCGTGATTCTCGAAGACGAAGGGGATGCGGGCTTCGTCGAAGAGCGGCACCCAGTTCGCGCGAATGGCCACGGAAACCGGTCCGGCAAACGATCGATGAGACGGATACGCCGGGACGTGGTAGAACGGCACCACGTGGGTCACGTGACGGCGCTGCGCGAGGGTGGACCGCAGCCAGTCGGTTTGCGCGCCCGGGACCGGGTTGGTGTGAAACGAGTCGAGCGACACCAGGCTCAGGTAGGTTCCGGCATCGAGGACATTATAACCGGGCCGGCCGGGGAACGAAAACAGACTGTAGAAGAAGATTGCCCGGTCCGGAGAGACGCCCCGGTGCGGGGAACCGCCTCCGGTCGCGTAGGTGTCGCCGTGCGCCTCGTGATTGCCGATCGCGGGGACGATCGGGATGAGGTGGCCGCCAGGGGCGATCATCGTTTCGCCCCAGGTGCGGAAAAATTCGAACCAGTGCATGGCCCCGCCGGGGCGGTTGTCGACGTAGGCGATGTCGCCGCCGAGCACCACGAACTCCGGATCCGTGGCCGCCGCCGCGCGACACATGGCGGCCATGACCTCGCCGTAGCCCCGGCCGTAGATGTCGCCGCCGGAGACAAAGCGCAGCGGGCGCGAGAGCGTGGCGGGCAGGGTGCGGAACAAGTGAGTCGGCCCGTGCGGATGGAACAACATGGCTCCGTCGGCTTCGCGCGTGAGCAGCCGGCCGAGGCGGAACTCGTAGCTGCTGTCCCCCTCCAATCCCGTGAGCTCCACCGTGTGAATCATCCGGTCGGTGAACGGCATCTGGATCGCGCGGCCCTGGGCGCGGGTCCAGGCAGCGTCCGTCGCGCCGGTCTTCGCGGCTCGGTATTCGAGCACGGAATCGGCGAAGCCGTTTTTCCAATCCGTATGCCAGTGCACCGTCATGGTGGTGACCGGGTCGCGTTGCCAGGTGAGGTAAACGGCGACGGGGAGGGAGGGCGGCGGAAGCGCGGCCGGCTCGGCGGCCTGCGCGGGTGCGAACAGGGCCGCGGCGAGGAGGGCGAGGGCAAACCGGAGCAGGGGCGGGGACATGTTCACGGATCGGGAGGTATTCGATTTTGTACTACGCGTTGTCCGGACACAAAACCGTCCGGCGCGCAGGATGCGGCCGGACGGCGGGGCGTCCTCCGTGGCGGGACGGGAGCGCTCAGAACGAGTACTCGAGGCCGACGGTGATCTTGCGGCCGGCCCAGCTGGTGTCCTCAACGAACTGCGGGTAGCCTTGGTAGGAGACCTGCGGACGGTTCGTGAGGTTGGTGCCGGCGATGTAGGCGTTGAGACCCTTGCGGATGCGGTAGCTGATTTCGGCGTCGACGCGCTCCTCGGCGGCAAAGTACTCGTCGCTTTCGATATCGGAGCCCAGGCCCTCGACGAAGTCGTCGCGGTAACGGTAGTCCACGCGGGCGGAGAATTTCCCCACCGTATAGTCGAGCGAGGCGGTCGTGATGGTCTTGGAGAAGCCGGGCAGGGGCAGGCCGGTGCGTCCGTCGCCGCCCTGCTCGAGCGAGCGGTTGGGGTAAAAGGCGTCGGTTTCGGTGAAGGTCGCACTGACGCCCACGCTCAGGCCCTTGAGGTAACCCGGCAGGAAGAAGAGGCGCTGGCGGGCGATGAGCTCGACGCCCTCGTTGGTGGCGGTGGAGCCATTCTCCGGGCGGCTGTACTGGAAGGAGCCGACGGGGGCCACGATGGGGTCGCCGTTGGCATCCAGGTCGGTGAAGCGAGCCAGCCTCACGTAGGTGAAGTTCTCGACGTCCTTTTTGAACAAGGCGACGGAGTAGAGGCCGCCCTGGGCGGTGTAGTACTCGAGCTGGATGTCGTAGTTGTCGGAGAGGGCGGGGAGCAGGTTCTCGTTGCCGTCGGTGATGTTGCCGTTGGTGGCGATCTGGCGGCCGCGGGTCAGCTGGGCAAGGTTGGGCCGGCCGTAGCTGCGGTTGTAGCTGGCGCGAAGGATGAGGTTCTTGGTGATCTCGTGACGGGTGTGGAGGCCGGGCAGCCAGAAGTCGTAAGTGGCGCCGCGGCGAACCGGGGTGACGACGCTGGGCTGGCCCGTGACCTGGCGGACGTCCTTGCGGATGCTGTCCCACTCGTTCTTTTCGAAGCGCACGCCGCCGATGATCTGGTGACGGCCGAAGGTGAAGGTGCCCATGGCGTAGGCCGCGCTGGTCTCCTCCTTCGCGTCGTAGTCGGCGACGTTGCTGTTGAGGACGGTGGCGGCCTCGTTGAAGGTAAAGAGTTCAGGGTTGGTGCGCAGGAGTTCGGCGGTGCGGGCGGGGTAGAGGTTGTAGTACTTCGGCTTCAGGAAGAGGACCTGGTCGGTCGGGTCCATGATCTGGGCATAAGGGAAGTTGGCGCCGGTGGTGTACTGGGTGCGCGTGCGGTCGAAGACGGGGGCGCTGGAGCGGTACTTGGCGCCGGTCTTGAAGGTGAAGGCGCTGCGCTCGCCGAGGAACTTGCGCTCCCAATCGATGCGGCCGCTATAGACGTCCTCGGTCTTGAGCGAGGTGATGTCGATGTAGTTGCCCAGCGTCATCTGGCTGAGGTCGTTGGGGGAGACGCCGTTGGTCTCGTAGATGAGGGTGTCGCCACGGTAAATGTCGATGATCTGGTACTCGAACTCGTACCAGGGGTTCTCCGGACGCATGACAACGTTGAACTCGAAGTCGCTGATGACATCGACCTTGTTGTAGGAGTAGAACAGATCGTAGGTGAGGAGAGACGGTCCGTTCTCGTGACGACCGCCCACGGCGACCGAGTAAAGATCGCTTTCCTGGATGTCGTCGGTGCCGATCCAGCCGCGGAAGCCGCGGCTGCCGTTGCTGCTCGGACCATTGGACCCGGCGATGCCACGGCCGGAGGTTTCATTCAGGAAGGCGTAGGTCTTGCGGCCGCCGACCTGGTCTTGAAAGCGCGTGTCGACGTCGATGTCGGTCTCGAACTTGGTGCCGCTGCGGCTGGAGCGCGAGTACGACGGGCGCAGGTAGAACGAGTTGTGCTCGTCGGTGCGGAAGTCGATGGAGCCGCTGAGGCCGCGGGTGGTGGTGATGCGGGTGTCGTGCTCCCAGTGGGTGGCTTCCATAAACCAGACGGGCCGGTCGGTGGGCAGGTTGAGCTGGGGGTTGTTTTCGGGGGTTACCTGAATCCAGTCGATGTCAGCATTCTCGGAGTAGCGGTTGGTGCGGTGGCTGCTGAGGGTGAGGCTGACGCCGAGGTTCTTCTCCTTGCCGCCGACGCTGAAGATATCGGTGTACTGGAGGCTGGCGGAGTGACCCCATTTCTCGGGCAGGTCGCTGTAGACGCCGGCCAGCTTGAGCTTGAAGCTGCGGCCGTCGCGCTGGAAAGCGGAGCGGCTCACGACGTTGACGATGCCGCCGATGGCGTCGCCGTCGCGGTCGGGCGTGGGGGCCTTGATGACCTCGATGTTGGTGACGCCGGAGGCCTCGAACTGGCGGGCGTCGAAGGAACGGCTCGTGTTACCCGTATTCGGAACGCGGTTACCGTCGACCTGGAAGGAGTTGTAGTCGCCGGAGATGCCGCGGATGTTGAATCCGGTGGTGGAGCCGTCCTGGTCCTCGTTCACGCTGATGCCGGGCAGGCGCTGGAGCGCCTGGCCGATGTTGCCCGCGGTCATCTGTCCGAAGGTCTCCTCGGAGACGATGTTGATGATGCCGGCCGCGGTCCGCTGCTGGTTGATCGCGAGGGCCTGGCCGCGGGCGGTCTCCTGGACCTCGAAGGATTCGAGTTGGAGCACCTCGCTTTTCAGCCCGGCGTTGAAGAGCGTCGCTGCGCCGGCGTTTACGGAGACGGTCTGACTGAGGGTGTCGAGACCGACGTATTGGAATTCGAGGGTGACGGTCCCGACCGGGGCGACCACGGAGTAGCGCCCGTCGGTGTCCGAGATGTCCCGCGCGGAGCTCCCGACCACGCTGACGATCGCGCCTTGGAGGGAGCGGCCGGTCGAGGCGTCGAAGACGCGGCCGCTGACCACGCCCGTCTGCTGGGCGGGCAACGAGGCGACAAGGATGGGCAGGACAAACACGCAGGCAACGAGCCGGCGGAGGGTGCTTGGGCGGGGTATCGGGTGCATGGGCGGGGGCGCAGCTTGAGGTTCGAGGGTACTGAACGGGGAGGCGGGCGGCTCGCGAGTCCCTGGTAGAGGCGAGGCGACGCGGAAAAGGGGCAGGACGGATCGAGGGCGGGGGGTATGCTGACGCGGGCAGTATGATTCCGCGCAATGTAAACGTCCATCACCCGGACGGGTGAGGTCGTTCGATGGGGTGTGGCGGCAGGGGGAGCCAGTTCCGCCCCTCACCCTTTCGGGGGATGGACCGGGCGATGCGGTCCTGCGAACATGGCGTCGTCACGCAGACTGTCGCCGGCGTGATGAAGAGGCTGTTGTCCCGTCCGGCAGAAAGGTTGCCTGGGGCGGGGGAGTGTCCTATTCGTTGTTCGCCCCGTTTCCCCCGGTTTCGCATGAACCACCTGCCGTCGTTCTGGTTTCCCGCCTCTGCGTTCGCCTGCTTGGCGGCCGCGGCGTTCGCGGATGCGGACGGCCGCCCGCCCGGGGAAATGGCGCGGGATCCAGGTCTCCTTCGGACGGTGGCGGAGGCAGACCGGGCCTGGGCGATTCTCGCGGAGGAGGGGCCGCGCGTGCGTATCGAAGGCGTGGTGACGGGAACGATGCCGAGCGGCGCCTTTCGCTTGCACGACGGCGGGCGCGGCATCTACGTGACGAAGTCGCCCGAGGGGCAGGAACTGCGACCGCGCGACCGCGTGATCGTGACAGGCGTCGTTCGGAAGGGCGGTTACTCCCCGTGGCTCCTCGCCCATGGAATCGAACGGACGGGGGTCGGCGAGTTTCCGGAGGCGCCGGCCGTTTCCTACGCGGTCCTGGCATCCGGGGTGGCCGACAACCAGTGGGTGCAAGTCGAGGGCTTGGTGCGGTCGATGCGGCTGCTCGATCCGCCCAACTTCGTCGACCTCGATCTCGGAATGGCGGGCGGCAACCTTCGTGTGCTAATCAACCACGCCTCCGGCGAGTCGTATGCGGGGCTCGAGGGGGCGCTGGTGCGCGCGCGGGGAGTGGCGGCGGTCAGCGTGAACCGCCATGGACACGTGGTCGAACCCACCTTCCGGGTTCCCTCGCTCGGGGAGATCGAGATCCTGCGGCCGGCTCCGGCAGACGTGTTCGACCAGCCGGTGGTCGCCATCGATCGACTCATGAAGACGGCGGTGCCAGACGCCCCGGTGGCGCGGGTGCGCGTCGTTGCGAGTGTCACCCGGCGGATGTCGGACACGCTCTTCTTTGTGAGCGACGGCCAGCTGGGACTGAAGGTGCAGACGGCGACCGCCGTCGACTACCTCCCAGGCGACGTCGTCGACCTCGCCGGGTTTCCCGCCATGGACGAGGGACTCGCCGTCCTGAAGCATGCGCGGGCCCGGCTCGTGCGCAGCGGATCTCCGCCGACGCCGGCGCGCCCGTCGATGGAGGCCTTGTTATCCGGCGACCATAACTCCGACCTCGTGCAAATGCGCGCCCGTCTGATCGACTGGACCGTCACGGGCCGGAATGTCACGCTCACCTTCAGGGCGGGAGAGCACTACTTCAAGGGACTGCTCTCGTTGCCTGAGTCCGCGGCGCCGCGGCTTCCGGAGCGCGGCAGCGTGGTGCATGTCACCGGCATCTGCGTGGTCAGCGAGCTCGACGACATTTGGTTCTACAAACCCAGCAGTTTCATGATGCTGCTCGCCGGCCTGGAAGACCTTGCGCTTGTGCAGGCGCCTCCGTGGTGGACGCCCCGACGGCTGTGGAGCGCGCTGGCGATCGCCATTATTGTCCTGCTCGCGGTCGTGGCCTGGGTGGCGGCGCTGCGCCGGCAGGTTGAGCGGAAGCGCGCCGTCATCGAGCAGCAGGCGCGGCACGCGGCGGCGCTCGAGGAGCGCAACCGCATCGCGCGCGAGCTCCATGACACCCTGGAGCAGGGACTCACGGGACTTTCCTTGCAGATGAAGGCCATCGAGACCGACCTTGACGGTGGCCCGCAGCTCGCCCGCTCGCGCCTGCAGTTCGCGCGACAAATGCTGCGGCAGAGCCGGGCGCTGGCGCACAACGCGATTCGCGAGATGCGGACCGCTCCTTCGCCGGCCCGCTCGGGCGGGCTCGTGGCCGGGCTCCGTCGCGTGGCGGATTCCTGGAATCATTCGGGTGCGTTGACCGTCGAACTGCGCATCCTCGGGCTCTCGCGGCCGCTGCCTCCGCAGCTCGAACATCACCTGCTCGGCATCGGGACCGAGGCAATGACCAACGCGGTCAAGCACGGCCGCGCGAACTCGATTCAAGTGGAGATCGATTTCCGCTCCGCGCAGGTGGCCGTGAGAATCCGCGACAATGGCACCGGTTTCGATCCCGCCCGCTGCCTCGATCCGGGCAGCGGTTGCTTCGGCCTCATGGGCATGCGCGAACGCGCCCGCGAGGTTCGCGGGGACATCCAGATCAACAGCCGTCCGGGAGAAGGCGCCGAGATCGTCGTCCTGGCCCCGCTCGCCGCCGCCTCCGGCCCCGAATGACCGCGGGCAAACTCAAGATGAGCACGTCGGGCGTCATCAAGGTCATGGTGGTGGACGATCATCCGCTGGTGCGGGTGGGCATCGCGACCGTGGTCAACCAGCAGGTCGACATGGAAGTGGTGGCCGAAGCCGACAGCGGTCCCGAGGCGGTGGAGCTCTACCGCCGAAGCCGGCCCGATGTCGTCCTGATGGACTTGCGTCTCCGCGGCGACAGCGGCGTGCGCGTGATCCGCGCGCTGCACGCCGAGTTCCCTGGCGTGCGGGCTCTCGTAATCTCCAACTACGATGGCGACGAGGACATCCATCAGGCGCTCGAGGCCGGGGCGCTCGGCTATCTTTTCAAGAGTGTGGTCGAAGATGAACTCATCGATGCGGTGCGGGAGGTTGACGCCGGCCGCCGTTATCTCCCGAGGAGCGTCGCCGCCCATCTTCATGAGCACGACGTCGGCCCCGGGCTGACTCGCCGCGAGAACGAGATCCTCGACCTGCTCGGGCGCGGACTGCACAACCGCGAACTCGGCCAGGTGCTCGGCGTTTCAGAGGACACCGTGAAGACCCATCTCAAGAGCCTTTTCCGCAAACTTGGCGTGTCCGACCGCGCCGAAGCCGTGCGCGAGGCCCTTCGCCGCGGTTTCATCCGCTCGTACTGAAGTAGCGGCGCCAGGTCCGCGAATCCGCGTCTCACCCAATCGGGTGATGGACCCAGGGCGGCGCTTGTGGGACCTTTTGCGGACGCGACCGACACCCCGTCCTCGCGCCCGCCCCACCTTCCTTCCGTCCTCGGAACGCCTCGCTCCGACCGCCCATGAACGCGCACAATCGTAACCCTTCCGGGCCTCCGCTTACGGAAGGTTTGCGCATGATGGGGCGCTGAAGACCGCCTACCTTGGACAGGCCACCTGCCGCGCTTCCTACTTCTCCAATCATGAAATCCCTAAAACACCACGTACGCTCGCTGCTGTGTGCTCTTGCCGTGGCGGCCATGGCCGTCGCGCAACCGGCCCCGAGCCCGGAGCTTCCGCCGCCCTCCCTGCCGGTCGCGGTCTATCTGACGTGGCAGCGCGATCCGGTGACGACGATGACCGTGCACTGGCACACCGACTGGAAGAACGGATTCGCCGATTCGGTGCTGGAGTACCGGAAGGCGCCGGCCGGGGCCGCCTCGGCCGAGTGGGTGCGCGCCGCGGGCTCCGCGATCCAGATGCCGTTCACCGACCGGATGATTCACACGGTCGAACTCACCGCTCTGCAGGGCGACACGACGTACGAGTTTCGCTTCGGCCGGCTCACCGCGCGAGACCCGGACGGCGCCCTGCTGTTCAATCCCCACGGCCCGGTGCAAAAGTTCCGCACGCTGCCGGCCACGCTCTCGCGCCCCGTGCGGTTTGTCTCCGGGGGCGATGCCTACGGCGGCAACACGCTCGACCTCTTTGCCAACGTCTGCCGGGCGGCTGCGTCGCACGATCCGGATTTCGCGATCATGGGCGGCGACCTTGCCTATGTGAACAACGAGCCGAAGGCGCACGGACGCTGGTTCGAATTCTTCCGCGTGTGGGGCGAGACCATGGTGACCTCCGACGGCCGGATCATCCCGATCGTCGTGGCGATCGGCAACCACGAGGCGCACGGCGACACCTACGAGGTGCGCGGCGGCGCGCCCAACCGGGGAGTGTCCCCGGATCGCGCGATCTCCTTCTTCAGCCTCTTTTCCTTCCCGGGACGCCCCGGCTACAACGTGCTCGATGCGGGCGACTACCTCAGTCTCATTTCCTTGGATACGTTTCACGCCAATCCGGTCCCCGGAGCGCAGACCGACTGGCTGCGCGACACGCTCGCCAAGCGCCGGCACGTGCCCTTCGTGGTGCCGTTCTACCATGTGCCGGCCTATCCGTCCTACCGACCCTACGCGGGCGGCGTCTCGGTGGCGGTGCGCGCGAACTGGGTGCCGCTCTTCGACGAGGCGAACGTCCGGTTCGTCTTCGAGAATCATGACCACACCTACAAGGTCACGCACCCGCTCCGGGCGAACCAACGGCATCCCGACGGCACACGGTATCTCGGGGACGGCGCGTGGGCGGTGAACACCCGCGTCCTGCGTCCCTTGGAAACATCGCCCTACATCGAGCGCGCCCATTCGAAGAACCACGTGTTCGTCGCGACCTTGCAGCGCGGACGGGCCGATTTCCTCGCCGTCGATCCCCAGGGCGAGATCTTCGACCGGTTCTCGATCGACGCGCGCCGCTGACTCCCGGAAGCTGCGGGCGGCGGTTGCCGGCCCGACCCGCTTCCTCCCGCCGCCCGCATGCGTCTTCCCGTCGAGCCGTCCATCTTCCGCCCGGTTCTCGCGGGCTGGGCGCTGGCGTGCCTGGCGACACCGGTTCTCGGGCCGCCCGCCCATGCGGCCCAGCCGCCCCCGGCCGAGTTTCCGGAGGGGCTCGAACTTGTCGTCGCCGCCGCTCCGCCGCTGGTCAGGCATCCGCTGATGGCGTGTTTTGACGATCGTGGCCGGCTCTTCGTGGGCGACTCCGCGGGACTCAACCTGCGAAAGGAAGAGTTGGAGGCGCAACTGCCCAACCGGGTGCTCATGCTCGAGGACACGGATGGGGACGGCGTCTTCGACCGGAGCACCGTGTTCGCCGACAAAATGACTTTTCCGCAGGGCGCGGCGTGGCTGGAGGGCTCGCTCTATGTCGCGTCGCCGCCCGGCATCTGGAAACTTACCGACACGACTGGCGACGGGGTTGCCGATGAACGCGAGATGATCGTCGGTGGCTTCGAGTACGACGGCAACGCCGCCGACGTCCACGGCCCCTTCCTGCATCCCACCAATGGACGCCTCTACTGGTGCCACGGCCGCAAGGGTCACCGCGTGGTGCAGAAGGACAGCACCCTCGTGCACGAGGGCCGCGCCTCCGGCATCTGGTCGTGCCACCCCGATGGGAGCGACGTGCAGTGGCATGCGCTCGGCAGCATGGACAATCCGGTCGAGGTCGATTTCACCCCGGAAGGGGACATGTTCGGCGTGGTCAACCTGTACTACAACCAGCCCCGCGGAGACACGTTGGTTCACTGGCTTTACGGCGGGGTTTACGAACGCGCGGACCAGCTTGCCGTGATCGCCGGCCTTCCGCGGATGGTCGAGCGCATGCCGGTCGTCCACGACTACGGCCATGTCGCGGTTTCCGGCTGTACGTTCTACCGCTCGGGCGCGCTCGATCCGGATTGGACGGGCGGCATGCTCGTCACCTATTTCAACACGCAGAAGATCGTCCGCACGCGTCTCATTCCCGAGGGCTCCACCTTTAGGGCCACCGAGCACGACCTGCTCACGATCAAGGACCCCGATGTGCACCTGACCGATGTGATCGAGGATGCCGACGGCTCCCTGCTCATCATCGACACGGGCGGCTGGTTTCGCATCGGTTGTCCGGCCAGCATGGTGGAGAAGCCGGACCTGCGCGGCGCCATCTATCGTCTGCGCAAGAAGGATCAGAAGCCGGTCGCCGACGCCTTTGGCCAGCAGATCCCGTGGGCCCGCCTCTCGCCCGCGGAGTTGGCGCACTTTGCGACCGACCCACGGTGGAAAGTTCGGGACAAAGCCGCGTCGCTGCTCAATGCCGGCCGCCCTCTGGAACCCGTGACGCCCGCGCTCCTGCTCGACGCCAGCCGGCCGCGCGAGCGTCTGCGGGCCTGCAGCCGGCTTTCCGAATCAAAGCACCTGACCCCGGCCTTGCGCAGCGCCTTGCTGCAGATGCTCGCGGAACCGCTCGATCCGGCTCTCGAGCATGCGGCCATGCACGCCGCCATGGTCACCGGCGCGTTCGACCTTGCGACCCTGCGGGCCGCGACCGCGGCGCGGGTGCAGCGACGGCTGATGATCGTCCTCGAGCAGTCCTCCCCGGACGAAGCGGTGCGCGACGGCCTGCTGGACTTCGCCAGCCGTTGGGTCGATGCGGACGATCCCGACCTCGCGCGCACCGCGGTGCTCGTTGTCTCGCGCCATCTGCGGGCGGTGGAGCGTTCCTACGACGACTTTGCCGCGCGGCTGGTGGCACCGCGGGTTTCCCGCGGCAGTCTCCACGTCATCGCCGAAGTCGTCGCCAGCCACCTCGCGAAGCCGCAGGCGCAGCAACTGGTCTCGCTGATGTTGAGGCATGCCGCGCCCGAAGTACGGCAGACGGCGTGGCGGATCCTCGCGCGGCAAACGCGTGCCGCCGCTCATCCCGACTGGATTGCACCACTCGAACATAGCCTCGCGGCCGCCCTGACCCCGGCCGGTGCGGCGCCGAACGCTCCGACCGACTCCGCCATCCCGCCCGAGCCGGACCTGCCCCTTCTGCTCGAGGCCCTCTCGAAACTCGACGACCGTCGCTTCGACCCTGCCTTGCAGAACGTCGTCAACGACGCCGGTCAGCCGCAGCCGGTCCGCCTGAAGGCCCTGGCCGCACGGGTGCGGATCGCCGAACCTTTGTCCGACGAGGCGTTCGCGTTGCTGTTGGAGATTTCCCTCGGCGCCGGCTCTCCCACTGCACGGGTCGAGGCGGCCCGGCTCCTGAGCCGGTCGAGGTTGTCGCAGGCCCAATTGCGGTCGCTCGCACCCGTGCTCGCCACGGCCGGACCGGTCGAACTGGGCGAGCTGCTCAAGCTCGGTCGAAGAATGGAGCCCAAGACCGGGCCGATCTGGGCGGAGCATCTCTCCCGCTCGGCCGTGTTCAGCTCGCTGCCGGACAGCGCCATCCGGGCCGCCTTCAGCTCCGTGCCTCCCGAGATCTACGAACGCACCCTCGCCCCGGCCCTGCGGGCGGCAGCGGAGGCCACCGACGCCAGGAAGCGGCGCATGGAAACGCTGGCCGCCGCCGCCGGCCGCGGCCGCGTGGCGGAGGGCCGCCGGGTTTACGAGAACAGTGCGTGCGTGGCCTGCCACAAGGTCGGAGACCTGGGCCGCGCGATGGGACCGGACTTGAGTCTGATCGGGAGGATTCGCAACGAGCGCGATCTCCTCGAGTCGATCCTCTTTCCCGACGCCACCCTCGCCCGCGACTACGAAACCTACATTGTCGAGACCACGGCCGGCGAAAGCCTGGTCGGCATGATCAAGAGCGACGCGCCCGAGGGCTTAGTCTTGATGGATCTCGCCGGCCAGGAGACCACGGTCCCGCATGCGCAGATTCTCGGAAAGAGCCTCATGGCCACCAGCCTGATGCCTCCGGGCCTGGATCAGGCTTTCAGCGAGCAGGAGTTGCTCGACCTGATCGCCTACCTCACGTCCCTGAAATGAACCATTTTTTGGATACACCATGAAGAAGTACAACGTCGGAGTCATCGGTTACGGCTGGGTCAGCGGCGCGCACATCGCGGCCATCAGCGCCACCGCGCAGGGGAGGGTGACGGCGATTTACTCTTCGCGGCCGCAGGACGACGCGGCGCTGAGCGCAAAGCACGGCGGCGCGACCAGGCTGGCGGTCGACAAACACCGGTGGAGCCGGCTTTCGATGAAGATGCTCGATTCGGGGGACGTGTCGGATCACCCCTACCAACTCCAGTTCCAGACCTTTTTCGACGCGATCGACCGCGACGAGGAAATGCCGCTGACCTCGCTCGGCGAGGCGCTGGCTTCGCATCGGGTCGTGCTGGCCGCGGACCTCTCGGCCCGCGAAGGCCGGACCGTCAGACTCGCCGGGCTCTTATGAACGAACGCACCGCCATCGCCATCGCGGCCCATCCCGACGACATCGAGTACATGATGGCGGGCACACTCTGCCTGCTGAAGGAGGCAGGCTATCGCACGCACTACCTCAACGTCGCCACCGGATCCGGCGGCAGCGTGGTCCACCGCGCCGCCGCGCTGCGGAAGATCCGCCGCGCGGAGGGCCGGGCGGCGGCGGCCGTGCTCGGCGCCGAGTTTCACGAGAGCCTGGTCGACGATCTTGAGGTGGTCTACTCGGTGCCGCTCCTTCGCGCGCTGACCGCCGTCGTGCGCGCCGTGCGTCCGACGATCGTCCTCACGCATTCTCCGCAAGACTACATGGAGGACCACATGAACACCTGCCGGCTGGCGGTGACCGCGGCCTTCGCCCGCGGGATTCCCAACTTCAAGGCCGGACGCGCCGCGGCGTGGTCCGGCGACACCACCGTGTACCACGCCATGCCGGTTGGACTGTGCGACGGCCTGCGCCGCCGGATCGTACCCGGTGCCTTCGTCAACACCGCCGGCGTGCACAAGCAGAAGCTCGCCGCGCTGGCCTGCCACCGGAGCCAGCAGAACTGGTTGCAGGTCTCGCAGGGCACGAACTCCTATCTCGACCAAATGGAGGAGATCGCGCGCACCGTCGGCCGCATGTCGAAGCGGTTCCGCTTGGCGGAAGGCTGGCGCCGCCATTCCCACCAGGGCTTCTCCGCAACCGAGGCCGACCCGCTGGCCGAGGCTCTCGGCAGGAACTGCCTGATCAACCGTGCCTACGAACGGGGCCTGACGAAAGCCTGACGCGCCGCGTCCCATGCATTCCCGGAGAAACCTCGTTGCACGGAGTACACTGCGCAGAACCCCTCAATCTGAGCTCGGGAAAGATATGCCAATCCGCACCTTGATGCCCGCCCGCTTTCTGGCCTCCCGCCGCCTCTGTGTCCGAGCGCTGTGCTCTCTGTGCAACCTGCATTGAGTGACTTACGTTTCCTATGCCGCGAAAACTCAGCACCATTGCCCCGGGTTGGTGGGACTACACCACGCTCGATGACGACCTGATCGCCGAGGCGGCGCGGTTGACTCCGCGGGACCTCGCAGGCCTCTCCCGTGACGGCTTCCGCGTGGTGTTCTACGACACGCTGGCCGAATTCTACCTCGCCGAGGCGCTCGAATACATCGCGGCGTGGCGGCAGGCGACCGCCGACAATCCGGTGGGCATCTGCGGCCCCATCGGCCCCACCGAGCAGCTCCCGCTGGTGGCGCGTCTCGTCAACGAACTCGGGCTCTCGCTGCGCCACGCCCACTTCTGGGGTATGGACGAATGGTATGCGAACGGCGCGGAGGTTCCGGTGACGCATCCGCTGTCCTTCGAGCGGGCGGATCGGGAGCTGTGCTTCGATCGCATCCGCTCCGAACTCGCGATGCCCGAAGGCAACCTGCATTTTCCCAAGGCGGAGCTGACGGCGTATTCACGCAGCTGGGACGGCGTGCGTTGCGCGGTGATGCAGGGCGGTCAGGGCGACATCAAGCACTGGGCCTTCAACGATCCGCCGAAGCGCGAGGGCGCCTGGCGTGACGCTCCGCCTGCCCCCGCGGACTACCGCAACCTCGGCACGCGTGTCGTCGATCTTCACCCCGTGACCCTGGCGCAAAACGCGCGCACCTCGGGAGGCGGCAACATTGCCCTCGTGCCCACGCAGGCGATCACGGTCGGTCCGGTCGAGACGTGGCGGGCCGAGAAGGTGTCGATCTGGCAGGCCGGGAACCACGACAGCCCGTTCGGCCAGCGCCTCACGACGTTGATGATCTCGAAACGGATCGCGGACAGCGCGGTCCCGATGTCGCTCCTCAGCGATCATCCGAACGTACAGTTCAACTTTTATCGCGGCGGTCTCGGCACCTGTCAGGTCGAGATGCATTGAGCCGCGCCGGCCCAGAGAACTCCAACCACCCCTCCCATGAAAGCACCGCATTGCCTGTTCCTTGTCCTGCCAATCCTGGCGGGTGCCCTGGCAGCCGCGACCCCGGCCTCCGCCCCGATCACTCCCCGCGAGGTCATCAGCCTCTTCAACGGGAAGGATCTGACGAATTTCTACACGTGGACGGACAAGCACGGACGAGAGGATCCGGACAAGGTGTTCACGGTCGTCGAACAGATCGACGGTGCGCCGGCGATCCGCATGAGCGGACAGCACTGGGGAGGCATTGTGACCACGGAAAGCTACACCAACTACCGGCTCGTGGTGGAGTTTCGCTGGGGCCTGATCACGTGGGAGCCTCGCATGAACCGCACGCTCGACAGCGGCATTCTGCTGCACTGCCAGGGCGAGGACGGCAACTATCGGCGCGACTTTCGTGCGCCTTGGATTCGCTCGATCGAATACCAGATCATCGAGGGCGGAACCGGCGACGTGATCCTCGTCGGAGGCTACGACCGCGGCAACGACCAGCCGGTCTTCCCGACCGTCAAGGCGCGGGTCGCCCCCGGCACAAGACGTTGGGATCCCGACGGCACCTTGGAGGAGTTCGGCCGCGGGAAGAACCGGGTGGACTGGCGCTACAAGGACCCGGAGTGGAAGGATGTGCTCGGCTATCGCGGAGCCCGCGACGTGGAGCACCCGGTGGGGCAGTGGAACCGCATCGAAATCGTCTGCGATGGCGGCACCCTCAGCTACTTCCTGAACGGAACGAAGGTGAACGAGCTGCTGGAAAGTTCCTACACTTCGGGACGGCTCCTTTTCCAGTCCGAGGCCGCCGAAATCTTCTTTAGGAAGATCGAACTGCATCCGCTGACGAAATAGGCCGTCCGCCATGGCTCCGAGCTCCGCGTCTCCGACCGGTCCGGTCCGCCCTCCGGGCCGGCTTGAGTCGCTCGATGCCTTCCGCGGCTTCACCATGATGTGGCTGATGGGCGGGAAGGCGTTCGCGCTGGCTCTCGGCGGAGTCGCCGGCGTGGAGTTTGTCCGTTACCAGCTTACGCACAGCGCGTGGGAAGGGGTGCGCTATTACGATCTGATCTGGCCGTCGTTCATGCTGATGGTCGGCGTGTCGATACCGTTCTCGTTCGCCAGGCGGCTGGCGACGCGGACGCGCGGCCAGCTCTTGCGCGACGCCTGGAAGCGGGCGGCGATTCTCTTTCTCCTGGGCTCGCTCCGGCAGTCGCTCTCCGACGGGGTGCCGCGTCTGATCGAGCTGAGCAGCGCCTTGCAACCCATCGCGCTGGCGTACCTCGTCACGTCTTACCTGGCCGGCCGGTCGGTGAAGGCGCAGATCGGCGCTGCGGCGGGCATTCTCGCGGGTTACGCCCTGCTGCTTGCGTTCGTGGGCACCGCGACGGTGGCGGCCGGCACCTATGAGATCAACCGGAACCTCGTGACCGTGGTGGACGAGGCCGTGCTGGGCCGCGCGCACAAGGATGGTTGGGGCACCGTGCTCAGCGCGATCCCCACGATCGCGACCACGATCCTCGGCCTGCTCTTTGGGCAGGTCCTTATGGATTCGCGTACGGCGAACGAAAAGCTGCGGATCTTTATTCTGACGGGTCTCGGCTGCCTGGTTTCCGGCATCGCGCTGAGTCCTTTCGTGCCGATCATCATGAAGCTCTGGACCACCTCGTACGCCCTCGTGGCCACGGGCTGGTCCTGCCTCTTTCTTGCTGCGTTCTACTGGGTCATCGATCTGCGTGGCTGGAGGCGCTGGGCGTTCCCGCTGCAAGTGATCGGGGTCAATGCGCTCGCGGCCTATCTGCTCAACACGATCGTTCCGCTCGGCCGCATCGCAGGCACGTTCACCAAGCCAGCCGCTGGTGCCCGCGCTTGGCGCTTTCGGCCCCGTCCTGGCAACCGGCGCGGTGTTTCTTGCGGGGTGGCTGGTCTTGTTCTGGCTGTATCGGAAGAAGCTATACCTGACGCCCTGACCTGCGCGACACGCGCAGGAACGGATAGCCTGCATATTTCACCGGATGAAAGGTACGGAGGTAGGAGCGGCTTTACGCCGCGATGGCTGGCGGACGGTGTTCATCGCGGCGTAAAGCCGCTCCTACCCAATCCTTGCGGAACGCGACATTCGGGCTGGTGAAACCTGCATTATGCGTTGTGCCTGCGGCGGAATTCGCATCGATGGGCGTCCCTTCGCGGTTTCCCACGGCATCGATCCGGCTACGGCCGTGTCCGTTCGGCTTCGCTCAAGGCAATTCCTGAATACTGATGTTGCGGAACTGCACGAGCGAGGAGGCGCCGTCGTATTTTCCGTCCTTGAACGTCCCGTGGTGCTGCAGGCCGATGGGGCCGCGGGCGGGAATGCCGGGCAGTTGGGCATTCACGATAACGTGTTTGCCGTTCAGGACGACGTCGACGCGGTCGCCGCGGAGGGTGATTTCGAAGCTGTTCCATTCGCCTACCGGGTTGTCGGCGTTCATCTTGGGAGTGGCGGCGCGGCGTACTTCCGCCGGCATCGAGGCGTCGTTGCGATAGCCGTAGATCTCGCCGGAACCGACCGGCCAGCACCAGATGTTCAGCTGGGCCTTGGTGGTACCGCGAAGATAGATGCCGGAGTCCGCGTTGGGGCGATGGGTCAGGATCGGTTTACCGTCCTCCCCCAGCCGGTACGTGCCGTCGGACAGGATGTCGGGCATCGGGTAGGTGGCCGGCGTTTCCTTGATCCGCCATTCGAGCTTCAGGATGAAGTTCCCGTAGTCCTTCTCGGTCCAGAGATCCTTCTGACGGTCCGGCGCCTCGCTGCGAGCGTCGTAGTCGATGACGCCGTCGAGGACCTTCCAGTGTCCGTTGTCTCCCGGTGGGATTTTCCAGCCCGAGAGATCGCGGCCGTTGAACAGGGAGACGAAGCCGGGCGTAGCGGCCGCGAGAATCGAGGAGAGGAGAATGAGGGAGAGCGTGAGGGCCAGCAGGGTTTTCATGGGGGCAGATTCCGGGGTTTGGACCCGCCCGAGGAGAGCCACCGGACACCCATGCGTGGAGCCCTCCCGGACCGGTCGTTTTGGGGATGCGGGTACGAACCTATACCAACGCGTCCGGGTGTCGAGTGTGGCTCTGGTCGCCGCCTGGGTCACTCCTTCGCACGCCGATGCTGGGGCGGTAACATCTCGCGCAGTTCGTTGGGTTGGCCGTAGCCGCGCTTCTTCAAGGTGAACGCGTCATAGAGGCGCCCGGTGGCGGTGCGGGCTTCGAAGCGCAGTTCGTCGCCGTCGACTTCGATGATCTGGTAGAGTTGGGTGTCTTCGGCGGTGCGGACAAAGGCTTCGTTGGTGATGTCGTACATCTTCGGTCCGCTCACCGAGACGACGTAGACGGTGCCGACCTCGGGATCGTAGGTCTGGAGGCCGGTGGGGACATTGGTGTAGCCCGAATGCGTGGCCGTTGCGCCGGTGCGGGCGTAGGTGTGGTCGTGCCCGGTAAGCACGAGGTCGACCTTGAACTCGTCGAAGACCGGCTTCCACAGCTCGCGCAGGGCCGGGTTGTCGCGGTTGCGCGCCGGCGAGAACATCGGGTGGTGGAACGTGATGATCGTCCAACGGTGAGGATTGGTGCGCAAGACCTCCCGCAGCCAGGCGACCTGGCCGGGACGATCGCGAAGGGAGTCGAGGGAGATGATGCGCGCGCCCTGGTAGTCGAGGTAGAAGCAGGTTTCCTCGAGGCCCGCGGGCGGGTTCTGCACGGGGAACGCGAACTGCGGTCGCCAGTGCCGGCTGACCGCCGGTGTGCCGCGCACGGCGATGCGGTCTTTCAGCGGGCCCTTGTCGGGCTCGGTGCCAATGAGGTCCGCCGGTGCGTGTCCGGTGAGGGCGGCCACGGCGGAGTCGGCGCGGGTGATGACGCGGTTTGCGTCGAGGGCAAGACGGGCGGAAAGACGTCCGTCCGCGGAACGCACGGTCACGGCGTAGCCGATGGTGGCGCCTTGGCCGTCGCGTTCGCGCTGCGTGTCAATCGTGACGGCGACGGTGCCGCCGTCCCTGGTGGTCCAAAGGCGCTCATTCTCGGGGCCGGCGCCTTCGTTGTAGTACTCGTGGTTGCCCGGGGTGGCGATCACAGGAATGGTGGCGTTGACCCAGGCGGGGGCGCCGTGCCATTCGCCCCACTCGGCGTCGCTGGAGTCCTCATTGATCAAGTCGCCGGCGTGCAAGGTGAAGGCCGCGCGTGGGGCGTCGCGAAACGCTTCACGAAAGACGCGCGACCAGTGGGTCTTGATGTCGTTCTGCGCGTCGCCGAAGTAGATGAATGTGAAGGGACGTGCCTCGCGGGCGGCCGTGCGGAAGTGAAACCACTCGCTCCAGTTGACGCCGTCGCCGACGCGATAGGCGTAGAGCGTATCGGCCTGGAGGCCGGTGAAGGTCACGCTGTGGTAGTGCGCCTCGTTGAGGTCGCTTTTGAAATCGGTGGTGACCGCCGGAAATGCGGTGGGCTTGAGCGCGCGTCCGTTGTCATTGGCCAGGGCGAGTTCGGCGAGACCGCGGACGATGGAGGTGTCGGTGCGCCAGGTGACCGACTGGGTGGAGGCGGGATCGTCGCTCCAAGTGAGCACGATGCGATCGGGCAGCGGACGGGGGGCGTGGGCCGCGGCGTCGGCGTAGCGAACGGGCTTCCACGAGGAATGCTCGTGGCTTTCGTGAGCGACGAGCGTCGAGGCGAGGGCGAGCAGGGCGAAGAAGAGGCGGGAGGGTTTCATGGAAAGGGCAGATTGCGGAAAACGAAAAACCGGGTGCGGGGGAGACCCACACCCGACGTAGGCATTCGGAGGTTCGATCAGAAGCTGTACTCGAGGCCGAAGGTGTACTTGCGACCCGCGAAGCTGGTGTCCTCGACGAAGAACGGATAGCCGGAGTAGGAGACCTGTGGACGGTCGGTGAAGTTCGTCACGTTGGCGAAGACGGTCAGCCCGCGGCGGAGCTGATAGCTGATCTCGGCATCGACACGCTCCTCGGCGGCGTAGTACTCGTCGCTCTCGATGCTGTCGCCGAGGCCTTCGATGTAGTCGCTGCGGTAGCGATAGTCGATGCGGCCACGGAAGTTGCCGCGGGCGTACTCGAGTGTGCCGGTGAAGATGGTGTCCGAGAAGCCCTCGAGCGAGAGATCGTCGCGATCGGTGCGGTTCGGATAGTCCGCCTCGCTTTCGGTGAAGGTGGCGCTGACCGCCGCGCTGAAGCCTTTGAGCGGACCGGGCAGGAAGTGCAGGCGCTGGCGGGCGATCAACTCGAGGCCGTAGTTCTTGGCAGAGGTGCCGTTGACGGGGCGCTCGTACTCGAAGTCGCCGCCGGGGGCGCGGATGGGAATCCCGTTCGCGTCGAGTTGGTCGAACTCGTAGACCTCCGTGAAGGTGAAGTTCTTGATGTCCTTGTAGAAGAAGCCGACCGAATACAGGCCGCCGTTGCGGGTGTAGTATTCGAGCTGGATGTCGAAGTTGTCGGCGGTGGCGGGCTGGAGGTCGGGATTGCCATCCTCGATGTTGCCGTCCTCGTCGATGAAACGTCCGAGGGTGAGCTCGCCGATGCGGGGGCGGCCATAGCTGCGGTTGTAGCTCTCGCGCAGGATGAGGTTCTCGGTGAGCGCGTGGCGGAAGTGCAGGCTGGGCAGCCAGTGCGCGTAGGAGTCGCCGTTGTTGACCGGCGTGACCGAACCGATGCCGTTGAGGTAGCTGACGCGCTTGTTGACGTTGCTCCACTCGTTGCGCTCGTAACGCACGCCGCCGATGACGGTGTGGCGGCCGTGTTGCAGCGTGCCCATGACGTAGGCGGCGGAGGTCTCCTCCTTGGCGTCGTAGTCCTCGAGGTTGCTGTCGGCGAGGGTGTCCTCCTCCTCGAGCTCGAAGAGTCCGGGGTTGCTGCGCAGGAGATCCAATCCACGGCGCGGATACACGTCCCAGTATTTCTGCTTGGCGAAGAGGACCGTGTCGGTCGGCTCGAGCACGCTGCGGTACGGGAAGGTCTCGTCCATCGTGTTGACGATGGCGGTCTGGTCGAATTTCGGCTCGCTGGAGCGGTACTTGGCGCCGGTCTTGAAGGTGAAGAGACTCCGGTCGCCCGCGAATTGCTTTTCCCAGTCGATCCGGGCGCTGATGACATCCTCGGTCTTGACGCTCGTCTCGTCGATGAGTTCGCCCTCGGTCATGAGGCTGAGGTCGCGCGGATCCTGGCCGCTGAGGATGTTGATGCGGGCGTCGCCGGTCCACGGGCGGGTGAGTTCGTACTCGAAGAGCATCCACGGATCATCGGGTTCCATGAGCATGTTGAGCTCGAGGTCGCTGAGGACGGTCTGCTTGCTGCGCGAGTAGTAGACGTCGTAGGTCAGGACGCTGCTGTCGCGTTCGTGACGGCCGCCGGCAGAGACGGCATAGAGGTCGTTCTTGCGCTCGTCGTCGGTGCCGATCCAGCCCATGGAGCCGCGGCTGCCGCTGTTCCCGGGGGTGCCGCGACCGTAGGTGGGCGTGAGTTCGGCGTAGGTCTTGCGGCCGCCGACCGCGTCCTGGAAACGCGTGTCGATGTCGATGTCGGTCTCGAACTTGATGCCGCGCCGGTCGAAATGGCTGAAGAGCGGGCGCACATAGAACGAGTTGCTTTCGTCGGTGCGGAAGTCGATGGACCCGTTGAGGCCGTAGGTCGTGGTCTCGCGTGTGTCGTACTCCCAGTGGGTGGCCTCCATGAACCAGACCGGACGACCGAGATCCGCATATTGGTCGAGGTTGAGCTGGGGATTGTTTGCAGGCGTGACGCGGACCCAGTCGATGTCCGCATTGAGGGAGTAACGGTCTGTCTTGTAGTGGCTCAGGGTGAAGCTGATGCCGAGGTTCTTTTCGCCGCCGCCGACGCTGAAGAGGTCGGAGTAGGAAAGCGAAGCGGCGTGGCCCCACTTGTTGGGTTCCTCGTTGAGGACGCCGCTGGCTTTGAGCTTCATGGAGCGGCCGTCGCGTTGAAAGGCGGAGCGGCTGACCACGTTGACGATGCCGCCGATGGCGTCGCCGTCGCGGTCGGGCGTGGGGGCCTTGATCACCTCGATGGTGGTGACGCCGTCCGCCGCGAGCTGGCGCGCGTCGAAGGCGCGGCTGCCGCCGGAGGTCGGGGCGCGGTTGCCGTCGATCTGAAACGAGTTGAACTCACCCGCGATGCCACGGATGTTGAACGAGCCTTGGGAGCCGTCCTGGCCTTCATCGACGCTGATGCCGGGAAGACGTTGCAGGGCGGCGCCGATGTTGCCGTCGATCATCTGGCCGAAGGTCTCCTCGGAGACGATGTTGACGATGCCGCTCGCGGTGCGCTGCTGGTTGATGGCGAGAGCCTGGCCGCGCGCCTGTTCGGAAACGGTAAAGGACTCGAGCTCCAGCACCGTGCTGCGCAGGGCGGCATTCACGTTCTGGACGGAACCGGAGCCGACGGTGACGGTGGTCGTGTAAGGATCGAGACCCACATACTCGACTTGAATGGAATACGTGCCTGAAGGCAGTCCGGTGAGGTCGAAGCGACCGTCGGCGTCGGTGTAGTCGCGGTAAGGCGCGTTGGCGATCTGGACGATGGCGCCCTGGAGCGAGCGACCGGTGGCGAGGTCCGAGACTCGGCCGGACACCGTGCCGGTGCCCGCTTGGGCGTGCAGCGCCGAGACGCCGAGGAGGGTGAGGAGCGATCCGGCGAGGGGGCGCCGGAGCGTGAGGAACAGGCTGGTTAGTATCATTGGGATCGATGCGGAGGCTGGTTGTCCGCCCGAAGCGCGAAGCGTGCTTCGTAATTGCGGACACGCTGTGACCCTAGGCCCCGACTGTGGCGATCCCGTGACGACAAAGCGTCATTCCGGAAAAGATCCCGTAAAGGCGTGCCTCGCGTCGCAAAGGCGAGGCGACACGTCGCACGAAGGCCTACGGTCCCGTGCGGCGCAAGTGGTCGCAGACGATCGCCGCGGCGACCGCGGCGTTCAGCGATTCGGCGCGACCGAAGCGCGGTATGGTCACGAACTGCGTCACGCAGGCGCGCACGGCGGACGACAGCCCGCGGCCTTCGCTGCCGATCGCGACGACGACGGAACTCAGCGGACGGAGCGTGTGGACATCCTCGCCCTCCAGATCGCAACCGAGCACGGGAACGCGTGTGGCCGCAAGGGCTGCCGGCAGGTCGACGGAAAAGGCCGGCACACGCAGGAACGAGCCCATGCTCGCGTTGATCACCTTCTGGGAGTGCAGGTCCGCGCAGTCGCGCGACAACAGGACGCGGTCGAAGCCGAACCAGTCGGCGATACGGAGCAGCGTGCCGACGTTGCCGGCATCCTGCACGCCGTCGAGGGCGAGCGTGCGCCCGTCGTGGAGGGCGCGCTCCGGAAGTTCCCGCTGCTCAAGCCTCACGAGTGCGAGCGCAGGCGACGGCGTAGGAAAATGGCTGAGCCGGTCCATTTCCGCCTCCGTCACGCGCCGGACAAAAGACGCTTCGGCTGGGCCGTTCCAGGCCGGCGTGACATAGAGCACCTCAACGGGGGCGCGTGCCGCGAGCAGTTCCGCGACGACTTTGGCGCCCTCGACGACGTAGAGGCCGCCGGCCTCGCGATGTCTTTTTTCGCGCAGGTCGCGGACGCGGGCGATCTCGGCCTTGGTGAGCGGCATGAAGCGAGCAAAGCGTCCGGCGGCCGCTTGGCAAAGGCAACGTGCGGGCGTCATGAATGCCGCGCATGTGTGCAACGACAAGGTGACGAATGTGACGGCGAGGTGACCGCGGGGTTAAGATTCCGCGAAGGGCCCCGGCCCGCGTTGACGGAGGATTCCGGCGGGCGACAGCGTGCGACACCCAATCGCAAACCCATGAAGCACATCCTACGTTACATGACTCTCCTCGCGGCGTTACTCGCCGCCAGCCTGTCCGCCCAGGAGGCGGGCGTCGGCGCCGTGAACGGGCGCGTGGCGGACGCCACCACGGGCCTCGCCCTCGGCGGCGCCCGTGTGATCGTCGCGGGCACGTCGCTCGAAACCTTCACGTCGCCATCTGGAAACTACATGCTCACCCAGGTGCCCGCGGGCGAACGGACGTTGGTCGTGTCCTACGTCGGGTATCCGGACGTGCGCGGCACCGTGGTGGTCTCCGCCGGCGGAACGGCCCGGCTCGATCTGACCCCCGGGGCGGTTTCCCTCGGCGCCTTCGTCATCGAGGGATCGCTGGTCGGTTCGGCCCGCGCCATCAACGAGCAGCGCGCGGCCGCCACGCTTACGAATCTCGTGGCTTCGGACGAAATCGGGAGGTTCCCCGATCAGAATGCCGCCGAGTCGCTCTCGCGACTGCCCGGTGTTTCCGTCTACCGCGACCAGGGGGAGGGCCGTTTCGTGAACGTGCGCGGCATCAACTATACCCTCGGCAACGTGACCCTCGACGGTTCCGGGCTGGCGAGCCCGGAAAGCGGCCAGCGGGCGATCGCGCTCGACGTGGTGCCGTCCGATTCGCTCGGGGCGCTGGAGGTCACCAAGGTGCCCACGCCCGACATGACCGCGGAAGGCCTTGGCGGAAACGTCAACCTGCGCAGCAAGAGTCCCTTCGACGGTGAAAATCGTTCCGCGAAGCTTTCGGCGCAGACCATCTACTCGGCGCACACCCGCGCCTTCGGCTACAAGCTCAACGGCGAGTATTCGGCGGTGTCGGCCGACGGCCGCGTCGGGTTCCTGGTTGGCTTCTCTCAGCAGGAGCGCGACTTCGGCTCCTACAACTACGAGACGGATCGTTGGACCGCGCTCAATCCCCCCGACCTCGAGGAAGCCACCCAACCCTTCTTCTCCCCGGTGGAGCTGCAGTTCCGCGACTATAGGGTCGAGCGCGAGCGCACCGGCTTGAATGCCGCCCTCGAGTTTCGTCCGGACAGTGTCACCCGCCTCTGGGTGCGGGGCACCTACAACGACTTCTCCGATGTGGAGGACCGGCAGAACTTTTTCGTCCCCGTGTCCGACGACAACGTCAACGCCATCACCCGTCTCGACAACACGAGTGGCGTCGTCGAAGGCGCCCGCCGCTTCAGCCGGCGGGCCCGCGACCGCGCCAAGCTGCAGGACCTGCTGGCTTTCACGGCCGGCGCGGAGACCGTGCGCGGCCGCTGGAGCTTCGATGCGCAGGCTGCCCATTCGCGCGGAGTGGAGGACAAGGACGAGACGCAGGTCCGCTTCCGCCGCAGCACGCGGGACACGGCCTTTAGGTATGATGTCAATGGATACAACGTTGCGCTGGAGCAGCTCAACAGTCCGCCCGCCGGCGCGTTCGGGAATCCGGCCGCCTACAACCAGTTCCAGCGCTTCGATGTGGAATCGGACGACGCCCGCGAGACGGAGTCCAACGTGCGTTTCAACGCGCGCTACGACCTCGATACCGCCCGGCCTGCCTTCCTGAAGGCCGGCGCGGCCTTCCGCAGCAAGGAAAAGCGGCGCGACGAGGCGGTCTACGAGTTCGCGGACAACGGCAGCGGGCTGGCCTTCTCAAACTACACCGGGACTTTCGGCCGCTATCCCTACGGGCCGTCCGTCGTGCGTATCGACACGCCGCGTGTCGTTGATTTCTTCGAACAGAACCCAGGTTTGTTCGAACTCGATTTCGCGGATGAGCTCGGCAACGACTACACGGTCGACGAGGATGTGCTCGCGGCCTATGCGATGGCCGGTGCAACCTTCGGCCGCCTGCAGGTCATCGCCGGCGTGCGCGTCGAGGACACCGACGTGAAGACGAACGGCAACGTCGTCGACGAAGACCTCGAACTGGTCGAACGCGGTTCCGGCGGCGGCGGCTACACCGACGTCCTGCCCGGGCTGCATTTCCGGTACAACCTCTCGCAGGACCTCGTGCTGCGCGCCTCGTATTCGACCTCGATTGTGCGGCCCGCCTTCGGCGAGCTGGCCTTCGGGCGTGCGATCGACAGCGAGAACTTCGAGATCACGGAACGGAATCCGGACCTCGCCGCGCTGAACTCGCGCAACCTCGACGTCTCGCTCGAGTATTACCTGCCTTCGCTCGGCCTGTTCTCGGTGGCGGCCTTTCACAAGGACATCAAGGACTTCACCTTCCTGACCGATGCGGGGACGCGCAGCATCGGCGGGAACACCTACGACGTCTTCACGTACCGGAACGGCAGCGACGGCGAGATCTACGGACTCGAACTCGCGCACCAGCAGCAACTCCGCTTCCTGCCCGCGCCTTTCGACGGCCTCGGTGTGCAGTCCAACCTGACCCTCAGCCGGTCCGAGGCCGACTACGGCGCGCTCGGCACCTTCGATTTCGTGGGTCAGTCGGAACTGCTCGGCAACGTGGCGCTCACCTACGAGAAGGGCCGCTTCTTCGGCCGGCTGGCGGTCAACTTCCGCAGCGAGCGCCTGCGCGAGGACGAGGACATCAGCTTCGACGATACGCTCATCTACGTCGACGATTCGGTGCAAGTGGACCTCACGCTGGCCTACAAGCTGCGCAAGGGCGCGGAATTCTTCGCGGAGATCGTCAACCTCACGAACGAGCCCTTCCGCGTGTACTCCGCGGGGGGCCCGCGCAACCAGCCTAAGCTCTTCCAGCAGTTCGAGGAGTACGACGTCAGCGTGTACGCCGGCGTCCGCTGGAAGCTCTGATCGCTGACGCCTTTCCCAACATTGGTCAGTTGGTCTTGGTCGAGGCCGTCCGGCGTAGATGCCGGACGGCCTTTTTGCCTCCCCGGAAAAAGATATCGAAGGAGCGGCGACCCTCCTGTCGCCGATTCCTCGCTGCGACCGGGCGCTACGCGTGGGCCGGCGCCCCGTTCAGCAGCGGAGCGAAGAGGGCCTTGTTGGCCGCCTTCATGTAGGCCTCGTGCGCGTCGATGGTCTGGTCCTTCACGCGCGCCATCAGGCTGTGGTCCATGGTGCACATGCCGTCGGCGCCGCCGCCCTCGATGATGGCGCGGATGTTGCCGATCTGGCCGCTGCGAATCGTGTTGGGCAGGGCTTCGTGCTGGAGCAGGATCTCGTGGACGGCGCAGCGACCCTTCGGGATGCGCTTGCAGAGCAGCTGGGCGACGACGCCCGCGAGGCAACCGGCGAGCATGACGCGGACCTGGTTCTGCTCCTCGGCCGGGAAGGCGTTGATGATGCGGTCGACCGTCTTGGGCGCGTTGTTCGTGTGCAGCGTGCCGAAGACGAGCATGCCCATGGAGGCGCAGGAGAGGGCGAGCTTGATGGTTTCGAGCTCGCGCATCTCGCCGAGGAGGAGGATGTCGGGATCGTGGCGCATGGCGCCCTTGAGGGCGTCGGCGAAGGTGCGCGTGTGCTCGCCGACCTCGCGGTGGACGATGACGGACTTCTTCACCGGGTGCACGAACTCGATCGGGTCCTCGATCGTGATGATGTGGCGCGCCTGGTGCGTGTTGATGTAGTCGATCATCGCGGCGAGCGTGGTGGACTTGCCGCTGCCGGTGGGGCCGGTGACGACGACCAGCCCCTCGTTGAGGTGGCAGAGTTTCTTCAGTGCCTCGGGCAGCTTGAGGTCGTCGAACGAGAGGATCTTCGAGGGAATCTGGCGGAAGACGGCGGCCTGGCCCCAGTGGTTGTAGAGGAAGTTGCCGCGGAAGCGGGCGAGTCCGGGGATCTCGTGGGCGAGGTCGAGGTCCTTGCGCTCGAGGAAATCCGCCCAGCGGGCCGGCGGGCAGATCTCCTTCAGAAAGGTTTCCATCTGGGCGGCGCCGATCGGCGAGTCGGACAGGGGCGCGAGCGATCCGGAGATGCGGGCCTTGGGGGGCAGGCCGACCGTGAGGTGCAGGTCGGAGCCGCCCTTTTCGAGCATGGTGCGGAGGAGGGAGTCGAGGGCGGCCATGGGTCAGACGAGCTTCGCGCGAAGCTGGCGGTTGAGGATGTTGCGACGGGCGGTATCCGCGGAGATGAGACGATTCTGGTAGAGGTCGAAGACCACATTCTCCATCAGGCACATGCCCTCCTTGAGCCCCGTTTCCATGACGTTGCGCAGGCCCTGGGTCTTGCCCTCGCGGATGAGGTTGGCGACGGCGGCGTTGGCCACGAGGATCTCGCAGGCGAGCACGAGGCCGTCGGTGGAGGCCGGCAGGAGGCGCTGGCAGATGACGCCGCGCAGGCTCTCGGCGACGCTGGCGCGGATCTGCGTCTGCTGGGCGGGCGGGAAGACGTCGAGCAGCCGGTTGAGCGTGGTGGCGGCGTCGCTCGTGTGCATGGTGCCGATGACGAGATGCCCGGTCTCGGAGGCGCTGATGGCCATCTCGATCGTCTCGAGGTCGCGCAGCTCGCCGATCACGATGACGTCCGGATCCTCGCGCAGGGCGCCCTTGAGCGCGGAGGCGAAGGACTTCGTGTGCGGGCCGACCTCGCGCTGGGTGATGTTGCAGCCCTTGGACGGCTGCACGACCTCGATCGGATCCTCGACGGTGATGACGTGGTCCTCGCGCGTCTCGTTGAGTTCCGCGACGAGGGCGGCGAGGGTGGTGGTCTTGCCGGCGCCGACCGGGCCGGTGACAAGGATGAGCCCGTTGTGATAGGTGAGCAGCTTGCGGACGACGTCGGGATTGCGCAGCCCGAGGTCGTCAAGGCGCGGGATGCGCGCGGGAACCATGCGGTAGGCGCCGGCGGGACCGCCCTTGTGGACCATCAGATTCACGCGGTAGCGGTGGGTGGCATCGAGGGCCAGGGCGTAGTCGAAGTCCTTGCGGTCCTCGAAAACCGCGCGCTGGTGCGGGGCGAGGAGCGAGGTGTTGAGGCGGAACGATTCGTCCGCCGTGAGCACATGGTCCGCGAGCTGGAGCAGTTCGCGTTGTTTGCGGAGAAAAGGGGAGGCGCCCGCCGAGAGATGCAGATCGCTGGCGCCAAATTCTCCCGCGGCGATCAGCAAGGCACGCAGGGCGTCGGCGACCGCGGCGTCGTCCATCGAGGAGAGCGTCGCAAAGGGAAACGAAGGCAGACCGGCGGCCGGTGCGGGGGTGGGGCGGGCGGAGATGGACGCGAACGGATCGCGGGCGGGTGGCCCCAGGCGGGCGCGAGCCATGGCTTCGCCGGCGACCTGTTCGAGCGTTTCGAGGGAGGCGTCGTTGACGATGCCGTCGTCGATCAGCTTTTGTGCGAAGGCCATCAGGGTGGCGGCTTCGCCCAGGGACCTGCCAACGGCGGTGGCCTGGTCGAGGTCGAAGAGGTGATGCTCGGGTCCGAGTTGGACGAGCCAGCGGATTTCGTTGTTCATGGGAGGCCGGGCCGGACCCCCAAAACCTGGGTCCTGCACTTCTGCAAGCCAAGCACGGGAAAGACCTTTGGGGTAAGTTTACCGGATGATTACGCTTCGGTGCAGGAAACCAATTGAGCCCGCTGCGGTCGCTACGCTAGCTATGCGCAACATGAACCTTCGTAATCTCATGCGTGGTGGCGCGGCCCTGTTGCTGGCGGGAGCCGTGCTCTTTCAAACCGGTTGCCTCGTGGCGGCGGCAGGCGCGGCCGGGGCGGGCACGGTGGCCTACATCCGGGGCGAGTTGTCCTCGACGCTGGATACTCCGTACGAGAACGCCGTCCGGGCGGTGAATCGGGGCATTCAGTCCTTGGAATTCGCCAAGATCAGCGAGAACAAGGATGCGCTCACGGCGATCCACATCTCGCGCACGGCGGACGACAAGAAGATCGAGGTCAAGGTGACCAAGGTCACCGATCGCACCACGCGGGTGCAGATCCGGGTCGGTGTCTTCGGGAACGAGCAGCTCTCGCTCACAATCCTCGACAAGATCAAGGAGCACCTCTGAGTGCCGTCCGGGCCGCCCTTCGGATTTTTCTCCGGAGCGGTCACTCCGGTTTTGACTGCTTCGCCCGGGAAACTACCTCTGGAGGTCGATGCTTTCCGACCTCCTCCAAGATCGCGCGGCGCTCTACGTCGCCGGCGCGATGACCGCCGCCGAGCGGGAGAACTTCGAACTCATGCTGGAGTTTCACGAGGAGTTGCGGGAGCACGTTGCCAGCCTGCGCGAAGCGATGACGGCGGTGGCACTCAACGAGGTGCACGGCGACCGGGTCGCGCCCCCGGCCGGCCTGAAGGCGCGGATCTTTGCGTCCCTCGATCGCCAGCCAGCAAGGGCCGAGGCTGAGGCCGTGGTCGTCACCGGGCCGGATCAACTCATCCATTGGGTCAATCCCGCCTTCACCGCGATGTGCGGCTATTCCCTGGAGGAGTTGAAGGGACGCAAACCCGGTGCGCTTCTCCAAGGCCTTGGGACGGACCGTGAGGCGGTCGGGCGGATTCGCGAAGCGCTGCGCGGGAAGCGTCCCTGTCGCGAAACGCTGGTCAACTATCACAAGGACGGCTCCGCCTACCGCGTGGACTTGCGGATTGCCCCGGTCCTCGACGACGACGGCGTCCCTCTTTGGTTCGTGGCCCGCGAACGGAAGTTGCCCGACCTCGTAGCCTCCGCCTAGCGCCCCGGCTTCGCCCCGCCCCCGTTCGGATGTTGCCAATCCCGGCGAAACGGGAATGTTCGGCGGTTTAATACCACCATGCTGAGAAAGTTAATTGCGAAGCTGCGCGGCAAACTCGCGCCTTCCACCAAGCCGGCCAAGGACGGCTCCACCTCCTCTCCCAAGTCGAGTCACCCCAAAACCAACGCCCGTGCGGGCGAAGGTCGTCGCGAGCACCCCCCGCGTCCGGAGGGCAAGGGCGGCGAACGTCGCGAGCGGGGCGGTCGCAAGGACGCAGCCCCGCCGCGCTCCGAGCGTGGCCCGGCCAGGGAGCGCACGGCCCGCGACGAGCGCGGCCCGCGAAGCGGCGGCGGACGCCGCGGCGACGAAAGCGGCCATCGCGGTCGCGACCGTTCCGAACGCAAGGAGCGTCCCGCGCGCGACCAGAGCTTCGAGCACCCGCGCACGCAGTCGCTCAAGCCCGTCACCCCGGTCGAGATCCCGCCGCAGGACACCACCTTCACCCGGCTCGGTCTCAATGACGCCATCGCCTTTTCCGTGGCCGAGAAGGGCTACACCGAGCCGACCCCCATCCAGGCCCAGGCCATCCCCGTGGTGCTCGCCGGGAAGGACGTCATCGGTTCCGCCCAGACGGGCACGGGCAAGACCGCCGCCTTCGCCCTGCCCATCCTGCACCGCCTCGGCGCCCACGGTCGCATGCGCTGCCTCGTGCTCGAGCCGACGCGCGAACTCGCCCTCCAGGTGGAGGAGGCGTTCCAGACCTATTCGAAGTACACCGACCTCACGACGACCATTGTGTATGGAGGTGTTGGATACGGAAAGCAGCGCGAGGACCTGCGCCGTGGCGTGGACATCCTCGCCGCCACCCCGGGCCGACTGCTCGACCTGCTCGAGGACGGCACGACGCATCTCAACGACATCGAGATCCTCGTGCTCGACGAGGTCGACCGCATGCTCGACATGGGTTTCCTCCCGGACGTGCGCCGCATCGTCAACAAGTGCCCTGCGGTGAGGCAGACGCTCTTCTTCACGGCCACGCTGCCCCCCGAGATCGCCTCCCTCGCCGGGTGGGCCCTGCGCGACCCCGTCGAGATCAAGATCGGCCAGCGCCGCTCCCCCGCCGAGACCGTCGCCCATGCCTTCTACCCGGTGGTGGCCTCGCAAAAGTTCGACCTTCTGCTCGAACTGCTCCGTCGCACCGATTTCAAGAGCGTGATCATCTTCACGCGCACCCGCATGGGTGCGGACCGCATTGCCAGCCGCCTTGAGCGCGAGAAGCACACCGTCGGCGTGCTGCACTCGGACCGCAACCAGCGCGAACGCGTCGAGGCGCTGCAGGGGTTCAAGAACGGCACGTTCGAGGTGCTCGTGGCGACGGACATCGCCGCGCGCGGCCTCGACATCGCCGGCGTCTCGCATGTCGTCAACTACGACGTTCCGGAGAACCCCGAAGACTACGTGCACCGCATTGGCCGCACCGGCCGCGCGCAGCAGACTGGCGACGCCTTCACCCTCGTGACGGAGGACGACGTCCGCGACGCCCGTTCCATCGAGCGGTTCATCGGTTCCGCGATCGAGCGAAAGAAGCTCGACGGCTTTCCCTACGTGTACTCCGCGCTCTTCGACGAGGAAGCCTTGGCCGCGGCCGTCCCGGTCAAGCCGAAGAGCCGCCTCACGCGCGGCATGCGCCGGTAGCCGCGCGTCCCGCCACGTGGAATCTACCGGGCCGGTGAGGCCCGTGCCCTGCTTCAGTCCGCGGAGAAACGGGCGATCCGAGCAAGCGGGCCGGCGATGGCCCGGTCGGAGCGGCAGCGGGGCATCTTGTCCTGTCCGCCCCAGCGGTCGTTCTGCTGCATCCACTCGTCGAATACGCCGGGCATCACGAGGCGCACGAAGGGCGCTTCGATCGCGCCGCTGCGGCGGCGCGCCGCATAGTCGTCGTGTGCGCGCTGCAGCTCCGCGTCGAGTTCGACCGCCATGATCGGGCCGGTGGGGGTCTCGGCGGTCATCGGACGCAGCTCGACCCACCACTCGTGCCGGCCCCGGCCCTGGCCGGTCACGGCGTTCGTCGGCAGCGGGGCCACGTGAAAGTTCACGATGGTCCAGTTGTGGCGGCGGCAGACCGCGAGGAGCACGTCCGTGAGGGTCTTTTCGGCGAGACGTTCGCCAAAGGCGTTCAGCTGAAGGCGCGTGCGGCCCATGTGGAGGAGTCGCGCTGGTTGCGTCGAAACGAAGCGGACAATGTCGCCGAGGACGTAGCGCGTGAGCCCGCCGGGGGTGGTCAGCACGAGGGCGTAATCGGCGCCCGTCCGCACACCCTCAAGAGGCACGGTCCGCGTGCCCAGCAGTTCGAGGCGCTTTTCGTCGAACAGCTCCATCGGGAGAAACTCGAAGAAGAGGCCGGCGTCCGCGAGCAGGCGCAGACCGGGGCCGCCGTCCGTGTCCTGGGCGGCGATGAAGCCTTCGGCGCTCGGATACACCTCGTGGAAACGGGCGCGGGGGCCGATCACGGTGCGCAACGCATCGGCAAACGGGCCGAGCGGGGCGCCGCCGTGGACGACACATTCCAGATTGCGCCAGACAGCCTGTACGTTGGCCGGACGGGAACCGTTGGCCGGGGTGCCTTCCATCAGCCTTTCCGCGAGGACCAGCAGCCAGCTGGGGATGCCGGCAACGAGCCGAATGTCCAGCGCCCGGGTGCGCGCGACAATGGCCTCCAGCCGGTCCGACCAGTCGGAGATGCGGGCGATGGCGGCGCCCGGTTCGTAGTAGTGGCGCTCCGCCCAGGCCGGCAGGTTTGCCGTGACGATGCCTCCGAGATGGCCGAGCGCGCATCCGCTCGATCCTGAGCCGAGTGGCACGAGCGCGCCTGAGCTGCCGAGGAAGAGAAAACGTCCGTCCAGAATGCTCCGATGACCGGTGCGGGCCGTGTACCAGAGCAGGGCCGCCCGGGCAGCCTGTCGGAAGTGTGCGACCATGGCGTCGTTGACCGGCAGCCGTTTCGGCTGACCGGTGGTCGTGCCGGAAGAGACGGCGAAGTGCCGGCAGCGGCCCGGCGCGAGCACGTCCGGCTCGCCGGCTTCCATACGGGCGAGGTAGGGAGTGAAGTGTTCGTAACTGCGCAGCGGCACGTTCCGGCTGAAGGCCGTGTATCCGGTGGCCGCGTCGATGCCATGGTCCCGTCCGAAAGCGGTGCGCCCAAGCGCCTCCCAGAGCGTGCGCCTGGCCTTGTCCTGGGCGCGGAGGTCGGCCGAAGGATCGCGCCACCGACGGGAGGTGCGGGCGGCAAGGAATCCGGCACCGAGCCGAATCAGGCTTTTGGGCGGAACCACCATGGTGCGGGCGAACGGCTTGCAGTGAGGCAGCGCGGGGCGCCGACCGCTCGCAAGCGAAATAACGCACCCGACAGGAGCTTACGGGAAATTAACCCGCCGCAGCCACCCCCAGCTTCCTCTCTTCGGGACAAATGGACGGGTCTATTCGGGCCCCTTCTTGCCGCGGATCGTGGACTTCGCCTCGCGCCCCGAGGCAAACCTGTTTGCCTGAGCTGGCATGCCTTTGCCGCCCATTCTCTACGAGGACGACACGATGATGGCCTTCGACAAGCCGAGCGGGCTGCTTGTGGCGCCCGACCGCTGGGACAAGGAGCGGGCGAACCTCATGGCCATGGTTCACGAACGTTTCGGCCGCGGCGTGGCCAACGTGCACCGGCTCGATGCGGACACGAGCGGGGTGTTGCTCTGCGCGAAAACGAAGCCGGCGCTCGATTTCCTGAGCGGACAGTTCCAAGGCAAGACCGTCGGCAAGCTTTACCACGCGCTCGTGATCGTGCTGCCGCCGGAGGAGGCAATGAAGGTGGTGACGCCGGTGCGCGCGGACGACGGCGGTCTGCCCGACGCCTTCGCGATGGACCTCGCGCTCGACAAGGACGAAGAGAATCCCGGCCGCATGCGCGTTTTCAAGAAGCGCGGGGGCAAGCCGAGTCTGACGGAGTTCCGTACGCTCGAGCGCTTCGGGCGCCATGCGCTGGTCGAGTGCCGTCCCCTCACCGGGCGCACGCATCAGCTGCGCGTGCACCTGGCCGCCGCGGGCGTGCCGATCCTCAACGACCGTTTCTACGGCGTGCCGGGCACGGAGCTGCGGCTCTCCGATTTGAAACGTGGATACAAGGGGCGGGACGACGAAAAGCCGTTGCTGGCGCGCCTGGCCCTGCATGCCAGCGAACTCGTCGTGAAGCATCCGGAGACGCGTGAACCGGTGACGATCCGGTCAGAATGGCCGAAGGACTTCGCCCTTGCGCTCAAGTACCTGCGGAAATTCGGCGGTGTGCGGACGCGGAGCCTTACAGCGCGTTCAGGCGGCGGATGACTTCGGCGTGGAGCTCGGGTCCGGCGGCCACCGTGGACTGGGCGGGATAGGCCGGGCCGCCCTGCCAGTCGGTGACAACGCCGCCGGCGCCGCGCACCACGGGGACGAGCGCGGCGATGTCCCATGGATTCATGATCGGATCGAGGCAGACGTCGGCGCGGCCGGCGGCGAGCAGGAGATAGCCATAACAGTCGCCCCAGGTGCGCACGAGGCGGGCTTCGCCGATCAGGCGGTCGTAGGCGGCGCCGTTCTGGTGGCGCGCGGGATTGAGGGGATCGCTGGTGAGAATGGTGGCCTCGGCGAGGCGGGGGCAGGAGCGGACGCTTACGCGACGGTCGTTGAGCGTGGTGACGCGGCCGTCGCCGATCATCAGCTGGCCGAGGACGGGTTGGTGGACCGCTCCGAGCACAGGCTGGCCCTCGTGGAGCAGCGCGATCAAGGTGCCCCAGAGCGGCATGCCGGTAATGAAGGACTTGGTGCCGTCGATCGGATCGAGCACCCAGACCCACTCGGCGTCGGGCCGGTCGGCGCCCAGTTCCTCGCCGACAATGCCGTGGTCGGGATGGCGCCGGGCGATCATGCGGCGCAGCAGCTCTTCGGCGCCGCGGTCGGCTGCGGTCACGGGCGAAGCGTCGTCCTTGTACTCGACGGAGAGGGTGGGGTCGGCGAAGAGCGGTCGGAGAAAGTCGCCGCTGGCGGCGGCAAGTTCGGCGAGGAAGAGGCGGTGCGGAGTCAGGTCCACGGGTGCAGTGTGGCCGCGGCGAGGCGGGGATGGGAACGAAAATCTCGGACGTGCGGACGCCGGCGCGAGGTTGCGGTTGCCGGGGCCGGCCGGGCGGTCTTCGCTGCCTGAGTGTCGCTCCGCTGGTCCGATCATCCCGTACACGTCGTCGATTTCGAAGGCAGCCTCTCGTCAGGGGTGCTCGAGTACGGCGTGGCGACCGTGGTCGGTAACCGTATTGTGGATACGACCACCCGTCTGTGCGGCGCGACCGGCCGGATCCGGCGTGAGGACGAGGCGGTGCACGGGTTGAGCGAAAGCGCGCTCGGCGGCTCCGAGCTGTTTGCCGGGGAGTTCGAGCGCTTCGTCGGGTTGCGGGCGACGGGGCCATTGGCGGCGCACTTCGCCCCGGTGGAGAACGGCCTGATCAAGGCGGTCTGGCCCTATCCGCGCACCTCGCCCGACTTCGCCCGTCCCGGCGGGCGGGTGACCGACTGGGGTCCGTGGGTGGACACCGGACGGCTGTACCCGCAGTTGTATCCGTCGCTGGCCACGGCGCGGCTTGAGGATCTTGTGAGGACGTTCGGATTGCAGGAGCGCCTCGACGAGGAGGCGGGCCGGCATTGTCCGCCGGCGCGGCGCCGTTACCACGCGGCCCTCTATGACGCGCTGGCGGCGGCGTTGCTGCTGGCTCGGCTCGCCGACGAGCCCGGGATCGGCGACCGTTCGCTCGGCTGGTTGCTGACGATGAGCACGCTCGATCCGGCGAAGCGGGAGGCGCTCAACCAAGACGAGCTGTTCGGCGAACTCTGAAGGCTGCGTCCGGTCCCTGCCGCCGTCGTCCGTCCCCGGCGCCGATGTTCGTAATACGAACATCGGGCGGTCAGATCGGCAGGTTGCGGCTGACGGCGGCCTCGCGGCGGGCGACGGCAAGGAATTGTTCGACGCCGCGGCTTTGGTATCTTTGCAGGTGGCGGACGACTGCAATCTCTCGCAGGGGGGCGGATCCGCTCAGGGCGCGATAGACGAGCGTGCGACGGTCGTCATGGTAGCGGGTGACCTGCGGCAGGATCGAGATGCCGACGCCAAGGCCTACGAGGGCCTTCACGGTCGAGATCTGCGCGCAGCGATGGACGATACGGGGTTCGAAATCGTGGTCGCCGCAGAACTGCTGGATTTGTCCGGTCAGCGTGCTGGAGTCCCCGAGCAGGACAAACTTCTCCTCGGCGAGGTCGGCCGCGGTCACCGTGCGCTGGCTTGCGAGGCGATGGGCCTTGTTGACGACCAACAGGAGCGGTTCCGTGAAAAGGGTCTCGATGGACAGACGATGGTCGGAAACGGGAAGGGAGAGGAGGGCAAGATCGAGATCGCCGGAGACGACGGCCTCCACCAACTGGCTTCGAAAGGCTTCCTGAGTGTGAATCACCAGATGAGGCAGCTCGGTCCGGCAACGGTCGACCAGTTGGGCCAGGAGGTACGGGGCGAGGGTGGGAATGGCTCCCACCACGATTTTGCGTCCGAGCGTCGGATTATCGCGCAACTCTTTGGCGGCGTCGTCGACCTCGGTCAGGATGCGGCGGGCCCGCTCAAGGAAGGCATGACCGGCCTCGGTGAGGACGGCCTTGCGTCCAAGCCGGTGGAAAAGCTTATGGCCCAGCTCGTCCTCTAGCTTTATAATTTGATGACTAAGAGAAGGTTGAGCTACTCTTGAGCGTTCGGCGGCCCGGGTGAAATTGCCGGTTTCGGCGACGGCGGCAACGTAGCGGAGTTGATGAAGTTCCATAGATAGAGACTATGGAAATCATAGAAACAGGATATTTTAACTATTCAAGATTGTGCCTATAATCCTCTCATCCCGCTCATTCACGTGAGCGCTTAACCTAAGAAAGAAAACAAACCATGAAATCCGAACCTCTCACCTATTCGCTCATTGGCGGCGGCCTTGTCGCCTTCGCTTGGGCGGTGTCCACGCTTCCCATCTCCATCGGAGTGGCGGCTGTCGTTGGCTACGCTTCCGTGGCGGTCATTCTGGCCATGTTGGTCAACGACTATCGCGTGACGGCCCGCAAGCTGAACCTCAAGTAAGCGAGTATGGCCCCAAAAAGCGAATGGCCCCCCTCGGCGGCTCGGATCGAATCCGAGCCGCTTTTTATTGCGCACTTTGGCGGGCTGGGCTGCGGTGGGTGGTGAACCGAGGCGCGGCGTCGGGCTGAGGATGGGGGGTGCGACGCCGGCGTGAAGTGACGGATTGACGGACTGAAGTCCGTCGTCCCGGGAAGACGGCGCGCCGGGGCGGCCGTTGCGGAGGGGAAGCGCTGCCGCGGCCCCTGTCAGGGGCTGTTTAGATGAGGCCGAGCTTCATCTTGCCCTCTTCGGAGATCATCGACTGGTTCCACGGCGGTTCCCAGGTGATGCGGACCTCGGCGGTGGTGACGCCGGGAACGAGGCAGATCTTGGAGCGGGCGTCTTCGGCGATCGCCGGACCCATGCCGCAGCCGGGGGCGGTGAGGGTCATGGCGACGTTCACCTTGTGGCCGGGTTCGGGATCTTCGATCTTCTCGATGTCCATCGAGTAAACGAGGCCGAGGTCGACGATGTTTACCGGGATCTCGGGATCGAAGACCTTGCGCAGCTGGGCCCAGACGGCTTCCGGATCGGGTGCGCCGTCGGCGAGGGTGGCGGACGTGACTTCGTCCGTCGTGACCTGTTCGCCGAGCGAATCGGCATCCTTGCCGTCGATGCGGTAGAGGCCGGTGGGCGTCTGCACGGTGTAGCTGCCGCCGAGCACCTGGTGGATGAAGACCTGGTCGCCGGCGGAGAGCGTGTGCTTATCGCCAGAGGGAATCTGGGTGGCGACGACGTCGCGGGAGAGGGAGCGTTCGCGATTCTGCATGATGGCTGGTGGCGCCGCGTTGCGACTACTTCTGTTTGAACTTGGCCTGGATCAGGTTTCCGAGGACGGCGTGGAGTTCGGCGTTTTCGAGCTTGTCGAGGACCTCCTCGAAGAAGCCGAAGACGAGCAGTTCCTGGGCGAAGGCGGGGCGGATGCCGCGGCTCTCGAGGTAGAACTCCTGTTCGGGTTCGACGCGGCTGGTGGTGGATCCGTGCGTGCAGCGGACGTCGTTGGCCTGGATTTCGAGGCCGGGCAGGCTGTTGGCCTCGGCCTCGTCGCTGAGCATGAGGTTGCGGTTGCTCTGGTAGGCGTCGGTCTTCTGCGCGTCGGGTTCGACGACGATGAGGCCGGAGAAGATCGTGCGGGCGGTGCCGAGGAGGGCGTTTTTGTAGAGCAGGTTCGAGCTGGTGTGGGGGGCGGCGTGCGTCTGAAGGGTGCGCTGGTCGAATTCCTGCGTGCCGGTGGCGACGGTGAGGGCGAGCATCTCGCTGTGCGCGCCGGGCCCGAGCAGGCGGCTGTGGGACTCGTGGCGGGCCTGGCGGCCGCCCAGGTGCACGTTGAGCGAGAGGACGCGGGCGTCGCGCTGGGCGGTGATGGAGTTGGTCTGGATCGCGAGAGTGTCGCGGGACCAGTTCTGCGCGCCGACGTAGGTGAGGCGTGCATTCTCGCCGGCATGGAGGTCGTTGACGCCGGTGACCAGGTGGGCGTCGTGGCCGGCGCTGACGAAGAACTCCGCGAAGGTGGCCTCAGCGCCGTCCTCGAGCACGACGAGCGTGTGCGGGAAGCTCGACTGGTTGGGGCCGGTGAGCGTGTGCTGGACGACGAAGGGCAGATCGACCTTCACGTTCCTGGGTACGTAGAGGAGGGCGCCGGAGGCGGTGAAGGCGGTGTTGAGGGCGACGAACTTCTCGCTGCCGAGGTTGGCGGGGTGTTTCTGGAACCACGCCTGCACGATCTCCGCGTGTTGGCGGAGGGCCTCGTCGAGCGGACAGAAGACGACCCCTTTGGCGGCGAGGTCGGCGGGCAGGGTGGTACGGCCGACGATCTGGCGGTTGGAGAAGATGATCTCGGCGACGTGGGCGAAGTCCGGCAGGTGCGGAACGATGGTCGACGGATCTTCGGGCAGGTCGAAACCCTCGAGGGAAAGGCCCTTGAGGTTGCTGAAGCGCCAGCGCTCGTCATCCCGCCCCGGAAAGGGGAGCTCGAGAAAACGGTTCCAGGCGTCCTTCTTGCGTTCGATCCACCACGCAGGCAGGTAGGCGCGTTGCGCGAGGTGGGTGGCGAAGCGGTCGGCGGTGAGGCCGGAGAAGGGCGGGTTGGAGAGGGTGAGGACGGACATGCGGGAAGAATTAATGACCAATGTTCAATGACCAATGACCAAGGATGAATTGCAGATGACGAAGGTGGGAAACGCAGGGGACAAACCGGTTCTACCCACTAGTCATTAGTCATTCGGCATTGGTCATTGCGTGGGTATCAGCCCACGCTGCCTTCCATTTCGAGGTCGATGAGGCGCTTGAGTTCGACGGAGTACTCCATCGGGAACTGGCTGACGAGGTCGTTGACGAAGCCGTTTACGGCCAGGCTCATGGCCTGCGCCTCGGTGAGGCCGCGCTGCTGCATGTAGAAGATCATCTCCTCGCTGACCTTGGAGACGCTCGCCTCGTGCTGGACGGCGTGGCGGTCGCCGCGGACGGTGATGGCCGGGTAGGTGTCGGTGCGGCTGTTGGTGTTGATGAGCAGGGCATCGCACTCGGTGTTGTTCTTGCAGCCCTTGAGGTGCTTCGGGATGTGCACCTGGCCGCGGTAGGTGGCGCGGCCCTGGCCGACGGAGATGGACTTCGACACGATGGTCGAGGTGGTCTCGTCGGCGGCGTGGATCATCTTGGCGCCGGTGTCCTGGTGCTGGC
>VFQQ010000507.1_pt1 | contig 75728 bp, 67 predicted proteins | sample 3512341 | NCBI WGS metagenome assembly VFQQ01 (sample SAMN10412373, study PRJNA504923) | tailings metagenome | isolation source: Relicate 2 Philex TSF1 revegetated site | place: Philippines: Tuba, Benguet | collected 2017-08-29
AATCCCGAATCCCGAATCCCGAATCCCGAATCCCGAATCCCGAATCCCGAATCCCCGCTATCCATCCACCTCCAGCTCCAGCGTCTCCTTGACCTCCTCCATCACCGCATAGCTGCGCGAGCCGGAGACATGCGGCAGGGTCAGCAGGGTCTCGCCCAGCAGGCGGCGATAGGCGGCCATGTCGGGCACGCGGGCCTTGATCAGGTAGTCGAAGTCACCCGACACCAGGTGGCATTCCAGCACCTGCGGCAGCACCACCACGGCGCGCTTGAACTCCTCGAAAACCTCCATCGCCGTGCGCAGCAGGCGGATCTCGACGAAGACCAGCAGGCCGGCGCCCATGCGGCCGGGGTCGAGGCGCGCGTGGTAGCCGCGGATGTAGCCCTCGTCCTCCAGCTTCTTGACCCGCTCAAGACAGGGCGTGGGCGACAGGCCGACACGCTTGGCCAGCTCGACATTGGCCAGACGGCCATCGCGCTGGAGTTCGCGCAGGATCCGGCGATCGATCTTATCCAGTTGATTTAAAAATACTTTCTTCTGCTTCACGGAGATCCTGCTGCGAAGTCGCGCTTGTGCCGACGATTCGGCGGTCGATCCTCAATCTACAGCAGGAAACTCTGGAGATCCGCGCCTAGACTTCGCGGCTGTTTTGCCTTGGACGCTTGGGGCAGCGGATCTGCTCTGTTGCGGCGCGTCATGGCAGGGCATTCCTCTCATCCACCGCATCGAGGTCGCAGCCATGCTGATCGGCGTTCCCAAGGAAATCAAAAACCACGAGTACCGCGTCGGCATGGTCCCGGCCTCGGTCCGCGAACTGGTGCAGCACGGCCATCAGGTCGTGGTCGAAGCGAATGCCGGTGCCGGTATCGGCTGCTCGGACGCCGACTACGTCGCCGCCGGTGCCACGGTGCTGGCCACGGCCGACGAGGTCTTCGCCCGCGCCGAGATGATCGTCAAGGTCAAGGAGCCGCAGGCCGTCGAGCGCGCCCGCCTGCGCGAGGGCCAGGTGCTGTTCACCTACCTGCACCTGGCGCCGGACTGGCCGCAGACCGAAGACCTGATCAAGTCCAAGGCCACCTGCATCGCTTACGAGACCGTCACCGCCGCCAACGGCAGCCTGCCGCTGCTGGCGCCGATGTCGGAAGTGGCTGGCCGCATGTCGATCCAGGCCGGCGCCACCGCCCTGCAGAAGGCCAATGGCGGCCGCGGCATGCTGCTCGGCGGCGTGCCGGGCGTGGAGCCCGCCAAGGTCGTCATCCTCGGCGGTGGCGTGGTTGGCGCGAATGCCGCGCTGATGGCGGTGGGCCTGGGCGCCCAGGTGGTGATCCTCGACCGCAACGTCGACGTGCTGCGTCGCTTGGTCGCCCAGTTCGGCACCCGCGTCGAGACCGTGTTCTCCAGCGCCGACGCGGTCGAGCGCCACGTGCTGACGGCCGATCTTGTGATTGGCGGCGTGCTGATCCCGGGTGCTGCGGCGCCCAAGCTGGTCAGCGCCGATCTGGTCCGCCGCATGAAGCCGGGCGCAGCCGTCGTCGACGTCGCCATCGATCAGGGCGGCTGCTTCGAGACCGCGCATGCCACCACCCATGCCGATCCGACCTACATCGTCGACGACGTTGTGCACTACTGCGTTGCCAACATGCCGGGCGCGGTGCCGCGCACCAGCACCTTCGCGCTCAACAACGCGACCCTGCCTTTCATCCTCGAACTGGCGAACAAGGGCGCCAAGCGCGCCATGGCCGAGAACGTGCACCTGCTGCGCGGCCTGAACGTGCATGCCGGCCACGTGACCTACCAGCCGGTGGCGGAAGGTTTCAAACTGCCCTACGTGCCGGCGGAGCAGGCGCTGGCTCTCTGAGGAAGATCCAACGCTGCGCTTGAGGCGCCGCTCGCTCGCTTCCAACTCGGAGGTGAGACACCCAAGCCCTTTCGCGAACAGCTGATCGCAGCCCCCGCGAGTCGCGAACAGCCCGGCCATGCCGGGCTGTTCGCGTTTTCCGACCGGCATAGCGACCCCTGCTTCGTCGCCCCCGCGAAGGCGGGGGCCCAGGGCCGGACTTGCAGTAGCGGCAAGAGCCCTGGATCCCCGCCTTCGCGGGGATGACGAATCCGAAGTTTCTTCGGTAACACCCGACCCGCGAAGCGGGGCCAAGAAGCTCTCTACCTGCAGGAGCGAGGGGGCAGCACGGCCGTGCGTCACAGCAGCCGAGGCTTGATGCCAAGCCCGCTGGGTTTTGGGCCCAGCGTGTCAGGCGGGGTGTGGCTGCACGCTTGCCAGGAAATCGGCAAAAGCCTGCTGCGTTTCGGCACGCGCATACAGGCGTGGCGCGCGCTCGAGCAGCTGCGCACGCAGTGTGTCGCGTAGCGCGGCGTCGGTACCGAGGCGATGCGCGATCCGCACCATGTCGGTGGCATCGCGCGCGATCGGCTCGGACGTGTCCAGCCACTTCAGCAGGGCGGCGGTCTGGCGTGAGCGCATCGTCGGGCCCTCGACCGCCACAATCGGCAGTCCCTGCGGCAGCAGATCGAGCGCACTCATTCCGCCCGACCAGCCCAGCGTGTCAAGCCCGAAATCGCAGGCAGCGGCCAGGGCCTGGAAGCGCTCCAGCGGCATCAGCGCATGGGTCAGCACGCGTGCATCCATGTCCACGCCCTCGCCCTCGAAGGCCGGCCGCATGCGCGCGCGCAGATCGGCGATGTGTTCCTCGCCGACCAGTGGGGTCAGGTGCAGGCGGGCCTGCGGCAGCGCCCGCAGGATCCGCGCGAACACCGCGTCCTGCGCTGGCAGCAGCTTGAATGCGGCCTGCGCGCAGAGAATCTCGAGGCCGCCGGGTTCGCTGCGTCGCAGGCCTTCCGGCGCTTCAGCCGCCACGCGCGCCGGCGCCGGCGCGAGGCCATGGCCCAAGCCCGGCAGGCGCACCAGAGCCTCGTGGTAATGACTGGCCGCATCGCGCGGCTCCAACGCATCGGGCACCAGGGCGTAGTCGATCGTCGGCAGGCCGGTGGTCACCGGATGCCCCCACAGGCAGGCCTGCACCGGCGCGAGACGCAGCGCAGCCAGGCCCTGGTGCATCGGGTGCATGCCGATCTCCGGGTAGACGATCAGGTCCGGCGCAAGCGCGGCCAGCAGAGCCCGCCACTGCGGTGCGGGCCGCGGCCCGGGGTGGTGCGTGCCGGCCGCCTGCAGGCGCGCCTGCCATTCGGCGGCGCCGGGTTCAAGGTCAAGGAAATGGACCTCGAACCGCTCGCGGTCCAGGCCCTCGAACAGGGGCAGGAACAGACGTGCCACGGTGTGCTCGCGGAAGTGGGCGCTGACCACGGCGATGCGGCGCCTGCCCGTACGCAGCGGGCGCGGCGGCAGGCCGGGGTCGAGCGCCGCCATCATCCGCGCCACGAGGCGCCCGTAGCGACGCATCTCCGGCACCGCGTCCTCGAGGTAGTGCAGGTAGAAGGGCGTGACGCTGCCGACGCAGCCCCAGACCTGGGCCGCCAGTTCGGGCCGGCGAAAGTCCTGCGACTCGAACCAGCGCAGGCCCTCGCGCCAGCGCTGCACGAATGCGAACTGCTCGGCTTCGCTGGTCGGGCTCGGGTCGAGCGGGTACTGGAAAGCGAGCCAGCGCGCGGCCAGAAAACCCGGATCGCGACGCAAGGCCGCGTCCAGCGCCCGGTGGCCCTCGCGGAATCGAAAGCCCGAGAAGCATTCGAAGGCCCAGTCCATCGCCGAGTACACGTCGGTGCTGGCTTCGGCACGCAGCTGGGCAGCCTGTCGCCGCGCCGGGCTGCCGGCGCGCTCGGCGGCACGCAGCGCCGCGTAGTCGGGCAGGGCGCCGCCAGGGGGCGCCGTGCTGGGGATTCCATCCGGATGTGACATGCGCGAATTTCGGGGGCCAAACCCCGGCACGGTATCATCGGCGGCCTCCCTCCCAGCGCCGGTGACCGCCCCATGTTCGCGTCCTCCATGAAGATCGAAGGCTATGACCCCGAACTCGCCGCGGCCATGGCCGCCGAGCGCCAGCGCCAGGAGGACCACGTCGAACTGATCGCGTCCGAGAATTACGCCAGCCCGCGCGTGCTCGAAGCCCAGGGCAGCGTGCTGACCAACAAGTACGCCGAGGGCTATCCGGGCAAGCGCTACTACGGCGGCTGCGAGCACGTCGACGTCGCCGAGAAGCTGGCCATCGAGCGCTGCAAGGCGCTGTTCGGCGCCGACTACGCCAATGTGCAGCCGCACTCGGGCAGCCAGGCCAACCAGGGCGTGTTCCTGGCCCTGCTGCAGCCGGGCGACACCATCCTCGGCATGAGCCTCGCCCACGGTGGCCATCTCACCCACGGCGCCAAGGTCAATGCCTCCGGCAAGCTTTTCAACGCCGTGCAGTACGGCGTCAACGAGCACGGCCTGATCGACATGGACGAGGTCGAGAAGCTCGCCATCGAGCACAAGCCAAAGATGATCATCGCCGGCTTCTCGGCCTACTCGCAGGTGATGGACTGGGCGCGCTTCCGCGCCATCGCCGACAAGGTCGGCGCCTACTTGTTCGTCGACATGGCGCACATCGCCGGTCTGGTCGCCGCGGGCGTCTACCCGAACCCGTTGCCGCATGCGCATGTCGTCACCAGCACCACCCACAAGACCCTGCGCGGACCGCGCGGCGGCATCATCGTGTTCAGCCGCGAAGGCGCCGGCGACAAGGCCGAGGAGCTGGAGAAAAAGCTGCAGAGCATCGTCTTCCCCGGCATCCAGGGCGGCCCGCTGATGCACGTCATCGCCGCCAAGGCGGTGGCCTTCAAGGAGGCGCTGGAGCTTGAGTTCAAGGTCTACCAGCAGCAGGTGGTGAGGAACGCGCAGGCGATGGCGAAAACGCTGATGTCGCGCGGCTACAAGATCGTGTCGGGCGGCACCGAAAACCACCTGATGCTCATCGACCTGATCGGCCGCGAGGTCAGCGGCAAGGATGCCGAAGCCGCACTCGGCAAGGCGCACATCACGGTCAACAAGAACTCGGTCCCGAACGACCCGCGCTCGCCCTTCGTCACCTCCGGCCTGCGCATCGGCACCCCCGCCGTCACCACCCGCGGCTACACCGAAGCCGACTGCGTTGAACTCGCCAACTGCATCGCCGACGTCCTGGATGCCCCAGCCGACGAGGCGGTGCTGGCCCGCGTGCGCGAGGCGGTGAGCGCGCAGTGCCGGAAGTATCGGGTGTATCAGTGAAGCGGGGATTGGGGATTGGGGATTGGGGATTCGCTGAAGCCGGCGAGCGTCCAGGGCGACGGTTCCCCGTGCGCACCGCAGTGGCCGCCGTCGGTCGAGCGCCTCTCGGAGCACAGCAATCCAGCTCCCCTCAGTGCGCTCTTACGAATCCCGAATCCCGGCCTCCGCGCGTAGCGCTCCGGCGCTCATCGGCGCGCGGACCAGTGGTCCGCGAACGCGCCTCTTCGCTCCCCAATCCCGGGCCGGCCGATACGGCCAACCATCGCCCCACCGCACAACGCCGGCCCTAATGCGCTGCCCCTTCTGCCAGCACGAGGACAGCCGGGTCGTTGACAGCCGGGTCAGCGAGGACGGCGGCAGCATTCGCCGGCGGCGCGAGTGTCCGGCCTGCGGCGAGCGCTTTTCGACGCTGGAGACGGTGGAAATCAAGCTTCCGGCGATCGTCAAGAGCGATGGCCGGCGCGAGGCGTTCGATGAGCGCAAGCTGCGCGGCAGCCTCGGCAAGGCCCTGCAGAAGCGGCCGGTGTCCGAGGCGCAGATCGATGAGGCCGTGCGCGGGCTGGTGCGCCAGCTGCGGCTCTCTGGCGAGCGCGAGCTGCCCTCGCGCCAGCTCGGCGAATGGGTGATGGAGGCCCTGCGCGAGCTGGACCAGGTGGCCTATGTGCGCTTCGCCTCGGTGTATCGTCGCTTCGAGGACGTGCAGGCCTTCCGCGAGGAGATCGAAAAGCTCGAACGCGAGCTGCCCGGCCTCGACAAGGTGCAGCTGCCCCTGCTGCAGGACCTGCCGCCCACGCCCACGCGAGGTCGCAAATGAGCGAGTCGCCCGATTCACCGCAGCCGGCGGCGCCGACGCCCGACTACCGCATCACCTGGCTGTCGGCGCACCGTGACCTGGTGCCCACGCTTGCGGCCTGGCACTACGACGCCTTCCGCCACTACGTGCCCAACTGGAGCGTTGCCGCGGCCGCGGCAGAACTCGCCACCCACCGTCTGCATGAGCTGCCCTGCACCCTGATCGCGATCAGCGAGGACGGCGAGGCCCTGGGCTCGGTCAGCCTGCTGCTGGAGGATCCGCCCGGTGGCGCCGAGCACGCCCCCTGGCTCGCCAATTTCTTCGTGCGCCCGGATCTGCGCGGGCGTGGCATCGGCCGGGCGCTGATGCAGCGCGCCAGCAGCGAAGCCTTCGACATGGGCCACGCCTACCTGCACCTGTGGACCCGCGACCAGGCGCCGTACTACGAGCGCCACGGCTGGGAGCGCGTCGGCGTGGTGCGGCTGCCGGTGGGGCCGGCGATCCTGATGCGGACGCGCACCCATCCGAATGCGCCGGAGCCCGAACTGGCTGCCGAGGATGCGGAGTCCTGAGCGCGGGCACGCGGCTCAACCCGGCCCACCGGGTTGACACGCCATCGCCCGGCCTTGCCGCGGCTCGTGTCCAGAGTTTCTCCTTGCCGTTTGTGGGGTCGGATCGCGACCCTGCCATCCCCGTAGAGACGCCGCATGCCTCCGCCTGCGTGGACGCTTCGGCCGCCAGACGACTCCAGGCCCACCGGCTGTGAATCCCCAATCCCCAATCCCCAATCCCCGCTTCTCACCCACCGACCACGCCCACATGGCGCGCGCCCTGCGTCTGGCGGCACGCGGGCTGTTCACCACCCAGCCGAATCCGCGCGTCGGCTGCGTGATCGCGCGCGGCGATGAGGTGATCGGCGAGGGCTGGCATGTCCGCGCCGGTGGTCCGCATGCGGAGGTGCATGCGCTGCGCGCGGCCGGCGAGTCGGCCCGCGGCGCCACCGCTTACGTCACGCTTGAGCCCTGCGGCTTGCATGGACGCACGCCGCCCTGCGCGGATGCCCTGATCGAAGCAGGCGTCGCGCGGGTGGTGATCGCCTGCGAGGATGCGTTCCAGCGCGAGGGCGGCGCCGTCGAGCGCATGCGCGCGGCGGGTATCGAGGTCGCCTCAGGCCTGATGCGCGAGGAGGCGCGCGAGCCGAACATCGGTTTCTTCAGCCGGGTCGAACGTGGGCGGCCCTTCCTGCGGCTGAAGCTCGCTGCGAGCCTGGACGGACGCATCGCGCTGGCCTCGGGCGAGTCGAAGTGGATCACCGGCGAGGCCGCACGCGCCGACGTGCAGCGCTGGCGAGCGCGGTCTTCGGCCATCCTCACCGGCAGCGGTACCGCGCTGGCGGATGATCCGAAGCTCACCGTCCGCCTCGCCGACACCGAATGCGTGCCGCCGCTGCGCGTGCTGCTGGATCGCGAGCTGCGCCTGCCGCGCTCGGCGAACCTGCTGGCGGATGGCGCCGCACCGACCCTGGTGTTTCACGCCGACCGCATCGACGCGCCCGCAGACTTTGGCCCTTGGGTGCAGCACCTCGGCGTGGCCGAAGGCGAACACGGGCTTGATCTCGATGCGGTGCTTGCGGAGCTCGCGCGGCGCGGGGTCAATGAGTTGCTGGCGGAATGCGGTCCGAGGCTTGCTGGCGCGCTGCTGCGCGGAGGTTTCGTCGATGAGCTGCTGCTCTACCAGGCGCCGATGCTGCTTGGCGGCGACGCGCGGCCGATGCTGGACACGCTGGGCCTGCAGCGCCTTGATCAGCACGCCCGCTGGCGGCTGATCGAGCGCCGGCAGGTCGGCGTCGACCAGCGCCTGCGCCTGCGGCCCGTGTGACCCTGCTAACCGCATAGGGTGGGCCCTGGCCCACCATGGCATTGAATTGCGCGACGGGCTCGATTCCCGAGCGTGCCGTGTCAGTGCAGCATGGACCGAAGCGAGCGTTGAGCGCCGGTGGGCCAGGGCCCACCCTATGCGGATCGCGTTGATCGGCAGCGTGCGCTTCGAAGGATCAAAGTGTTCCGAAGCTGATCCCGCTCCCCGGCCCTCGCGCATGGCGCTCGGGCGTTCGTCGGCTGGCGCGGCAGTGCCGCGCCAGCGAGCCTCCTTACCCCAATCCCCAATCCCCAATCCCCAATCCCCAATCCCGGCTCCCAACCATGTTCACTGGAATCATCGAATCCGTTGGCCGCATCCGCGCGCTGGAACCCGTGGGCGGCGACGTCCGCCTGCATATCGATACCGGCACGCTCGACATGCATGACGTGGTGCTGGGCGAGAGCATCGCGGTCAGCGGCGTCTGCCTGACCGTGATCGCCTTTGATGCCGCGAGCTTCGCGGCGGACGTCTCCAACGAGACGCTGTCGCGCACCACGCTGGGCGGGCTCGCGTCCGGCTCGGTGGTCAACCTCGAGCGCGCCATGCGCGCCGACGGCCGCTTCGGCGGGCACATGGTCTCGGGCCACGTCGACGGCGTCGGCGAAGTCGTGTCCGTCACCGAGGACGCCCGCTCGCAGCGCTGGCGCTTCCGCGTGCCGCCGGGCCTCGCGCGCTACATCGCCGAGAAGGGCTCGATCTGCATCGAGGGCACCAGCCTCACGCTCAACACCGTCGAAGGCGCCGAGTTCGAGGTCAACCTCGTGCCCCACACCGTGACCCACACCAATTTCGGTGCGCTGGGCGCTGGCGCGCGGGTGAACATCGAGGTGGACCTGGTGGCGAGGTATCTTGAGCGGCTAGTCGCCGCTCGGGACTCGGGAGTCGGGATTCGGGATTCGTCAGAAGCCGGGGGCTCCGACTGAACGAAAGTCCGGCGCCTCACGTCTTTGGTTCATTGCCTCGGATCGATGCTCGACATCGGGCGTGCCTCAAGCTGTTCCTAACGAATCCCAAATCTCGAATCACGAATCTCGGCCACAGCCAAATGCCCTTCTCCCCCATCCCCGAACTCCTCGAAGAAATCCGCGCCGGTCGCATGGTCGTCATCGTCGATGACGAGGACCGTGAGAACGAGGGCGACCTGATCATGGCGGCCGAGCTGGTGCGGCCGCAGGACATCAATTTCATGGTCACCCATGCGCGTGGCCTGGTCTGTCTCTCGCTGACCCGCGAGCGCTGCCAGCAGCTGGCGCTGCCGCCGATGGTGGTCGACAACAACTCGCCCTACCGCACCAACTTCACGGTCTCGATCGAGGCGGCCGAGGGCGTGACCACCGGCATCTCGGCCTATGACCGAGCCCACACCATCCGCACCGCGGTGAAGCCCGATGCGCGTGCCGCCGACCTGCGCCAGCCCGGCCACATCTTCCCGCTCACTGCCCAGCCCGGTGGCGTGCTGACCCGCACCGGACACACCGAAGCGGCCTCGGACCTGCCGCGACTGGCGGGCCTGGAGCCGGCCGGCGTGCTGGTCGAGATCCTGAACCCGGACGGCAGCATGGCGCGGCGGCCGGACCTCGAGGTCTTCGCCCGCGAGCACGGTCTCAAGATGGGCTCGATCGAGGATCTGGTCGCCTACCGGCTGTCCAACGAGCACACCGTCGAGCGCATCGACAGCCGCCCGATCCAGACCCGCTTCGGCGGCTTCACCCTGCACACCTACCGCGACCGGCTCAGCCCGGAACTGCACTTCGCCCTCGTGCGCGGTGAGATCCGCGCCGATCAGCCGACCCTGGTGCGCGTGCACGTCAAGAACCCGCTGGCCGACGTGCTGCACTGGCAGCGCCCGGACTTCGGCGTCGCCGCCGTTGATGCCCTGCAGGCCATCGACGCCGCCGGCGCCGGCGTGTTGGTGGTGCTGACCGAGCCGCAGTCGGCCGAGCAGATGCTGGCCCGGATCACCGGCGACACCCCGCAGCCCGGCCACGGCGATGCCGGACCCGCTGGCGCTCGCGCCGGCCAGTGGCGCCGCAACGGCGCCGGCTCGCAGATCCTCGCCGACCTGGGCGCCGGCAAGCTGCGCGTGCTCGGCACCCCGCGCCGGCAGATCGGCCTGGGCGGGTTCGGGCTGGAAGTCGTGGGGTATGTGTGAGAGCCGGGATTGGGGATTAGGGATTCGGGATTCGTTGGGGCGGGGCTGGGCACGTTTCGGGGGCGTGCTTCGACCCATTGCCTCTCCGCTCCACGTTGGATGTGCTGTACGCGCTGAACTTGGCGATGCGCTCGCCGCACCGGCTTTTGACTAATCCCGAATCCCGAATCCCCAATCCCAGCTTCACCAATGAGCTAAACTCCCGCCCCCTCAAGAGAATTCCTGACCCATGGCGCATTACGAAGGCGACCTGCGGGTGGTGCCGGGCGCGCGGTTCGCGGTGCTGGCCAGCCGCTGGAACCCGCGCATCACCGACACCCTGGTCGACGGCGCGCGGCGCACCCTCGCCGGCAACGGCGTCGATGCAGCCGATATCGACGTGATCCGCGTGCCCGGCGCCTGGGAACTGCCCTTGGCCGCGCGCGAGCTGGCCCTGGCTGGCCGGCACGCGGCCCTGATCGCGCTGGGCTGCGTGGTGCGCGGTGACACCCGCCACTACGAGCATGTGGCCGACCTGTGCGCGGAAGGCCTCGCCCGCGTGGCGCTGGATTCCGGCATCCCGGTGGCCAACGGCGTGCTCGCCGTCGAACAGCTGGAAGACGCCGAGAAGCGCGCCGGCGGCAGCCACGGCAACAAGGGCGAGGAAGCCGCCCTGGCCGCCCTGGAAATGTCCAGCCTGATCGCCGCCCTGCGCGGCCAGGACGACTGATCCGACACGCTGGTTCGCCAGCGGTCCCATGAACAGGGCAGGGCCAAGCACCCCGCCCGCGGAGCCGAACATGAAGCACGCACGTCCCGATGGCATAGATCCCAGCGCCCGTTCGCGCGCGCGCCGCCGCGCCTTGCAGGCGGTCTACGCCTGGCAGCTGTCCGGCTCCACCATGAACAAGGTGCTGGAGCAGTTCCGCGACGAGCAGGACATGGAGATCGCCGACCTCGAGTATTTCGAGGACCTGCTGCGAGGCCTGGAAGCGCACAAGGCCCAGGTCGACGAGGCGCTCGCGCCCTACATCGACCGCCCGCTGGAGCAGGTCGATCCGATCGAGCGCGGCGTGCTGCGTCTGGCCGTCTACGAGCTGCTGCACAGGCTCGACGTGCCCTACCGGGTGATCATCAACGAGGCCATCGAGATCGCCAAGCGCTTCGGCTCCGAGCACGGCCACACCTACATCAACGGCGTGCTCGACCGCGGCGCGCAGAGCTGGCGCGCGGCCGAGGCCCGCGGCGGCCCGCGTCGCGGCTGAGCGCGCGCAGCGCCGTGGGCGCAGGCGAATTCGACCTGATCGCGCGCATCGCCGCGCGCAGCCGCAGTCGCGCAGACGTGCTGCTCGGCATCGGCGACGACGCTGCCTTGTTGGCTGCGCCGCCCGCCGGCGAGGCGCTCTGCATCTGCGTCGACACGCTCAACACCGGCGTGCATTTTCCCGAGGAAACCGCGCCCTACGACATTGGCTGGAAGGCGCTGGCGGTCAACCTGAGCGATCTCGCCGCGATGGGCGCCACGCCGCGCTGGGCGACGCTGGCGCTCAGCCTGCCCAGTTCCGATCCGGCCTTCGTCGACGCCCTGATCGACGGCCTGTTCGGCCTCGCCGAACAGCACTCGGTCGCTCTGGTCGGCGGCGACACCACGCGCGGGCCCTTGAGCCTGTCCGTGCAGGCGATCGGCAGCGTCGCGCCCACGCGCGCCCTGCGACGCGACGGCGCACGGGTGGGCGATGCCATCTACCTCAGCGGCAGCACCGGCGATGCGGCTGCGGGGCTCGCGATCGTCCAGCAACGTATCGAATGCAGCGATCCGCAGGTCGCGCAAGCCCTGCGCACGCGTCTCGACCGGCCTGCGCCGCGGGTCGAACTGGGCCAGGCGCTGGCGGGCACCGCACACGCCTGCATCGACATCAGCGATGGGCTGCTGGCGGATCTCGGCCATGTGCTCAAGGCCAGCGCTGTCGGCGCCGTGCTCGACCTCGATGCCTTGCCCGTCTCGTCGGCCCTGCGCGCGCTGCGGCCCGACGCGGAACAGCGCTGGCCGCTGCAGCTTGCCGGCGGCGACGACTACGAGCTGCTGGTCTGCGGCGCGGCAGCGGAAATCGAATCGCTGCCGGCGTTCGCGCGCGGGGCACTCTCGCGCATCGGGCATATCGAGTCGACGCTGGGTTTGCGCTTCAAGCGCGGCGGATGCGCCTTCGAGTACCGGGCCGAGCGCAGCGGCTACGAGCACTTCGGCTGAAAGGCGGCGACGCGGCATGCGCACCGCCTCCGGTGTTCGACGCTCGCAACACCCGCCAGCGCCCACGGCATCCGCATCGGGCGGGTTCCAAGCCATCGAAGCGCCATCCCCCGTGCAGACCGGGTCTTGATCCAGCGAAGCCCCATCCACCTTTCGCCAGCCGGGCCGTCGCTCAAGCGCCGCCGCGTCGCTCCGCCTTCAACTGCGGCAACAAGCGCAGTTCGTCCTTTTCCTCACGACTCAGGTTTGCCAGCCCGATCTCACGTGCGCGTGCCTGCAGGTCGCGCTCGCGCTGCTCAAGCGCCATCAGCTCCAGACCGCGGATCGCGCCATCGAAGTCAGCGGCCCAGCCTTCCGGCGGGGCGATCATTTCGGCGACCGCGAGTCGGGTCAGTGAGGGCAGGTCTTCGCTCCCGGCGTAGCTCTCCAGCAGTGATCCGGTGGTGATGTCGGGCCGCGTGCGGCAGCGTTCCAGCAGGTCCAGCAGCAGCGGCACGCCGGGCTGGTCCAGATACGCGAACACGTACGGCGGCTCGACGCGCTGCGCCAGCGCCGGCTGCTGCAGCAGCAGTTCGATCGCGATGCGGACGAGTGAGCGTCGCGCATTGCGCGGGCGCGGCGCCGCTGCGGCCGGCTTCGGGCGCGCCACTTCGACGCGCGCGGCCAGCCCGGTCAACTCGGCCAGCTTCTGCCGCATCAGGTCGCGGAAGGCGCCGTCGGGCATCTGCTCGATCATCGGTCGCGCGCGCTCGACCAGCCGCGCGCGGCCATCGAGGCTGTCCATCTGGATGTCGCGACCGAGTTCGTTGAAGAAGAACTCCGACAGCGGCATGGCCCGCTGCAGCCGGCGGTCGAAGCCCTCCGCCCCTTCGCTGCGGACCACGGTGTCGGGGTCCTCGCCCTCGGGCAGGAACAGGAACCAGGCCTGGCGTCCGTCCTTCAGTCGCGGCAGGGTCGACTCCAGCGCCTTCCACGCCGCCGCACGACCGGCGCGGTCGCCGTCGAAGCAGAAGTAGACGTCGCCGGAGTTGCGGAACAGCAGCTCGGCGTGGTCGGGCGTGGTCGCGGTGCCGAGCGTCGCGACCGCCTGCGTCACCCCGAACTGGAACAGGCTGACCACGTCCATGTAGCCCTCGACCACGATCAGACGCGGGATACGCGAGTGGGTCTGTCGCACCTGCCACAGGCCATAGAGCTCGCGACCCTTGCGGAACAGCGGGGTCTCCGGTGAGTTCAGGTACTTCGGGCTGTCGTCGGCCGACAGCACGCGGCCGCCGAAGGCGATGACCCGGCCGCGGCGGTCGTGGATCGGAAAGATCAGGCGGTCGCGGAACTTGTCATAGGTGCGGCCGGCGTCGTTCTTCGACAGCAGGCCGACCTTGTCGAGCAGGGCGCGCTGCGACTCGTCGCGGCCCAGCGCCGACAGCAGGGCGTCCCAGCCGGCCGGCGCGTAGCCCAGTTCGAAGCGCGCTTGGGTAGATGCGTCGACGCCACGCTTCTGCAGGTAGGCGCGGGCGTGGGCCGCGGTTTTCAGCTGCGTCTGGAAGAAGGTGCTGGCCGCAGCGGTGCTCGCGTACAGCGGGCCGAAATCATCCTCGCGCCCGCGCGCCGGCTTGTTCTCGCGCGGCACCTCCATCCCCGCGCGCTTGGCCAGGTCCTCGACCGCGTCGAGGAACTCCAAGCGGTCGTACTCCATCAGGAACTTGATGGCGGTGCCGTGCGCCCCGCAGCCGAAGCAGTGGTAGAACTGCTTGGTCGGACTGACGTAGAACGAGGGGGTGCGCTCGTCGTGGAACGGGCAGCAGGCGGTGTACTCGCGGCCGGCGCGTTTCAGCTTCACGCGCGCATCGATCAGCTCGACGATGTCGGTGCGCGCCAGCAGGCTGTCGATGAAGCTGTCGGGAATGCGGGCCATGGGCGCGCAAGTGTAGGGCAGGGCAGGCCCTATACTCGCGCTCGTTCCTCACTTTGCCGCGGATGCGAAGACTTCCATGGATGCAGCCCTCAAGCAGCGACTGATCGGTGCCACCGTGCTGGTGGCGCTGGCGGTGATCTTCCTGCCGATGCTGGTCGACGGCCCCGAGACCGAGCGTGAGGCCAGCGCCGAGCAGCTCAGCCTGGATCTTCCGGTGCGCCCGGATCGGCCCATGGAAACCCGCGAGATTCCGCTGTTGCCGACGCCTGCGCCGGGTGCAGCGCCTGCCCAGCCCGTCGCGGCCGATGGCGCCGAGGTGCTGCCCGTGGTCGACACCGGCGCCGCGCAGAGGGTCGATGCCCTGAGTGGCCAGCCGGTGGGGGCGGGCTCGGATCCGAACGCGCATTCGACGGCGGCACCGGTGAGCGCCACCGCATCCTCCGTCGCTGCGTCTCCGGTGACTGCGCCGCCGGCCGCTTCCAGCGCCGCGACCACGGCCCCCGCACCCGCCGCTCCCGCGCCGTCCGCGGCGTCCTCATCTGCGGCGTCCTCCAGCCCGGCCGCAGCCGCCGCGTCGAGCCCGCCGCCGCGGCCCGCCGCGACGCTGCCAACGGCCACCGCCGGCGGCAGCTATGCGGTGAACGTGGGCAGCTATGCGAACGTGGCGAACGCCGAGAACCTGCTCAACCGGCTGAAGAACGCCGGCATCGCGGCCTATGCCGAGAGCGTCAGCCTTGACGGTCGCCCGGTGCGACGCGTGCGCCTCGGGCCCTACGCCCAGCGCGCCGAGGCCGAGCGCGCGCGTCAAGCCGCGCTGGCCGTACAGCGCGATCTGCCGACCAGCATCATCAATCTCGATGCCGGCAGCAGCGTGCCGGCGCCGGCTCGGCCTGCCGCCACCGCTGGCTTCGCGGTGCAGCTCGGCGCGCTGCGCAGCGAGGCCGACGCCAATGCCCTGCGTGATCGCGCGCGCGGTGCTGGCTTCACCGCCTTCGTCGAACGCGTCAATGCCGATGCAGGCACCCTCTGGCGCGTGCGCGTGGGGCCTGAGCTGGACCGCGCCTCGGCCGAGCGTCGCCGCAGCGAGCTGAAGTCGCGACTCAATGTCGACGGCCTCGTCGTCAGTCATCCGTAAGCGCGGACATCTCGCTTGGACATGCTGACCTGGGCGGACATCGTGCTGCTCGCGATCCTGGGGCTCTCGACCCTGGTCGGCCTGTGGCGTGGCTTCATCGTCGAGGTCATGTCGCTGGCGGTGTGGATCGGCGCTTTCTGGCTGGCCTTCTCCTATGGCGACCGCGCCGCCCTGCTGTTCGAGGGCGTCGTGGAAGCGCCCTCGGCGCGACTGCTGTTGGGCTACGCGACGCTGTTCGCGCTGGCGCTGGCCGTCGGCGGCCTGGCCACCTGGCTGATGGGCAAGCTGGTCAAGACCACCGGACTGTCCGGCACGGATCGCCTGCTGGGCCTGCTGTTCGGGCTCGCGCGTGGCTATGCCCTGGGTGCGGTGGCGGTGTTGCTCGCGGGCTTCACGGCGCTGCCGGGCGATGCCTGGTGGGAGCAGTCGCGGGTGGTGCCGGCCTTCCAGCGCGGCGCCGAGTGGCTGCGGGCGCGGCTGCCGGAATCCGTGGCGGAAGAGGTCAACTTCGTGCCGGTGATCCGTCTTGAGTTGCCAGCCCCGGCCGAGACGCCTGCCCAGCCGGCGCCCGTCGGGGGATAATGCGCGCCTTGCCGCGGCCTGTTCGCGGAGCCTCGCCCCCAAGGACACCCCATGTGCGGAATCATCGGCATCGTCGGCACCGGCCCGGTGGGCCCGGCCCTGTATGACGGACTGACGGTGCTGCAGCACCGCGGCCAGGACGCTGCGGGTATCGCCACCGCCGATGGCCTGCGATTGCGCGTCCACAAGGGCAATGGCCTCGTCAAGGACGTGTTCGACGAGCCGCAGATGCGTCTGCTGAGCGGGCGCATGGGTATCGGCCACTGTCGCTATCCGACGGCGGGCTCGGAGGGCTCGGACGAGGCCCAGCCCTTCTACGTCAACTCGCCCTTCGGCATCGCGCTGGCCCACAACGGCAATCTGATCAACACCGAAGCGCTGCGTGCGCAGGTGTTCGAGATGGATCGTCGCCACGTCAACACCGGCTCCGATTCGGAAGTGCTGCTCAACGTGTTCGCCCACGAGCTGGCCGAGCAGGGCCAGCTGTCGCCGGCGTCGGCGATCCGCGCCGTGGCGGGCGTGCATCAGCGCTGTCGCGGCGGCTACGCGGTGGTCAGCCTGGTGCTTGGCCTGGGGCTGGTGGCCTTCCGCGATCCCCACGGCATCCGCCCGCTGGTGCTCGGCCGGCGCGAGACCGCGGAAGGCATCGAGTACGCGCTCGCGTCAGAGAGCGTGGCGCTCGACATCCTGGGCTTCATCCGCCTGCGCGACGTCAAGCCGGGCGAATGCGTGGTGGTGACGCCGCGCGGCGAGATCCACAGCGAGGTCTGCGCGCCGGCCGGCGAGCATGCGCCCTGCATCTTCGAGTTCGTCTACTTCGCCCGGCCCGACTCGATGATGGACGACGTCTCGGTGCACAAGGCGCGGATGCGCATGGGCGTGAAGCTGGGCGAGAAGATCCTGCGCCTGCGGCCGGACCACGATATCGACACGGTCATCCCGATCCCTGACACCTCGCGCACTTCGGCGCTGGAGCTGGCCAATGTGCTGGGAGTGAAGTACCGCGAAGGCTTCATCAAGAACCGCTACATCGGCCGCACCTTCATCATGCCCGGGCAGGGCGAGCGGGTGAAATCGGTGCGACGCAAGCTCAACCCGATCTCGCTGGAGTTCCGCGACCGGGTGGTGCTGCTGGTCGACGACTCGATCGTGCGCGGCACCACCAGCCGGCAGATCATCCAGATGGCGCGCGAGGCCGGTGCCCGCAAGGTCTACCTCGCGTCGGCCGCGCCGCCGGTGCGCTACCCCAACATCTACGGCATCGACATGCCGGCGGCAGAAGAGCTCGTGGCGCACGGCCGCAGCGAGGACGAGGTCCAGCATCAGCTGGGCTGCGACTGGCTGGTCTACCAGGATCTCGCCGACCTCAAGGAAGCGGTGGGCGGGCCCAAGAAGCGGCTGACCACCTTCGATGCCAGCTGCTTCACCGGCGAGTACGTCACCGGCATCGACGCCGATTATTTCGAGCGCATCCGCGCGGCGCGCTCCGACGATGCCAAGCGCCTGCGACGGCAGGCCTGAGGCCATGCAGGCTGCGGCACCCGTGGCGCCGGCGTGTGGCGCGGCCGACCTGCATGCCGCAGCGCTGCAGGTGCTGCGCTGCGAGGATCCCGCGGAGAAGTGCGCGCTCGCCGCGGCGATGGCGCGAGCACTTGACGCCGGCGAACTCGCGACGATGGCCTCGCCCCCGCCGATCGAGCTGCCGGTGCCAGGGCGTCCGCCGCGCCCGCGCCTGGTGCCGCCGCGCGAGCTTCCCCAGCGTGGGCTGGGTAGCGCGGAGGGTCGCGCGGCCTTTCTGCATGCCATCGCCCACATCGAGTTCAACGCCATCAATCTGGCGGCGGACGCGGTCTATCGTTTCCGCGGCATGCCGCTGGCCTTCTACCGTGACTGGGCCGGCATCGCCGCCGACGAGGCGCGGCACTTCCTGCTGCTGCAAGCGCGAATGGCGGAACTAGGCGCTGCCTACGGTGACTTCGAGGCCCACAACGGGCTCTGGGACATGGCCTGCCGGACCGCCCACGATTGCCTGACCCGCATGGCCCTCGTGCCGCGCGTGCTCGAAGCGCGGGGGCTCGACGTCACTCCGGCGATGATCAAGCGCCTGTGCGGCGTCGGCGATGAGGCTTCGATCGCCGTGCTTGAACTCATCCTTCGCGAGGAGGTGGCGCATGTCGCCGCCGGCAGCCGCTGGTTCGAATGGTGCTGCGACCGCGAGGGGCGGGAGCCGCGATCGACCTTCCGGCAGCTGCTGGACGACTACGCGCCCGACGCGGTGCGGCCGCCGTTCAACGCGCCAGCGCGGCTTGCCGCGGGCTTCAGTGCGGACGAACTCGCGGGCCTGGTCGCCCGCAGTCAGGGTGCGCGCAGGGCGTGAGGCCGGCGCAGCGTGCGCTCCTCCACAGATCGAAAAAAGTTCCGCCGAACGTGGCCTGAATCGACGCGCGGCTGCGTATAAGACACCTGAGATCCCCCGGCTCGGGGGCTCGAGGCTTCGAACGTTCGCTCATGCAAACAGGTGTTTCCTGTTGCGCAAAACCTGTGCTAGCCTTGCGGGAGCTTGGGGGCGTCCGGACGAAATCCGTCCAGATCAGTAGCTTGCAACACATATCTGCAGAGAGGGTGGAAATGAAAGCATTGACTCAGAGTGTCCTGGCCGCAGCGATGCTGGTGGCCTTTCCCTTCGCCGCGGCGGAGGCGTGCTCCAAGAACGCGTGGCTGGGCAATCCGTCGGCTGCTGCGGGCGCGCTGGCCAGTGGTCCGGAGTTGCCGGCAGGCAACGCCAACAAGATCGCCCGCTACAGCGGCAAGTGCGCGATTCGCACCTCCGCGGGCCAGTTCGTGACCGACAACACCCCGAACGCTGAAGGCACCTACCGTGCCCGCTTCTACGTGTACACCGGCAACGGCAACGGCAAGTTCTTCAGCGCCACCGCTGGCGAAGACGCCTCCGGTGCCGAAGTCGTCGGCATCAGTTTCAACGGTTCGGCCTTCTCTTTCTCCGGTCCGACCGGTGTAGCTACCGTCCCTGGTGTTGCGAACCGCTGGTACTCGATCGAGTTCGTAAAGGAGCCGGGTGGCGCTTTCAGTGCGAGCGTACAGGGTAACGGCGCTACGACTGCAACCACAGTCACGGGCACCGGCGCAACCGGTACCGTCAGCTCCGCAGCGCTTGGCTTCATCGGTGTTGGTACCGGCGCCTTCCTCGCCGACGAGTTCGAGTCCACCCGTTCTGCGACAACCGCCATCGGTCGGAAGTGCCGCGGCAATGCTGTCGCCACTGATACTGTGATCAGCGTGGCGGATCGCGTTGCGATTAACAACGAGATTCTCGGCCAGACCTCTGGCGTCGGCGTGGCTTCTGGGCAGCCCGACACCAATGAGGATGGGTTGGTTTCTGTTGCGGATCGCGTTCTTGTGAACAACGTGATCTTGGGCGGCCAGGGTGCTTCGTTCTGCGGCGGCGCCAACTAAGGATCCAGGAGTAATTCAAATGAAGAAGTCAGTCATTGCTGTTGCTTTTGCCGTGATGGCGGCATTTGCAACCTCTGCAAGCGCGGAGCAGATTCTGTTCACCAAAGCCGCCAGCAAGTCCGGTGCATCCGTTGCTATAGACTACGTTAGTGACGGAAAGGCTGTTGGCCTCCAACTGGAGATCGGTATTCCCGGTAAAGCTCAGGTCGATCTGAGCCGATTCGGCAAAGATCTCCCCAAAGGTTTCACGGTTGAGCACAATGTCGTGGGCGACAAGCTCATCGCACTCATCGTGAATGACAGCAGCCAGCCGCTCCCCGCTGGGATCGTTTCCCTCGGATCCATCCGATCGGTCGGTGGTACTGGTGAGTTCACTCTTGACCGGATCGAGTCAGTAGACGCGAGCGCTCAAGTCCTGAACGTCGAGACCGTTCAGTAATTCCACGTTTTCAAGAAACAACGTCCTGCTTTAAGGAAACGGCCATGATTTTGAACAAGAAACTGCTGCTTGCAGTCAGCCTGTCGGCGATGTGTGGTACCACATTCGCCGGCACGCTGTCTGTTACCCCGGCTACAGCCACGGCTCTGCAGGCCGGCGGTGCTACAAGCCCCACGCCACACTCGGTCGTCTACACGCAAGCAGCGTCCGGCGAGACCACCAACAACTTGCAGGCGCGCTTGGTTTACGACGCGACCCGCCTCACGGGTACGGTGGCTACAGGCGGCGATGCCTGTCAGATCAACACGCAGGGCACTGTCGTGATCCTGTCTGTCAACAACACGTCCGGCCTGCTGGCTTCCGGCACCCTTTGTACTATTGCGTTCACGTCTGTAGCCGGCGCTACGCTCGGCACGACGCCGCTTGACATTCAGGCTGATCCCGCGCTCGCTGAGGGGTGCATCGACAACCTCGCGAATCCGGTCGCTTGTACGTTCGTCGACGCAGCAGTCGAGATCATTACCGCTCCGCCGGATGTCACCCTCAGCTTCACGCCCGCTCCGGGCGCGACGGTAACCTTCCCGGGTGGTACCGCTCTGACGACCTCCAACACCTCGATCGCCGTGGCTGCTGGCGGCACCGTGGGTTCGGGCACGGTCACCGGTTGCACCATCACCGGTGCAGGCGCTGCTGCCTTCGGCACGCCGCCGGCTGACATCACCGTTGCCGCTGGCGCCAGTGGCTCGCTGCCGCTGTCCTGCACCCTGCCGAACTCGGGTGGTGCGGCGACCGCGACCCTGACCTGCACCGAGACCGACTCGAACAGCGCGGGCGTTGCTCGCACCTGGCCGCTGAGCTGCCCGCAGGGCACGCCGGTTCCGGGCCCGGGCTTCGGCGCTTCGCCGGCTCCGAACCCCGCTCCGGCCGCGCCGATCCTCTGCAACGGCCAGGCGGGTGATTCCGTGCAGCGCCAGATCACGATCACCAACAACGGCAATGCCGGCGCTGGTTCCGCTCTGGACTTCACCTGCACCGGCGGTGGCATCGTCTCGATCGTCTCCGGCGGCACCGCCACCGGCCTGGCGGTCGGCGCCTCGCAGACCGTCACTGTCGCCTGCGCGGTTCCGGGTGATGGCGTGACCTCGACCGGCACCGTGTCCTGCACCAGCAATGCGCCGGGCGCTCCGTTCGTGTTCAACTACAGCTCGACCGGCAGCACCTTCCCGCCGCCGGTGCCGCGCCCGGCCGTCGTGCCGGCCAGCTCGGCCTGGTCGCAGATTGCCCTGATCGCCCTGCTGGCGGGTCTGGGTCTGGCTTTCGTCGGCTTCCGCCGCGGCCAGTAATCGCAGCACAGTGTGAGAGAAAAGGGCGCCTTCGGGCGCCCTTTTCTTTTGTGTTGCCCTGGAAGGCGCGCGGCAGCCGCGCACAGTGCAGGCACTCAGTCTGCATATGGCCGGAACGCCAGACAGGCGCAGCCGTACGCGCGGACCCAAGGGATATGGCAGGAATCAGCGGACCCTGAAAGCACAAGACATGCCGCGCGTAGCCAGCCATGGGCGTCGGGCACGCTGGGCGTCAACCGCGAGGGCCGACGCCGCGGGTCGGGATCTGCACTGTGGTTCAGCGCTTCTGCGAATGCGCACGCTGCGAGTTCACGGCGAGCGTTGCTCGCGACACGATCAAAAGTGCGCTTTTGGCCGACTGTCAGTCGATCATCTGAATCTACAGGTCGTCATCCAGCGACAGGATGATGCCGCCATCCTCGGCACGCTGGATGCGCGTGATGCCGGGGAACTCTGACTCGAGCTTGTCGAGCTCGCTGGCGACCGTCATGCGCCCGGTCGCAGCCGTCTGCTTGGCCAACGAGGCGCGAGTCAAGGCCTCGCGGATGATGCGTGACTGCACAAGCGTGGTGGCGATGAGGTTGCGCAGTTCGCCATCGTCCCACGGCTTGCAGAGGAAGCGTGACACCTGGGTCTCGTTGATCGAGGCGAGAATGGCGTCGCGATCGGCATAGCCGGAGAGGATCATGCGTGCCACATGCGGCTGCAGCTCGATCGCCCGCGACAGGAACTCGACGCCGCTCATCTCCGGCATGCGGTAATCGCTGATCACCAGGTCGAAATCCTCGGACTCCATGCGCTCCAGCGCCTGCTCCGCCGAGGTGTGCGTCTCCACCTGGATGCCTTCGCCCCCGAGCATGTCGATGTTGATGAACGACAGGCAGCGCCGCAGCGCGTTGAGCACGTTGGCTTCGTCGTCCACGAGCAGTACGCGATACACGCCAGCTTCTGTGCTCATGGCTCTTCGCCTTCGATCTTGGGTTGCGTGATGGGGAGACGAATCAGGAACAGCGTGCCCTCTCCGGGCGTGCTGGTCACGTCGATCGTGCCGTGGTGCTTCTTGATCAGCCCATACGAGATTGCAAGACCTAGGCCAGTTCCTGTGCCCACCGGTTTGGTGGTGAAAAAGGGATCGAAGATCCGCGGCAGGACGTCTTCCGGGATGCCGACACCGTCATCACCGATGGCGATGACCACCGAGTCGCCGTCGACGCTGGTGCTCACCGTCACGATGCCGCGCTCGGCGATCGCCTGTCCTGCATTCAACAGAATGTTCATGAACACCTGGTTGAGCTCGGACGGGATGCATTCGATCTGCGGGATCTCGCCGAAGGTCTTGACGACCTGCGCCTTGTACTTGAGATCGTTCCAGATGATGTTGAGCGTGCTGTCGAGGCCGCGATGGATGTCGGCCTTGACGAATTTGTCGCGCGCATCGCTGCGCGAGAAATCCTTCAGGTCCTGCACGATCTTGCGAACCCGCTCGATGCCCTCGCGCGATTCTTCGATCAGCTGCGGCAGGTCGCCCTGCAGGAATTCGATGTCCAGACGCTGGCGGAGGTCGCGCACTTCGCCGCGGGCCCGTTCAGGGTCGCTGGCGCCCAGAGCGCGGTCATAGGCATCGATCAGGGTCAGCAGATGCTTGCTGTACTCCTGCAGGGTGGCCAGGTTGGAGTGCACATAGCCGATCGGGTTGTTGATTTCGTGGGCCACGCCGGCAGCCAGCTGGCCGATCGATGCCAGCTTTTCGGACTGCAGCAGTTGCTCCTGCGCGCCTTTCAGCTTGCGATAGGCGACTTCCAGTTCGGCGTTGCGCGCCTGAAGTTCGGTCTTGCGTGCGTACTCGAAGCTGATGTCCCGAGCCGATACACCGAAGCACTGCAGACCGCCATCGGCTGCGCGAATCGCACTGATCTGCAGCATCAGAACAAGCGGGCGCCGCTGTCCAAGAGGCAGCGCAACCTCGCCGTTCCATTCGCCAGCGCTGGCCGCCATTTCGAGGGCGAAGGAGGGCAGCAGATCCGGATGCAGCTCACTGATCCGCCGGGTCGAAGGCTGACGGCCTGAGCCCACCGCGATCTGCACTGTGATCGCGTGCGCCGCGCGGTTCGCGTACAGGATCTCCAGTTCCCGGTCGATGAGGAAGATCGGATTCTGGCTGTTGTCCGCTACGACCTTGATCAGCGGCAGCAGCTCCGTGGACGAGTCGGTAGCCTTGGCCATGCGCGCCTCCTGCGCCGGAAATGCGACGCCACTGTCCAGTGGCGCGGGACCGCGCGCAAGTCTCGTCTCAAGGCTGGACGAGGCGCCGGAGGTGTTGGGCGGGGAGGAAGAAACGTTCAAGGCAGTGACCCATGGGCGGCAACGGGAGGACCGCGGGTCGATGGGGACGGCGCGGTCACGCGCGCCGGTCAGGCTGCAAGCCCTATGCCTCTGCAATCCGACGTGTGACCGCGGAGTCGCGTCGATCGCCGCTGGCATCGTAGGCGGTCGCCGGATCGACGGCACCCAGCATCTTCAAGAGCCAACCGGTCTCCTGACGACGTTTCAGCAACAGCTCGGCGTTCGCCTGGTGCTGTTCGTAGGCGTGGCGGAGCGGGCCTTCGAACTCGGCAGGCGGAGCGCCCGCTCCGAGGCAGACGCCAACGGCATCGAGCGCCGCGAGCTTCGCCTCACCGGCGCTGCGCAGCGCATCGCCGTCCAGGGCCACCAGGGCATCGCGCTCGCACGCCAGCGCCCGCATCAGCTCTGAAAGGGCCTCGCTGGGATTCACTTCAGGCTGCCCTCGATGTCCAGCAGGCGGGCTGCCACGGCCTGCGGATCGACCGTGTAGCGCCCCGCCTCGATCTGTGCGCGCAGGCTCTCGACGCGCGCGGTGTCGATGCCGGGCGCACTGCCCAGGTTCGCTCCCGCGCTCAGCTGGACCGAGTCGTCATCGAGCCGCAGCGGTGCGGCTGCGCTGACCGCACCCACTGATTCCTGGCCGGGGCTGCCGGGGCGACGCACCTGTGGCTCAAGGCGGGCGCCGCCAATCGCGCTGCCTACGCCGTCGATTTTGCTGTTCATGATGTGCTCCAGATCCCGCGGTACGCACTGGATAGCGGCCGCGCTGGCGGGAACTTTAGGGCGTGTTCGCGGCGCTCGGGCGAGCTCCCCTGGTGCTCAAGCCGCAGCCATTGCGATGCATTCTGCATGGCGTTGCCGTGTGCTCGGCTCGCTCGGGGGCTCACTGGCCGATTTCCACTTCGCCGCGCGCATTGACCACGCCCCGGACCTGGCGGCGCGAGCTGCTGTTCTCGACATTGACCTGCTCCGCCTCGCCGGCGTCTGCCAGCGCCCGGCCCAGGCTGCGAACTTCCAGCCCGCCACGTCGGGCAATCAAGGTCACCTGGTCTCCGCGCTTGACCAGACGCGGCGAGCGCAGGTCTGAGGCGAGCAGGGCGCTGCCCGCCGATAGGGCGCGGGCGCTGACGCGGCCAATCGCCTGCTCGGGCCGTTCCAGCGCGCCCGCTGCCAGACCCGCCTGATCGCGTGTTTCGACGCGCAGGAGGTCGGCGGTCAGGGTTTGCCCCGCGGCCAGCGGCCGCGTGAGCACCAGGGTGTCGCCCAGTCGTGACACCTTCACAGGCACGAACAGCTTCCAGGCCATGGGGCCGGCACAGGCCACCTCGGCCACGCCCCGGTTGCCGACGTGCGCGCTCAGGCCCTGCGTACATTCCGGCATGCGCAGCCCCGGATCGATGGCGGCTTCCGCGCGGACGCCGGGCTGCACGTCCGCGTCCGGTGCCACCGCGGCGACTGCCGCAGCGGCGATGCGTTCGACCGGCTCATAGCCGGAGGCACAAGCCGGCGCTGCCTGTGCGTAGAGCAGGACCAGCAGGCATAGCGTCAGCAGGAGACGGGGCATGGGCGTGCCGGAATGGGGGGATCCGAGCCTGACGGTGCAAGGGGCATGCCGCTGCCCTGGCTCGACGACAGGCGCTGGCGGCGCAGTCCTTGCACGCGTCCGGCGACGCGAACCGGGCGGCCTTCCGGCGCGCGGCGCACGCCGGGCTGCGATCCCTGCGGCCGCACCAAGGGGGCCGCGCCACTCCCCTGGCGGAGTGGTGCAAGTGGTTGAATCGCGGCGTTTTCAGGGCGCGCGCGGGCCCAGGTCCGCAGCGTGCTTCCCGTGGCTGCGCCGCCCGTGGGTGGCGCCGGAGGACGGCACAAGAGAGTCCATGAGCACCGATCTGCTGGACCGCATCGAACAGCGCACCCGACTGGCCGGCCACAATCGGCTGGCCCTGCTGCTGTTCCGTCTCGGGGGGCGCCAGCTTTTTGGCGTCAATGTTTTCAAAGTGCAGGAGGTGTTGAAGCGCCCGCCGCTGCAGCCCCTGCCGCAGTCGCGTCCGCCCTTGCTGGGCCTCGCCGATATCCGCAAGCGCTCGATCCCGGTGCTGGATCTCGGCGCCGCGGTGCGCCATCCCGAGTCCAGCCTCGATCGCTCGGACTATCTCGTGGTCACCGAATTCAACCGCTCCGTGCAGGGCTTCCTGGTCAGCGCGGTCGAGCGCATCGTCAACATCGCGGTGGAGAACGTGAAGCCGCCTCCGGACAGCAGCGGTGGCTCCTACCTCACGGCGGTCACCCGCTACAACGAGGAGCTGATCCAGATCATCGATGTCGAGAAGGTGCTGGCCGAAGTCATCGGCGGGGCGCCGCAGCTCTCGGAAGAAATGCGGCTGCAGGCCATCGCCGGCGCCAGCATCCGGGTGCTGATCGTCGACGACTCGAGGGTGGCCCAGCACCAGATCCAGGGTGTGGTCGAGACGCTCGGCGCCAGCTGCGTGCTGCTGCCGGATGGACGTCGCGCCCTCAATCACCTGAAGGACCTCGCCAAGCGCGGCATCAAGCCCTCCGAGCACTACGCGATGGTCATCTCCGACATCGAGATGCCGGACATGGATGGCTACACCCTGACCACCGAGATCCGCCGCGATCCGGACCTCGCCGACCTGTGGGTGATGCTGCACACCTCCCTGTCCGGCATCTTCAATACGGCCATGGTCGAGCACGTTGGCGCCAACGCCTTCGTCGCCAAGTTCAGCCCGGACGATCTGGCCGAGGGCGTGCTGGACCGCTTCGAGATGCTTGGCCTTACCGACGACGCCTGAGCTGCGTGCCGTCGAGAGTAGCGCCACAAAAATGACGTCAGAAGTCCGGCGAAACCTCTGGCACAGCTCTTGCCGCTAATCCCGCGAGCCTGGCAGCAGGCATTGCGGAGCAGCGGAGATGAGCGACTCCAATCCAGTCACCGGCGGCAGCCTGTTCGGCGTGCATGGCGCGGCGCTCAGCCTGCGCCAGCATCGCCTTGAGGTGCTGGCCTCGAACATCGCCAATGCCGACACGCCGCACTACAAGGCGCGCGACGTGGATTTCCACGCCGCCCTGCAGCGCGCGATGGGCGAATCACCGCCGGGCACTCCTGTGCAGACACAGCCGGGCCACCAGGGCGGTATCACCGAGGTTGGTCCGGATGGCCTGGTCTATCGACTGCCGCTGCAGCCCAGTCTCGATGGCAACACGGTCGACGCCGAGTTCGAGAAGGCCGCCTTCGCCCGCGCCGCGCTGGAGTACCGCGCCAGCCTGAGCTTCGTCGACGGTCGCGTGCGCAAGCTGATGACCGCGATCACCGGGAGCTAGCCGCCATGCCTTCGATGAAGATCTTTGACATCGCCGGTTCGGCCATGGCCGCGCAGTCGGTGCGGCTGAACACGGTCGCCAGCAACCTCGCCAACGCCGGCAACGTCACCGGCGATCCGCAGGCGGTCTACAAGCCGGTCGAGCCGGTGTTCAGCAGCCAGGTGCTCAACGCCACGCAGCCGGGGCTGGCCGGCGTACGCGTCGAGCGCATCGAACAAAGCCAGGCCGAACCGCTGAAGCGCTACGAGCCCGGCAACCCGCTGGCCGATCCGCAGGGCTACGTGTACGCGCCCGACATCGACCCGGTCGCGCAGATGGTCAACATGATTTCCGCCGCGCGCGCCTACCAGGCCGACGTGGAGATGCTCAACACGGGCAAGGAGCTCGCGCTCGCCACCCTCAACCTGGGCCGCTGACCGCGCGCCTTCGACACCGGAGCAATGCCATGAGCGTCAATGCCGCCGACATGTACACCCAGCTGGGCGTGAGGCAGCAGGGCTCGATCGGTCCGCAGCGGCGGACCGAGATGGGCCAGGAGGATTTCCTCCGCCTGATGACCGAACAGCTGAAGAACCAGGATCCGCTGAAGCCCATGGACCAGGGCGAGTTCATCGGCCAGATGGCCCAGTTCTCGACCGTCAAGGGCATCGAGCAGATGAACATGGGGCTGAACAATCTGTCGTATCTGATGGGCGAGTCGCAGGCCCTGCAGGCGGCCTCCATGGTCGGTCGTACGGCCTATATCGGCACCGACATCGCAACACTTGAGGGCGAATCCGGCGTGCAGGGCTCGCTCAAGGCCGACGGCCCGGGCCCGATCACGGTCGAGGTGCGCACGCCGGGCGGCCAGCTGGTCCGCAGCTTCGTCGTCGAAGCCGGTGCCGGCGGCCTTGCCGACTTCACCTGGGACGGCCTGAACGCCAATGGCCAGGCGGCCGCGCAGGGCGAATACCGGATCACCGCCAAGCAGAACACCAAGGCGGCCCAGGTCCAGGTGGCCACCCGCATCGACAGCGTTTCCTACACCTCGCAAGGGGTGGTTCTGAACCTGGTCGGCGTCGGTCCGACCACCTTTGACCGCATCACCCGCATCGGACAGGCCTGACCGGCCGCACGAGGACCCACGCCATGAGCTTCCGCATCGCACTGAGCGGCATCAATGCCGCCGCCTCCGGCCTGAACACCACGGCCAACAACATCGCCAACGTCAACACCGTCGGATTCAAGCGCTCGCGCGCCGAGTTCGGCGATCTCTTCGCGAACTCCGGCTACGGCCTGCAGCGCAACGCAGTGGGCGCCGGCGTGCGCGTCACCAACATCGCCCAGCAGTTTGCCCAGGGCACGATCAACTTCACCGACAACGCGCTGGACATGGCGATCTCGGGCAACGGCTTCTTCACCCTGAACCGCGGTGGCGAAGTCGTCTACTCACGCGCCGGCAACTTCGGCGTGGACCGCGCCGGCTACGTGGTGAACCCGGTCGGTGACCGTCTGCAGGTGTTCCCGCCGACCGTCTCGGCCTCGGGCCAGATCACCGGCTTCAACAACGGTCAGCTGGCCGACCTGCGCCTCGCGCTCGGCGAAGCCCCGCCGCTGGCCAGCTCGACCGTCGAGATCGGCACCAACCTCCCGGCCGACGCGGTGCCGCCGACGCTGGCGCCCTTCGATCCGGCCGACTCGCAGACCTACAACTTCGCGACCACGGTGACGGTGTACGACTCGCTGGGCGTCTCGCACAACGCGACCTTCTACTACGTCAAGACCGCCAACCCCGGCGAGTGGGAGCTCTACACCCAGATCGACGGCACCGCGGTCAGCGGCCCTGACGTTCTGGAGTACGGTCCGACCGGCGAGCTCATCACACCGGCCACCGGCAACATCACCCTGCCGCCGTACACGCCGACCTCGGGCGCCAATCCGATCACCCTCGAACTCCAGCTCGGCGAGTCGACCCAGTACGGCAGCACCTTTTCGGTGAACCGCCTGGTGCAGGACGGCTATCCGACCGGCCGCCTGTCGAACCTCGACATTTCCGAGGACGGCATCGTCTCGGCCCGCTACACCAACGGCCAGGCGATTCCGCTGGGCCAGATCGCGATGACCGGTTTCTCCAACGTGCAGGGCCTGCAGAAGCTGGGTGACACGAGCTGGGGCGAGACCAGCGAGTCCGGCCAGCCGCAGCGCGGCGCGCCGGGCAGCGCCAACCTTGGCCTGCTGCAGGCGGGTGCGCTGGAGGCCTCGAACGTCGACATCACCGAGCAGCTGGTCGAGATGATCAATGCGCAGCGCAACTTCCAGGCCAACGCGCAGATGATCTCGACCGCCGACCAGATCACCCAGACCGTGATCAACATCCGCTGATCGCTGAAAGGACGGAGCCGGCGCCATGGACAAATCCCTCTACGTCGCGATGACCGGTGCCGCCAGCACCCTGCGTGCGCAGGGGGCGGTGTCGCAGAACCTCGCCAATGTCAGCACGCCCGGCTTCAGGGCGCTGCTGTCGCATACCGAGACTTTCAGGATCGAGGGCCACGGGCTGAAGTCGCGCTACGACGCCACCGGCGTCGACGGCGGTTTCGACAACCGCATGGGCCCACTGCTGTCGACCGGCAAGGACACCGACATCGCCCTGCGCGAAGGCCTGTGGCTGGCGGTGGCCGACGGCGAGGGCAACGAGGCCTACACCCGCGGCGGCGAGCTGCAGGTCAACCAGAACGGTCTGCTGACCACGGCAGGTGGGCGACCAGTGCTGGGCGAGAACGGCCCGATCGCGATTCCGCCGCACGCCAAGCTCGAGATCGCCGGCGACGGCAGCCTCTCGATCGTGCCGCTGGGGCAGGGCCCCGAGACCCAGGCCATCGTCGCCCGCATCAAAGTCGTCGAAGCGCCTGCCGCGGACATCAGCCGCGGGCCGGACGGCCTGTTCCGCCGCAGCGACGGTGAGCCCGCCGCGCCCGTGGGCGGCGCGGTGCTGATGACCGGCGTGCTCGAAGGCAGCAACGTCAATGCCAGCGATGCGCTGGTGAAGATGATCGAACTCTCGCGCAGCTTCGAGATGCAGATCCGCTCGATCAAGACCGCGGACGAGAACGCCCGCGCCAGCAACAGCCTGCTGCGGATGGGCGGCTGAGCCGCCCGCCCCGAAGTTCCGGAGTACAGCCATGTTCCAGTCCCTGTGGGTTGCCAAGACCGGTCTCGATGCGCAGCAGACGCGCATGACCGTCACCTCGAACAACCTCGCCAACGTCAACACGACGGGCTTCAAGCGCGGCCGCGCCAGCTTCGAGGATCTGCTGTACCAGAACATCCGCCAGCCGGGCGGAGCGTCTTCGCAGCAGACCGAGCTGCCCTCCGGCCTGACCACCGGCACCGGCGTGCGCGTGGTCTCGACCCAGAAGAACTTCATCCAGGGCAACCTGCTGCAGACCGGCAATGCGCTGGATCTCGCCATCAACGGCCGTGGCTTCTTCGAGGTGCTGCTGCCTGATGGCAGCACCGCCTACACCCGCGACGGCAGCTTCCAGATCAACAACCAGGGCCAGATGGTCACGGCCTCGGGCTACACCCTGCAGCCGGGCATCCAGATTCCCGAAGGTGCGCAGAGCGTGACCATCGGCAACGACGGCACGGTCTCGGTGCAGCTCGCCGGCCAGGCCCAGCCGATCCAGATCGGCAACGTCAGCCTGACCGACTTCATCAACCCCGCGGGCCTGCAGGCCAAGGGCGAGAACCTCTTCGTCGAGACCGGCGCCAGCGGCCCGGCCCAGCAGTCGACGCCGGGCCTGAACGGCCTCGGCCTGCTGCAGCAGGGGGCGCTGGAGAGCTCGAACGTCAACGTGGTCGAGGAGCTGGTCAGCATGATCGAGACCCAGCGCGCCTACGAGATGAACGCCAAGGCCATCTCGACCACCGACGGCATGCTGGCCTATCTGAACAACAACCTGTGAGCCCGGCCATGATCGCGCGTATCGCCACTGCCACTCTCGCCCTGTTGCTCACGGCCTGCGCCGCCAGCGGCCCGAGCCTGCCGCCGGCCGGCTTCGAGCCCAGCTATCCCACCAGCGCGCAGGCGCCGACGCCGGCACCCGGCGCGATCTACCGCGGTGGCGGCACCGGCGGGCTCTCGCTGTTCGCCGACCAGAAGGCGCGCAACGTCGGCGACATCCTGACCATCCAGCTGGTCGAACGCACCCAGGCCAGTGCGACCTCCAGCACCAATACATCGAAGGGCTCGAATGTCGCCGTGCCCGCGCCACGCCTGTTCGGCGCGCCCGCCACCATCGGCGGCCGCACGCTGGATTCCGAGCTCGGCGCTGAGAGCGAGTTCGAGGGCAGCGGCAATTCCACCCAGAGCAATCGTCTCGACGGCAATGTCACTGTCACCGTCGCCGAGCGCCTGCCCAACGGCTATCTGGTGGTGCGCGGGCAGAAGTGGATCCGCATCAACCAGGCCAACGAGCACATCCAGATCCAGGGCATCGTGCGCCCGGCCGACATCGGCCCGGACAACACGATCTCGTCTTCGCGCGTCGCCGATGCGCAGATCGCCTACCGCGGTCGCGGCAGCCTCGCCCAGGCGAATGCACAGGGCTGGCTGACGCGCTTCTTCCAGTCCGCTGCGTTCCCGATGTGAGGCCCGCCATGCGCCGTCTGTTCTCCGCCGCACTCATCGGCCTGCTGTTCGCTGCCACGCCTGCCGCCGCCGAGCGTGTCAAGGACATCGCCCGGGTCAACGGCGTGCGCAGCAATCCGCTGATCGGCTACGGTCTGGTGGTGGGCCTGAACGGCACCGGCGACCAGACCTCGCAGGCGCCCTTCACCGTGCAGAGCCTGAAGACCATGCTCAACGAGCTGGGCGTGACCATCCCGCCCGGCGTCAACCCGCAGCTGAAGAACGTCGCTGCGGTCGCCATCCACGCCGAGCTGCCGCCGTTCGCCAAGCCCGGCCAGACCATCGACATCACCGTGTCCTCGCTCGGCAATGCCGGCAGCCTGCGCGGCGGCTCTCTGCTGATGACCCCGCTGAAGGGCGCCGACGGCGAGGTCTATGCGATCGCCCAGGGCAATCTGGTGGTTGGTGGTTTCGGCGCGCAGGGCAATGACGGCTCACGGATCTCGGTGAACGTGCCCAGCGCCGGCCGCATTCCCAATGGAGCCATCGTCGAGCGCGCCGTGCCCGACGGCCTCAGCAGCAACGGCGAGGAAATGGTGCTGGACCTGCATCGCGCCGACTTCACCACGGTCCAGCGCCTGGTCGACGTGGTCAACCGCACCTATGGCCCGGAGACCGCGCGCGCGGTCGATGGCGGCAGCGTCGCGGTGCGCGCACCTTTCGATGTGTCGGCGCGGGTCGGCTTCATGGCCCAACTGGAGAACCTCGAACTCACGCAGGGTGACGCGCCCGCCAAGGTCGTCGTCAACGCGCGCACCGGCACCATCGTGATCGGCGCCGGCGTGCGGGTGATGCCGGCCGCGGTGGCGCACGGCTCGCTGACGGTGAGCATCGCCGAACGCGTCGAGGTCAGCCAGCCGAACCCGCTGGCCGGCGGCGAGACCGTGGCAGTGCCGGCCAGCAATGTGCAGGTCGAGCAGAAGGAGAGCCGCATGGTGCTGATGCAGGGCGGCACCTCGCTGGAGGAGATCGTGCGCGCGGTCAACGAGGTCGGCGCCGCGCCGGGCGACCTGATCGCCATCCTCGAAGCCCTGAAGCAGGCCGGCGCGCTGCGCGCCGAGCTGGAAATCATCTGAGGCACGGCGCCCATGGCATCGCGCATCCCTGACCTGGCGCTGATGAACCGGCTGGCGACCTCGGCGCCGGCCGCGCCCAAGGCCGGCGACAAGCTCGCGGACACCGCGCGCCAGTTCGAGGCCCTGTTCGTCGAGCAGATGCTCAAGACCATGCGCGAGTCCTCGCTCGGCGACGCTGACGCGCTGTTCCCGGGCCAGTCCGGCCTGTTCCGCGAGATGCACGATCGCGAGGTGGTGAAGAGTGCGAGCCAGGGCGCAGGCTTCGGCCTGGCGCCGCTGATCGAGCGCTCGCTGCGCCAGCAGCAGGCTGCACTGGAAGGGCGCCCCGCCGAGGCTGCGCCGCTGTCGCGGCAGGCACGCCCGGGCCAGGCCTACTCACTGGAGGGCTATGCGCGGGTCATGCCGGCGCAGCGCTTCGATCGCGAGCATGGCCTGCGATTCGACGCGCAGCCGCAGCCGCCGCGCGCGGAGCCCGTGCGGCCGCAGCCGAAGCGCGGCGCTGAAACCCAGCCCCATGCGGGGCCGGTCGCCCGCGACGCCACGGCCGCGGCGGGCGTCCGCGAGGGCGCGAAATCGACGCCCGAGCAGTTCGTCGAGCGGATTTGGCCCTATGCGCAGCGCGCCGCGCAGGCGCTGGGCGTGGATCCGCGCATGCTGGTCGCCCAGGCTGCGCTGGAGACCGGCTGGGGCCGCCACGTACCGGCCGCGCGCGACGGCGAGGCCGGCAACAACCTGTTCGGCATCAAGGCCGGGCGCAGCTGGAGCGGCGAGCGCGCCAGCCACCTGACCCAGGAGTTCCGCGAGGGCCGCATGCAGGCCGAGCGCGCCGAGTTCCGCACCTATGACAGCGTCGAGCAGAGCTTCAGCGACTATGTGGCCCTGCTGCGCGGCAGCCCGCGCTATGCGTCCGCGCTGCAGGTGGCCGGCAACAACCAGGCCTATGCCTCCGCCCTGCAGCGCGCCGGCTACGCCACCGACCCGCAGTACGCGCAGAAGCTCACCGCGATCGCCCACGGCCCGCGCCTGAATCGCGCCATCGAGGCCCTGGCCGCGAACGGGTCTGCGCTCGGCGCGCCCGCGCTGGCGCAGAACCTGCAGGGCTCGACCGATCCAGCCCTTGGCCTGCGCGGCTGAACGCGGGCGCCCACCGCCGCCCTCAAGTCCGGCGCGTCCTGGCCGCTAAGGCGGTAGAGGTGACCCCATGTCCGATCCGTTTTCGATAGGCACGTCCGCCCTGCTGGCTTTCCAGCGGGCCATGGCCACGGCCAGCAACAACGTCGCCAATGCCTCGACGCCCGGCTACACCCGGCAGCGCGTCGAGTTTTCGGCGCGCATCGGCCAGGGCCAGGGCTTCGGCTTCCTCGGCGCGGGCGTGCAGATCAGCGGCGTCAACCGCCTGCTGAACACCTTCCTGATCTCGCGGCTGGACTCCAGCGCCTCCGAACTTGGCCGGCTGCAGGTGCTGTCCGGGCTGGCCAATCGCGTCGATCGCGTGGTCAGCGAGTCCGGCACCTCGCTGTCGCGGCCCATTTCCGACTTCTTCGACTCCGCGCAGGGTGTCGCCACCGAGCCGACCTCGGCCGCGGCGCGCCAGTCCATGCTCGACGGTGGCGAGAATGCCGCCGCGCGCTTCCGCACCCAGGCCAACCAGCTCAACCAGCTGGATCTCGAAACCGGTCAGCGTATCGGCAACACCGTCGACGAGGTCAACAGCCTGACCGAGCAGATCGCGCGCCTGAACCGTGACATCGTGCGCGCCCGCGGCGAGTTCAACCAGCCGCCGAATGATCTGCTCGACGCCCGCGACCAGGCCGTGCGCCAGCTGTCGGCCAAGATCGGCGTGATCACCTTCGAGCAGGACGACGGCGCGCTCAACGTGCAGACCGCGTCCGGCGCCAGCCTGGTGCTGGGCAACAACAGCCAGACGATTTCGGTGACCCGCGACCCGTTCCGGCTCGACCGCCAGCAGCTCAGCATCACCAGCCCGCTGGGCGTCACCAGCCTGCCGACCGCGGGCCTGGGCGGCGAGCTTGCGGGCCTGTTCAATTTCCGCAACCAGGTCATCGACCCGGCACTGGCGCAGCTCGGCCGCATGGCAATCGGTCTCACCGAGTCCTTCAACGCGCAGCAGCGCGCCGGCGTCGACTTCAACGGCAATGCCGGCACCGATTTCTTCCGCCCGATCGTGCCCTCGACGCTGCCCTCGATCAACAATGGCGGCACCGCCAACTTCACCACCGGCATCAGCGATGTCGGCGCGATGAGCGGGCGCGACATCGTGCTGCGCTGGGACGGCACCAACTGGCAGGCGCGGCTGGCCTCGACCGGCGCATCGCTGCCGATGACCGGCACCGGCACCGCCGGCGATCCCTTCATCGTCGAAGGGGTGAGCCTGGAAGTGAACGGCGTGCCGGCAGTGGGCGACGACATCCTGGTGCGCACCGGCTCCGACGCCGCCCGCCAGATGGCGATGGCGATGACCGATCCAAACCGGATCGCTGCGGCCCTGCCGGTGCGCTCCAGCGCTGCCTTGGGCAATACCGGCAACGGTATTCTCGGGCCGCTCAGCATCGTCGATCCCAGCGACCCCAACCTGCAGGCGCCGGTGACCATCGAGTTCACCGCGCCCGGCATCTACTCGGTCAACGGCGCTGGTGCGTTTCCGTACACGCCGGGCGACACCATCGCGATCAACGGCTGGCAGGTCACGCTCGACGGTACGCCGGCGGTCGGCGACCAGTTCAACTTCGGGCCGATGGGCGCGCGCTCGGGTGACAACGGCAATGCCCGCCTGCTGGCGAACGTCGGCAATGTCGGCCTGTTCAACGGCGGCAACCAGAACCTGACCGCGGCGCTCAGCGAGATGACCTCGCAGTTCGGCGGCGTCGCCCGCCAGGCCGAGTACACCCTGGGCGCGCAGCAGGCCATCGACAACCAGCTGCAGACCGAGCGCGATGCGGTGTCAGGCGTCAATCTCGACGAGGAAGCGGCCAACCTGCTCAAGTTCCAGCAGTCCTACCAGGCGGCGGCGCAAATCATCAGCATCGCGAACGCGGCGTTCGACTCGCTGCTCGCGGCCGTGAGGCGATAGTCATGCGCATTTCCACCAACCTGCAGTTCACCCAGAGCCTGAACGCGCTGCTGGCGCGCCAGGCCGAGTCCTTCAAGACCCAGCTGCAGCTCTCGACCGGACAGAAGATCAACACCGCCGCGCAGGACCCCGTCGGCGCCGGCTCGATCGTGCAGCTCGACCGCGCCCGCGCCGAGCTCGAGCGCTTCGGCGCCAATTCGAACGTGCTGGCCAACCGGTTGAACCTCGCCGAGGTCGCGCTGACCTCGACGGGTGACCGCCTGCTGCGCGTGCGCGAGCTGGCCGTGCAGGGCTTCAACGGCTCGCAGTCGCCGGAATCACGCTCGGCCATCGCCGACGAGCTGGAGCAGCAGCTGGAAGCCCTGTTCGCGCTCGCCAACAGCGACGACGGCAGCGGCCGCTATCTGTTCGCCGGCAGCCAGGGCTCGGCCGTACCCTTCACGCCCGGCCCGGGCGGGGTGGTCTACGCCGGCGACCAGGTGCAGCGCCGGGTCGATGTGTCGCCCTCGCTGTCGGTCGCCGACGTCGCACCGGGCAGCGAGATCTTCCTGCGCGTGCCGACCGGCAACGGCACCTTCGCCGCGCGTCCCGACCCGGCCAACGCCGGGACCCTGGTGCTGGGCTCGGCAGGCCTGTCCGGCAGCACGCCCTGGGCCCCCGACAGCTACCGGATCGTGTTCGACGGCGCCGGCGGCTACAGCGTCGAGGATGGCAGCGCCACGGTGATCGCCACCGGCACCTATACGCCGGGCGAGGCGATCGAGTTCGGCGGCGTGCAGCTGCGCTTCAACGGCGCGCCGGCGGCGGGCGACAGCTTCAGCGTGCAGCCCTCGCCGCGGCAGGATGTGTTCGCCACCGTGCAGGGCGTGATCGACGCACTGCGCCTGCCTTCGGCCACGCCCGAGCAGCGCGCCGCGCAGCAGAACGGCTTCTTCGCCAGCCTGGAGGATCTCGGCGCCGCGCAGGAGCAGATCATCGACGCCCGCAGCAAGATCGGCGCGGGCCTCAACACCCTGGACCGCACCACCGAAGAGCGCGCCTCGCAGGTGCTGAGCCTGTCGACCACGCTGTCCGGGATCCGCGACGTCAACTACGCCGAAGCGGCCAGTCGATTGAGCCAGCAGCTGCTGATGCTGGAAGCCGCCCAGGCGACCTTCGCCAAGGTGCAGGGCAACTCGCTGTTCAACTACATCCGCTGAGCCCGCCGCTCAGGCCAGCGGCTCGCGCGCGGCGCGTTCGTCGTACTGGCGGAAGGCATCGCGCACCTGTTCGCGCAGGTCCTCGTCGTCCCAGGGCTTGGTCAGGAACTTGTAGATCGCGCCGCGGTTGATCGCGTCGGTCAGCGTGGCGAGGTCGGTATAGCCCGACAGCACGATGCGCATGGTGTCGGGGTACATCTCCTTCACCCGCGACAGGAACTGGGTGCCGCTGATGCCGGGCATGCGCTGGTCGGAAACGATCACCTGCACGCGGTTCTTGGCCAGCAGCTCGAAGCCCTCGGTGGCATTGGTCGCGGTGTGGATGACGTAGCCGTCGCGACGCAGCACGCGCACCAGGGCGCGCAGCACGTTCTCCTCGTCGTCGACCAGCAGCAGGCCGCGCTCGGGCCGCGCCAGGCTCATCACCATGGGGGCGACATAGCGCTTGGCGAGCAGTGCCGTGGCCTCCTCGGCCGGCACCGGCGGACTGAACAGGAAGCCCTGGAACTCGTCGCAGTGGTTGCGCAGCAGGTAGCCGAACTGGGCCTCGGTCTCGACGCCCTCCGCGATCACCTTCAGATGCAGCTCGTGACCCATCGCCGTGATCGCCCGCGCGATCGCCGCCTCGCTGCCGGCCAGCGCCACGTCGCGCACGAAGCTCTGGTCGATCTTCAGGCGATCGACCGGGAAGCGCTTCAACTGGCTCAGGCAGCTGTAGCCGAGACCGAAGTCGTCGAGCGCCAGCTGCACGCCCAGCGCCTTCAGCTTGGACAGCACCGCCAGCGAGCGCGCGAGGTTCTCGACGATGGCCGACTCGGTGGTTTCCAGCTCCAGCATGTGCGCCGGCAGGTCGGCGGCCTGCAGGGCATCGCGCACTTCGTCGACGAAGCTCATGCGATGCAGCTGCAGGGCGCTGACGTTGACGCCGACGCGCAGTTCGGTGTGGCCCATGTCCAGCCAGCGGCGGCCCTGGCGGCAGGCTTCCTGCAGCACCCAGCGGCCGAGGTCGATGATGCTGCCCAGCTCTTCGGCCACCTGGATGAAGCGGCCGGGTTCGATCAGTCCGCGGTCGCCGGTGCGCCAGCGCACCAGGGCCTCCATGCCGGTGATGCGGCCGTCGCTGCCGTTGACCTGTGGCTGGAAGTAGAGGACGAACTCGTTGGCGTGGATGGCGCTCTTCAGCCGGCTGCCCAGCGACAGGCGCTCGCGCAGCTCCTCGGCATGCGAGGCCGAGGACGCCAGCACCGAGTTGCGGCCGCTGCGCTTGGAGCGGTACATCGCCGACTCCGAGCACTGGAACAGTTCGACCGGATCGCGCGCGTTGTCGGGATAGAGCGCTACGCCGATGGTTCCGGACAGGAATAGCTGCGAGCCGGCCACCGGCACCGGCACTTCGAGGGTTTCGCGGATCTGCTCGGCAATCGCCAGCGGCTCGCACTCGCCCGGGCGGTAGCGCAGCGCCAGCACGAACTCGTCCGAGGTCAGCCGCCACAGCTTGCCGGCGGCGCCGGTGATGTAGCGGATGCGCGAGGCCAGCAGGCGCAGCACCTCGTCGCCGCCGCGATAGCCGACGCTTTCGTTGACCGACTGGAAGCGGTCGATGTCGATGCACCACAGCGCCACCTGCTCGCCGGCGCCGGCGGCTTCCTCGAACAGCCCTCGCAGGGCATCGTCGGGATCGATGAAGCGCGGCAGCCCGGTGACCTGGTCATGGCGGGCCAGATAGGCCAGCTCGGCCTCGTGGCGACGGCGGTCGGTGAGGTCGGTGGACACGCCGATGTAGTGGGTGACCTCGCCCTCGGCGTCGCGCACCGGCGCCAGCGTCAGCTGGTTCCAGAACAGGCTGCCGTCGCGCCGGTAGTTGCGCAGCACGACCTCGCACTCGCCCTGCTTGGCGAGCGTTTCGCGCACGGTGCGCAGCGCTTCCTGGTCGCGATCCTCGCCCTGCATGAAGCGGCAGTTGCGGCCGAGGATCTCGGACTCGGCATAGCCGCTCATGCGCACGAAGGCCGGGTTCACATAGACCGTCGCCAGATCGGCGCTGCGCGCATCGGCGATCAGCATGCCGCTCTTGCTCGACTCGAAGGCCCGCGCGAGCAGGCGCGCTTCGGCCTCGGCCGCGCGTTTGGCGGTGACGTCGTTGATCAGCACCAGCCGCGCCACGCGCTCTTCGAAGCGGATGTCGTGGGCGGTGATCTCGACCCAGATGATGCTGCCATCGCGACGGACATGGCGCACCGGTCCGCGCCGGTAGGGGCCGGGTCGCGAGGCCCTGACTCCGGCGAGGAAGGCGGGCACGTCCTCGGCCGGGCGCAGGTGGGTGGAGTCCATGCGCGCGAACTCCTCGCGCGTGTATCCGTAGTGCTCGACCGTCGCCTGATTGACCGCGAGAAAGCGCAGGGTCTCGTTGTCGCAGACCCACATCGGCATCGGGTTGGCCTCGAACAGCAGGCGGTAGCGCGCCTCGCTGGCCTCGATCAGGCGCACGTCCTCGGCGCGGTCGAGCGCATAGCGCACGCTGCGGCCCAGCCGTTCGGCATCGAGTCCGCCCTTGACCAGGTAGTCGGCAGCACCGGCTTCCATCGCCCGCAGGTCGACCTCGCGGCTGCCCTGGCCGGTGAGCAGGATCACTGGCAGCGGGGTCGCGCTGTGGGCGACCTGTTCGATGAAGGCGATGCCGCTGTCGGGGCCGATCCGATAGTCGACCAGGCAGATGTCGAAGGGCGCCTCGCCCAGCAGGCGGAAACCCTGCTCCAGGCTGGCAGCGGCGGTCACGTCGGCGCGGAAGTCCTCGACCTCGTCGAACAGCGCGCGGGTCAGGAAGACGTCGTCCTCGTCATCGTCGATCAGCAGCACGCGGATCCGTGGCACCGGCCGGGCCATCATTCGCCGGCTCCCGCGGGCGGCGCGACATCCAGCCAGCGGCGGGCGATCAGGCCGACCATGTCGAGCAGGGCGCCGTACTCGGCGGGTTTGACGAAGTAGGCGTCGCAGCCGGCGCGGCGGGCGCGGCTGGCATCATCCTCGGCGGCCGAGGTCGACATCACCACCACCGGCACCGCCGCCAGGGCGGGGTTGGCACGCAGCCGGTCCAGCGTCTCGCGGCCGTCCATGCGCGGCATGTTGAGGTCGAGCAGGACCAGCTGGGGCGGGCTGTCCAGCGGCGCCGCATCGATCGCTTGCAGCAGGCTCTCGCCATCGCCGTGGAAGTCGAGCCGGCAGGCGATGCCGCACTGCTCGAAGGCGTCGGAGAGCAGGCGACGGTCGTCGCTGTCGTCTTCGGCGACCAGGATCCAGCAGGGTCGGGTGGCGTGGGCGGGCATCAGGCGGAATCCTCGCAGACGGGCGTCGCGCTGGAAAGGGCGCGGCCGGCCGGCAGGTCGAGCTCGAAGCGGGCACCTTCGCCCGGACGGCCCTCTGCGTGGATCTGGCCGCCGTGGCGTTCGACAATCTTGCGCACGATCGCAAGGCCAATGCCCGAGCCCTCGTAATCGCTGCGGCCGTGCAGCCGCTGGAAGGGCGCGAAAATGCGCTCCTGGTACCTGTTGTCGAAACCGATGCCGTTGTCCTCGACCACCAGGTGCACGCGGCCGCCGCGCAGCTGTGCCGACACCCGCACCTGCGGCCGGCGCTCCGGCGCCGCGAACTTCAGCGCGTTGCCCAGCAGGTTCTGCAGCAGCTGGCGCATCTGCGTGGGGTCGGCCTCGACCTCCGGCAGCAAGCCGGCCTCGACCGTAGCACCGCTGGCCTCGATGCGGCTTTCCAGGTCGGACAGCACCTCGGCCAGCACCCGCGACAGCGCGACCCGCTGCGGCTGGTGGGCATTGCGCGAGACCCGCGAGTAGGCCAGCAGGTCGTTGATCAGGGTCTGCATGCGCGCGGCCGCCGAGCGCATCCGCCGGATGTAGTCGGCGGCGCTGTCGTCGAGCCGGTCGCCCAGATGCAGGCGCAGGCGGTCGCCGAAGGCCTGGACCTTGCGCAGCGGCTCCTGCAGGTCGTGCGAGGCGACGAAGGCGAAGTCCTGCAGCTCCTGGTTGCGCGCCTCGACATCTGCCAGTGCCGCCTGCAGGGCGGCCTGCGCCCGCCGCGCTTCGCTGACGTCGGTCTGGATCAGGAACACTCCGACCGTGGTGCCGTCCACCTCGATCGGCAGGGTGGTGCTGACCGCATCGAAACGCCTGCCGCCGGCGTCCTCGGCCAGCAGTTCGAAGCGCTGGATGCCGCCCTCGGCGGCGAGCTGGATCCGCTCGCTGATCAGCGCATGGGTGTCGGCGGGCAGGATATCGGTGAGCGCGTGGCCGATAAGCGCCTCGCGCCCGCGGCCACTGACCGCCTCGGCGGCGGCGTTGCAGTCCTCGATGCGGCCGGCGGGGTCGAGCGCGAACACCGCGTCCGGCACCAGGGAGAACAGGGACCGCAGGCGCTGCCGGCTGTCCTCCAGGCGGCGACGCGCGGCATTGGTCTTCAGCGCGATCGCCGACACCGAGACCGCCGAGTCGATCGCCTGCAGCAGCTCGAACGAAGGTGCGCCCGGCTGCGCCAGGTAGCAGGCCAGCACGCCGCTGACGCGCGCGTCCTGGCTCTGGATCGGGGTGGCGACGATGCCGCGGATCCCCTCGGCCGCGCAGGCCGCGTGGATGCGCGCATAGGCAGGGTCTGCCAGCACGTCCTCGATGACGATGCGCTCGCCGCGCTCGACGGCGATGCGGCTGGGCGCTATGCCCGGCACGGTGCTCAGGCCGAGCATGTTGGCCTTGAAGGCAGCACTGAGCGCGGGCGCCTCCAGGCCGCTGGCGCCGCGGTTGAGGTCGACCCCGTAGGCGATCGCGACCCGCACGGGATGGCCATGCTGCAGCTGGTCGATCACCGCGCGCAGGCTCTGCTGCAGGGTGTGGCCGGTGGCGATCCCGCGCAGCACTTCGATCTTCTCCTGCTCGCGCTGCTGCGCTTCGCGCTGGCGGCTGATGTCCTGCATCGTGCCCAGCAGGTAGACCGGCCTGCCGCCCTCGTCCCGGGCGATCCGCGCCTGGGTGTGGACCCACAGCACGCGGCCATCGGGATGCACGACGCGATAGTCCAGCTCCAGCAGGTCGGCCGTCGCCAGCGCCTGGCGGAACTGCTCGCGCACCCGCGCCCTGTCCTCGGGGTGCAGGCGCGCCTTGGCGCTGTCCACGGCGAATTCGCCGTCAGCGAGCCCGAGGATGCGGCGACTGACTTCGGAGGCTTCGAAGTCGACGATCTCGCCGCCGCGGAAGTGCAGTTCCCAGGTGCCGAGACCGGCGACGCGCTCGGCACCGGCCAGCAGGGCGCGATTGCGCGACAGCGCCTCGAGTTGCTGCTGCAGGTCGGCGCGGGTCTTGCGCAGCGCCTCGATCAGGCTGGCCCAGTCGCGCGCCAGCGCCAGGATCTGGCCGAACTGGTCGAGCACCTCCAGCTCGTCGTGTCCGAACTCGGCCTCCGACGGCGCCGACAGCAGCAGGTGTCCGCCGCTGCCTCCCGCCGTGGAGCGCAGCGGCACGCACAGCAGGCCCGCCAGCGGCAGGTCCAGCGCGCTGGCGCTCAGTTCGCCGTAGGCGGACTGCGCAAGCAGCTCCACCGTGCTCAGCCGGCGTGCTCCGCCGCGCGCCAGCCGCTGCAGGAAATGCAGCGTCTCGGGGTCGATCGCAGACGGCCAGGCGAGCTGCGGATCGAGATCGACGCTGGCCTGCGGTGAGGACTGCTGCGGATCCGCCGATGTCTCCAGCAGCAGGGCGACCCCGCAATGGAAGGCGCGCCGCACCTCGGCAAGCAGGACCGGCACGAGGTCGGCATCGCCCAGCTTCTGGCTGGCCAGCAGCGAGGCCTGGTGCAGCGACTGCAGTTGCCGTGCCTGTCGCTCGGAGCGCGCCAGTGCGGCCTGCAGCGCCTGCGCCTGGCGCTTCTGCGCGCTGATGTCCTGCAGGGTGCCGGAGATCGCGCGGATGCGGCCGCCCGAGTCGCGTTCCGCCCGCGCCAGGCTCAGCGCGTCGATCCACTGGCCGTCGGTGCGCTGCACGCGGTGCTCCAGCAGGATCTCGCGGCCCTCGCTGAGCAGGGCATCCAGCGCCAGCGACAGCCCGCCGCGCTGGACCGCCGGCACGTGCTGCAGCAGCAGGTCACGCGACGGCTGCAGCTGCCCAGGCAGCAGGCCGAGGATGCGGTAGAGCTCGTCGCTCCACAGCCAGGTTTCGCGGTGCAGGTCGTAGCGCCAGCTGCCGACCCTGGCGAGGCGCTGGGCGCCGCGCAGAGCCGCCTCGCTGCTGGCCAGGGCCTCGGCGCGCTCGCGCTGCTCGCCGATATCGCGCAGCAGCACGGCCAGGCCGTTCGGATGGGCGAAGGCGCGCACCTCCAGCCAGCGCCGCGAGCGCGGATTGAAGGCCTCGAAGCGGGACTCGCTGGTCTGTCCCAGCGCATGCGCCAGCGCCCCGCTGTGGCCCTCGCTTGCCAGCTCCGGCCAGAGTTCGGCCAGCTCTGTGCGGGCGGCGACTTCGCCCTCGCCGGCGAGCATGCGGGTCGCCTGCAGGTTGGTGAAGGACACCCGCAGTTCGCGGTCCAGGAACAGGAAGCCGTCGCTGATGCTCGACAGGATCAGGCCGATCTCGTCGAGCGAGCGGTCCAGCGCCGATTCGGTGGCCTGGCGCGCCGCGACCTCGCGCTCCAGGCCGCGCGCGATCGACTCGGCGTTGCGCGCGCGCTGCTGCGCCACCAGCGCCAGACGCACCGCTGCGGCAAGGCTGCCGCCCAGCAGGATGCTCATCACCAGCACCAGGGTCGGCAGCCGCGAGCCCATCAGCTGGACGAGCTCCGGCAGTGGCTGCACCCGCAGCCGCCAGCCCTCGCCGAGGCCCTGCAGACTGCGCTCCACGCTGCCCGAATCGACCGCGGCACGCTCGCTGCGGGCCTCGTGGATCAGGCTCTCGCCCTGCTGCAGGCGCAGCGCGAACGGCAGCTCTGGCCCCTCCAGTGGCGCCTGCGCGAGACGCGAGGCGTCGACCAGCAGGCGCAGGCGCTCACCAGGCTGGGTGCCGGCGACCGACACGATCATCCATGCGGGACGCTCGGCGCCGAGCAGGGGCGAGGCCTCCAGCGGACGCTCCTCCAGCAGGCCGGCGAACAGCGCGCGCAGTCGGCTTTCCTGGCGTTCCAGCTGGGCTGCCAGGGCGGGGTCGCGCAGCTGCCAGCCGCTGCCGCGGGCGTCGGCGATCGCGATCACCGCGGCATCCGCTTCGGCAAGCAGGCGCATTGCGCTGTCGCCCAGCGTCGGCGCCAGCTGCAGCTGGCGCGCAAGCTGGTCGAGACGCTGCTGCAGGCGGCCCTGCAGCAGATCGGCGACGTCCGTGCTGGCGCGCTCGATGCGCAGCGTGTTGTCCGGCAGCACCGCGCGCCACCCGACCACGCCCAGCAGCACGGTCATGGCGCCGAGCGTGGCCGGCAGCCACGCGGCCAGCGGGCGCTGCGCATCGCGGCCCAGATCCGACAGCAGCACCAGGGCGAGACCGAGGGCGAACTGCCCCAGCGAGGCCAGCGGCCCCAGTGCCTTCGCCTCGCCCCAGGGATTCAGGCGGTCGGTCTCGAGCAGAAAGCCGAGCAGGCCCAGGCCGGCGATCAGGATCAGCAGCAGTCCGCAGGCCCAGGCCAGCGTCCGCCAGCCGAGCTGGCGCTGGCGCTGCTGCAGGCAGAACAGACCGACGCAGGCGAGTCCAAGCGAAAGTCCCGAGGTCAGCGGCAGCGGAGCGCTCAGCCCTACATCAAGGCCGAACATCGGCGCCGCCCAGCCGGCGGCGGTGACCACGACCAGCGTGGCCAGGGCAAGCAGCAGGCCGGTGGCCCAGCGGCGCTGGCTGCTGGCGACGGCCAGAAGGCAGAGCGTTGCCATGGCGAAGGCGGTAGGCGCCAGCAGCTCGATGTCGAGCTGCGGTAGGCGGCTGCAGCCATCGACCACGGCCGCGGCCAGGGAGAATGCGGTCGCCAGGCGCGCGCCCTCGCGCAGGCCCATGCCCATCGGCAGTCCGCGCCGGAGCAGGGCGGCCCCCAGTCCAATCGCCGCGCAGGACAGCAGCAGCGGAAACGCCCCCAGGGTTGCGCCGCTGGGACGACCGCCGAACACGCCGAGCGCGTTCAGTCCCCCCAGCAGCAGCAGCGCGCCGGCCAGCAGGCTGAGCAGACTCTGGCGCGCCGCTGACCGGTAGCGCGCCAGCCCCAGCGCCGCCGCCAGCGCTGCCGCCGCCAGCAGCGCGAGCGAGGCGGGCCCGTTCCAGCCCCACATCGCGTACGCGCCGATCACCAGCACGCCGGCGACGCCCGCGCCCACCGCCTGCGCCGCGAGCACCGCGCGCAGCGCCGGCACCGGCCACAGCAAGGCCAGGGTGGCCAGGGTGGCCCACAGCGCCGTCGCCGCCGCACTCCACAGTCCGAGCGAGCCCGACAGCAGCGCCAGGCCGACCGCTGCCGCGCCGCTGGCCGCAGCAAGCACATCGGCAGGGCGGAGGTTGATCAGGGCAGGGGGGCTGTTCAGTCGAGGGCTCCGCGTATCCGCACCAAGCTTACTGAACGCCGGCAGGCAAAGCGCGCGCCGCGGCACGGGCCATGCACGCGTCCCGGCGTCGCACCCGGCCGGCGCCTGCCCACCGGGGCGGCGCGGCGAACTTCCGGCTGCGAATCCCATGCTCGGGAAGCCTTTCGTACACGCAAGCGAGGACAGGCGAGTGCAACTCGGATCAGGCGGAACATGAGCACGCCGACGCGCGAGCGTCGCGAGCCGCCGCGCCCGGTGGCCGTCGGTGCCGGTATTCCGTCGCCGCGACGGGCCCCGGTGCCTGCTCCTGCGGCGCATGCGCCGCTCTTAGTCGAGTGCGCGGCCAGCGCGCTGGCCGATCCCGCGGACGCGATCGCCGAACTGCGGGCCGAGCTGCAGCGCCGCAGGCCGGGGCTGGCGCCGACCGCCGCGATCTTCTTCTGCGACGGTCTGTATCCACTGCAGTCGCTGGCCGATGCGCTGAAGGCCGGCTTTGCCTGTCCGCTGCTGGGCTGCACCAGCGGCAGCCAGATCGGCCCCGACGGCTTCCGCAGCGGCGGCATTTCGCTGCTGGCCTGCTATGGCGATGGTCTGGGCTTGTCGACCCACCTGATCGAGCCCCTGGCCCAGGCCGAGTCCGCCGTGCAGCGGATCGCCGCCGGCCTGGCCGAGCGCCCGCCCGCGCCAGGCTGTCGTCGCTTCGGCCTGCTGCTCGTGGATGGCCTGCATCAGGGCGAGGAGCGGCTGGCGCACACGCTCTACCACGGCCTTGGCGACGTGCCTTTCGTCGGCGGCTCGGCCTCGGATGAAATGCGCTTCGAACACACCCCGGTCTACTTCGACGGGCGTTTCCGCAGCAATGCGGCCGTGTTTGGCGTGTTCGAAACCGCGCATCCGTTCCAGGCCTTCCGCGTGCAGCACTTCGTGCCCCGTCGCGAGCGGCTGGTGATCACCGAAGCCGACCCCGAACGCCGGCTGGTCATCCAGATCAACGGTCTGCCTGCCGCCGAGGTGTATGCGCATGCGCTGGGCGTCGGCGAGTCGGAGCTGACGCCGGAACTCCTCGAAGCCCACCCCCTGCTGCTGCGGGTCGGCGACACGCATGTGGTGCGCGCGATCAGCCGGGTCACCCGCGCCCGCGCGCTGTCCTGCCTGTCGGCGGTCGAGACCGGCGTGCTGGTCGACATCGGCGATGCGCGTTCGCCGCTGCAGGCGCTGCAGCGCGGCTTCGCCGAGGTCGAGCGGCAGCTCGGCGCGCCCGTCCTGGTGCTCGGCTGCGACTGTACGCTGCGGCGCCGCCAGGCCGAACGCGAGAACCGGCTGGCCGAGATCGGCGGCTTCCTCGCAGCGCAGCGGGTGTTCGGCTTCTCCACTCACGGCGAGCAGTTCAACGGACTGCACATCAACCAGACTTTCACCGCGATCGCGGTGGCTGCGCGGAGCGGAGCGGAATGAGCCCTGTGCCTCCCAAGGAGCCCGGAGCCGAAGCAGCGGCACGACTTGCCGGCCAGGGCGTGACCGAGGACGCCGATCCCGCGGAGCTGCGGCGCCTGCTGGCCGCGCGCGACCGCACCATCGAAGTGCTGATGCAGCGCCTGGAGCATCGTGGCAGCAGCGACCCGTCCGCCTTCGACCTGCTGGAGCAGAACATCGCGCTTGAGGCTGTGGTCTCGCGCAAGACGCGCGAACTCGATCGCGAGCGCACCCAGCTGCAGCAGGCCCTGGCCGAGCTGCGCAGCACCCAGGCGCGCCTGCTGCAGTCGCAGAAGATGGAGGCCATCGGTCAGCTCGCCGCTGGCGTGGCGCATGAGATCAACACGCCGGTCCAGTACGTCAGCGACAACGTCAGCTTCCTGCGCTCGGGCTTCGACACCCTGCTGGCGGTGGTCGACCAGTACCTGGCCCTGCTCGCCGAGGCGCGCGCTGGCGCGCTGCCGCCCGAGCGGCTCGACGCCGCCGAGGCCGCGCTGAAGGCCGCGCGCCTCGACTACCTGCGGCGCAACGTGCCCGATGCCTTCGACGAATCGCAGGAGGGGCTGCACCGCGTCTCGCACATCGTGATGGCGATGAAGCGCTTCTCGCATCCCTCGGGCGAGGACATGGAGCCGGTCGACCTCGCCGAGCTGATCGACACCACGGTGATGGTCGCGCGCAACGAGTGGAAGTACGTGGCCGAGCTCGAGACCCGCTTCGACCCCGCGCTGCCCTCGGTGCCCTGCTTCCGCGACCAGATCAGCCAGGTGGTGCTGAACCTGATCGTCAATGCCGCCCATGCGATCGGCGACGTGGTGCTCAAGTCGCCGGGCAGCAAGGGCCGCATCGAGATCAGCACGCGACTTGCCGGCGACTACGCCGAGATCCGCGTGGCCGACACCGGCGGCGGCATTCCCGAGGCCATCCAGCGCTCGGTGTTCGATCCTTTCTTCACCACCAAGCCGGTGGGCAAGGGCACCGGCCAGGGGCTGTCGATGGCCTATGCCACCATCGTCGACAAGCACCGCGGGCGCATCCACTTCGAGACCGAGCCCGACCAGGGCACCTGCTTCGTCATCGAGCTGCCGCTGCAGGCCCAGGCCGGCGAGGAAGCCGCATGAGGGTGCTGTTCGTCGACGACGAGCGACGCGTGCTGGTGGGCCTGGAGCGCATGCTGTTCGGGCTCAACCGCGACTGGGAGATCCTGCTCGCCGACAGCGGCGAAGCAGCGCTGGCCGAGTTGGAGCGCGGCCCGGTCGACGTGGTGGTCACCGACATGCGCATGCCGGGCATGGACGGCGCCGAGCTGCTGAAGCGGATCCAGCAGAAGTCGCCCTCGACCCTGCGCATGCTGCTGTCCGGACACACCGAGACGCAGGCGGCGATGCGCGCGCTGAACGTCGCCCAGCAGTTTCTGTCCAAGCCCTGCGAGCCGCAGGTGCTGGTCGACACCATCGAAGGTGCGGTGGCGCTGCGCAACCTGCTGGCGGATCCGGCGATCGGCGAAGTGGTGGGCAGGATCAAGCGCCTGCCGGCGGCGCCGCACGTGTTCGCCAAGCTCAACCAGGCGCTGCAGGATCCGAACTGCGACGCCCGCCAGATCGGCGCCATCCTCGCCGAGGATCCGGCGCTGACGGCCAAGGTCCTGCACATGGCCAACTCGGCATTTTTCCCTTCGGCCGGTCGCGCGGTCACCGATCTCAGGACGGCGGTCTCGCGGATCGGCTCGACCATGATCCGCAACCTGGTGCTGGCAGCGGAGGTCTTCAGCCAGGACGCCGGGCGCGCCGACGTCAATGTCCTGCAGCGCCAGGCCCTGCTGACCTCGCTGATCGCCGGCCGCATCGCTGCCGGTCGCGCCGACGTCGATCAGGCCGGCATCGCTGCCCTGCTGGCCAACGTGGGCAAGCTGCTGCCGCAGCCGGAAGGCGCGGCGGCGGAGCGCTTCGGCTACTCCGAAGTCGGCGCCTATCTGCTCGGGGTGTGGGGCCTGCCGATGGCCATCGTCGAGGCGGTGGCCCACCATCGCCAGCCGCAGCGCAGCGGTGCGCGCGAGTTCGGCCTGGTCGGCATTGTCCACGTCGCGGTGGCCCTGGCGACGGGCGAGGAGGTCGACGAGCTGCATCTGGAGCGCATGCGCGTTCTCGACCGCCTGCCGGATTGGCGCGCCAAGGCGCAGCGCATCGTCGAGAGCAGCGATGACTGAGCCCCTGCCGCGCGTGCTCGCCGTGGACGATGAGCCCAACATCCTGCGCGCATTGACGCGCAGCCTGTACGGCAGCGTCGAACTGGCGACCGCAGTTGGACCCGAAGAAGGCCTGAAGGCGCTAGAAGCAGATCCGCACTTCGACGTCGTGCTGTCCGACCTGCGCATGCCCGGCATGGACGGCCTGCGCTTCCTCGCATGCGTTGCCCAGCGCTGGCCGGCCACGGTGCGCATCCTGCTGACCGGCATGGGCGACAGCGACAGCAGCGATGCGGCTCGCGCCAGCGGCGCCATTCACCGCGTGCTGGCCAAGCCCTGCCCGGCGGAAGAGCTCAAGCGCGCCATCGCCGAAGCCATGGGCCGGACGGATGCGTGAAGGCTGAGGTGCTGCGGCACGCGCCGGTGCCCGCTGCGCTGTTTCCCGAATCCCGAATCCCGGCCCTTCAGGCATCCAGATCCGGGATCAGTCCGCTCTCCAGCCGGGCGATCAGGTCCTTGATGCGCAGCTTGCGCTTCTTCAGCCGCCGCAGCTGCAGCTCGTCGGTGCCGGGGGTTTGCGCCATGCGCTCGATCGCTGCATCGAGATCGCGGTGCTCCAGCCTGAGCTCGGCGAGCTGGGTGACTGCATCGGCGGTATCGCTCGACAGCATCGGGGGCATCCATGGCGCGTGGCGGAAGCGAGCCGCAAGCTTAACCCGCGGACGGGGCTGCGCCAGAGGCCCGGCGGGTGCCGTGAACGCGCACCCGGCGCCCCGGCAAGGCGCTGCTAAACTGCGCGGCCGCCCGCGTCCTCCGGCGCACTGCCTTCTCGCCCCTGCGATGCCCCTTCCCATGTCCAGCGCCCGCAAGCACGAATACGAGCACAACAAGCTGGCCAAGCGCCTGCGCCACCAGGTCGGCCAGGCCATCGCCGACTTCGGCATGATCGAAGAAGGCGACAAGGTCATGGTCTGCCTGTCCGGCGGCAAGGACAGCTACACGATGCTGGACGTGCTGCTGCAGCTGCAGGCCAAGGCGCCGGTGCGCTTCGAGCTGGTGGCGGTCAACCTCGACCAGAAGCAGCCGGATTTCCCCGAGCACATCCTGCCGGCCTACCTCGAAGGCCTCGGCGTGCCTTTCAAGATCCTGGAGCAGGACACCTACTCGGTGGTCAAGCGGGTGGTGCCCGAGGGCAAGACGATGTGCTCGCTGTGCTCACGCCTGCGTCGCGGCGCGCTCTACACCTACGCCGCCGAGCAGGGATTCACCAAGATCGCGCTCGGCCATCACCGCGACGACCTGCTGGCGACCTTCTTCATGAACCTGTTCTTCCACGCCAAGCTCTCGGGCATGCCGCCCAAGCTGCGCTCGGACGACGGCCGCCACATCGTGATCCGCCCGCTGGCCTACGTGGCCGAGGCCGACATCGAGCGCTACGCCGAGGCCAAGCGCTTTCCGATCATCCCCTGCAACCTCTGCGGCTCGCAGGAGAACCTGCAGCGCAAGCAGGTGCGGCGGATGATGGACGAGTGGGAGCGCACCGCGCCGGGCCGCCTCGAAACCATGGCCCGCGCGCTGGGCGATGTCCGGCCCTCGCAGCTGTCGGATCGCAGTCTCTTCGACTTTCTCGCGCTGGGTCGCGCGTCCGACGCACCGCTGCCGGATGCGCATGCGTGGCTGGCGGGTGAGCCGGCTGAGGCTGCGAGCGAAGCGGACGTGGCGGCCCGTGCCGACGCGCTCGATGCGCCGGGGCGCGCGCTGGAGATTCCGGTGCGGCTGCAGGCGTGATGGCCTGTTGCCAACTCGCTGAGATCTCCTGTCGCGCTCGATCCACACATCGCTCCCCTCTCCCACAGGGAGAGGGGCTCAACAGCCACCGCTCGCAGAGCGAGCGATGACCGCCCCGCAGCCCCATGCGCGAGCCTAAACAGGACACCTAATGTTCTTCCGCAACCTGACCCTGTTCCGCTACCCCACCTCGATCAACGACAGCTTCGAGGAGCTCGACGACAAGCTCGCCGAGCACGTGTTGAAGCCCGTCGGCCCGCTGGAGCTGTCCTCGCGCGGCTTCGTCTCGCCGCTGGGCCGCGGCGAGCAGGCGCTGTCGCATCGCGTCGCCGAGGCCCTGCTGCTGACGCTCGGCAGCGAGGACAAGCTGCTGCCCGGCTCGGTGGTCAATGCCGTGCTGTCGGAGAAACTGGACCACATCCGCGAGAGCGAAGGCCGCAACCCCGGCGGCCGCGAGCGCAAGCGCATCAAGGACGAAGTGCTGACCGACCTTCTGCCGCGCGCCTTCTCGCGGCCCTCGCGCTGCTCCGGCTACCTCGACCTCGGGCTTGGCTGGTGCGTGATCGACAGCAGCAGCCGCAAGAGCGCCGAGACGTTCGTCACCGCGATCCGCGAGGCCCTGGGCAGCTTCCCGGCGGTGCCGGTGAATGCCGAGACCAGCCCGCGCGCGCTGATGACCGCCTGGATCGACGGTGAGCCCCTGCCTGAAGGTTTCGTGCTCGGCGACGAGTGCGAGTTGCGCGACCCGGTCGACTCAGGCGCCATCATCAAGTGCCGTCGCCAGGAGCTCAGCGCCGAGGAAGTGCGCGAGCACCTGAAGTGCGGCAAGCAGGCGTTCCAGGTCGCCCTGGTCTTCGAGGAGCGCATCAGCTTCGTGCTGGGCGAGGATCTGGTGATCCGCAAGCTGAAGTTCCTCGAAGCGGCCACCGAAGCCCTGGAGCAGGGCGAGCGCGACACCCAGCGCGACGAGATCGATGCGGTGTTCGCGCTGATGAGCGGCGAGCTGCGCGTGCTGCTCAAGCGGCTCGAAGAAATCCTCGGCTTCAGCAAGGCCGAGGCGTAGCCCGGACATTCCATGAGGTCGCGAAAAGCCGCTCCCGTTGTCGTTCCTGTATTCGCGAGTCAGGGTCAACACTGGCGCGGTGGCGAGTGCATCGCGGCGGCTTTTCGCTGGCACGGCCCTAGCTTGTTCTTTGCGGCGATCGCCGCGTTGCTCCTCGCCCCAGTGGGGCCCGCCACTGGGGGGCGTCGCGCCTTGCGCTCGCCGCAAAGTCCGGCGCGATCGTCCGCGCCCCCTCATGGCATGGCCGGGCGCAGCTCATGAGCCGCCTGCTGCGCTCCGAGCGGCGGCTGCGCCTGCCCGACGGCAGCGAGGCGGGCATCGTCGAGGTGCGTGACGCGCGGGCGCGGCGCCTGAAGCTGATGGTGTCCGAGCGCGGCCCGCGCCTCACCGTGCCGCGCGGCGTTGGCGAGATCGAGATCCGCCATTTCCTGGAGCAGCACCGCGGTTGGCTGGCCCAGCAGCTGCGTGCGCTGGCGGTGCCTTCGGCCTTGCCGGGGCAGGACAACGAGGCCGCGCCGACGTCCGATCCCGCCCGCCCGGATCATCTGCTGCTGCGCGGCGCGCAGCTGCCGATCCAGCGCGTCGAGTCGCGGCGGCTGGCCGCGTTGCCCTCCGCCTCCCACGTCGAACTGCACCTGCCGCCGCGCTACACGCCGCTGCAGCTGCAGCGAGTCATGGCGGATTTCCTGCTCGCCGAAGCGCGCCGCGATCTCGGCCACTGGCTGCCGCAGTACCTGCCGACCCTGCCCGCTGCGCCGCGCAGCATCCGCCTGCGTCCGCTGTCCAGCCTGTGGGGTTCGCTCAATGTCGCCGGCGCAGTCTCGCTCGACCTCGCCCTGGTGCAGGCGCCGCCGCGGGTGTTCGAGTACGTGCTGGTGCACGAGCTCTGCCACCTGCTGCAGCGCAATCACTCGCCCGCCTACTGGGCCGAAGTCCGCGCCCGCATGCCCGACCACCTGCAGCAGCGCGCCTGGCTGAAGCAGCACGGGCTGGGGCTGAAGGCGCGGCTGCGGAAGCTGCTGTCCCTGGAGGGATAGAGGAGCAGCTCATGCGGTGCGGTGGTTGGGAGACTGGTGGCGACAGAACACTGGATGACCTTGAGTCTCTGGTCGAAGTCGAACAGGCACGCGAAAGCATCGAAATCACGCGCATCCGAATCGGACCGCGGCTCTACGCGAGCCTTCCACGCGACGAACTGCTCTCGCGCCTCGCGAGGTTTCCAAGGCTGGCAATCGTCCTGTTGGCGGATGACTGGATCTCCGATAGCGACATGGAGTCGGTCAGCCGTGCGTTTCAGAGGGCCTTGCCGGAAGTCCAGTTCCTCTGGACATATGCAGGGCTGACGGGCGGCAAGCACGGACGTTGATGGCGTCCAGCTGGGTTGAAGGGTTGCACGGACGGCGGAGCCGAGTGCGCTGCACACGCGGGCTGGATGGCTGGCAGAGAGCATCCGCAACTTGGGGGGCCGAGTCGCAGAGGGCGCAGCTCCAAACGCAGAATGACGTCGCAGCCTGAGGACACCCAGCCCTCACCCCAACCCCTCTCCCGAGGGGAGAGGGGCAAGAAGCACGGCCGCTCGCCGCTGCGTGGAGCGCGAGCCCGCTGCGAATCCCGAATCCCAAATCCCCAATCCCTGCTTCTCGCTATTGCGACCCGTTCGCATTTGCAATAAGCTCTCCACGACTTCTTGACACCCGTCCAGCCGACGCCAGACCGGGTTTTCCAGCTTCCCCAGGAGAACCAATGTGAGTCTGCGTTCGACGGTGCCTGCGCGCGCCACGCTGTCGCTTTGCCTTGTTTCCGCCCTGGCGGCCACGCCCGCCGCCCGCGCCGAGGCCTCGGCGACTGCCGCTGCCGCCGAGCGGCTCGACCAGATCGTCGTCACCGCGGCCGGCTTCGCGCAGATGATCCGCGAGGCCCCGGCCAGCATCAGCGTGATCACCCGTGAAGAGCTCGAACTGCAGAACTTCCATGGACTGGCCGAGGCCCTGTCGGACGTGCAGGGCATCGACATCGGTGACGCCTGGGACAAGACCGGCGCGCCGGCGATCAGCATTCGTGGCATGCCCTCGGACTACACCCTGATCCTGATCGACGGCCGTCGCCAGAACGCGGCCGGCAATGTCACGCCCAACGGCTTCGGCGGCACCGCCAACAACTTCATTCCGCCGCTGTCCGCCATCGAGCGCATCGAGGTGATCCGCGGCCCGATGTCGACCCTGTACGGCTCGGATGCCATGGGCGGCGTGGTCAACATCATCACCCGCAAGGTGGCCGAGAGCTGGCGCGGCTCGCTGGGCCTCGACACCGCGCAGCAGGACGACAGCCGCTTCGGCAACACCCACTCGGGCAACTTCTACGCGACTGGTCCGCTGGCGCGCGAGACCTTGGGCCTCGCCGTGTGGGGCGGCTTCTTCGAGCGCGGCGAGGCCGACATCCGCTACCAGAACCTTGCCGGCACCGAGGTCGTGCCGTGGATGGGCGCCAACCCGGTGGCCTACGACAACTTCAACCTCGGCACGCGGCTGTCGCTGGCGCCCGCCGAGAACCACGAGCTCTGGCTGGAAGCCAGCCGCAACCGCCAGCGCTACGACAACAGCGCGGGCCAGGTCGGCACCCTGGGCACCGGTGGTTACGGCCCGGAACAGCGCTACGACCGCGACCAGGCGACCCTGGCCTGGTCGGCGCGCTTCGGCTTCGGCGCGCTCGACACCAGCCTGATGCAGAACACCACCGAGACGATCGGCCGTCTGATTCCACCGGGCGTGGCCGGTGCCGGCACGCCACGCAAACTCGAAGCGCAGAACCAGGTGCTCGACGCCAAGCTGGTTACCGATTTCGAGCGCCACATGCTCAGCGTCGGCGGCCAGTGGTGGGAGGCCGAGATGGTCGACGGCGTGGTCAGCGAGGCCTTCGCCTTCCGCCAGTGGGCGCTGTTCGCCGAGGACGAGTGGAGCCTGCGCGACGATCTCAAGCTGACCCTGGGCGCGCGCCGCGACGACCACAGCACCTTCGGCGGCCAGACCAGCCCGCGCGCTTATCTCGTCCTCAACGCCAACGAGAACTGGGTGTTCAAGGGCGGCATCAGCCGCGGCTTCAAGACGCCGCGGGTGGAGCAGCTGACGCCGGGCATCAACGGTTTCGGCGGCCAGGGCCGCATCCCGCTGATCGGCACGCCCGGCCTCAAGCCCGAGACAAGCACCAATGCTGAGCTGGGCGTCCAATACGGACGCGGCGATGACCTCAACATCGCCTTCAGCCTGTTCAACAACGAATTCAAGGACAAGATCGCCAGCGGCGTGCCGGTGCCGAACTGCAGCTTCGCGGCCTCGCCCAACCGTCCGGGTTGTGTGGATGTGGGCACCTGGCCGAGCATCGACACCTTTGGTCAGAGCGTGAACATCGATGAGGCCGTGACCCGCGGCTACGAGTTCTCGGCCAGCCTGCCGCTGATCCCGGCCTGGACGCTCAAGACCAACTACACCCACACCGACAGCGAGCAGAAGAGCGGCGCTGCCGCCGGCCAGCCGCTGACCAACACGCCGAAGCACATGCTGAACGCCGCGCTGGAGTGGCAGGCCAGCGAGGCCTTCCGGCTGTTCCTGCGCAGCCAGTACCGCAGCGCGCGCTACCGTGGGGCCGGCCTGGCCCAGGACCAGCTGGGCGACTACAAGCCCTACACCGTGCACCACGTCGGCGGCAGCTGGCGCATCAACGAGCAGGTGTCCCTGAACGCCGCGCTGTACAACCTGTTCGACAAGAACTTCATCGACTACGTCCCCTACGTCAGCAACCTCGGCACCGGCGCGATCAGCTACGCCAACACCCACATCAACAGTGAAGACGGCCGCCGTCTGTGGGTCTCGCTGAACGTGGACTTCTGACGGCGGGCATGCAGACCGTGCAGGCACAGCGAGGCTGGTGGTTGAAGCAGCTGCATCTCTGGCACTGGGTCAGCTCAGCCCTGTGTCTGGTGGCGATGCTGCTGTTCGCCATCACCGGCATCACGCTCAACCACGCCGGTCGCATCGAAGCGCGGCCGCGCGTGGAGCTGCGACTCGCCCAGCTGCCTGCGCCGCTGCTTGTTGAGCTGCAGGCGCGCGTCGAGGACGCCGACACCGCGCCCTTGCCGCCCGATGCCAACGCCTGGCTGCGCGCCGAACTCGATCTGCGCGTGGAAGCGATCGAGGCCGAATGGTCGCCGGAGGAAATCTACCTCTCGCTGCCGCGACCCGGTGGCGATGCCTGGCTGAGCCTGGATCTGGTGTCGGGCGAGGTGAAGCACGAGCGCACCGATCGCGGCTGGATCGCCTGGCTCAACGACCTGCACAAGGGCCGCCACACCGGTCCGGTGTGGTCCTGGTTCATCGATCTGTTTGCGGTCGCCTGCGTGGTGTTCTGCCTCACCGGTCTGGTGCTGCTGCAGATGCATGCGCGCCAGCGCCCCGGCACCTGGCCGGTGGTGGGCTTGGGCTTCGTGCTGCCCCTGCTGATCGCCCTGCTGTTTATCCATTGACCCGTCTGGAATCGCCGATGACTGACTCCCCGAAGTTCTTCGCCACCTGTCTCGTCGGCGCGCTGCTGGCGCTGGCGCCGCTCGCCGCCGTCCGTGCAGCCGAGCTGTCGATCGAGGTCGAGATCCCGCGCCTCGATGTCGCCGAGTACCACCGGCCCTATGTTGCCGCCTGGATCGAATCGCCCGATGGCCAGGTCGCCGCCCAGCTGTCGGTCTGGTACGACATCGGCATGCGCGACAACGAAGGCACGAAGTGGCTGAAGGACCTGCGCCAGTGGTGGCGCCGCGGCGGCCGCGATCTCGACATGCCGGTCGATGGCCTGAGCGCGGCCACGCGCCCGGTCGGTCGCCATCCGCTGAAGTTCGATTCGACCCAGCCGCCGCTGGCCGGCCTCGCCGCCGGTGACTACCGGTTGATGGTGGAAGCCTCGCGCGAGGTCGGCGGCCGCGAGCTGCTGCAGATCGATTTCCAGTGGCCGCCGACGCAGGCCGTGGAGCTGAGCGCCAACGGCGAGCGCGAGCTCGGCGCGCTCAGCCTGAAGCTCAGGCCCTGATCGACACCTCCGCCTGCGCCGATCCGCGCGCAGGCCATCCGACACCCAGAGGAGAACCTTCATGCGCACCGCGCTCCGCTCCGCCGCATTCGCCCTGATCGCCGCCCTGCCGCTGTCGGCCCAGGCGCACAAGACCTGGCTGCTGCCCTCCGACACCGTGCTGTCCAGCGAGACCGCCTGGATCACCGTCGATGCGGCCGTCTCCAACGATCTGTACTACTTCAACCATGTGCCGCTGCGGCTGGACGCGCTGAATGTCGCCGCGCCCGACGGCAGCGCGGTGAGCCCGCAGAACGCGCACACCGGCCGCCTGCGCAGCGTCTTCGACCTGGAGCTGACGGCCCCCGGCACCTACCGTATCGCGCTCGCCAACAGCGGCCTGTTCGCCAGCTGGGAAGAGGACGGCGAGCCCAAGCGCTGGCGCGGTCGCGCCCAGGACTTCGCCAGCCAGGTGCCGCAGCAGGCCGACAAGCTGCAGGTGACCCAAGCGCAGAACCGCGTCGAGACTTTCGTGACCCTGGGTCGGCCGAGTCGCGAGAGCATCGCGCCCGCGCCGCAAGGCTTGAGCCTGGAATTCGTCGGTCATCCGAACGATCTGATGGTCGGCGACACTGCTGAGTTTCGCCTGCTGCTGGACGGCGCGCCCGCGGCCGGCGTCGATGTCGAAGTGGTCAACGGCGGCACCCGCTACCGCGACGCCCAGCAGGAGATCAAGCTGCGCACCGGCGAGGATGGCGCTTTCGCGGTGACCTGGCCCAGCGCCGGCATGTACTGGCTGGAGGCCAGCGTGAGCGACGACAAGGCGACCATCGCACCGGCCACCCAGCGTCGCGCCAGCTATGTGGCGACGCTGGAAGTGCTGCCCTGAGATTCGGACGAGGAGACGAGCAGGCGATGCGCGGCGAGCAGCGAAGCGAGGCAGGCGGACACTCGGCCATTGCCGCGCGTCATGCGGCGATCCATGCCCGTTCCGCGCTGCTGTTCCTGTGCGTTCTGCTCGTCCTGTCCGGCTGCGCCCGCCCGCCCGAGCCCCTGCGACTGGAAGGCCAGTCCATGGGCACCGGCTGGTCGGTGCTGATCGGCGACGCCGGTGCCGACGAGACGCGCGCGCGGCCGCTCATCGAGGCCGAGCTGCAGCAGGTGGTGGCGCAGATGAGCACCTGGGAGCCGGATTCGGATCTCTCGCGCTTCAACGCCGCGGCCCCGGGCTCGCAGCACCCTGTGCCGGCGCAGCTGCAGGCGGTGCTGAAGGCGGCACTGGCATTGGCCGAGGACAGCGGCGGCGCCTTTGATCCGACCGTCGGCCCGCTGGTCGAGCTCTGGGGCTTCGGCCCGGGCCGCCCGCGCCAGGCCGCGCCTGCGCCCGCCGAGATTGAAGCCCTGCGCGGCCGCATCGGCTGGCCGCGCGTGCAGTTCGAAGGCGGGCGCCTGATCCAGCCGGGCGGCCTGTCCCTCGACTTGTCGGCCATCGCCAAGGGCCACGCCGTGGATCGCATCGCCGAGGCCCTGCGTGCGGCGGGCTATGTGGATCTGCTGATCGAGGTTGGCGGCGAGCTTCGCGCCCACGGCCAACATCCGAATGGTCGACCCTGGCGCGTCGGTCTGGAAGGGCCGAGCGTGGAGGGTGCTGCCACCGGCATCGTGCTCAGCGATCAGGCCGTCGCCACCTCCGGCGACTACCGCCAGTTCTTCGAACAGGACGGACGCCGCTACTCGCACATGATCGATCCGCGCTCGGGCCAGCCGATCGCGCAGGCCGGTATCGCTGTCAGCGTGGTGCACGCGAGCTGCATGCAAGCCGATGGCCTTGCCACCACGCTGTCGGTGCTGGGACCGGAGCAGGGCTTCGAATGGGCCAGCGAGCGCGGCATCGCCGCACGCTTCGTGTATCGCGCGGACGACGCATGGCAAGAGCGCCGCACGCCCGCCTTCGAAGCGCTGCAGGTCGTCGAGTGAGCCGGCTGCGACCGCTCTGGTGGCTGGCCCTGCTCGCGCTCGCCGCTTTACCCCTGCTATGGGCGCGCTGGCCTGCCGGTGCTGCGTCGCCGCCAAGCGCAGGCGCGCGACCGCTGTCAGTCGAGCGCCTGATCGAAAGCTGGCGCCTGACCGAAGTCTCGACAGCGCGTGCAGTGGCTGAGCAGCGGAATGGGGGCCGCGAACCAGGCCCCCATTCAGCCCAAGCGATGGCTCCCGGCGATGTCGGCATAGCCAGCTCCAACTCAGCCACGCCCACGCCGATCGCCTCTAGCCGTCGTCCCCGCGAAGGCGGGGACCCAGTTAGCGGTGCGCAGACCGCGCCCTCAGCTCGCGCAACGCACGAACCCTTGGTCCGCGTTCTCTATGCCCGCGCTGGCGACGCCCTGCATGACGCCGAGATCGGGTTCGAACGCAAGGGCACGGTGCTGCAGCAGCGCCTCGACGCCTACAGCGGCGCCGCAACCAGCCCACCGGAGCCTGCGCGCGCGAGCATCGCGCTCTCATCTAAAGTTGCGGCAGCCTTGAGCCTTAGCGCCTGGCTTGCGCTCACCGCGCCTTGGCTGCGTCGCCGCCTGCGTCAAACGTCAGGTCCGACTGCGGGCAGCGCCGGCAGGGCGATTTGGTGGGTGGTGCACGCTAGCCAGACCGGCCAGGCGCAGCAGCTCGCAGAACAGACGTTGGCACGTTTGCGCACGCTCGGTGCTGACGCCCGACTGCTTTCCATCGCCGAACTCGACGCCACCGGCCTGCGCAGTGCGCGCCGCCTGCTGCTGGTCGCCAGCACCACAGGAGAAGGCGATGCCCCCGACACGGCCGTGGCCTTCGTGCGCCGGCTGATGCCGCAAACGCTGGTGCTTCCAGACCTGCGCTTCGCCTTGCTGGCCCTGGGAGATCGCAGCTACCAGGAGTACTGCGCCTTCGGACGCGCGCTCGATGTCTGGCTGCAGGCCTGTGGTGCGCAACCACTGTTCGATCGCGTGGAAGTCGACGATGGCGACCCGCTGGCTATCGCTATCTGGCTGCAGTGCGTCGAGCGGGTGACGCGGCGTGGGTGCACTGTCATCGCCGATGAGCCGGACTCCACGCCATCGTCGAGCAGAGGCGTAGGCGGCGAGGACGCTGGGCAGGGTCGAGCATCCATTGCGCCTGATGAGGTCGCTCCGCGGGCGGTCACAAGGCTTGACGCGCACACCACACACCGGCAAGCGCGCGCATGGCGGCGCTGGCGTCTGCAGTCGCGCACCCGCCTGAACCCACACAGCCCTGCGCCAGCGCTATGCGAGATCGAGCTGGTGACGGTCAACGGCGCGCCAGTGAGCTGGGAACCCGGCGACGTCGCCGTTCTGCGGCCGCAGAACACCAGAGCGGCGGTGCAGGGATGGATCGAGGCGCAGGGCTTTGATGGCGATGAACTGATTACCGTCGACGGGCGCGAGCTTTCGCTACGTGAGGTGCTGAGCGATCGAGTGCTCGACGTGGTGCCGATACCGGAACTTCGAATCCCCCGTGCCCAAGTCGGTGCGCAGGCGCTCGCAGCCGAGCCGCTTGAGCGAATCGATTTCGATGCGATCGCCCGGCTGCCGCAGCTGCCGAGCCGCGAGTATTCGATCGCGAGCACAGCAGCGAGTGGCCGCCTGCGCCTGATCGTTCGTCGACAGAATCACGCAGACGGCCGCCCCGGTTTGGGTTCGGGTACGTTGCTCGATTGCGAAGTCGGCACCGAGTTGGAGCTGCGCGTGCGCAATAACCCCGCCTTCCGCCCGCCGCCGCCCGAGGCACCGCTGATCCTGATCGGCGCCGGCAGCGGACTCGCCGGTCTGCTCGGCCAGCTCGATGCGCGCATCGAACAGGGCCTGCACGCGAACTGGCTGCTGTTCGGTGAGCGTGATCCCAAGCTCGACCGCGTGCTGGCCGATGAACTGCAGTCTCATCTCGACGCCGGGCGCCTGCAGCACCTCGACCTGTGCTTCTCGCGTGATCCCCACGCACCGGCCTACGTGCAGGACGCGCAGCGCGCACAGGCCACCCGATTGCAGGACTGGCTGGCCCGCGGCGCGCACCTGCGCGTCTGCGGCAGCCGCCGAGGGATGGGCGAGGGCGTGCACGCCTGTCTGATCGAGTTGCTGGGCGAAGGCGCAGTCGATGTGCTGCTGGCCGAGGGGCGGTATCGGCGGGAGGTGTTTTGACGGCCGGGATTCGGGATTGGGGAGTCGGGATTCGTGGGTCGAACCGCATCGACTGCATCATTGCAGCGCTGCGAACCGCGCCCATTGCCGGGAGCTCAATGACCCGCACTTGCGAATCCCGAATCCCGACTCCCCAATCCCGTTCACGCCGCGCAGCGGCGTGAATACGTATGCACCCCCGGGTTGGCGCCAGCCCAGCGGCTAAGCTGTCGACCGGTCGCGGCGGCCTGCTGTCGCGGCCTGGAAGGCAGCTCCCGGGGAGGGCGGGGCGCACGCGGCGCGTTCAAGAACGCTGCGGCGGCCCGGACGGGTGAGCGCGAAGCGCACGTGGGTGCGCGTCGACGTGCGGCATCCCCTGGACTGCGTCTCGCCCGGGCCTGCGTGCCCTGGCACCGACCGTCGCAGCGAGGGAGCGAGATGTCGAACCGCAATACGCCGAAGCTGGGCTTCTGGCAGATCTGGAACATGTGCTTCGGCTTCCTGGGCATCCAGTTCGGATTCGCCCTGCAGGGCGGCAGCATGTCGCGCATCTTCCAGACGCTGGGCGCCGAGAAGGATGCGCTGCCCCTGCTGTGGATCGCAGCACCGCTGACCGGCCTGATCGTGCAGCCGATCATCGGCTATCTCTCGGATCGGACCTGGCATCCCATTCTTGGCCGGCGCCGGCCCTACTTCGTGATCGGCGCGGTGCTGGCCTCGATCGCGCTGCTCGCCATGCCGCATTCTCCGACGCTGTGGATGGCGGTGGGCCTGCTGTGGGTGCTGGATGCCTCGATCAACATCAGCATGGAGCCCTTCCGCGCGCTGGTCGCCGACAAGCTGCCCGAGGAACAGCGCTCCTACGGCTTCGTGGTGCAGACCCTGATCATCGGCATCGGCACCTGGGTGGCCAGCAACCTGCCCTGGTTCGTGAGCTGGCTGGGCGTGTCCAACGAGGCCGGCCCCGGCGTGGTGCCGCCCTCGGTGCAGATCGCCTTCGCCATCGGCGCCTTCGTGTTTCTCGCCAGCATCCTGGTGACCGTGTTCACCACGACCGAAGAGCCGCCCGAGGACATGCAGCGCTTCCTGCAGGAGCGTCGCGAGGGCAATTTCTTCGTCAACATCGCGCGCGACATCCTGCAGATGCCCGGGCAGATGCTGAAGATCGGCATCGTCCAGTTCTTCAGCTGGCTGTCCTTCTTCACCATGTGGAGCATGGCCACGCCGGCGCTGACTGGCCATGTGTTCAAGGCCCCGGCGCCCGACCCCAGTGCGTTCGACATGTCAGTGCCGGCGCAGGCGCAAGCGTTCACCGAAGCCAATGCGGCCTTCCAGAATGCGGCGGATCTGGTCGGCGCCTATATGGGCTACTACGGCCTGTCCTCGATGGCGGTGGCGCTGCTGCTGGCCTTCTACGCCTCGCGCTTCGTGCTGAACCGTCGGCTGGTGCACTTCGTGTCGCTGCTGCTGGGCGGCGTGGGCTTCCTGTCGATGGCCGTGGTGTCCCAGCCGGCCTGGCTGATCGGCAGCTTCGCCCTGGTGGGTGTGGCCTGGGCCAGCATCCTGTCGATGCCGTATGCGCTGCTGTCCAGCGTGGTCGAGGCGAAGAAGATGGGCGTGTACATGGGCATCTTCAACATGTTCATCGTGATCCCGCAAATCGTCGCCGCCACCCTGCTGGGGCTTGTGCTGCGGACGTTCTTCGGTGGTGAGCCGATCTATGCGCTGATCATCGCCGGCGGCAGCCTGGTCGTCGGCGCGCTGTGTCTCGCCTTCGTCCGCGAGCCGCGCTCCTCGCCTGCCGCTGCGATGGCGGCCGCCCATTGAGGCCTCGGGCCACAGCCCCGAACAAACCTTATGTGAGTATCCAACCGGCGCCGTGCGCCCACCCTGGAGTCGCCCATGCAGATCCGTCCGCTCGTCCTCGCCCTCTCGGCCACCCTGCTGGCCGCCTGCGGCAGTGAAGCCCCTGCGCCTGAAGCTGCAGCCCCCGCGGCCCCTGCTGTTGCGCCGGCCGACCGCTTCGTCGGCACCACCGAGCCCTTCGCCTCAGAAGCGGTCTATTTCGTGGTCACCGACCGCTTCGTGAACGGCGATCCATCGAACGATCACCGCGACCAGGGCGGCGCGAACCGTACCTTCGACATCCCGCTGAAGTGGGACGATGGCCGCACCGACAACGTCGGCTACCTTGGCGGCGACTTCAAGGGCCTGCTCGACCACGCGGGCTACATCCGCGAGATGGGCTTCTCGGCGCTGTGGATCACGCCGATCGTCGACAACCCCGATGAAGCCTTCACCGGCGGCGATCCGATCACCCAGACCAGCTTTCTGACCGACCGCGGCAAGTCGGGCTACCACGGCTACTGGGCCAAGAACTTCTATACGGTGGACGAGCACCTGCCGAGCGAGGGTTTGGACTTCCGTGCGTTCACCGCAGCGATGCAGAACGCCGGGCTCAAGATCGTGCTCGACATCGTCGCCAACCACGGTTCGCCAGGCTGGTCGATGCCGGTCGACCAGAAGGAATTCGGTCGCCTCTACGACGCCAGCGGGAACCTCATCGCCGACCACGGCAACCTGCCGCCGGAGCAGCTCGATCCGGCCAACAATCCGCTGCACGCCTTCTACAACGTCAAGCCGGATCTGGCCCAGCTGTCGGACTTCAACGAAGACAACCCGGCGGTGATGGACCACCTGGTCGGCGCCTACCTGCAGTGGATCGAGCAGGGCGCGCAGGCCTTCCGCGTCGACACCGTGCGCCATGTGAAGCCGGAGTTCTGGCGTGTATTCGCCGAGCGCATCCGTGCCAAGCATCCGGGCTTCTTCATGTTCGGCGAGGTGTTCGACTACGAAGCCGCGAAGACGGCGATCTACACGCATCCCGAGAACGGCGGCATGAGCGTGCTCGACTTCGCGCTGAAGAAGGCCTTGCTGGAAGTCTTCGAGAACGAGGGTTCGGACTTCGCCACGCTGGCGCCGGCGCTGTACCTGAAGGACGGCCCGTACGCGAACCCCTACGAGCTGATGACCTTCTACGACAACCACGACATGGCGCGGATGAACGCCAGCGATGCCGGCTTCATCAACGCCCACCACTGGCTGTTCACCGCGCGCGGCATTCCGGTCATCTACTACGGCTCGGAGATCGGCTTCGAGCGCGGCGCGGTCGAGCACAACGGCAACCGCAACTACTTCGGCGTCGAAGGCATCGAGGCCGCGCGCACCCACCCCATCCGCCAGGGCTTGATCCGAGTCGCCCAGCTGCGCCAGCGCCTGCCGGCCCTGCAACGCGGCCTGCAGTTCAACCTGAAGCTCGAAGGCGACGAGGCCGCGTTCTACCGCGTGCTGCAGACCGAAGACACCAACCAGACCGCCCTGGTGCTGCTCAACAAGTCGGCCGAGCCGCGCGCGATCGCGCTGGGCCAGCATCTGCAGCCGGGCGAATGGAAGGACGCCGAGAGCGGTGAAGCCATCAGGCTCGGCAGCGAGACGCGCATCGAAGTGCCGGCCAACGGCCTGCGCGTGCTGCTGTGGGAGGCGCCGTTGACCGATGCCGCTCTGCTGGACGCGCTGCGCGCGCAGGCGGGCTGAGCTCGCCGCTCGCCGAGCGGCACGTCAGTCCCGAGCGGAGCAGGGTGTAGCTTGGGCCAAGCGAAGCGAGGCCCAACGCAGCACTCGCGTCAAGCACGATCCCCGCTCCTGGGACGCGCCAGCGACTGATCCCAACCTGCCTGCTGCCTGACTTGATAGGAGAGTCCGGGCTCAGTGCCCGTTGCCGTTGGCGCCCTTGAAGCGATCGGCGATCGGCTGCACCGCGCCTTCGAAGCGTTCCTTCAGCAGTGGCTCGGGCAGGGGCTCGAACTGGATGTCGGGTTCGGGAGCGCTGTGCGTCGGCAGGTGGTCGATGAAGTGACGGATCAGGTTGAGGCGGCCGCGCTTCTGGTCGTTGAAGTCGACCAGCCACCAGGGCGCATGCGCGGTGTGGGTGGCGCGGAACATGGCTTCGCGCGCATTGCCGTACTCGGCGTACTTGGCGCGGGCGGCGAGGTCGACCGGGCTCAGCTTCCAGCGCTTCAGCGGATCTGCGGCGCGCTCGGCGAAGCGCTGCTCCTGCTTGTCCTGGTCGACCGCCAGCCAGTATTTGAACAGCAGCACGCCGTCGTCGACCAGCATCTTCTCGAAGGCCGGGGCCTGCACCAGGAAGCGCTCGTACTCGACGTCCGAGCAGTAGCCCATGACCTTCTCGACACCGGCACGGTTGTACCAGCTGCGATCGAACAGCACGATCTCGCCGGCCGCGGGCAGCTCGGCCACATAGCGCTGGAAGTACCACTGGGTGCGCTGGCGGTCGCTGGGCTTGGGCAGCGCCACGACCCGGCAGGCGCGCGGGTTCAGAGTGTTGGCGATGGCATTGATCACCCCGCCCTTGCCGGCCGCATCGCGGCCCTCCAGCAGCACCACCACGCGGTTGCCGGTGTTCTGCAGCCAGCGCTGCACCTGCACCAGCTCGCGCTGCATCGGCTTCAGCAGCTCTTCGTAGTCTTTCTTCTTGATCTTCATCGGCGCCTCCGGTGGACGCGCGATGGTAGCCCGATGCGCGCTACTGGCCGAGCAGCTTGAGCTCGTCGACCTGGGCCTCGCGGGTGAGCGTCTGGATCAGCTCGCCCAGGTCGCCGCCCATGATCTCGGGCAGGCGATACAGGGTCAGGTTGACGCGGTGGTCGGTGACCCGGCCCTGCGGGAAATTGTAGGTGCGGATGCGCTGGCTGCGATCACCCGAGCCCACCTGCAGGCGCCGCGACTCGGCCTGGGCCTGGGTCTGCTGGCTACGCTGATCGTCGAGCAGGCGCGCCTTCAGCAGGCTCAGCGCGCGGGCGCGGTTCTTGTGCTGGCTGCGCTCGTCCTGGCACTCGACCACGATCCCGGTGGGCAGATGGGTGATGCGGATCGCCGAGTCGGTCTTGTTGACGTGCTGGCCGCCCGCGCCGGAGGCGCGGAAGGTGTCGACCTTCAGGTCGGCGTCGCGGATCTCGATGTCCTCGATCTCGTCGAGTTCGGGCAGGATCGCCACGGTCGCCGCCGAGGTGTGGATGCGGCCCTGGCTTTCGGTTTCCGGCACGCGCTGCACGCGGTGGGTGCCGCTCTCGAACTTCAGCGCCGAGAACGCGCCAGCGCCCTCGACGCGGGCGATGACTTCCTTGAAGCCGCCGTGCTCGCCCTCGCTGGCCGACAGCAGCTCCACGTTCCAGCGCCGCGCCTCGGCGTAGCGCGTGTACATGCGGAACAGGTCACCGGCGAAGATCGCCGCCTCGTCGCCGCCGGTGCCGGCGCGGATCTCAAGGAAGATGTTGGCCTCGTCGCGCGGGTCGCGCGGCAGCAGGAGCAGCCCCAGCTCGGTGTCGAGCTCGAGCAGCCGGGCTTCAAGTCGTTCAACCTCTTCCTGCGCCATGTCGCGCATGTCGGGGTCGGCGAGCAGGGCGCGCGCGGCCTCAAGCTCGGCCGTCGCGCCGTCGAATTCGCGCAGGGCGCGGGTCAGCGGCTCCAGCTGGGCGTACTCGCGCGAGAGCTCGCGGAAGCGCTTGTTGTCGGCCGCGACTTCAGGCGCGGCCAGCAGCAGGCCGACCTCTTCATGGCGCTCGGCCAATGCGTCGAGTTTTCTGCGGATGCTCGGGCTCATTGCGGCTCGCGTGTGGGTTCATCGCCAGCGCTGTCGCCGGCCTCGGCGCCCTGGAACAGCTGTTCGGCGGCGCGGAACAGCTCCAGCTCGCCGCGCTGCGCGGCCTGGCGCAGGCGCGCCGAGGGGGCGTGCAGCAGCTTGTTGGTGAGTGTGTTGGCGAGATAGCGCAGGGCCTCATCCGCCGGCTTGCCCTGGGCGAGCATCTGCTGCGCACGGGCCAGCACGGCATCGCGCTCGCGCTCAGCCTGGCTGCGGATGTCGCGGATCAGGCCCTGGCGGTCGGCCGCGCGCCACCAGCCGAGGAAATGCTCGACCTGCAGGTCGATGATGGCCTCGGCCTCGCGCGCCGCGGCTTGGCGCGAGCGGCGGTTCTCCTCGATCACCTGGTCGAGGTCGTCGACGGTGTACAGGAAGACGTCTTCCAGCGTGGCCACGTCCTCGGCGATGTCGCGCGGCACCGCCAGATCCAGCAGGAACATCGGCCGGTGCCGCCGCTGGCGCAGGGCCTGGGCGAGGTCGGCGCGGTGCAGGATCGGCTCGCGTGCGGCGGTGGCCGAGATCACGATATCGGCTTCATGCAGGTGCCGCGGCAGGTCCTCCAGCGCCAGCGCATAGCCGCCGATCCGTGTCGCCAGCGTCTGCGCGTTCTCCAGCGTGCGGTTGGCGATCAGCAGGCGCTTGGCCTTCTGCTCCAGCAAGTGGCGGGCGGTCAGCTCGATGGTCTCGCCGGCGCCGATCAGCAGCACGCTGGCTTCCTTGAGATCGCTGAACACCTGCTGGGCCAGGCGCACGCCGGCGAACGCGACCGAGACCGGATGCGCGCCGATCTCGGTGTCGGTGCGCACCCGCTTGGCCACGGCGAAGCCGTGCTGGAACAGGCGGTCCAGGCCTGAGCGCAGGCTGCCGGCGTCGCGGGCCTGCTGCCAGGCGTCCTTGACCTGTCCCAGGATCTGCGGCTCGCCGAGCACCAGCGAGTCGAGACCGGTGGCGACGCGAAACAGATGCCGCACGGCCTCGCCATCGTGATGCTGGTACAGGCAGCCATGCAGTTCGGTGAGCTGCAGGCCGTGGCACTCGGCCAGCCAGTGCGCGGGTTCGCCTTCGTGGCCATCGCCGACGCTGCAGTAGATCTCGGTGCGATTGCAGGTCGAGACCAGGGCGGCCTCCTCCACGCCGGGGCGCGCCAGCAGCGAGGCCAGCGCCTCGGGCAGGCGCTCGGCCGCGAACGCCACCTTCTCGCGCAGGGCGACAGGTGCGGTCTGGTGGCTCAAGCCCAGCGCCAGCAAGCGTCGCTGCGGACGGTCGGAAGGGGGGTTCGGGTACACTGCGGGGCGTTGTTCCGGCCCGGTTCGCCGCAGCCTGCGGCGGGCGCCGGACACACATAAGAAGGTCGATGAACGCGCGCGCATTCTACCTGCTGATGATTCTTGCGTTGCTCGCGTCGGCGCCCCGTGTGCTGGCGGACGATGCCCGGCCCGCGGTGCAGCCGCTGGGCGAGGCCCTGCTGCCGCTGCTGGAGGGCGAGTTCGCCCTCCAGCAGGGCGATTCCGCCGCGGCCGCGCAGGCTTATGTCGAAGCGGCGCGACAGTCCGCCGATCCCAGCGTCGCCGAGCGCGCCGCGCGCGTAGCCCTGCTGGCGGACGAGCGCCTGCTCCTGCTCGATGCCCTCGCGCGCTGGCGCGAGCTGGATCCGGCCTCGCTGGCAGGACGTCAGTTCCAGCAGGTCGCACTGATCCGCGAGCAGCGCTTCGACGAGGCTGCGGTCGGGCTGGTCGAGCTGATGAACGAGGGCGAGGAAGGGCGTCGTCTGGCGATCCAGGCCCTGGCTGGCAGCGGCCGACCCGCCCTGGAAGTGCTGGGGCGCGTGCTGGATGCGCCCGATCTGCCTGCGGAGTTCGGGCTGTGGGTCGCGCTCGGCGGCCTGGCCCAGCAGTGGGGGGATGCCGAACTCTCGGCCCGCGTGGTCGACCGCGCGGGCGAGCGCTTCCCGCAGGACCGCAGGGTCGGCCTGTGGCGGGCCGAGGTGCTGCTGCGCCAGCAGCGCGACGAGGCCGCCGTCGAGGCGCTGGATGCCGTACTGGCACTCGGGCTGACCGATATTCCCGAGCGCCTGCGCGCGGCCTCGCTGCTGGATGGCCTGGGCCAGACCGAGCGCGCGGTCGAGCTGCTGGCCCAGGGCGAGCAGACAGACGCCACCTTCGCCGGTCGGGCCGCCTATCTCGCTCGGATCGGCAAGTCCGAGGCGCTGCAGGCGCTGTATGGGCTGATCAAGGCGGATGCGGTGGCCGCGATCGGCCCCGAGGCCGATGCCGGAACGACGGTCTTCGACGCCGAGATCAGCGATGACCGGCGTTTCCTGCTCGGCCAGATCGCCGAGGTGCTGGAGTCCACCGAGGATGCGCTGCGCTGGTACGGCGCGGTCAGCGATCCGGCCCGGCGGCTGCCCGCGCAGCTGCGCATCGCGGTGCTGCACGAGGGCGCCAAGCGCCCCGAGCAGGCCATCGCGACCCTGCGCGAGGTCCAGACCAGCGACAGCGAGGATGGCGAAACCCTGCGCAACGCCTTCCTGCTGGAGGGTGAGCTGCTCAACCGTCGCGGCGATCTCGTGGCTTCGGTGGATGCGCTGAATCGCGGGCTGCAGATCTTCGAGGACGACCGCGCTCTTCTTTACGCCCGCGCCCTGACCTACGAGCGCCTGGATCGCGTGCCCGAGGCGATCATCGATCTGCAGGTGCTGGTGGCGGAGGATCCCGAGGATGCGGACGCCCTGAACGCGCTGGGCTACACCATGGCCGATCGGACCACCGACTACGAGGAAGCGCTGGGCTACATCGAACGCGCCTTGGCGCTGTCGCCCGAGCAGCCGGCCATCCTCGACAGCATGGGCTGGGTGCTGTTCAAGCTCGGCCGTGCGGAAGAAGCCCTCGATTACCTGCAGCGCGCGTTTGCAGCGCAGGAAGATGCCGAGATCGCAGCCCACCTCGCCGAGGTACTGGCCGCCCTCGGGCGTGAAGGCGAGGCCCGCGAGATCTGGCAGAAGGGCGCCGGGCTCGATCCCGACAATCGCGCCATCCAGCGCCTGCGCGAGCAGTTCGGCCCGTGAGCGGACGCATGCCGGTGGTCCATTGGCGGCGCTTGCTGCTGCTCGTGGTCGTTCTGCTGCTGGGCGCCTGCGCACGGGCGCCGCTGCGCGCTCCCAATGACACCCTGCTCGCTGTCCAGGCGGGCCGGGAGTCGGCGCTGGCTGCTGCCGACGCGTGGCGGTTCACCGGCCGCATCGCCGTTTCCGGGGAAGGCGAGGGCGGCAGCGGTCGCATCGAGTGGCAGCAGCGCGGCGAGGCCTATGTGATCGAGCTGAGCGCGCCGGTCAGCCGGCAGAGCTGGCGCCTCAGCGGTGACGCCAACGGAGCGCGCCTCGAAGGACATGGCCACGGTGTGCTGGAGGACCGTGATGCCGAGGCGCTGCTCCGGCGTGCCGCGGGCTGGTCGATGCCGCTGGAGCCACTGCGGGCCTGGGTGCGCGGCGCGCGCGCCGGCGGCGATGCGGAGCTCGTGTTTGGCGCGGAAGGGCTGCCGGCCGTCCTGCAGCAGGCCGGCTGGCGGATCGAATACCGCAGCTGGACCGAGTCCGCGGGCGTGCCGATGCCGCAGCGGGTGTTCGCGGAGTCGGGACAGCGCCGCGTGCGGCTCGTGGTCGACCGGTGGGAGACGCCGGGTGGCTGAAGCGCCCTGGCTGCCGGCACCCGCCAAGCTGAACCTGTTCCTGCGCATCGTCGGGCGTCGCGAGGACGGCTATCACCTGCTGCAGACGGTGTTCCAGCTGATCGACCTGTGTGACCGCATCCAGCTCATTCCGCGCCAGGATGGGCGTATCGAACGCCTGGACGGACCACCGGATCTCGCGCCCGAGGCTGACCTGTGCGTGCGCGCCGCGCGCCTGCTGCAGCCGTACGCCGCCGCCAATGCCGGGGTCTCGATCCGTCTGGACAAGCGCATCCCGATGGGCGGCGGCCTCGGAGGGGGCAGCTCGGACGCGGCCACGGTGCTGCTGGGCCTGGACCGTCTGTGGGGGCTCGATCTCGGACTCGACCGGCTGGCGCAGCTGGGCCTGCAGCTCGGCGCGGACGTGCCGGTGTTCGTGCGCGGTCATTCCGCCTGGGCCGAGGGCGTAGGCGAGCAGCTGCGGCCGATCGAGCTGGGCGCGAGCGCCTATCTGGTGCTGGATTCCGGCGTTTCGGTGCCCACGCCCGAGTTGTTCCAAGCGCCTGAATTGACACGGGATGCGCCCCCCGCGACAATTGCGGGCTTCGTCTCCGGACAGCGCTTCGGCAATGCGTTCGAACCGGTGCTGGTGGCGCGTTCGCCCAAGGTGGGCGAGGCGCTGTCGGCCCTTCACGAGGCCTCTGCCGGAACCGCGCTGCTGGTTGCGCTGAGTGGAACTGGCGGCTGCTGTTTCGCCAGGTTCGCGCAGCGGGAGCAGGCCTTTGCGGCGCAGTCCAGGCTGATGCCGACATGGCGAAGCTGGGTGTGCGGTGGGCTGGAACGCTCGCCCCTGCAGCGCACCATGGATCAGGGTTCGAGAGCCGAAGACACACGTTTCTGAGTGCTGGGGCGTCGCCAAGTGGTAAGGCACCGGATTTTGATTCCGGCATTCGCAGGTTCGAATCCTGCCGCCCCAGCCAGAGTTCACTTTCCGATCCGTCAACGCTGCCGGCAGCGGCGCGCGACGGCGGCGGCGCGTCGGGCACGGAGCCCGCGCCCGTCCAGCAGGCAGGACGCGCCGCGGTGGCGTCGTCCGATAACGGTCGCCGACGGCGATCCACAGGTGCAATGTGAACACTGACGGCATTCTCGTTTTTACCGGCAACGCCAACCGTCCGCTGGCCAACGCGGTCTGCCGCGAGCTCGGCGTGCGTCCCGGCAAGGCTCTGGTTGGCCGCTTCTCCGATGGCGAAGTGCAGGTAGAAATCGAGGAGAACGTGCGCCGGCAGGAGGTCTTCGTGATCCAGCCGACCTGTGCGCCGACCGCCGAGAACTTCATGGAGCTGCTGGTGCTGGTGGACGCGCTGAAGCGCGCTTCGGCGGCCAGCGTCACCGCCGTGGTGCCGTACTTCGGCTATGCCCGCCAGGACCGCCGCCCGCGTTCGGCGCGCGTGCCGATCACCGCCAAGGTGGCCGCGCGCATGTTCAGCGCAGTCGGCACCGATCGCGTGCTGACGGTCGACCTGCACGCCGACCAGATCCAGGGTTTCTTCGACATCCCGGTCGACAACGTCTATGCCTCGCCCCTGCTGCTGGCCGACGTCTGGCGCACCCAGGGCACCAAGGACCTGATCGTGGTCAGCCCGGATGTCGGTGGCGTGGTGCGCGCTCGCGCCATCGCCAAGCGCCTCGACGATGCCGATCTCGCGATCATCGACAAGCGCCGCCCGCGCGCCAACGTCGCCACCGTGATGAACATCATCGGCGACGTGTCCGGCAAAACCTGCGTGCTGGTCGACGACATCGTCGACACCGCCGGCACGCTCTGTGCTGCAGCGGCTGCGCTGAAGGAGCACGGCGCGCGCAAGGTCGTCGCCTACTGCACGCACCCGGTGCTGTCAGGCGCGGCGATCAGCAACATCAACGGCAGCCAGCTCGATGAGCTGGTTGTCACCGACACCATCCCGCTGTCGGACGAGGCCCGCGCCTGCGGGCGGATCCGCCAGCTCAGCGTGGCCGAACTGCTGGCGGAAACCATCCGCCGCATCGCCTTCGGAGAATCCGTCAGTTCGCTCTACGTGGACTGACACCATCGCCCACCCTGGTCGCGGGGTCGGGCATCCAGGTCGCCGCAAGGCGGCTTACCCCAAGCAAGAAAGGCTACACACAATGGCAACCCAGCATGAAATCAAGGCCACCGTCCGTGCGGACGCAGGGAAGGGTGCGAGCCGCCGCCTGCGTCGTACGGGCCAGGTGCCTGCCGTGGTCTACGGCGGCCACGCCGAACCCACCAGCATCGAGATCCTCCACAACACCGTGTGGCTGGCCTCGGCGCACGAGTGGTTCTACAGCTCGATCATCGACCTGAACGTCGACGGCAAGGTGCAGAAGGTCATCCTGCGCGACATGCAGCGCCACCCGGTCAAGCCGCTGATCATGCACATGGACTTCATGCGCGTGTCGGCCGACGAGGCCATCCGCGTGCGCGTGCCGCTGCACTTCCTGAACCAGGACAGCTCGCCGGCCGGCAAGGCCGGTGGCGTGGTCATCACCCACGAAGTCAATGAAGTAGAAGTCTCCTGCCTGCCGGCCAACCTGCCGGAGTACATCGAGCTCGACCTGTCGAGCCTGAAGGCGGGTGACACCGTCCACCTGTCGGACATCAAGCTGCCGGCGGGCGTCGAGATTCCCGAGCTGAAGCTGGGCAAGGAGCACGACGTCGCCGTCGTGATCGCGCGCCAGTCGAAGGCCGGTGAATCCGACGAGGCGACCGAAGAGAAGAAGTAAGACCTGCCGATCCCGCCGGCGCTCGCGCCGGCGGGATCCGCCCTGCCGCATGAGCGCGCTGAAACTGATCGTCGGCCTGGGCAATCCCGGCGGCGAGTACGCCCACACCCGCCACAACGCGGGCTTCTGGCTCGCCGACCGGCTGGCCGATAAGGCAGGCGCGCGCTTCAGTCACGAATCCAAGCTGCACGCCGAGACCGCGCGGATCGCGCTGGATGGGCACAGCCTCTGGCTGCTGAAGCCCAGCACCTTCATGAACCGCAGCGGGCAGGCAATCGCCGCGGCGCTGCGCTACTACAAGATCGAACCCACCGAAATGCTGGTGGCCCACGACGAACTCGACCTGCCTGCCGGCACTGCGCGGCTCAAGTTCGATGGCGGCCACGGCGGCCAGAACGGACTGCGCGACACCTTCGCGCACCTCGGCCACGGCAAGTTCCACCGGCTCCGGGTCGGCATCGGCCACCCCGGCCACAAGGACAAGGTCACGCCCTGGGTGCTCGGTCGCCCCGGCCGCGACGACGAAATCGCCATCCAGCGCAGCCTGGATGCCGCCCTCGACCAGCTGCCGCTGCTGCTGCGCGGCGACTTCGCCGAGGCGATGAAGAGGCTGCATACAAACACCGGGATTCGGGATTAGGGATTCGGGATTGGCGCACACCTGCGCCTGGCCCGGCTCTGCTCCTTCGAATCCCCAATCCCGAATCCCCAATCCCGGACTCCAAGCCCATGGCCATGAGATGCGGCATCGTCGGACTTCCCAACGTGGGCAAGTCCACCCTGTTCAACGCCCTGACCAAAGCGGGCATCGCCGCGGCCAACTTCCCGTTCTGCACCATCGATCCGAACGTCGGGGTGGTGCCGGTGCCCGATCCGCGGCTCGACCAGCTGGCGGCGATCGTGAAGCCGCAGAAGGTCGTGCCGACCGCCGTCGAGTTCGTCGACATCGCCGGCCTCGTGGCTGGCGCCAGCAAGGGCGAAGGCCTGGGCAACAAGTTCCTGGCCAACATCCGTGAGACCGACGCGATCGCGCATGTGGTGCGCTGCTTCGAGCACGGCGATATCGTCCACGTCGCCGGCAAGGTCGACCCGATCGCCGACATCGAGACGATCGACACCGAGCTTGCGCTGGCCGACCTGGAAAGCGTCGACAAGGCCCTGAACCGCTACGAGCGCGCCGCGAGGGCGGGCGACAAGGACGCAGCCCTGCGGCGTGACCTGCTGACCCGCGTGCGCGCGCAACTCGACCAGGGCAAGCCGGTGCGGGGCATGGGCCTGGATGCCGACGAGCGCGGCCTGCTGCGTGAGCTCTACCTGCTGACGGCCAAGCCGGTCATGTACATCGCCAACGTCCGCGAGGACGGCTTCGAGAGCAATCCGCACCTCGACCGCGTGCGCGAGCGGGCGGCGGGTGAGGGCGCCGAGGTCGTTCCGGTCTGCGCCGCGATCGAGGAAGAGCTGTCCCAGCTCGACGACGCCGATCGCGACATCTTCCTCGCCGACCTCGGTATCGGCGAGCCCGGGCTGAACCGGGTGATCCGCGCCGGCTACAAGCTGCTCGGCCTGCAGACCTATTTCACCGCCGGCGTGAAGGAGGTCCGCGCCTGGACCATCCACAAGGGCGACACTGCGCCGAAGGCGGCGGGCGTCATCCACACCGATTTCGAGCGGGGCTTCATCCGCGCCCAGACGATCGGCTTCGATGACTTCATCGCCTACAAGGGCGAGCAGGGTGCCAAGGAGGCCGGCAAGCAGCGTGCGGAAGGCAAGGACTACGTGGTCAAGGACGGCGACGTCCTCAACTTCCTGTTCAACGTCTGAGCCCGGGCGGGCGACCTGCAAACTTTTTCTCGATCCGGCATTGACAGACGCCCTTTCGACGTTGAAAATGCGGGGCTCTCTGTTGGAGGGATACCCAAGCGGCCAACGGGGGCAGACTGTAAATCTGCTGGCTTACGCCTTCGGTGGTTCGAATCCACCTCCCTCCACCACCGTTTGAAGGCTTCGGCTTGCAGCACAGGGCGGGAGTAGTTCAATGGTAGAACCTCAGCCTTCCAAGCTGATGGTGCGGGTTCGATTCCCGTCTCCCGCTCCACGCTGGCAAGGGTGAGGCAAGGGCTGCAGGCAGTGCTTCCGCGCTGCACCAGGCCGGAGGATACAGGTGCTTGCCGAACGCCTGGTCCGCAAAAAAAATCGCGTGCTCATGTAGCTCAGTCGGTAGAGCACTTCCTTGGTAAGGAAGAGGTCGCTGGTTCGATTCCAGTCATGAGCACCATCTCTTGAAGCGGCACCCATCCACACCTTTCCGAATCTTGAGTTCACCGGGATACCAAAGTCATGGCCAAGGGTAAGTTCGAGCGCACCAAGCCGCACGTGAACGTGGGCACGAT
>VFQQ010000508.1_pt1 | contig 75682 bp, 79 predicted proteins | sample 3512341 | NCBI WGS metagenome assembly VFQQ01 (sample SAMN10412373, study PRJNA504923) | tailings metagenome | isolation source: Relicate 2 Philex TSF1 revegetated site | place: Philippines: Tuba, Benguet | collected 2017-08-29
ACTGGAACCCGATCTGGCCGGGGCACGGCATCCGCATCCTGCCCGGGCCGTCCTCGATGTGGTTCGACGCCCGGGGCGAGCGGCTGCCGGCGCCGAACTACCCCGGCTACGACACGCTCAAGACCCTGGAGCACATCGGCAAGACCGGCTCCGACTACACCTGGTTCGTGCTCACCCAGAGCGTGATCCGCAAGGAGTTCGCCCTCTCCGGCTCGGAGCAGAACCCAGACCTGACCGGCCGCGACTGGCTGCTGACCTCGAAGCGCGCGACCAGCAAGGGCGCGCCGGGGCCGGTCGAGGCGTTCAAGCAGCACGGCGTCGACTTCATCGTCGCCGACTCGCTGGAAGAGCTGGTTCCGCGGATGAACGCCCTCACCGGCGAAGACCTGATCCGACTCGACCACCTGCGCGGCCAGATCGAGGCTCGCGACCGCGAAATGGCCAACCCCTACGCCAAGGACGCCCAGGTCATGGGCATCCACAACGCGCGCCGTTATCTGGGCGACAGGCTGGTGCGCACGGCCAAGCCGCACCGGCTGCTCGACCCCGCCCACGGCCCGCTGATCGCGGTGCGGCTGAACATCCTGACCCGCAAGACCCTGGGCGGCTTCGAGACCGACCTGGAAGCGCGGGTGTTCGGCCATGACGGCCGCCTGATCCCCGGCCTCTACGCCGTCGGCGAAGCCGCCGGCTTCGGAGGCGGCGGGGTGCACGGCTATCGCTCGCTGGAAGGCACCTTCCTCGGCGGCTGTCTGTTCTCCGGCCGCAACGCCGGCCGCTCCGCCGCCCGCGCGGCCTGATCCCATGCAGGCGACATTGGCGACGACCCTGGCGCTGCCCCTCGCGCTGGCGGTGGTGATGTTCGGCCTCGGGCTGAGCCTGAGGTGGAGCGACTTCACCCGAGTGATGGCCTACCCGCGCGCGGTCTGGGTCGGATTGGCGGTGCAGGTCCTGGTCCTGCCGCTCGCGGCGGCCGGGATCGCCCATCTGTTCGGCCTGGCCCCGGTTCTGGCCGTGGGGCTGATGCTGCTAGCCGCCTCGCCCGGCGGGGCCATGGCCAACCTCTACAGCCACCTGGCCGGCGGCGACGTGGCGCTGAACGTCACCCTGACCGCGGTGAGCTCGGTGCTGACCGCGATCACCCTGCCCGTCATCGTCGGCCTGTCGACCCTTCATTTCATGGGCGCCGGCCAGGCGATGCCGCTGCAGTTCGGCAAGATCGCCCAGGTGGTCGCCCTGGTCCTGACCCCGGTCGCCCTGGGCATGCTGGTCAATCGTCGCGCGCCGGACCTGTCCGCCCGCCTGCGCGGCCCGATGAAGATCGTCTCGATCATCGTGCTGGCCGCCGTCGTCGGCGTCGCGGCCCTTCAGAACCGTCAGGATCTGGTCGAACATGTCCGGGCGGTCGGCGCGGCCTGCCTGGCCTTCAACCTGGTCAGCCTGGCGGCCGGCTACGGCCTGCCCCGGCTTCTGAAGCTCGACCGCCGGCAGGCCGTCGCCATCGGCATGGAGGTCGGCATCCACAACGCCGCCCTGGCCATCGCCATCGCCCTGTCGCCGAGCCTGCTGAACAGCCCGCAGATGGCCGTGCCCGCCGCCGTCTACGGGGCGACCATGTTCTTCACCGCCGCGGCGTTCGGCTGGCTCACGACGCGCGGGAAGCGCTGAGCACCGCGTCCTTCCCCGTCTATTCCGTCATCCTCGCGACGAGCGCGAGGATGACGGTTGAAAAGAGGAACGTCGCGTCGTCCTAAACTCCCGCCAGGGCCTCGGCGACGCGGTCGGCCTCTTCGGCGGTGTTGTAGACGTGGAACGACAGCCGCAGCTGGTCGCCGCGCCGGTCGAACTTGGCGCCGACGGCGGTGAGCGCCGCTGCCGCCCCCTCGGCCGCGATGCAGACCGTGCCGCCGAAGCCGGAGCGGTCCGGATCGAACCAGCGGCCATTGGTGCGCTCCGACACCCGGGCGATCAGGGCGCGGTTGCGGGCGTGGATCGTCTCGACCCCGAGCTCGCCGATCACGCCGACCGCCGCGCCCGCCAGGGCGTAGGGCGCGACCGAGGGCGTGCCCCCCCAGAAGCGGCGCGCGTCGGGGGCGTAACGGAAGTCGCGGATGTCGAACTCGAACGGGTCGGCGTGGCTGAACCAGCCGATCTCGATGGGTTTGGCGCGGGCGCACAGCGCCGGCGAGACCCACAGCCAGCCCGCCCCGGGGCCGCCGCACAGCCACTTCACGCAGGAGCCGATGGCGGCGTCGACGCCCAGCGCAGGCAGGTTCAGCGGCAGGACCCCGGCCGATTGGGCGACGTCCACGATCGCGATCGCCCCCGCCTCATGCGCCAGGGCGGCGATCCGGGCGACCGGGCCGACCGCGCTGGAATTGGAATGGACGTGCATGGCCACGACGGCCGCGGTCTGCGGACCGACCGCATCGGCCCAGACGTCGATGGCGGTCGGATCGCCGGCCAGCAGGCGCAGGCGGAAGCCGAGGGCTTCCAGCCCCTTCAGCGCGAAGCCGATCGAGGCGAAGCTCTGGTCGGAAGCCAGGATCTCGCGGCGCTCCCCCTGCGGCGGCAGAGCCGACAGCAGTCGGAACAGGCCCGCCGACAGGTTCGGCTGCGGGCAGTAGTCCGCCGTCGTCCCGCCGAGCAGCCCGGCGAGGGCGTCGCGGAAGCCGTCGATCGCGCCCAGCCAATCGCCCCAGGCGTCGCCGCCCTTGCCGGCCCAGGGCGCCAGCACCGCCGTCTCCAGGCCCGCGCGCGCGGCCCTGGGCAAGGCGCCGACGGAGTGGGCCAGCAGATAGGGCCCGCCCGGCGGGACCTCGAACAGCCCCCTCGGATCGCTCATGCCGCGGCGCCGCCGGCCGTCAGGCTGTCGCGGACCCGGCCGTACTCGCCGCCCCAGGCGTCGGTCATCGCCACCCGGACGTCCCACAGCTCGGGGAAGAAGCGATGCTTGGCGCCCGACTGCAGCAGGTCGACCGACCGCCCCTTCAGCGAGGCCGAACCCATGCCGATCGAGCGATGGATCAGGAACAGGTGGCGCCAGCGGAACAGGCCGAACAGCTCGTCGAACTCGATCAGGGCCTCGGCCACGGCATAGGCGGCGTCATGAGCGTAGTCCTGGTCGTAGATCGAGCGGACCGTTCGCCCCTGCGGCTCCAGATAGCTGGCGACGAAGGTGTCCCACAGGTGGATCGGCAGCTTCAGCAGGGTGCGGAAGCCCGGCGACTCCTGGCCGCTGCCGTTGCCCAGCTGCAGGCGGATCTGCTGGTATTCCTTGGGCGACATCGTCTCCAGCAGCTCGAGCTGCGTCGTCATCAGCCGCAGCAGTTGATGGACCCGGCCCATCAGGGTCACGACGCGGTGCGTCTCGCCGGCCTTCATGTAGTCGTCGACCTCGAGCAGGGTGAACGCGATCAGCTTCATCCACAGCTCTTCGACCTGGTGCACGATCTGAAACTGCAGCTCGTCGTGATTGACCAGGGCGCCGAAGTCCTTCTGGCACGACAGCAGCCGCTCGGTGTTGAGGTAGTGCTCGTAGTCGAGCTCGGCCGGCGCCTGCAGGCGCGCGTAGACGGCTTCCCGGTCCATGCGGATCTCCCTTTGCGGCGACCCTACCTCCGACGGCGGGAAACATTGTCCGCAAAACGGGCCACCAAAGCCGACGATCAAGAAACAATGTGCTGCAAATGCTGGATTTCTCGGTATGATCGACGCAAACCACACTTGAGGTAATCGCCTTGCGTCCTTCGACACGGCGCTGCGCGCCTGCTCAGGATGACCGAGTCACAAGCGCTCTCTCCTCAGCCATCCCGAGCAGCGGCCGCAGGCCGCGCGTCGAAGGACGCAAGGCCTCTCACCCCGTTCCGAAAGCGGCCCGATGGACCAGATCGACCTGCATCTGCTGACCCTCCTCGAGGGCGACGCCCGCCTCTCCTACGCCGAGCTTGCCGAGGCGACCGGCCTGACCAAGTCGCCCTGCTGGAAGCGGGTCCAGGCTCTGGAGGAACAGGGAGTGATCCGCGGCTATCGCACCGTGGTCGAGCCGTCGACGTTGGGCCTGGGCGCCAAGGGCTTCGTCAGCGTGACGGTGGCCTTCGAGCAGCACGACGCCTTCGAGAAAGCCGCCGTCCGCCATCCGATGATCCTGTCCTGCCACGCCACCGTGGGCGAGACCGACTACCTGTTGCAGATCATGGCCAAGGACCTGATCGCCCTGGACGCCTTCCTGCGGGGAGAGCTGTGGCGGCTGCCCGGGGTGCAGCGGTTCTCGACCACCATCGCCACGCGCGAGATCAAGACCGACGGTTCGATCCTGGCCTGCGCCGCCCGCCGCTGATGGAGGTCAGGCGCGGGGCGACAGCCGGGCGATGATCCCGCCGACATAGGCGCGCATTCCGTCCGCCATCGAGACCGCGCCGTCGCTGAGCAGCCATTGCAGCCGCAGGCCGTCCAGCACGGCGGTCATGTTGGCCGCCTCGACCGCGGGGTCGAAGTCCCCCGTCAGATCGCCGGCCCGCCGCGCTTCCTCGAAGGCCGTCGTCAGCATGTCCCGGAACCGCTGGTAGCGGTCGACGAAGTAGCGGTTGATCTCGGAGTCCGCCGCCAGGTTCTCGGCCGACAGGGTCACGTCCAGCGCGGTCAGGATCGGATCGGCCTCCAGGTCGGCCCCGAACTCGGCCATCCGCTCCAGCAGCGGCAGCCCCTGCGCCTCGCGCACCTTCTCCAGCGCTTCGTCCTGCTCGCGGTCGCCCTCGGCGATCACCGCCAGCAGCAGGTGGTTCTTGGTCGGGAAATGATAGAGCAGCCCGGCGTCCGTCAGCCCCGCCTCCTGGGCGATCGCGGCCAGGCTGGCGCCCTTGAATCCCTGTTTCGCGAACAGCCGGCGCGCGGCTTCCAGGACGGCGGCGCGGCGCGCCCGGCCGCGCGGCTGGCGGGTTCCGGGGGCCGGCGAAGCAGGGGTGGTCGTCATTCCGACGACCCTTGCACAAAAACCTAGCGCCTGCTAGCTGTTGGCCAATACCTAGTGAACACAAGAATTCTAGCGAATGGTCGGTTTTGGTCCGAAGAGGCCTCGCCGGCCGTCATGGGGGAGATGACATGCGTGGACTTCTGCTGAGCGGCGCGGCGCTGGCCGCCCTGGCGTGCGGCGCGACCGCGACGGCCCAGGAGGTGGTGCTGGAGGAGGTCGTGGTCACGGCCCAGAAGCGCACCGAGAACCTTCAAGACGTGCCGATCGCGGTCAGCGCCGTAGGCGCCGAGCGGGTCGAACAGCTGCACGCCACCCGGCTGGCCGACCTGACGGCGGTGGCCCCGAACTTCAGCGTCGAGAAGGCCAACGGCACGGTCTACATCCGAGGCGTCGGCGGCGGCGGCCGCAACATCGGCTTCGGCGGCCGGGCCGGCGTCTACCTGGACGGCGTCTACATCGGCCAGGCGGCGGCGCTGAGCCAGTCGCTGCTGGACATCGACCACGTCGAGGTGCTGCGCGGACCGCAGGGCCATCTGTTCGGCCGCAACACGGTCTCCGGCGCGGCCAACATCATCACCCGCGCGCCGGCCGCCGAGTTCGGCGGAGAGGTCACCCTGGGCGCCGGCAACCTCGAGTACCGCAGCCTGGGCCTGCGCGCCGACCTGCCGATCGTGGAGGACAAGGTGCTGGCCAAGCTGTCCGTCGGGCTGGAGAAGCGCGACGGCTACACCCGCAACCTGTTCGACGACGACCGCGTCATCGGCTCGCTGGACTCCCAGTCCTACCGCGGCGCGATCCGCCTGCTGCCGAACGAGAAGGTCACCGTCGACGTCAGCGCCGACTACATGCGCGACAAGTCCTTCCGCGGCGGCCCCGAGTCCGTGTCCGGGCTGACCGGCGCCGGCCTCGTCGATCCGCTCGCGCCCAACGCCTACGAGGTCAACACCAACACCCCGCGCTTCAAGCATGTCGAGACCGGCGGCGGCGCGGTGAACGTCAACTACGAGCAGGACGACGGCTCGGCGATCACCTCGATCACCGCCTATCGGACCAGCAGGAGCGCGGTCCAGGCGGACAACGACTACACGCCGATCGACTTCCTCCACACCCTGTACGAGGACGAGTTCCGCCAGCTGTCGCAGGAGCTGCGCATCGCCTCCTCCGACGAGGGCCGTCTTCGGTACGTGGCCGGGGTCTTCCTGCTGTCCGAGGAGGCCGACACCAAGCGCGTCGCGGCCTGGGGCGCCGCGGCGGTCGGCCTGGGCCTGGGCCTCGCGCCCAACTCCTCGACCCCGTCGTCGGCCGGCATCCGCACGACCTCCTACGCCCTGTTCGGGTCGCTGGACTACGATCTGACCGAGCGGCTGACGGTGAACCTCGGCGGCCGCTACACGATCGAGCAGCGCAAGCTGCGCTACGACCTGGACGGCTCCAACAGCGGCCTGGTCGGCATCGCGACGCTCAAGGGCTTCAAGGACGAGGACGAGGAGAACCGCTTCAGCCCCAGCATCGGCGCCACCTTCAAGGCCACCGACGACCTGAACCTGTACGCCAAGTACTCGACCGGCTTCAAAAGCGGCGGCTGGAACGTCGACTTCCTGAACAAGAACCAGGTGAAGGATCTGAACGGCGACGGCCGCGCCGACTTCGCCTTCGACACCGAGACGGTGCAGTCCTACGAGATCGGGGCCAAGGCCGAGCTGTTCGAGCGCCGCCTGCGCCTGAACGCCGCCGTCTTCGCGGCCAACTACGACGACTATCAGATCAACCGCTTCGTCCAGTTCCCGGGCGGCATCACGGTCATCCAGCTGTCCAACGCCGCCAAGGTCGAGACCAAGGGCGTCGAGGTCAGTTTCGAGGCGGCGCCGATCCGCAACCTGCTGCTGACCCTGGACGCGGCCTACATGGACGCCGCCTTCGACGACTTCAAAGGCGGCGGTCCGGGCGGCGCGGACGCCAGCGGCAACGCGCTGCCGTTCTCGCCGAAGTGGTCCGGCACGGCCTCGGCCCAGTACACCTTCGACCTGCCGTCGCTCGGATCCGAGCTGACCCTGTTCGGCCAGTACGCCTATCGCGCCGAGACCTACGCCGGCCAGGAGAACCAGGACAACCAGCGGCTGGGCGAGCGCAAGCTGGTCAATGCGCGGGCGACCTTCACCCATCTGGGCACGGGCTTGTCGGTCAGCGTCTGGGGGTCGAACATCACCGACCAGGACTATCTGACCAACCGCACCGCCGACTTCCTGGGGACCAAGTTCGTCGAGCGCGGCGAGCCGCAGACCTACGGCCTCGAGGTGACGGCGCGGTTCTAGGGAGGAGACCATGGGGATGCGCCGTCGCGACCTGCTTCTGGCGGCCGGAGCGGCGGCGCTGCCCGGCCTGGCCTCCGCCGCGTCGGCGCGTCGTCCCAACATCGTCCTGATCGTCGCCGACGATCTCGGCTGGGGCGACCTGGGCGGCTACGGCGCCCGCCTGATCCGCACGCCCCGCCTGGACCGGATGGCGCGGGAAGGCGCGCGACTGACCGCCGCCTACGCCAGCGCCAACATCTGCACCCCGTCGCGGGCCGGACTGCTGACCGGCCGCTATCCGATCCGCACCGGACTGGCCTGGGACGTCGTTCGGCAGAGCGACACCGTCGGCCTGCCGCCGTCGGAGATGACCCTGGCGGAGATGCTGAAGCCCGACTACGCCACCGCCCTGATCGGCAAGTGGCATCTGGGCCATGTCGCCCCCTACTGGCCGCCGACGGTCCAGGGCTTCGACCTGTTCTACGGCCTGCCCTACTCCCACGACATGAAGCCGTTGGCGCTCTACGAGGCGCAGGCGCCGGGCGTGGAGTTGACCCGCGAGGACCTGGACTCGCCGCGACTGACCCAGCGCTTCTTCGAGCGCGGGCTCGCCTTCGTGGACGCCAACCGCGTCCGCCCCTTCTTCCTGATGCTGGCCCTGACGGCGCCGCACGTGCCGCTCGAGCCGAACCCGGACCATCCGCATCACTCGCCCGCCGGCGCCTACGGCGACGTGGTCGAGGAGATCGACGCCGGCGTCGGGCGGCTGCTCGATCGCCTGAAGGCCCTGGGCCTGGACCGCGACACCCTGGTGATCGTCACCTCCGACAACGGCCCCTGGTTCGAGGGCTCCGCCGGGCCCTGGCGCGAGCGCAAGGGCGGCTCGGGCTGGGAGGGCGGCTTCCGCGTGCCCTTCGTGGCCCGCCAGCCGGGCGTGATCCCCGCCGGGATCGTCAGCGACGCCCCGAGCATGAACATCGACCTGCTGCCGACGCTGGCCGCCTGGACGGGATCGCCTCCGCCGGCCGCGAGGCTGGATGGCCGCGACATCTCCGCGATGCTCAGACGGCGCGGCGCGCCCTCGCCGCACGAAGCGCTGCTGCTGTTCGACAACGAGGCGGTCGCCGGAGTCCGCGCGGGGCGCTGGAAGTACCTGGTGCGCTCGTACTACCGGACCGACGACCTGCCGCTGGACGCCTACGACTACGGCCTGCTGTTCGACATGGCCCTGGACCCCGGCGAGACCTACAACCTCGCCGCCCGCCACCCCGAGGTGCTCGCCGAGATGAAGGCCCGCCTCGCCCGGGCCCGGGCGGAGTTCGGGCCGCTGGCGAAGGGGCCGCGAACGCGGAAGAAATAGAGCGGTCGCCCTCTCTCCCCGTCATCCTCGCGCTCGCCGTTCCAGGGCCCGCACCAGGCGGCGATGCAGCCGGCCGTCGAGGACGTAGAAGGCCATGATCGCGCCGGACAGGGCGAAGCCCAGCAGGGCCGGCACGGTCATCAACAGGTGCAGTCCACGCAGGGTGTGGGCGCCCTGGACCGCCCCGGCGACATAGCCGGACGCCTCCAGCAGCAGGCCCGTCAGGCCGATTCCGACGCCCAGCGCCACCTTCTGCCCGAGCGTGACGACGCCGAACACCGCCCCCTCCGCGCGCAGGCCGCTGGTCCATTGCGAGACCTCCACGGTGTCGGGAATCAGCGACCACATGCTGACCGGGATGGCTGCGCCGCCGATCATCATCAGCGTCAGGATGGCCAGCACCGTCAGAGGATGCGTGCCCGGATAGGCGAAGAACAGCGCCGCTCCGAGGCTCGCGATCACCGCGCCCGCCAGCCAGGCGACCCGCTTGGACCAGCGCCGCCCGACCCAGCTCCAGACCGGGGTCAGCAGCATCACCGTGGCCACCTGGATGGCCAGGCCGACGCCGGTCAGGTCCGGTCGGCGCAGATAGTATTCGAAGTAGTAGACGGTGACCTTGCCGCTGATCACCGTGGCGATGTTCACCACCACGATCGCCGCCAGCAGGATCAGAAACGGCGGGTTGCGCAGCAGCGCCCTCAGCATCGCCCCGAACGGCGGCGGCGTTTCCTCGGTCAGCGGCTGCTCCTGCGTGCGGCGGAACATGAAGACGAAGGCCGCGCTTGCGATCAGGCCGACGACCACGGCCAGCATCAGCCAGCCGATCTGCGGGGTCGGCCAGAGGGCGACGAACGGCTGGCTGCCCAGGGCCACCGCCAGAGCCGCCAGCGCGCCGCCCCAGACCTTGAACGTCGCCAGCCGGTTGCGCTCGTCGGCGCTGGTGGTGATGGCGGCCGACAGCGAGCCGTAGGGGATCGAGACGGCGGCATAGGCCGTCCGGAACGCCATCTGGGTCACGAGGGCGAACAGCGCCGACGCGGCCAGACCGAAAAACGGCTGCAGGAACATCAGGACATAGGCCAGGGCCAGCGGGACGGCGCCGAGCAGGATGTAGGGTCGGTAGCGGCCCCAGCGCGTCCGGGTGCGGCTGGCGACCAGCCCCATCAGCGGGTCGACCAGCCCGTCCCAGATCATGGCCGCGCCGAAGATCAGCCCGGCCACGTCGCTGCGCAGGCCCAGGACATCGGTGTAGTAGAACAGCAGGAAGAAGCTGGTCCCGTGCCAGAACAGGTCAGTGCCGAAGCAGCCGACGCCGTAGGCGACGCGGGTCGTGCGGGGGCCGCTCACGCGGCGGCGCGCTGCAGGTCCCGCAGGGGACGGAAGCTGATCCGGCGGAAGCCCTGGTCGTCCAGGAAGCCGGCCATCGCCGGATCCGTGGTCACGGCGTGATCGTCGACGCGGATCTGAGCCTCGGCCCGATCGTAGCCACGCAGCTCCGGCCCATCGAGGACCGGATGGACGTTGACCTCGGTGACGCCCGCGCCGACCGTCGGCAGGGCCTCGCGGAGCAGGGCGTCGGTGGGGCGGCCCCAGTGCGACACGAACTCGTCCGGGAAGATCAACCCGGCCGCCGTCGCCTGGTCCCGCCCCGGGAAGCCCAGCAGCCCGTCGAGCTTGGGCCCGACCATGCGCAGCGGCAGGGCGTATTCGACCGCCAGCTCGACATAGATCGCGAAGAACCGCGGATCGATCTGGTTGCTCCCCATGTGAGAGTCCAGGTGGGTCACGTCGACGCCCCAATGCAGAGCCTGCTCGATCTGGGCCCGACACTCGGCCCGGACGTCGTCGACCCGAGCGTTGGCCGACACCGCCGCGACGTTGGACGGCAGGAAGCCCTCGGCGTCGTGCAGCGAGGCCGCGCCGGTCAGCGACCGCCAGCGATAGCCGGGATATTCCGCCGTCAACGTCAGATGGACGCCCAGATCCAGGCCTTCGAACAGCTCCGCTGCCTCCCGCGCCCAGGGACAGGGGACCATCAGGGTGCCGCTGGTCGCTATGCCGGTCCGCATCGCCTCCAGACAGGCCCGGTTGGCCGCGTGGCTGGAGCCGACGTCGTCGCAGTTGACGATCAGCAGTCGCTCCTGCGGGCCGAAGCCCAGCCGCTCCCCGATGCCGGCCATGACGTTCCCTCCCCTTGCGCTCTATCGGTAGTCCAGGCCGTGGGCCTGCAACAGTTCGTCCAGCATCGGCTCGGCGATATCGATGTCGCCGACCAGCGGATGGGCCAGCAGCGCCTGCAGCGCGACGTCGCGGCTGCGGGTCACCGCCGCCTGGACGGTCAGGCTCTCGTGCGCCTTCACCGCCTGCACCAGGCCGCGGAACGGCAGCGGGATCTCGCCGACCGGCAGCGGCCGCGCGCCCGAGGCGTCGACATGGCAGACGGTCTCGACCGCCACATTCTCCGGCAGGCCGGCGACGGCGCCGCGGTTGAGGGCGCTCATCACGATCTTCGCGCCGCGGTCGTTGAGCACCGCGTCCAGGGTGTCGAAGGTCACGCCGCTATAACCCTCGCCGCCCCGCCGGATCAGCGCCGGCGGCTTGGCGGCGACAGACGGATCGGCCGCCTCCGCCAGGACCTCGGCCTCGATGGCCATCACGGCCTGGGCGCGGGTCTCCTTGGCGGCCGCCGCGATCACCGCCTCGGCCCGACGGTGGAAGTAGAGGTCGCCGTACTTCTCGACCGGGATGGCGCCCAGCACCGGCGCCATGCGCAGGGCCGAGGCGAACATGTTGTCGTTGGCGCCGTGCCGGTCGGCCAGATAGGCGATCGCCGCCGCCGTGACGTCCTCGCCGGAGGCCGTGAGGATGCTGTGCACGAAGCCCAGGTGGTTCAGGCCGACGCTGCCGATCTCGACCGGCCCGAACGGATCGGCCAGCAACCTCTTAAGCCGATGCTGCAGCAGCGGAATCGACGAACAGAGGCCCAGCAGCTTGGCGTCGGTGTGGTTGAGCACCGCCTCGGTCACGATGCCGCTGGGGTTGGTGTAGTTCAGGATGAAGGCGTTCGGCGCGACGTCGGCGATGGTCCGGGCGATGTCGATCATCACCGGAATCGTGCGCAGGGCCTTGAACATCCCGCCCGGGCCGGTGGTCTCCTGGCCGATGACGCCGTAGCGCGCCGGGATGGTCTCGTCGATCTGGCGCGCCGCCATGCCGCCGACGCGGATCTGGGTCACGATGAAGTCGGCCCCCTCCACCGCCCGGGCGAGATCCCGTTCCTCGCGGACGGCGATCCCGGCGCCCCTGGCGGCGATCATCCGGCGCGTCAGCCCCGCCATGACCGCCAGCCGTTCCGGATCGGCGTCGGTCAGACTGATCTCGGCGACCGCCAGCCCTTCACGCTCGAGCACCCCCTCGACGATCTCGGGCGTATAGCTGCCGCCGGCGCCGACGATACACAGAACGATGGACTTCACGAGACGATCTCCAAGGCGGCGAGGTCGGCGAACAGGGTCCGGGCGTCCAGGCCGCAGCCGTGGCCGGCCAGCACGACGGCGCCCAGTTCCGGCGGCAGGCGAATGTCGACCATGCGGGCGGCCGGAACCTCCCAGGCCATCAGATCGCCGATCAGGTCCTGGAAGGCGCGCCCGCCGCGGGTGATGACGCCGCCGCCGAAGGCCGCATCGAACGAGCCGTCGATACGGTCCCCCATGGCGCGCATGGACAGGACGTAGTCCGCGGCGGCGCGCTCGACCATCACCCGGGCGGCGGGGTCGCCCTCGCGCCAGGCGTCGAACACCACCCCTGCCACGGCGAAGCGGCGCGCGCGGGACGCCGGGTCACGGAAAGCCCACTCGGCGAAGCGGTCCGCGGTTACGCCGCAATGGGCGAGCACGCGGTCCCTGAGCCCCGTGACCCGGGCCCGCCCGTCGATCATTCGCGCGGTCTGCGCGAACGCCGCTCGGCGCAGGTCGTAGACCTGGGCGATGTCCAGGCTGTCGTAGATCGTCTCCTGGCCCGGCGCGGTGCGGTAGGCGGTGGTGATCCCGCTGCCGTGCTGCATCAGGGCGGTCTTCGTGGTGTCGGAGACGCCCCACAGCGCCACCAGGCCGTCGTTGACCAGGTCCAGCCGGTCGCCCAGCCCGAGCCGCTCGGCGACCAGGCGGTGCTGTTCGGCCTGTTCATCGGGATAGTCGACGCCGCTCAGGCCGATGGCCACCCGGTCGACCCGGTCGAGCGCCACCCCGGCGTCACGGCACAGGCCGGCCAGGGCCGCCTCGGCCACGGCGTAGAAATGGGGCGTCGGCAGGCCGACGATCGCCGCTCCCACGTCCCGCGCCCGCGCCAGCACTCGGCCGCGCTCGTCGCACAGCGCGCCCGCCGTCTTGGCTCCACCGCTGTCCAGCCCGATGACGAGGCGTCCGCTCACTGCCGATCTCAATTCCTAGTGACCACTTAGTTTATTCCTAGCGGCCACTCAGGATTTTGCAAGCGCTACCTCCAGGCGAACGAGCACGGACGCCGGAAGGCGCCGTCTCTCGGTCGAACTCGGATCGGAGGAAGGCTCCGCGACTCCGGCGGAAGCCGGGCGTGTCAGGGCTGCGGCGGTACGCGGGTGGCCTGGCCGTAGACCACCTGCCACCGCCCGTCGCGCCATCGCCAGACGTCGATGTAGCGCAGGGTCTGGCGGAACGGCTTGCCGTCATAGGCGCCGACCAGATCGACGGTCCCGCCCAGGGCGGCGCCGTCGGGCCAGACGTGCTCCACCATGTCCCGGACGACGACCGGTTCGAGGTCGAACTTGGGATCGGTGAACTCGGCGATATGCGCAGCCTTGCCGGTCCGCGACCCGTCGCCGCCGACCAGGACGTAATCGGACGCCATCAGCCGTTCCAGGGCCGCGGCGTCGCCCTCGATCTGGGCTCGCTCATAGGCCTCGGCCGCCTGCGACAACGCCGCCGGAAGCGGCGCGGCCGAAGCCGGCCAGACCGCCATTCCGAAGGCCATCGAGGCCGCGAGAAGCGCGCTTCCGGCGCGGAAGATCATGAGTCGCACGACAGATCGCTCCTTCCCGCGGACAGTAGATCGATCCCGCAGCCGCGACGAGTTCAAACCCGCGACGCGCTCAGACCGGCCTGAAGCTAGGAAGCATGGTGCGGGTGGTCGGACTCGAACCGACACTCCTCTCGGAAGGGGTTTTTGAGACCCCCGCGTCTACCATTCCACCACACCCGCACAGGTTCCGCGGCGCCGTCGCCCCGCAGCGGTGAGCGCGTGGATTGCCACAGGCGGCGCCCACGCGTCCACCTCGAAAGTCGGCCCGGTTCGCGGCGCCGGGTCAGGCCGGGCCGATGGCGTCGATCTGTTCCTCGATCACTCCGACCACGACCGCGACCTGGTCCAGGCCGGCGCCCTGCTCGCCAAGCGCGCGCGCGATGACCGTCCGGCCGGTCTGGAAGGCGGTGAGGCTGGAGATCAGCAGCACGGCGCGGATCCTGGCTTCGGCGACGGTCTCTCCCCGCCCGATCGCCCGGCTGATCAGGGCGGCGGCCAGCTCGATGCCGGGCGACCAGAGCGCAGCGTAGAGAATCTCCGCCGCCGCGCCGGGGTCGGTCATCTCGCGCTGCACGAACAGAGCCCGCATCCGCCCCCCGTCATCGGTCATCAGGAACCGGGCCAACGCGCCGAACAGACGCTTCAGCTCGGCCCGCGCCGTGGCGGGCGCCATCGGCGCCTGCAGGGCCTCGGCCGAGCGGATGGCGATCTCGCCCATGGCGTCGTGGTAGCGGCGCGCGATCTCCTCGGCGCAGGCGCGGTACAGCCCCTCCTTGTCGCCGAAATAGTAGTTCAGCGTCGGCAGGCTGGCGCCGGCCTCCTCGGCGATCCGGCGGGTGGTCGCCCCGGCGAAGCCTTCGCGCCCGAACACCTCCAGCGCCACCTCCAGGAAGCGCGCGCGCGTCGCCTCGCCCTTGCGGTAGCCCGCCGCGGGCTGCCGCCTTCCGCGGACGGGCGCGTCGTCGGAGATCTCGGCAGGCGGCATGGCGACTCTCGGTTTCCTGGCGACAGGCTAGGCCATTCCGGGCCGGCGCGCCGCCCCGATCAAAGACCTATCGATCGACAGATAAAAATCTATCACACGCCATAATTTCATGCCATGCTTCCCAGGAAGCCAGCCAAGGACGCGTCATGACCCTCACTCTTGAGCAGCTTAAGGCGAAGGTCGCCGGCCAGAAGACCGCCCTGCCCGCCTTCTATGGATCGGTCGACTTCGACGCCAAGCCCGAGCGGTTCAACGATGACCCGGTGGTTCCCGGAGCGACCGACAAGGCCTCGGCCGCCCGCGCCCGGATTCTGGCCGATCCGGAGGCGGTCGAGCGGATGTGGGCCTACTCCATGCTCGGCGACACGGTGGCCGACGCCTACGCGGCTCTGATCCCGCAGTACGGCTTCCGCGGGCTGATCGACATGCTGACCCGCGCCTGCGACCAGGGCCTGGAAGCCGTCCCCGAGGCGCCGCCGGAGCTGGTCGCCTTCATCCGCGCGATGGAGCAGACCCCCGCTTGGCTCGACATGGCCCTGGTCGAGGAGGGCGCGCGGCTGGACCGCAACACTACCGCCAACGTCGCCCCCTTCCTGATCCGCGGCGCCTTCATCGCCACCTTCATGAATAAGTATGCGGCCCTGCCGATGGCCCTCACCGGGACCCTGTCCAACGAGACGTCCGCCAAGCGGGTCAAGGAGACGGCGACCTTCTTCGCGACGACGGTGCTGCCGGGCGCGCTGGAACGCCACGGTCCGGGCTTCCGCGCCGCGGCCATGGTCCGGCTGATGCACTCGATGGTGCGCTTCAACGCCCTGCGCTCCAAGGGCTGGGACAAGTCCACGTTCGGCATCCCGATCCCGCAGGTCGACCAGATGCCGGCCGGCCTCATCCCGATCTTCCTGCTGTCCTACCAGCTGATCGCCAAGGGCAAGACCGAGTTCACGCCGCAGCAGCGGGCCAAGGTCGAGCTGGCGCGCTACCGCTGCTTCCTGCTGGGCCTGCCCGAGGAGCTGCTGCCGGACACGCCCCAGGGCATCGTCGACGTCATGAACCTGCGCGACCAGACCCTGCGCAAGGGCTTCGACGACAAGACCTGCGGCGAGCTGCTGCGCGCCACCCTGGACGCCTACCTGCCCGCCGAGGAGAACCCGGGCAGCAAGGTGTTCAACCGGATCGAGAAGGGCTTCTCGAAGGTGTTCTTCGTCCGCACCTTCCTGGGCGGGGACGAGGCCAAGGCCCGGTCCATCGGCGTGACGCTGACGCCGGCGGATCGGCTGTTCTTCCTCGGCAGCGCGATCTTCGTCGGCCTGCGCAAGAAGGTCTACGACGTCGCCGCCGGCGTTCCCGGACTGCGCGCGGCGGCCGACCGGACGCTGGTCCGCAAGATCCACAGGCTGCTGAGCCAGTACGGCCACGCCGAGTTCACCAGCGACGCCTCGGCCTACCGCCCCAACCACCTGCCGCAAGCGGCTTAGCGAGCCATGGTCCTCCCCTCTGGGGGGTGTGGCTCGCCGAAGGCGAGACGGAGGGGTCTTCCGGGCGACGCATGACCCCTCAGTCGGCTTCGCCGACAGCCCCCCAGACGGGAGCATCCGATCCGGCTCAGATCTTCTCCGGATACCGCGGGGCGATGTCGACCGGGATGTCCTTCAGCGTAGCGATCACCTGCTTCGCCTCGGCGTCCAGGTGTGCATGCTTGTCGAAGAAGGCGACCATGCCGGCGTAGTCGCCGTCGCCCTGCAGCCGCACGATGTCGGCGGTCAGGTCGCGGATGCCGGCCTCCATCTTGGCGTCGTCGAAGCGGAACTTCTTCTGCGCCGGGTCCCAGACCACCGCGCCCTTGCTGCGCAGGTAGCCGTACTGCAGCGCCGCGCCGCGGCCGTGGGCCTCCTCGTCGCCCCAGCGGGCGGCGCGGAACAGGCCGGCCAGATAGGTGGCGTAGAGCTGCGGCTTCTCGGCCGCCGGCAGCTCGCCCTTCTGCATCATGAACAGGATGTTGTAGGCGCCCATGACGTCGGCCTTAGCTTCCTCGGCCGTCCCGCCGATGTCCTTCAGCTCCGCGGTGACCGTGGTGGCGCGGCCGTCAATGGTGATCGAGCCCGGCCCGAGGCTGTGCGACAGCTCGTGGAACAGGGTCTCCAGCGTCATATACTTCTTGTTGGCCAGCCCGGCCTGCTCCGACACCAGCACCCGGGCGGCGATCGGCTTGAGGATGCCGTCGTACTTGGCGCCCAGCACGTTGGACAGGATGACCTTCTTGGCCCCCTTGGCCTCGCGCACCCGCTCGTCGTTGGGCAGGTTGAAGGCGATGGTCTGCGGGCCGTGCAGGTTGTCGCCGCCGCCGCGCACCTGCTCGGCCACGGCGATGGGGCTGTCTCCGCCGCGCTTGAAGTTCTTGTAGCGATCCTCGACCGGGAGGTTGGCCTCCATGGCCTTGAGGTAGCCCTTGTACTTGTCGAGCGACGCGGACTCGGTCGGGTCCATCAGGGTGACGAAGGCCTCGAACGCCGCCTTCTGGCCCATCAGTTCGTCGGTGTAGGTTTCGTACGGCCCGATGGCGACCTCGATCGGCGTGCCCTTCAGGTCCATCCAGGCCATCTCGGACTGGAAGTAGTCGTTGTTCCGGAAACTCTCGGCGCGCAGCGTCAGGAAGCGTTTGAGGCTGGCGTTGGAGGTCACGGCGGCGGCCTGCTCCAGCAGGGCGGCGGCCTTGGCCAGCTCGGCCTCGTATTCGACCGAGTAGGGCACGGCGACCAGCTTGTCGCCCTGCCGACGGACGACCGAATAGGCGTCCATCAGGGCCGGCTTCTCGGCGGGATGGGCGGCGAGATAGGCCTCGAAGTCCGCCTGCGTCAGGCCGGCGGGATAGAAGCCGTGGCCGGGGCCGTCGGGGCCGCCCTGGGTCACGCGCTGACGATCGTAGATCGCCGTCATCTGGTCCGCGGCCTGGATCAGCAGATTCACCACCTTGCGCTCCTCGGCGGTGAGGAAGGCGGTGTTCGGCTTCATGGGGATCACGGCATAGGCCGGAGCGACGGCGGCTTCGGCCGCCGCGACCGCCGTCGCCGCGGCGACGGCCAGCGGCGCGCCGGCCAACAGCAGCCAGGCCAGTGTGAAGTGCGGACGCATGGAAGGCCCCTCGGAGGAACGACAGGCGGCGATGTTTGCGCCCCCCGCCTCGATGGGTCAACGCGCCGGCGTCTCTCCCGACAGACGGGCGGCCGCGGCCTCCAGCCGCATCAGCAGACGCTTCAGCTGGGCCACCTCCTCCGGCGCCAGCCCGGCCAGCAGCGCCGCCTCGTAGGCCAGGGCCAGGGGGGCGATCTCGGCGTGCAGCCGTCGGCCGGTCTCGGTCAGGGTCAAGGTGTGCGATCGTCCGTCCGATTCGCTGGCCGTGCGGGCGATCAGATGCCGGCTGGTCAGCACCTGGGCCGCGCGGCTGACGGTGACCTTGTCCATCACCGTCCGCACGACGATCGCCTGAGGCGTCAGCCCGCCCTCGGCGAGGACCGCCAGCAGCCGCCACTGCGGGATGGTCAGGCCGAAGCGATCCTCGTAGGCGCGGGCGATCAGCCGGGAGACGCCGTTCGACGCCACCGACAGCCGGAACGGCAGGTAGCCGTCCAGTTCGAGGCCCGGATCGCCGTCCAGCGGCTCTTCGGGCCACGTCACGCCTGAGCCCATCTCGCCGGCCTCCTACCTGCCCGGTACGGCGACCGTCTGCTCGATGGCGCCGAAGATCGAATGGCGCTTGGCGTCGCGCATCTCAATCCGCACCGTGTCGCCGTGGCGGAGGAACGGCGTCTTCGCCTCGCCCGCGAGCAGGGTCTCGACCGTCCGCACCTCGGCGATGCAGCTGTAGCCCAGGCCGCCCTGATCGATCGGCCTGCCGGGCCCGCCGTCGGCGTCGCGGTTGGAGACCGTGCCCGAGCCGATGATCGTGCCCGCCGCCAGGGCGCGGGTCTTGGCGGCATGGGCGATCAGGGTCCCGAAGTCGAAGGTCATGTCGACGCCGGCGTCGGCCTCGCCGAACGACTTGCCGTTCAGCTCGACCTGCAGGGCGCCGTGCAGTTTGCCGTCCCTCCAGGCCTCGCCCAGGGCGTCCGGCGTCACGGCGACCGGCGAGAAGGCGCTGGCCGGCTTGGACTGGAAGAAGCCGAAGTTCTTGGCCAGCTCGGCCGGGATCAGGTTCCGCAGGCTGACGTCGTTCACCAGCATGACCAGGCGGACGGCGGCCAGGCCCTCCTCGCGGGTCGCGCCCAGCGGCACGTCGCCGGTGACCACGGCGATCTCGCCCTCGAGGTCGCAGCCCCAGGCCTCGTCCTTCAGCGGGATCGGATCGCGCGGCGCCAGGAAGCCGTCGGAACCGCCCTGGTACATCAGCGGATCGGTCCAGAAGCTGTCCGGCATCTCGGCCGCGCGAGCCTTCCGGACCAGGGCGACGTGGTTCACATAGGCGCTGCCGTCGGCCCACTGATAGGCGCGCGGCAGCGGCGAATGCGCCTCGTGCTCGTGGAACCGGTCCCGCGGCACCGCCCCATGCTCCAGGCTCTCGGCGAGACCGCGCAGCAGCGGTCCGCACCGCTCCCAGTCGTCGAGGGCCGCCTGGAGCGTCGGCGCTATGGCGTCGGCCGGGGCGCACCAGGCGAGATCGTTGGACACGACGACGAGGCGGCCGTCGCGGCCGCCCTTCAGGGACGCAAGCTTCATCGTTTCTCTTCTAGCAGGGCCAGGAGACCCGGGTCGGGCTTCCTGTGGGAAGTCAGGTCGTCATGGGCGGCGCGCAGCTCGGCCATCCGGGCCGGCTTGTCGCTCCACCAGACCTCGAACGCTCGCACGGCGCGGCGCACCTGCGCCAGCTGCTGTTCGAGGGTGAGAGGCTTGTCTTCATGGTGATGGTGGTCGTGGCCATGGCCGGGCTTGCCGTGATCCGGCTTGCCATGGCCCGGACCGCCATGGCCCGGCTCGGCCGGACGCTCGATCACATCGCCGCCGATGTTCACCGTGATGCTGTGGCCGTGAACCGTCTCGGCCACCGTGGCGCCGGCGGGTTCGACGACCGCCAGCGGCCTGGGCTCGGGCCGATGGCCGTGGTCGTCGTGACGGCCGTGATCGCCGCCGTGGGACTGGTCGTGCTTCGCCGGCTTCGGCTCGGGCTGCTTCTCGCTCTCGCCCATCGCCTCGCCCAGGTCGCGCAGGGTCCTGGTCAGTCCCCCGCCGGCCAGCAGCACGCCGCCCAGATGGGTGCGGATCACGCGGCGCAGCTGGTCCGCGCCCTTCAGCACGCCGAACTCGTCCTGGCGGAGGGCGTAGCGGGCCGCGGCCAGCACATGGGCGTAGATGTCGTTGAGCTGCGAATCGTCGCCGCGCCGGCGCGCGGCCTTGCCGCCGCCCTGGCCGCGCGCCGTCACGGCCATCAGGACCAGCAGCAGCGCCGCCGCCAGCACCCAGCCGACGACGCCCAGCGGCGTCAGCAGCCCCGGCGCGTCCTGCGGCCCCCAGGGAAACTCACTGTGCTCGATCATCGCCAGACCCCCACGAGACGACGGCTCAGCCGCCCTTGCGGATCGTGCGGCTGACCCTTGCGCCCGCGTCGTAGCGCGAGGGGCCGCCGAACACCGCTATCTCGACGAGAATGTCTCCGCCGGGCTCGCCCGACCAGAGGTAGTTGCGCTCGACCTGCACATTCCGTCCTGCGGGCGAGATGCCCTCGAAGGTGTCGCCCCAGGGCGTGACCCTCGAGGCCTCGCGCCAGCTCAACGTCACGGCGCGCGACAGCTCGTCCTCGGCCATGGCCAGCAGGTCGGGATCGACGGCGGCGTCGGTCATACGCGGACTCCCTGGGGGGCGGTGAATTCGGAGGTCTCGGCGTCGCCGGTGTTCACGACGTCGGCCGGCTCGAAGATGATCACCTCGGCCTCCTCGTCCGCAGCGGTGCGATGCTCGACCGCGCGCGGCACGACGATGAACTGTCCCGGCCCCAGCGTCTCGATCCGGTCGCGGTCCTCGACCCGGAAGACGCCCTTCCAGACCAGGAACATCTCCTCGGCCTCGGCGTGACTGTGCCAGGGGAAGACGCCCTGGACCTTCACCAGCCGCACGGTCTGGCCGTTCAGCTCGGCCGCGATCTTCGGCCGCCAGTGCTCCGAGAAGGCGGCGAACTTCTCGTCCAGGCTGACGACGACGCCGTCGGTCATTTTGGCGCCTTCCAGCTGTCGACGTAGGCCGGATTCTCGACGGTCGAGGCCCCCTCGCCCACCTCCAGCGGGTCGCGGGTGTCGATCATCACCGCATACTCGTCCGTGGCGACCTTGTCCTGGACCAGCATCTTCTTCAGCGCCTTGGGATGCGGCCCGTGGGTGAAGCCCGACGGGTGGAAGGTCATCATGCCGGCCTCGATGTGATCGCGGCTGAAGAAGTCACCCGCGTGGTAGAACAGCACCTCGTCGAAGTCGTCGTTGTTGTGGAAGAATGGGATCTTGATCGCGCCCGGATCGGTCTCGAAAGGCCGCGGCGCGAAGGTGCAGACCACGAACCGGTCGGCCAGGAAGGTCGTGTGGACGCTCGGCGGCAGGTGGTAGCGGGCGCTGACCACGGGCCGGAAGTCCTTCACATTGATCCGCACGGGCGCCAGCTCGCCGTGCCAGCCGACGGCGTCCAGCGGGTTGTAGGGATAGGTCGCCACCGAGACCTGGCCGCGCTTCTTGATGTGAACCGCCGTCTCGCCGTCCTGCGCCTGGTGGGCGCGGAAGGCTTCGTCCATCGCCGGGGTGTCGAGCATGGCCGGGTCGAACAGGGCGTGCGGTCCGAGCAGGCCCTTGTCCGGCAGGGTGAAGTGGCCGTTGGTCGCCTGGATGGTCAGGATCGCGGTCGGCGCCGACGGGCTGAGCCGCCACATCGTCCCGCGCGGCAGGTAGAGGTAGTCGCCGGCGACATAGCCGATGCGGCCGTAGTCACAGAACAGGTCGCCGTTTCCCGCATGGATGAACAGCAGCTGGTCTCCGTCGGCGTTGCGGGCCAGGGCCGGCATCGGCGCCGACAGCTTCCAGAACCGCATCTCGCAGGACGCGTTGTGCAGCACCACCGGCGCATCCCAGGGCGAGGGCGCGGCTTCGTTGAGGCCGTTCAGGTCGAAGGCGCGCGGACGCAGCGGCCCCTCGAACGACGTCCAGCCGGTCGGGGGGCGGCGATGGTAGAGGAAGGCGGCGGGTCCGAAGAAACCTTCCTTCGAAACCTCGCGCTCATAGGTCCCTTCCGGCAGGTCGGCGTGCGCCTGGCGGCTGTTCAGCCCCTGGGCGCCGCGAACCGGGATCCAGGTCTTCTTGCTCATGTCGAAAGGGCCTCCGCCGGTGCGGTGATGAAGGAAGAACGCGCGTCGTCGTCGAACGCCGCGATCGTCAGGTCGGCGAGACGGGCTTCGTCGGCCTGCGACAAGAAGGGCGACAGCGGCAGGTAGACGACCGAGTCGATCAGATGGGCGGCGTTCGGCGCGCCTGGCAGGGCCCGCAGGCTGGTCGCGCCGCGCGTGGCGTCGAAGCCGGCGTCGCACAGCCGCCGGGCGAAGACGTCCGGATGGCGCGGCAGGACGGGCGTCAGCCACCAGACGTGAGACGGCAGATCCCGGCCCGGAACCGGAATGCGCGGCGGCAGGCGCCAAAGGACCCTGCGGGCGCCGGCGATACGCTCCACGGGCGGCGCGGCGCGGGTGAGCCGGCGCGCCAGCAGGGCGAGCATCGCCCTGGGCGGTCGCCGGCGAAGCTGGGCCAGCAGGTCGCCGCTGCGAAACCCGCGCGCCGCCGCGCCGATCACGGCCTCCGGATCACGGCCGGCCGCCACGATGGCCAGGCGCACCAACCCATAGAGCGGCGGCAGGCTGAACGCCTTGAGCGCGGCGTGTTTCAGCACCCGCTTCCGCCACCACCCCGCCGCCGCCTCCGGATAGGCGTCGAGCCGCGCTTGAACCCGGCGGGCGAGATCGGGATCCGCGATCAGGCCCACGGCGCCGCCCAGGGCCGTGGCGGTCTTGATCGGTCCGAAGCTGTACAGGCTGGCGTCGGCGCCGTCGGACGCCGTCAGCCGGCCGTCGTAGGCCTGGGCCAGATCCTCGACGAACATCAGTCCGCGCCGACGGCAGACCTCCGCCAGGGCGAAGGTCTCCACACGCGCGCCATACAGATGGGCCAGCAGGAACAGGCGTGTCCGCGGCGTGATCGCCGCCTCCAGGTCTTCGGGCGGCGGCGCAAGAGTCGACAGGTCGATATCGACCGCGACGGGGACCAGGCCGTGGGCGCGCACGACCTCGGCCATGGTCTCGATGTTGACGGCGCTCATCAGCACCTCGTCACCGGCCGGCAGGGCCAGCTCGGCCAGGAGGGCGTCGAGCGCCGTGCGCACCGACAGGGCCGTCACCGCCGACCGTCCCGCCGGGGCCATCGCCGCGATCGAGCCGGCCGCGCCCTCGTCCCCGCGCGTCGCAAGCGCGAAGGCCAGGTCCGGCCAGCCGATGTCGAGGGTCAGCCGCGGAAACATCGCCTAGGGTTCGTCCTTGTAGATCGACACGACCGTCGGCCGGCCCTCGGCGGCGCTGGCGCGGTACATGCCGGGGGTGTTGAAGCTCCAGGCGATCTGGCCGTCGGGGGTGACCGCGATGACGCCGCCGTCGCCGCCCAGGGCGGTCAGCTGCTGCTGGACCACAGTGTCGGCGGCCTTCTGCAGCGGCATCTTCCCGTACTGGACGAGGGCGCAGATCTCGCGCGCCACGGTCAGGCGAATGAAGAACTCGCCGGTCCCGGTGGCCGAGACGGCGCAGGACTGGTTGGAGGCGTAGGTGCCGGCGCCGATGATCGGGCTGTCGCCGACCCGGCCCCAGCGCTTCGCCACCGTGCCGCCGGTCGAGGTGCCGGCGGCGATGTCGCCGGCGCTGTCCAGCGCCACGACGCCGACGGTGCCGTACTTGCGGTCGTCGGGGATCGGCGTGAAGGCCTGGGGCGCCGGCGCGCCGGCCGGGCGCGGCGGGACCGGCAGGCCCTGGGCCGTCAGCGCCTTGACCAGACCCTGCCAGCGGCGCTCGGTGAAGAAGTAGGACGGATCGACCTGCTCGATCCCCTGGCTGGCGGCGAAGGCGTCCGCGCCCGGCCCGATCAGCATGACGTGCTTCGACTTGTCCATGACTGCGCGAGCCAGGGTGATCGGATGTTTCGTGCGGGTCACGCCCGCGACCGCGCCGGCCTTCAGCGTCTTGCCGTCCATGAAGGCGGCGTCCAGCTCGTTGCGGCCGTCGGCGGTGAAGACCGCCCCGCGGCCGGCGTTGAACAGCGGATCGTCCTCGAGGTCCCGCACGACCGCCTCGATCGCGTCCATGGCGCGGCCGCCGTCGGCCAGAATCTTCGAGCCCTTGGCCGCGGCGGCGTTCATCGCGTCGCGATAGGCCTTGTCGAGTTCCGGCGTCAGGTCCTTGCGCTCGATCACCCCGGCCCCGCCGTGGACGACGATGGCCCATTTGGGCGGGGCGGCGAAGGCGGGGGTGGCGAAGAGAGCGAGGGCGGCGATGGCGAGGAGGCGCTTTTTCATGGCCCTAACCTAGCGTTCGAACAGACGAGCGGAAGGCGCCATCCTCTCCCTCAGGGAGAGGGGGACCATGCGCAGCATGGTGGAGCGGGTCCTCGGCGGCACGGTCAGCGCGCCGACCAAGACCTTTGGCCCCCTCCACCACCCTATCGGGTGGTCCCCCTCCCCCAAGGGGGAGGAAATGCGATTAGTCCGCCTTCACCACGCCGCGGCGGATCTGGTCGAGCTCGATCGACTCGAACAGGGCCTTGAAGTTGCCCTCGCCGAAGCCTTCGTTGCCCTTGCGCTGAATGATCTCGAAGAAGATCGGGCCGACCTGGTTCTCGGTGAAGATCTGCAGCAGCAGGCCCTGGCCCTCGGTCGGAGCGCCGTCGAGCAGGATGTTCAGGCCGTGCAGGCGCTCAGTGTCCTCGCCGTGATCCTTCACCCGGCCGTCGAGCAGTTCATAGTAGCTGTCCGGGGTCGACTGGAACTTCACGCCGCGCTCGCGCAGGGTCTCGACGGTGGTGAAGATGTCGTCCGTGCCGAAGGCCAGGTGCTGGATGCCCTCGCCTTTGTAGTCGCGCAGAAACTCCTCGATCTGCGACTGCTCGTCCTGGCTCTCGTTCAGCGGGATGCGGATCTTGCCGTCCGGGCTGGTCATGGCCTTGGAGAACAGGCCGGTCACCTTGCCCTCGATGTCGAAGTAGCGGATTTCGCGGAAGTTGAAGACGCGTTCGTAGAAGTCGGCCCACTTGGCCATGCCGCCGCGGTGCACGTTGTGCGTCAGGTGGTCGAGGTAGGTCAGGCCGACCGCATTGCCCTCTTCCGCCTCGGCCGCGCCCGGGATGGCCACGAAGTCGACGTCGTAGATCTCCTGCGCGCCGTAGCGGTCGACCAGGTACAGATTGGTGCCGCCGATGCCCTCGATCGCCGGGATGTTCAGCTCCATGGGTCCGACCGGGCCAGTAACCGGCTTGGCGCCGCGCTCGACCGCCATCTTGAAGGCCTTGGCGGCGTCGCGCACGCGGAAAGCCATGGCGTTGGCCGAGGGACCGTGGTCGGCGCGGAACTGGGCCGGCTGGCCTTCCGGCTCCATGTTCAGGATGAAGTTGATGTCGCCCTGGCGGAAACGCAGCACGTTCTTGGACCGGTGCTTGGCGATGGCCGTGAAGCCCATCGATTCGAACAGGGCCTTCAGGTTTTCCGGCTCGGGCGAGGTGAACTCGACGAACTCGAAGCCGTCGGTGCCGAGCGGGTTGTCGAACAGGTCGGCCTTGGGTTGGGCGTTCATCGGATGCTCCAGGGGTTCGTTGCGGAGATAGTATCAGATGAAACTAGATGGGTGAAGCGACGGCTTCGCGACGGCTGCATCGAAGCTGCACGAGACAAGGCCTCGCGGCCCTGATAGCACAGCCCGATGCTGCGCCGACTTTACGACTGGGTGATGGGGCTCGCCGCCTCCAAACATGCCCCCTCCAGCCTGTTCGCCGTGTCCTTCGCGGAGAGCTCGTTCTTCCCGATTCCTCCGGACGTGATGCTGGCGCCGATGGTGCTGGCGAAACCGGAACGGGCCTGGTTCTACGCCGGCCTCTGCACCCTGGCCTCGGTGCTGGGCGGCATCGCCGGCTACGCCATCGGCTTCTTCCTGCAGGACGCGGCCATGTGGCTGCTCAGCCTGACCGGCCACGCCGAGGGTCTGGGCGAGTTCCAGTGCTGGTACGACAAGTACGGAACCTGGGTGATCCTGGCCAAGGGCCTGACCCCGATCCCCTACAAGCTGGTGACCATCGCCTCGGGCCTGGCCCAGTTCAGCTTCCTGATGTTCATCGTGGCTTCGGTGATCACCCGGGGCGCGCGCTTCTTCCTGGTCGCGGCGGTGGTCAAGAAGTTCGGTCCGGCCATGCTCCCCGTCGTCGAGAAGCGGCTGGCCCTCTTCGCGGGGCTGGGGATCGCGCTTATCGTGGCCGGGCTGGTCGCCAGCCACTATCTGGGATCGGGCTCTTCCACCTCGGTGTGCGGATAACCATGAACCAACTGCTCGAACCCGTCCTGCGCCGCTGGCGGCTGACCGCCTTCATCGCTTCCGCGACGATGCTGGCCATCGCCCACGGGTTCCAGCACATCGGCGGCCTGGCCCCCTGCTATCTCTGTTTCAAGCAGCGCGAGGTCTACTGGGTCGCCCTGGCCGTGGCGCTGATCGGCATGCTGGCGGTGCGCACCAAGCTGGGGGCGAACAGCCGCCGCTGGTTCAACCTGGCGCTCGGGCTGGTCTTCCTCTTCGGCGCCGGCCTGGCGGCCTATCACGCCGGGGCGGAGTGGAAATGGTGGCCGGGACCCAGCATCTGCGGCGGCGGCGCGGCTACGGTGACCGCCGAAAGCATGGCCGCCCTGCTCAAGGGCGAGACCATCACCGCGCCGTCCTGCGACAAGGCGGCCTGGGTCTTCCTGGGCCTGTCGATGGCGGGCTGGAACGCCCTGTTCTCCCTCGCCCTGGCGGCGCTCAGCTTCCAGGCCTTCCGCAGGAAGTACGCATGACCGGCCGTCCGACGCCTGCGCGCCCGGGCCGCGGCGCGACCGCCGTCCGTCTCGCCGAGATTCTCCGCGTCGACCACGCAGGCGAGCTCGGCGCCGTCCATATCTATCGTGGCCAGAGGGCCGTGCTCGGCCAAGCCAAGGGCCACGAGCGCGCCGCCGCTCAGCTCGAGGAGATGGAGGGACACGAAGCCGTCCATCTGGCCCGGTTCGACGAACTGCTGAACCAGCACCGCGTCCGCCCCACCCTGATGGCGCCGCTGTGGCGCGCCGCCGGCTTCGCCCTGGGCGCCGGCACCGCCCTGCTCGGCGACAAGGCGGCCCACGCCTGCACCGAGGCGGTCGAGACGGTGATCGAGAAACACTACGCCGACCAGATCGCCGAGATCGCCGATCGCGACCCGGTCCTCGCGGCTGAACTGACCAAGTTCCGCGACGAAGAACTGGCCCACCGCGACATCGCCATCGAGGAAGGCTCGCGGGACGCGCCGGGCCACCCCCTGTTGACGGCCGTGATCCAGGCCGGCTGCCGCGCGGCGATCAAGATCAGCGAGAAGATCTAGGCCTAGCGCAGCGCCATCTGGCTCCAGATCGCGCGCAGAGGCCGCAGATCCGCATCGACGGCGCCGCGCAGGTCGTGGCGTCGGGTCAGGCGCAGTCCCATGCGATTGCCACGCCGCCAGGCGATCTCGACGTCCCAGGCCACGCCGTCCTTGATCTGCATCAGGCGCAGCGGCGCCGGCTGCGGCAGCATCTGCAGCGAGGCCGTCTCGATCTGCGCCCCCTCCTCCGACAGGTTGCGGATGGTGCAGTCGATGGTGCCGGACGCGTCGGCGTTGGTCAGCTTGGCCGCCAGCAGGGATCGATGCCGCACGCCGCCCCGGCGCTGGACGCCCGGGGACGAAGGGACGGTGCGGGGAGCAAAGGGAACGACCGACATGCCCCTACGGTAACGGCGGCAGGTTTCCAGTCGGTTGACCGCTCAACCTGGAATCGCAGGTGAGTTTACATTTTCGCCGCCGCGCGAGCCGTACGTCAGCTCCCGCCTTCAGTTGCCATCCGGCCCCTTCTCCTGCAGAGCGGCGGCTTCCGGCGGCGGCGGGGCCTCGGGCGCGGCCTTCGCCTTGGCAGTGATGATCGTCAGCCTGCCCGGGTTCTTCTTCTCGGTGTCGGTCATGAACACGACCGGCTTCCAGGTCCGCGTATTGCCCGGCTTCAGTCCCAGGATCTCGGCCATCTCGGCCACGAAATGGATGCAGTTGCGGGTCTTCAGATTGTAGACCGAGCCCTCGGGCGTCATCCACCAGCGGATCTTCTCCAGCAGAGCCGCGTACTGCTCGTCGGTCGCCACGACCGAGAAATGCGGCGTGCTGTCGTCAATGTAGCGCGGGTCGGCGGGCTTCACGATCCCCGGCCGGTTTGTCATCGCCGTGGTCAGGTCCGTGGCCGTGAAGCCGAACGTGCGATCGACCGCCTCGCCGCCCGCCAGCGGCGTCCCGGCGACCTTGATGAAGGCGTGCGGGAAGTAGGTGACCCCGCCCGGCCCGATGCCCCAGCCATGGCTGTAGAAGGTGACGGTGACCTGCGCCGCGGCGGTCGACGCCCAGCCGCCCGTCAGGACGACGAGCAGGAGCAAGAGCAGCTTCAGACGCTTCACGATCACCTCGAAGACACGGACGCGGCTCGACCCTAGACGGCTCCGTCTCAGGCCTCCAGTTCGATGTCCCAGTAGAGGTAGTCGAGCCAGCTGTCGTGCAGGTAGTTGGGCGGGAAGCGTCGGCCGTGGTCCTGAAGCTCGTGCATGGTCGGGCGGCGCGGATGCCGGAACGGGATCATCTGCGCCTCGCGCGGCGTCCGCCCGCCCTTGGCCAGATTGCAGGGCGCGCAGGCGGTGACGATGTTCTCCCAGGTCGTCCGGCCGCCTCGCGACCGAGGGATGACATGGTCGAAGGTCAGCTCGTCGCCGTCGCCGCAGTACTGGCAGGCGAACGCGTCCCTCAGGAACAGATTGAACCGGGTGAAGGCGGGCGGCCGATCCTGCGAGACGTAGGATTTCAGCGAGACCACGCTGGGCAGCCGCATCTCGAAGGACGGGCTGTGCACCACCTTGTCATAGGTGGAGATGACATCGACGCGGTCCAGGAAGACCGCCTTGATGACTTCCTGCCACGGCCAAAGCGACAGGGGATAATAGCTGAGGGGACGATAGTCCGCATTCAGCACCAGGGCCGGCCAACCCGACGGCGGCGTACTAGACACCTGCATCGGATCCCTCCCGGGCTCTCTCAGCGATCAGATACGCGACCGACCTGAAGACCGACCTCGCTTTCCACGCATCCTCGAAGGTCGCCAATCACCCTCGAACGCGACTCAGAGGATAGACCAGCTTCGGCGACGGCTCCACGACAGGCGCGTCAATCCTTCGGCAACGAGATGGCTGCGCGCAAAGAAAAGGGGCGCCGAAGCGCCCCTGACAGGGTCTGGGCTGGGCCCGCTCGCCCGCCTGGCGGCGCGAGCGGTAGGATCGAGGGCGAAACTTGCTTACGCGCCCACGAAGGCGACGGCGCCGGTCAGGGCCGCGCCCAGGACCAGCAGGTAAATGGCGGCCGAACGGTCGAAGAAACGTTCGAAAGCGACGAGGCGAGAAACCGACATGACACACATCCTTCAGTTTGGGCCCGAAACCGGGCCCCCAGTTGTTTCCCCGGGGGAGCGGGGCCGTCCGATCTGGACGCTGTTTAAATAACACCGATCTGAACGACGTCAAGATGAATCTTTACACCGTTCGGATGAAGTTTTAGAGTGTGCTCGATGAAAGACGCCGCCCCCGCTGACAATCGGCCCTACCACCACGGCGATCTGCGCCGCGCGCTGGTCGAGGCCGCCCGCCGGATCCTCGAGAACGAGGGTCCCAGCGCCCTGTCGCTGCGCGCCGTGGCGCGCGAGGCCGGCGTCAGTCCGGCCGCGCCGTATCACCACTTCAAGGACAAGGGCGAACTGCTCGACGCGGTGGCCCATGTCGGCTGGGACATGCTCGGCGACGAGATGCGCACCTCGCGCGACGTCGCCGTCGACGACCGCCAGGCCATGACCGAGATCGGCGTGGCCTATGTCCGCTTCGCGCAGAAGCATCCGGCCCTGTATCGGGTGATGTACGACTGCTCGCGCGACAAGGTGGCCCTGCCCGAGGGTCTCAAGGGCGAGGACAGCGCCTACTGCATGGTGCAGGACGCCTTCCGCAAGGCGGCCGGTCCCGAAGTGTCGGAGATGGACGTCGAACTGGCCACCATCGCCGCCTGGTGCGCCGCCCACGGCTTGGCCGAGATGAGCGCCTTCCATCAGTTCGATCCGCTGCGCGAGGCGCTCGGCAGCGAGGACAACTTCCTGCGGGCCGTGCTGTCGCACATGGGCATGTTCCCACACCCGCATCGGGGCTGCTGACCCGGTTCCACCCGCGCTCCGAACGGCCTAGAAGCGGCGCGTGACCTTCGCCACGCGTTTCGCGCCCTCGCCCACCGGCTATCTGCACCGCGGCCACGCCTTCTCGGCTCTGACCGCGTTCGAGGCCGCGCGCGCGGCCGATGGGCGCTTCGTGCTGCGCATCGAGGATATCGACCGGACCCGCTGCCGGCCGGAGTTCACCGAGGCGATCTTCGAGGATCTCGCCTGGCTCGGCCTCGACTGGGAACAGCCGGTGCGGATCCAGTCCGAGCACATGGACGACTACGAGGCGGCGCTCGAGCGCCTGCGCGACCGCGGCCTGCTGTACCGCTGCTTCAGGACCCGCAAGGAAATCGCCGAAGCCGCCGCCGGCGCCCCGCACGGGCCCGAAGAACCGTTCCAGGGCGAACCGCTCCCGCGGGAAGAAGAAGAGGCCCTGCTCGTCGAGGGCAGGGGTTTCGCCTGGCGGCTGTCGCTGGACGCCGCGCGCGAGGCGCTGGGCGGGTTCGACGGCCTGTCCTTCGTCGACAGCGGCCGCCCCTCCCCGATCCAGGCCCGCCCCGACCTGATCGGCGACGTGGTGTTGGCCCGCAAGGACGTCGGCGTCGCCTATCACCTGGCCGTCGTGGTCGACGACGCCCTTCAGCGGATCGACCACGTGATCCGCGGCGTCGATCTGTTCGAGGCCACGCACATCCAGCGCCTGCTGCAGGCGCTGCTCGACCTGCCGACTCCGACCTATCGCCACCATCCCCTCCTGACCGACGCCGAGGGCCGCCGTTTCGCCAAGCGCGATCGGGCGGAGACCTTGCGCGAGATCCGCGGTCGGGGCGTTTCCGCACGGGCCTTGCGCGCCGAACTGGGCTTCTCATGACCGACGACACGACCAAGTCACGCCTCCCCGCCCTGGCGGCGCTGGTGTTCGGCGCCTGCGCCATCGGCTTCGCGCCGATCTTCGTGCGGCTGACCGAGACGGGCCCGGCCGCGGCCGGCTTCTGGCGGCTGTTCCTGGCCCTGCCCTTCCTGGCGCTGATGGCCCTTCGCGACGGCGAGGGCGTGAAGACGCCGCCGTCCCGGATGATGCTGCTGGCCGGCCTGTTCTTCGCCGCCGACCTGTCGTTCTGGCACTACGGCGTCAAGTTCACCTCGGTCGCCAACGCGACGGTGCTGACCAACCTGTCGCCGGTGATCGTGACCGTCTGCGCCTGGTTCCTGTTCCGCGAGCGGCCGGGCAAGATCTTCGTCGGCGGCCTGACGCTGGCCATCGTCGGGGCCGCGGTGATGGCCTTCGCGGCCGACCACGGCCAGGCGATCAACGCGCCCCTGGGCGACACGCTCTCGCTGTTCACGGCGGTCTGGTACGCCTTCTACTTCCTCGCCATGCGCAGGGCGCGCCAGGGCGCCGGCGCTTCGCGCGCCATGTTCTGGTCGACCCTGGTCAGCACCCCGATTCTGCTGCTGGTCGCCCTGGCGTTCGGCGAGGACATCATTCCGGCGGGCCCGGGCGGCTGGTGGGCCTGCATCGGCCTGGCCGCCGTCCATGTGATCGGCCAGGGCTCGATCGCCTGGGCGTTGGGCCGCCTGCCCGCCTCGATCGCCTCGGTGGTGGTCCTGGCCCAGCCCGTGGTCGCCGCCGTGGTCGGCTGGATCCTGTTCCGCGAGATCCTGACCCCGATCCAGATCATCGGCGGCTTCATGACCCTGGCCGGCGTGGTGATCGCCCAGCGCGCGCCGGTTCAGCGCGCCCAGTAGCGGTAGCGATAGGCCTCGGCGAAACCCATGCTCTGGTACAGCGCCGCCGCGCCGCTGTTGTCGGCCTCGACCTGCAGGTAGCTGCGGCGGGCGCCGGCGGCCTGGGCCTCGGTCAGTAGGGCGGCTACGATCCTGGCGGCCAGGCCGCGACGACGATGGTTCGGCGAGGTCCGCATCAGCGAGACCCCCGCCCACTCGCCGTCGACCGCGAGGGCCCCGACCGCCGCGGGAACGCCGTCGATGTCGATCCGCGCAAACCGTTTGGGTCGCGGAATCCGCCGGGCGGTGTCCAGCCGCTCGTCGGCGTCGGCCTTGTCGCGGTAGAGGGTCTCGAACAGCACGGCCTGGAAGGGCGCGTCTGGCTCCTCGCCGAGGACGACGCCCGCGCTCGTTCCGCCGACCGGCCCGACCATGACCAGCGTCTCGGTGCGAGGTGAGAAGCCTCGTTCCGCAAGCTCCGCTTCAAGGCCTTGCGGCGTCGCGCCGTCCACCGTCTTGAACTTCGACGGCAGGCCGCGCTCCGCGTACCAGGCTTCGGCCGCGCGGAAGGCCTCGTCCAGCGGCCGGTCGGGCGCCCCCAGCGCCCAGCAGGTGTTGGCCCGCCCGGTATGCCCGGTCGAAGCATAGAGCCGCCAGCCGCCCAGCCGCTCTCGATGCAGCGAAGGCCAGGCCCGGGCGGAAACCTCTTCGAGCGCGATGATGTCGACCATGCCGATCTCCGGAATCGAAACGGGCGCCGATCCGGTCTGGATCGACGCCCGTGCCTTGGTCTTTCGATAAGACTAGATCGCCTGGAGGTCCACGGCCGCGGTCTTGCCGCGTTCGTCCTTCAGCTGGAAGCTGACCTTCTGGCCTTCGTTCAGGCTGCGCAGGCCCGCCCGTTCGACGGCGCTGATGTGGACGAACACGTCCTTGCCGCCGTCGTCAGGCTGGATGAAGCCGTAGCCCTTGGTGGTGTTGAACCATTTGACCGTGCCGGTGGGCATGCTGGTCGTCTCCCTATCGCCTTCCACAGTGTGGGCCGAAGCCCCCCGGTAACAATCTCAGTCGTCTGGGAATGTGGCGTAGGTATGTACGCTAGCCCAAGTCCGTCGATTGCGGGCGAAACGGTGCGCATGCGAGAGAACAACGGTCAACCAAAAACCGGCAGTTGCGCGGTTCAGCCTTCCTTGAGCAACCGCTCAACCAGCTCGCGAGCTTCCTTGCTGTTCCAATCGGCCTCTCCCGACACCCGGGCGCGTTCGCGGCCCTGGCGGTCGTAGACGATCGTGGTCGGAAAACCGGCGGCGCGCGGCTCCAGCGCGAAGGCCAGCTTGTAGCCCGGGTCGCGGTAAAGCTGCAGCGGCGGGTTCTTGGCCATGTCCGATTTGGCGATGTTCAGGTCGACGTCGCGGTCGACGCTGACCGCCAGGACCTTGACCGGCTGGGTCTGGTAGGCGGCCTGCAGGGCGGCCAGGGTCGGCATCTCGACCTTGCAGGGCGCGCACCAGGTCGCCCACAGGTTCAGGACCACCACCTGGCCCTTCAGATCAGCCACGGTCATCGATTTTCCGTCCGGTCCCAGGAAGCTCTGGGTCGGCGCCGGGCGCGGCGTCGCCGGCACTTCGAGCTTGGCCAGGCCGCCGCGCTTCAGATCGCGCAGATCAGCCGATTCCTTGGGTTTGAACGAAGCGCTGACCATGACGTATAGAACCGCCGCGACGCCGATCAGGGCGAAGCACCCGATGGCCCATTTCAGTAGGGGCGCGGGTTTTGCCGGCTGGACTTCGCTCATATGACTCAAGACCCTTCCGATAAGCCCCAAGGCCAGGCCGAAGGCCAAGCGATGTGGGGTGGTCGCTTCTCGGCCAAGCCGAGCGACCTGATGCAGGCGATCAACGTTTCGATCGGCTTCGACAAGCGCCTCTGGGCGCAGGACATCGCCGGCTCGAAGGCCCACGCCGCCATGCTGGCGAAGGCCGGGGTCATATCTAGCGCCGACGAGGCCGAAATCCAGCGTGGTCTCGACGCCGTCCGCAGCGAGATCGAAGCCGGGACCTTCCCGTTCCGCGACGAATACGAAGACATTCACATGAACGTGGAGGCGCGGCTGCGCGAGTTGATCGGCCCGACGGCCGGCCGGCTGCACACCGCCCGCTCGCGCAACGACCAGGTGGCGCTGGACTTCCGCCTGTGGGTCCGCGAGGCGGCCGAGCGGTCCGCCGCCCAGATCGACGACCTGATCGGCGCGCTGCTCGCCAAGGCCGAGGCCCACGCCGACGTCCTGATGCCGGGCTTCACCCACCTGCAGCCCGCCCAGCCGGTGACCTTCGGCCACCATCTGATGGCCTATGTCGAGATGTTCGGCCGCGACGCGAGCCGCTTCCGCGACGCCCGCGAGCGGATGAACGAGTGCCCGCTGGGCGCCGCCGCCCTGGCCGGCAGCCCCTTCCCGATCGACCGCGAGATGACCGCCAAGGCCCTGGGTTTCGCCCGGCCGACCGCGAACTCGCTGGACAGCGTCTCCTCGCGCGACTTCGCCCTGGAGGCCCTCTCGGCGGCCAGCATCTGCGCCACGCACCTGTCGCGCCTGGCCGAAGAGATCGTGATCTGGTCCACGCCGCAGTTCGGCTTCGTCCGGCTGAGCGACGCCTTCACGACCGGCAGCTCGATCATGCCGCAGAAGAAGAACCCCGACGCGGCGGAGCTGATCCGCGCCAAGGTCGGCCGCATTCTCGGCTCGCTGACCACCCTGACCGTGGTCATGAAAGGCCTGCCGCTCGCCTATTCGAAGGATATGCAGGAGGACAAGGTCCCGACCTTCGAGGCCTTCGACGCCCTGGAGCTGGCGCTGCTGGCCATGGCCGGCATGGTGCGCGACCTGGAGCCGAACGTGGAACGGATGGCCGCCGCGGCCGGCGCCGGCTTCTCGACCGCCACCGACCTGGCCGACTGGCTGGTGCGCAAGCTGGACCTGCCCTTCCGCGACGCCCACCACGTGACCGGCGCGGCGGTGAAGCGAGCCGAACAGCTCGGCGTCGACCTGGCCGACCTGCCGTTGGCCGAGCTGCAGGCGCTCAATCAGGGCATCAGCGCGGACGTTTTCGAGGTGCTGACCCCTGCCGCTTCGGCCGGGAGCCGCGTAAGCTACGGCGGAACGGCCCCCTCCGAGGTTCGGGCCCAGATCAAGCGCTGGAAGGACTCCCTGTGATGAAGCCCATTCGACTGCTTCCGCTGACGCTGGTCCTCGCCGGCGCCGCCCTGGCGGGCTGCGGCTCGCTGGGCGAGCTGGAGCGCCCGGCGCCGATGGATCCGGCCAAGCGCGCCGCCTGGGAGGCCGAGCGCCGCGCCGCCTCGGCCAACGCCAACCGGCCGTCCAACCCGAAGTCGGCCCGCGAGCTGTCCGATCCCGCCAGCAGCCGCGGAAACACCCGGGAGTCGCCGCTGGGCGGCGCGCCGAACGATCCCTTCGCCGGCCCCGGCTCCGATCCCCGCTAGAGCGAGCATAGAGTGAATCATTTCGAGGTCCGGGGCGGCGAGCTCCACTGCGAGGACGTCCCGCTCTCCCGGATCGCCGCCGAAGTCGGCACGCCGGTCTATGTCTATTCCCGGGCGACCTTCGAGCGGCACTTCACGGTCTTCCGCGACGCCCTGGTCCAGGCCGGGGTCGTCGATCCGCTGGTCGCCTATGCGGTCAAGGCCAACAGCAACCTCTCGATCCTCAAGGTCCTGGCCGCGCTCGGCGCCGGCGCCGACACCGTGTCGGAGGGCGAAGTCCGCCGCGCCCTGGCCGCCGGCGTGCCCGGCGAGAAAATCGTCTTCTCCGGCGTCGGCAAGACTCGCGGCGAGATCGCCTTCGCCCTGAAGGCCGGCGTCTCGGAGATCAACGTCGAGTCCGAGCCGGAGCTGAAGCTGGTCGCCCAGGTGGCCGAAGAGCTCGGCCTGCGCGCGCCGGTCGTCTTCCGGGTGAACCCCGACGTCGCCGCCGGCGGTCACGCCAAGATCGCCACCGGCAAGGCCGAGAACAAGTTCGGCGTCTCGTTCGCAGAGGCCGCGCGGCTGTACGCCAACGCCTCCAATCATCCGCACCTGAACCCGCTGGGCGTGGCCTGCCACATCGGCAGCCAGATCACCGACCTGGCGCCGTTCGAGGCCGCCTTCAGCAAGATGGTCGGCCTGGTCGAGAGCCTGCGCGGCGAAGGCATGAGCGTCGAGCGGCTCGACCTGGGTGGCGGCCTCGGCGTGCCCTACTTCAACCAGCCCGACCCGCCCTCGCCCGTCGACTACGCCGCGATGGTCGCTGGCGTGACCAAGGGCCTGAAGGATGTCCGGCTGGCCTTCGAGCCCGGCCGGGTGATCGCCGCCAACGCCGGGGTGCTGCTGGCCAGCGTCATCCATCTGCACGAGCGTCCGGAGGGCCGGAAGTTCCTGGTGCTGGACGCGGCGATGAACGACCTGATCCGCCCGGCCATGTACGACGCCTTCCACGACATCCGTCCGGTGAAGGCGACCGACGCCGCTCCGGTGGTCATGGACGTGGTCGGCCCGGTCTGCGAGACCGGCGACACCTTCACCCGCGAGCGGGCCCTGCCGCCGCTGGGCGCGGGCGACCTGATCGCCTTCATGAGCGCCGGCGCCTACGGCGCGGCCATGGCCAGCGAGTACAACAGCCGGCCGCTGGTTCCCGAGGTGCTGGTCGACGGCGATCGCTACGCCGTCATCCGCAAGCGCCCCTCCTATGACGAGATGCTGGCGGCCGAAACCCCGTCGGACTGGAAGTAGACCCATGACGCTTCGCCTGTTCGCCGCCGCCGCGTTCGTTCTCGCCGCCGGTCCGGCGTCGGCGGTGGAGCATCCGATCTCGCCCGACCGGCTCGCCGAGCATGTGAAGGTCCTGGCCTCCGACGACTTCGCCGGCCGGGCGCCGGGTGGTCCGGGCGAGCCCAAGACCATCGACTACATCGTCGGCCAGTTCCGCGCGCTGGGCCTGCAGCCGGCCGGCGACAAGGGCGGTTGGACCCAGGACGTGCCGCTGGTCCGCACCCAGGTCCCCAAGGACGCCGCGCTGTCGATCACGCTCGGCGGCGAAACCCGCAGGCTGGCGCAGGGGGCGGACGTCATGGTCCTGACCCAGCGTCCCGTCGAGCGGGTGAAGATCGACGAGGCCCCGCTGGTCTTCGTCGGCTACGGCGTCGACGCGCCCGAACGCGGCTGGGACGACTTCAAGGGCGTGGACCTCAAGGGCAAGGTCGCGGTCTTCCTGATCAACGACCCGGACTTCGAGGCCGTCGCCGGCGACCCGGTCGCCGGCAAGTTCGGCGGGAACGCCGCCACCTACTACGCGCGCTGGAGCTACAAGTACGAGGAGGCCGTCCGCCGGGGCGCGATCGCCGCGCTGATCGTCCACGAGACGGCCGGCGCCGCCTACCCCTGGACCACCGTCCAGGCCAACAACGGCGAGAGCTTCGACGTGGTCCGGGCCGATCCGGCCAGGGACCGGCTGCTGGTCCAGGGCTGGATCCAGCGCGACGTCGCCGTCGACCTGTTCCGCCGGGCCGGACTGGACTTCGAGGCCGAGAAGCGTCGCGCGCGCACCGCCGCCTTCACGCCCGTGGCGCTGAAGGACGCGACCCTGTCGACCGACTACGCCCTGACGGCCGAACGGCTGCTCAGCCGCAACGTCCTGGCCAAGATTCCGGGCGGCAAGCGCCCGGACGAGAGCATCATGTTCGCCGCCCACTGGGACGCCTACGGGATCGGCCCGGCGGACGCCTCGGGCGACACGATCCGCCACGGCGCGGCCGACGACGCCATCGGCGTGGCCGGGGTGATCGAGATCGCCCGCGCCTTCGCCAAGGGGCCGAAGCCCGACCGCACCCTGGTCTTCGCCGCCTGGACCGGCGAGGAACGCGGCCTGCTGGGCTCGGAATACTACGCCGCCCATCCGTCCCTGCCGCTCGACAAGACGGCGGCGAACTTCACCCTGGACGTCCTGCAGACGGCGGGACCGAGCCGCGATGTCGTGCTCGTCGGCGCCGGCCAGAACAGTCTGGAGAAGGATCTCGCCGCCGCGGCCGCCCGCCAGGGCCGGGTGGTGACGCCGGACGCCCGCCCCGACCGCGCCCTGTTCTACCGCGCCGACCATTTCAGCCTGGCCAAGCGCGGCGTGCCGGTGCTGCTGCTGATGGGCATCGGCGGCGGTCCGGATCTGGTCGACGGCGGCCGCGAGGCCGGGGACCGCTGGGTCACCGAATACACGACCAAATGCTACCACCAGCCCTGCGACAACTGGAGCGAGACCTGGGACCTGCGCGGCGCCGCCGACGACGTGGCCCTGGTGCTCGACGCCGCCGGACGGCTGGCCAACGACCGCGCCTGGCCCGACTGGAACGCCGGTTCTGAGTTCAGGGCCATCCGGGCGCAGAGCGCGGCGACGCGGAAGTAGCCGCCGCCCCGGGTTCGCCGAACACTGGCGCCCTTCTTGCGCTCTCCCGGCGGGCCGCAGCGGCGGCGCGTTCGGGAAGAGCCTCGCCATGACGTCGATCCAGACCGGGTCCTCGCTGACCCAGCAGCTGTACAATCGGCTGTACGACCGGCTGAACACCAACGGCGACGACGGCGTCTCGATGGGCGAGATGGAGGCCCTGGTCAGCGCCGTCTCCGGCAACGCCCTGGACGCCCAGAAGGCTTTCGAGGCGCTGGACACCGACGGCGACAAGGCGATCACCCGGGCCGAGATGACGGCCTCCCGGACCTTCGGCTCGGACATGATCGGCGCCCTGCTCCAGGCCCAGGAAGCCAATGCCGACAAGGCCTCGGGCGACTGGAAGGCGCAGAGCGACAAGGACGTCGCCGCCCTGTTCGCCCGCGCCGACACCGACGGCGACGGCCTTCTGAGCAAGGCCGAGATGGACGCCGAGAAGACCCTGCGCCTGGCGGGCGGGCTCGACGCCGGCTACGGCCTGAGAACCGTGTTCATGACCAGGGACTCCGACGGCGACGGCCTGCTGCGCCCCGACGAAGTCGTCGCGGGCCGGCTTCTTCAGCTCCCGTTGAAGCCCGGCGCTCCGTCCCCCGAGATCGTCCGCGGCGCTCCCGTGACCCCGGAGCCTGGGCAAACGGCGCCGACCAAGCCCGCCAGCCCGGAAGAAACTGAGCAGCTGCGCAGCACTCTGATCGCCGAACGCCTCGAACGGCTCTCCGCGCCGGACGGCGGCTGGGCCTTCCTGGCCCGCGAGATGGCCGGCCTGAGCGAGCGGGCGCGCGAGAACGCCGAGGCCTTCTCAGACTCGCTGGCCGCGCGGCTGGTGAAGCAGCTCCAGGACCGCTGGACGCCGATTCAGCCGCCGACCACGACCGGCGCCGGCGTGACCGCCTAGGCGGGTTTGGCGGAAATCGCCGGATCTTCGTCATTCGGCGAGACGTGCTTCGACCCTAGAGTCCGATGACCCCAACGGCGCCCCTTCGGAGGAGCCCCCATGATCGGACGTCTCGTCGCCGCCCTCGCGGTCGCCCTCGGCCTGGCCGGAAGCGCCGTCGCCAAGCCCCTGGTGGTGATCCTGGCCGACGCCCGCGGGACGGTGGCCACCGACCTGCTCGCGCCCTACGCCATCCTGGCCGAGAGCGGCGCGGTCGAGGTCCTGGTCGCGGCGCCCACCGGCGAGCCGGTGCGGCTGCTGCCGGGCAAGGCGTGGGTCGCGCCGCAGATCACCCTGGACCGACTGGCGCGGGAACGGCCGGGCGGCCCCGACGTGATCATCGTGCCGGCCATGATCGTCGAAAACGACCCCGCCCGCGCCGCCTGGCTGAAGGCCCGGCTCCAGGACGGCGCGCGGATCATGTCCATCTGCAACGGCGCGCTGGTCCTGGCCGACGCCGGCCTGCTGAAGGACCGCCAGGCGACCGTCCACTGGTTCAGCATGGGCAAGGTGAAGAAGCGCCATCCCGACTCGGTCTGGCGGCAGGACCTGCGCTGGGTGCAGGATGGACCGATCCTCACCACCGCCGGGATCAGCGCGGGCGAGCCCGGCACGCTCGAGCTGCTGCGCCAGCTGGCCGGCGACCAGGTGATGCGGGAGACGGCAGCGCGTCTGGATCTCCCCCTGCCCGACCCGCGCCATGACGGCCGCGACTACCGCCTGACCGCGCGCGGCATGACCACGGTCGTGCTCAACAAGGTCGCCGTCTGGCGTCACGAGGACGTCGCCATCCCGCTGACGCCCGGCTTCGACGAACTGGCCTTCGGGACGACGCTGGACGCCTGGTCCCGGACCTATCGGTCTAGGGCCTGGGCGACCGGCGCGCCGACCGTCCGGTCGCGCCACGGCCTGACGATCCACCGGGCCGCGGCGACGCCCGCCCGGTTCGGCCGCCAGGTCTCCCTGCCCGGTCCGGACGTGATGGTCCGCACCTTCGACGCCGTCCGGCAGGCCTACGGCGAAGCCACCGCCCGCTTCGTGGCCCTGCAGTTCGAGCATCCCTACGGCGCGATCAGCGCTTGGCGAACATAGGCTCCAGCCGCCCGCAGGCGGGGCCTTCGGCGGGAGTCCAGCCGCTGGCCGCGAGGAAGGCCTTGGGGTCGCGCATCTCGAAGATGTCGCGCAGCGCCCGACGCTTGTCCCTGGCCCGCTCGTAGTAGCGCTTCACGATGCGATGGCCGACCCAGTAGGCCAGGTCGCCCGGCTTCTCCGCCGTGCCGGGGCCGGTGTTGATCCAGGCGGTCAGCTTGACGTCGTCGATGTCGCGCGCGAACGCCGTCTCGATCGTCGCCTCGCAGCCCCGGGTCCAGGCCTTGTGCTGGTAGTTGCCCGGCTCGCCGGTCAGCAGCTCGGTCGCGAACTCGGCGGCGCCCTCCATCAAGGCCATGTCGAGCAGGGTCACGCCCGGCTTGCCCTCTTCCAGCTCCAGCTGGCGGGTCGACTGCTGCAGATGGGCGTACTCGTGGACCGTGACCCGCACGAAGCGGTTCTCGAGGTCGGGGTCCATGAAGTCGGCCGCGCACAGGGCCTCCAACCCGATGACTGCGCCCGCCTTGTCGGTCAGCCCGATCGGCCGGCCGCGCCCGACCAGCAGGGTCACCGGCGGGAAGGCGGCTTCCGGATACATCTCGGCCAGCCTGCCGAAGGCGGCGGTCAGGCGCCGCTTCACCGTCGGCAGCAGCGCCATGCAGCGCCGAGCGTTCTCGTAGGTCTGCGGCGACTTGGCGATGGCGTCGGCGATCCGCGCGCCGGTGACGTTACGGATCTCGGCCAGGTGCAGCAGGCCGGGCGAGCCCCTGGCCAGATAGTCGCGATCAAGCTGCTCGGCCGTCGGCTTGCCGCCGGCCGCATCATAGACTGCGTAGAAGCGCGCGACGTCCTCGGTGAGGATTTCGGGTCCTCGCGGTTCGGCGGCCGAAGCCGCCGTCGCCAGGCACAGGACCATCGCCGTCATGACGGTCGTCAACTTCATCGCCACCCTCCCCAGCCGCGCAGGCGCGCAAGACGGTCCGTGTCCTGACATGCGTCCCCCGGCTCCGGCAACCGGGGTTCAGCGGGCGGCGACGATCACGATCTCGGGGCTGTCGGCGGCCGGCGCGCGGCCGCCGAAATCGCCCAGGCAGGTCTCGATCCGCAGGCCGGCTTTCGCCAGCCGCTCGGTCAGGGCTTCCGCATCGAGGAACCGCAGGGTGCTGCGGCTGACCTGCGGCAGCGAAGGATGCTCGCCCTCGAACGTATGGGTGAAACTCACCGTCCGGCCGTCGAAGGGTTCCACCACCCGGGTGGTGATCCGTACCGGCCGGCCGTCCGGTCCCCGAGTGGTCACCGCGTTCTCGGGCCGCCAGCGCTCCCAGGCCCGGGCCGACGGGTTGCGGGTCTCGAAGGCGAAGCGGCCGCCGGGGACGAGGGCCTGCCGCACGGCCGCCAGCAGGGCGTCGATCGCCTCGTCCTCGACGACCGCCTGGAAGGCGTGGCCGGTCATCACGATCAGGTCGAAGGCCTCCCGCCAGCCGATCGAGACCAGGTCGCCCTGAACCCATTCGATGTCGATCCGCCTGCGCGCCTCGGCGAGCATGCCCTCGGCCGGATCGAGTCCGCACAGCCGTCCGCGATGACCGACGTCCCGCGCCTCGTGCAACAGGGTCCCCGTGCCGCAGCCCAGGTCCAGGACCGCCTCGGCCGCGAGGATGTACGGCAGATAGAAGTCGTAGTCGTCGCGCAGCGGGCGCGGATGCCAAAGGTCGTAGACCCCGGCCAGGTAGGCGTCGGCGAACAGCTGATCGACCATGGACCCGTCCCTACGAGGGAGCGCTCTGGAAGAGGCTCAACCGGCCGCCGCCCTGGGCGACGGTCGTTCCGCCCGGATAGTCCGCCAGCCAGGCCTCATACCCGCAGGACGCGTTCCACACCTCGAGCCGCACGCCGTTGGAGAACGCGATCAAGAGGTCCGAGGTCCCCGGCGCGATCTCCACGAGCTCCACCCGCGCGCCCAAGAGAATCCGGTTGGTTTCGTGTTCCGCGTCGAACGGCGCGGGAAGGCCGAACATCTGGCGATCATCGCGGTCGGACCACAGGACGCCCTCCGCCCGCGTCAGCCGCCAGGGCGAACTCACCGCGACGCCGCAGTCCTGACCGAAGGTGAAACACCAGTCGAACTCGCGCCGGATCACGGCGCAGGTCTGACCGGAAAGTGCGTTCTCGAGCGCGTTCGGCATGATTCCCCCCAGCCCCTGATCTAGGGAGGGCTCCCCCCGTCGTACAGAGGTCGGCCACGACCTTCCTACGCCAGCCCCAGGTCCTTGAATCGCTCGGCCAGGTCGTCGAGGTCGCGATGCATGTGGGCCAGGCCAATGGCGGCGGCGCCGTGGGCCAGGTCGCCGGCGTCCGGAGAAGCGCCCAGCGACAACTCCGGCGCCAGTTCGCCCAGCGGTTCGCCGAACCGTCCCTGCGACAGCGCCTCGAGCCGCGCGACCACGCCGGCGGCGGCGGCGGACCAGGGCGTCAGGCTGTCGCCCTTGCCCTCGACCTGGAAGGCCCGCCCCAGGATGACGATATCGCTGCGCACCCGCCAGAAGGCCCGCACCAGGGCGGCGCGATCGGCGGTCTCGCGCTGAGGCGTCGGCAGCTCGATGACGCTGTTGGCCGTGGCGCCGAGCGTGTCGAGCCGGGCCTTCAGCTCGGCGTGCCGGCGGCGGATCTCTTCATGGCCGGCCGGATCGCCCTTCAGCACCAGGACGAGCAGGGTCGCCGCCTCGCCGGCCGCCTCGCGCGCCTGCAGCCGGAAGGTGGTGCGGGCGTGACGTGGGAACAGCAGCAGGATGGCGGCGACGCCGACGGCGCTGCCGACCAGGATCTCCATGACCCGGTCGAAGGCCAGGGTGGCGGTGCCGTCCGGGCTGCCGCCGCCGGCGATGACGATGGCCGCGGTCACCGGCGCGATCTTCAGCCAGGGCCGGCCGGCGCCGAGGAAGGCCAGAGCCGCCGTAGTGATCGCCAGCGCCAGCGCCATGCCGGCCATCCCGTCGGGCCGGACGACGGCCGCCACGGCGCCGACCAGCGCGCCGGCCACCGTGCCCAAGGCCCGGTCGCGCGCCACGCCGAGAACGCCGCTGCCGACGCTGGCCTGGATGACCACGATGGCCGAGATGACGCTCCAGTAGGCGTGCGGCAGCTTCAGGGCTGTGGCCAGCAGCAGGGCCGCGATGGCGCCGACCGCCATCTGCATGGCCGCCCGCAGTTCCACCCGTCGCCGGGGGCTGAGCACCCGCCCCGTCATCCGTCGCGCCTCCTAGAGCCGGAAGCCGCCCTCGTTGATCTTGTCGAAGGTCGCCTTGGTCATCTTGGTCCAAGCCTTCTTCAGCGGATTCCGGAAATAGAGCGGATCCTTCACCTTGGCCGGGTCGAAGCCGTCCGAGACTAGGTCGACCTTGCGGTACTTGAAGGTGCCGGTGGTCTCGATCTGGCGCTGCATGCGGATGAACAGCGGCTGGGCGTAGGTCGGCAGGCTGGACTCGACGTGGGCGTAGAAGGCTTCGAGGTCGAACGTGTCGTCGACCGTCAGGGCCGCCATGCCGGCCCGGCCGTCCTGGCCGGGCACCGCCACGCCGTAGACGTTGGCCTCGAGCACGCCGGCGAAGTCGCTCAGGCGGTCCGCCACCTCGCCCGTGGAGACGTTCTCGCCCTTCCAGCGGAAGGTGTCGCCGATCCGGTCGACGAAATAGAAATAGCCCTCGGCGTCCTGGCGCATCAGGTCGCCGGTGCGGAACCAGGCGTCGCCCTTCTCGAAGACGTCGCGCAGGATCTTCTTCTCGGTCGCGGCCTTGTCGGCATAGCCGGTGTAGTTGGCGCGCGGATCGTTCGGGTCGATCTTGCCCAGGCATTCGCCGACCTGGTCGGGGCCGCATTCGATGCAGAGGCCGTTGGGGCCGCGCACCGGCTCTTCCTTGTCGATGTCGAACTGGACCAGGCGGGCGTTGAACCGCTTCTTGAGCCACTTCGGAATCCGGCCGATGGCGCCGGTGTGGCCGTCGAAGTTGAACATCGACACGTTGCCTTCGGTCGCGCCGTAGAACTCCAGCACCTGCGGGATGGCGAAGCGCTTGACCATGTCCTCCCAGACGTCGGCGCGCAGGCCGTTGCCGAAGGCGAGGCGCAGCTTGTGGTCGCGCTCGAACGGCGCCTCCGGGGCGTTGACCAGGTAGCGGCACAGCTCGCCGATGTAGACGAACATGGTGCAGTTCTGGGTGTGCACGTCCTCCCAGAAGTGGGTGGTCGAGAACTTCTTGCGCAGCACGATCGAGCCGCCGGTCAGCAGGCCCGCGCCCATGGCGCAGAGGCCGCCGGTGGCGTGGTACATCGGCAGCACCTGATAGATGCGGTCGGTCTCGTTCGCCCCGGTCGAGCCGGCGAACCCGCGCATGTAGAGCTGCACCCGCATGTGGGTCATGCGGGCGGCCTTGGGCAGGCCGGTGGTGCCGCTGGTGAATATCCACAGCGCCGTGTCCTTGGCGCGGATGTCGTCGCGGGCGCTGATCCGGTCGGGCCGCAGGCTGCTGCAGCTCTTCAAGGCCGTGGCCAGGTCCCGGCGGTCGCCGGTCACCGGACCGAGCGTCCACTGGTACATGGTCTTGTTCAGCTGATCCCTGACCGCCTCGAAGGCCTCGCAGGTCTCGCCGTCGACCAGGCAGTGGTGCGCGCCGGAGATGTTCAGGCAGTGGGCCAGGGCGGCCCCGGTGAGGTTGTTGTTGATCAGGGCGGTGGCCACCCCGACCTTGGTCAGGCCGTACCAGATCGGCAGATACTCGGCGCGGTTGGGCATGAACAGCGCCACGGTCTGGCCGCGGGTGATTCCCTGCTCCTTGGCCCAATGGGCGTAGCGGTTGGCCACGGCGTCCATCTCGCCGTAGGTCAGGGTCTTGCCCTCGAAGCTGATGGCCTGGCGGTCGCGGTGCTTGTCGACCGAGGCCTCCAGATCGTCGCAGATCAGGGTCTTGCTGTCCGGCGCGATCGGCTTCACCCAGCTGAGGGTGCGGCGCAGCCCTCCGAAGAACCGCAACTCACGCGCGATCCGCGCCTTCAACTTCATTGGAACGCCTCCCAGACACGCCGCCCTGCACGTTCGCCCGCCGAGGGAATCCCGGTCAAGGCGAGGCGAGCGGATGTTTGCTGCGATGCGGTGAACGTTGCGGAAACGCCGCAGTGCCCATTCGATCGCCCCCTCGCCGGCGGCAGGAATCTGTCGGGTTTATGGCAAATATTCGACAGGCGAGAAATACGAAATCCGCCGAAGAGAAGATTTCATCCGCCGGGATAGAGATCAAACGCCGCCCATAGAACACGCAGATCAGAGTTTTCAAACCTCTATCGAGTTTACGTGCACGGAAGGGAACCGTCGTCGACCGACGTTCGTTTCATTCGTAACGGAAAAACTATGGGAAGGACGAAAAATGACCTTGGATCGTGAAACCGCCAAGGCTCTGTTCGCGAATCCGGAGCCGAACCCGGCGCCGGCCGCCGCGGACAGCCCGCCCCCGTTCGCGGCCTCCTCGAGCCTCGGCTCGACCTCGCGCGCCGAGCGAGGCGGATTCGATTGGCGCCTGGTCGCGCCGCTGGGCGTCGCGGCCGTCTGCGCCGGCGCCATCGCCCTGGTCGCCCTGCCGCGCGATCCTGCTCAGCAGGGCCGCACCGTCGCCGCCTCCGACCTGACGCCGCCGCCGGTGACGCCCCCGCCGCCAGCGAAGCCCGAAGCCGTGGCCGCCACGCCGAAGGCCGCCGAGACGCTCGTTCCGTCGCCGTCGCCTGAGGCCGAGCGCGCGCCCCTCGTGAAACAGGCCGCCGTGCGTCCGAAGCCTCGCGCCGAGCCGGCCCCTCGCCGAACGGCCGAACACGCATCCGCTCCCCGCGCCGCCAGCATCGAGGACGCGGCCGCCGACGTCAGCGCTGCGGCGCCGGTCGCCGCCCCCTCGGCGCCGCCCGCGCCCAGCCTGGGCGCGCCGGCCTCGGTCGCGCTGACCCCGGCCACCCCGCCGGCGGTCGAGCCGCAGCCTTCCCCGGAGCCGCAGATCTAGGCGGCCGGGGCGAAAGGGCGTCGATGCGCCGAGCCCTCCACGGCGCGCCGCCCGGGCAGCGGGGCGGCCGGTCCCGGATCGGATCGGCCGCCCTTGCGCTCTCTTGAGGACCTAACCCCGCCGGACCAGCACCACGCCGGCGAACACCAGCGCCACGCCGGCCAGCCGGGCCCAGCTGACCGGCCGCTCGGGGACGCCGAAGGCGCCCAGATGGTCGATGGTCATGCTCATGATCAGCTGGCCGGCGATCATCAGGGTGATCACGAAGGCCACGCCCACGCGCGGGGCGGAAAAGGCGGCGGCCGTGACGAAGAAGGCCCCGTAGACTCCGCCCATCCAGGCCCACCATGGCAGGCCGCGAACCGCGCCGAGGTCCGGCTTGGCCCGCATCGCCATCGCCAGCACGAACAGGACGATCGTCCCGACCGCGAACGAGACCAGGGCGGCGTTGATCGGCGACCCCACCGCCCCGATCAGGCTGGCGTTGGTCGGCGCCTGGATGGCGTTCAACATCCCGGCGACCAGGCAGGCGCCGATGCAGACATAGACGATCCAGGGCATGGACGCGGGGCTCCGAGCGGTCATCCCTCGGCAATACCCGCCGCCAGCGTCGTCCGCCAGTACGCCTCGCGCGCCTTCAGGCGCTCGGTCAGCTGCCAGGTCGCCAGTCCTTCCGCGTCGACGGCCTCCAGCTCCTCATAGACGAAGTCCGCCTCGCCCCGGGCCGTCCAGGCCGCCTGCAGCGCGCGATGCGGATAGCTGCCCAGCCGCAGCGAGAACCACAGGCCGTTCCGGCGGTTCTCCAGGTTCGGCGTCGAGAACACCCAGGCCCCGCCGTCCGACAGACTGCGGACGGCGAACACCCCCGGGCGAGGCTTGCGCTCCTTGTAGGCCGAGACCAGCGCCTTGCGATGCTCCCGGCTCATGCCGGCCTCGCCAGGGTCAGCGCGTAGGCGCGGATGTCGGGCGGCCAGTCGGCCATGCAGGCTTCGAACTCGGCGAGATCGCCGGCGAACAAGGCGCGCCCGGCGTCCTCGTAGCGGGGCCGGTCGCCGGCCATGGCGGTCAGAAAGCGCCAGGCCGCCTCCCGCGCCGCCCTCGCCTGCTCCTTCGGATCGCGCTGGGCGGCCTCGACCAGCTTGCGCAGGGCCACCGAGGCCCCGCCGGGCTGGGCGGCGAGCCACTCCCAATGTCGGGGCAAGAGGGTCACTTCCCGCGCAACCACGCCCAGTTTCGGCCGGCCCGGCCCGCGCGGCGCGGCCTCGGGCGGCGCCGGCAGCCGCGCGACGACCTCGTCGGTCGAACCGCGCAGATCCAGATCGATGGGCCGCCCGTCGGCGTCGGCGAAGACCTGGGCCGACGACGGATCGGCCGAGCTCGCGACCACCCGCGCGACCTCGCGCAGCGGGCCGGACGCGAGCCGGCGGTCGCCCAGGAAAGCAGTGCAGAGGGTGGCGGCGTCGACGGACATGGCGGGGCTCAAGATCTCGGAAGGCGGCTTTTTACCCGGAAAATACCCCGCGTCAATATCACCCGGACGAAAGTGCGCGCTGGAAGGTCCGTCGAAGCCGTGACAGGGTCCGACCGGGAGCCGGGGGAACGCCATGATCACGAAACGCCTGCTCGCGGCCGCCATGGCCGTCGGCCTGACCTTGACCCTGCCGACCGCGGCCGCGGCGCAGGCGGGCCCGAGCGCCGACGCCTACCTGACCGCGGACGCCGCCGAGGCGGCCGACGCCGCCAAGCTGGCCAAGATCTTCGAGGCCTTCGCGAAGGACGGCCCCGGAGCCATCGAAAGGCATAGCCGGGAGCTGGAGCAGATCCTGAACCGGGCGCCGGAGCGCTATCCGCTCGTCGAGACGCGCGGCGGCCTCGTCATCGTTCGCACCCAGGTCGAACAGCTGAAGATCCCGACCGGGGCCAAGGTCAGCGAACGCGACAACGTCTATCCTCTCGCCGCCCAGTTCCTGGCCTACCTGGCGAACGAGCGGGGAGACCCGGACAAGGCGATCGCCTATCTGGACCGCGCCCTGGGGTTCCAACCCGGCAGCCAGGGGCTGCTCGGCGAGAAGGGCGCCGCGTTGACGCTCAAGAAGGACTGGGCGGGAGCGCTCGCGGCCTACGAAACCGCGCTCACCTCGGAGCCGGCGATCCACGCCCTGATGAGGGCCAAGCTGCTGAGGGGCAGAGGTTTCGCGCTGATCGAGCTCCATCGCCTGGACGAGGCCGAGGCCGCCTACGAGCAGTCGCTGAAGCTCGAACCCGGCCATGGCGGGGCGCTGCACGAGCTGAACTACATCCGCGGGCTTCGACAGGGCGGCGCGAAACAGGGCTCGCAGATCTATTCCGACAAGGACGCTCGCGAGGTCGGCCAGGAGCCCAAGAAGCCGGACTAGGCCCCGTAGGCCAGATAGCCTCGCTCCACCATCCGGCGCAGGGCCTCATAGGCCTCGGTCAGCTCCTCGAAGGTCGCCCGTAGATGCGAGAGCTTGGCCAGATCCTCCGGGGTCAGGCGGCCCGCCGTGTCCGAGACGGACAGGGCGTGGGCGACCCAGACGGCGCGGGCGTTGGCGGCGGCGACGGCGAGCTTCTGGAACTTCAGCGCGTCGGCCTGGCCCAGCACCTGGGCGACGACGGCCTTGTTCGAGGCGAAGGCGGTGTAGTCGATCTGCTCGAGCTGGCCGCGGATGCGCCGTTGCGCGTGCGGATCGCTGTCGTCGACCGGCTCGAAATGGTCGCTCAGTCGACGAAACGTTCCGGTGCGGGTCACGGACATGGCGGCCTCCCTTGCGGGTGAGCCGCGAAGCCGCGGCTCCCGTCGCGAAAGGCTATGCCCGAGCGGCTTAACGAGGGATTGAGCCTAGCCGTCGAGCGGCAGCCAGTAGAGTTCGTCGTCGCTGTAGCTCCCGTCCGGCTGCTTCAGCGCCCTCGGCTCGAGGCCATACTGGACGAAGCCGGCCAGCTCGTAGAGCCGGATCGCGCGCAGGTTGGCGGCGTTCACCGCCAGCAGCAGGATCTCCACCCCCTCGCCGCGGGCGTGGGTGATGACCCCCGCGACCAGCTTGCCGGCCACGCCGCTGCCGCGATGATCGGCGCGCAGATACATGCCGTAGAGCGTCGCCTTGTGCCGCTGCTTGGGGTTGGCGTGGCGGCTGTAGCCGGCCATGCCGACCAGTTCGCCGCCCGCGAAGGCGCCCAGCACGCCCTCCTCGATCCGCTCGCCGAACCAGGACAGCGGCTTGGCGGTCTCCGTCTCGGCGTTCGAGGCGAAGCTGGCCGCGTCTCGCGTGAGGGCTTCGAGCCGCAGATCCCGCAGAGCCTGCGCCTCATCGGCGCCGAGCAGGCGAACCTCGACCTCGCCCGTCATGTCGACGTCATCGCCATGAGCATCTCTCCCATCTTCTGATGGACCAGGTTGATGGCCTTCAGAGGCCGGATCATGACCTTGAAGCGGGTGATGCGGCCAGCCTCGTTCCACCAGATCATGTCGACGCCGTTGATGCGGATACCATCGATCACGGTCGCGAACTCCAGCACCGCCGACCGTTCGCCGTCCCAACGGCCCAGATACTCGAAGGTCTCGTTGTTGAGCACCTGGAACGCCGACAGCAGATACTTGGCCGTGATCGCCCGCCCGACCTGGGGCGTGTGCACCACGGGGGATTCGAAGACCGCCTCCGGGTCGAGCAGCGCGTTCAGCAGGGCGGCGTCCCGCGTCTCGATCACCCTGTGCCATTGGCCCAGCACGTCGTCGTTCGCCATCTCGGTCTCCTCGCAGGCTTTCAGTTTACACTGTCAGTCACGTTCGCCCGGAAACCATCGCCGGTCCAGACCGCTCGCGCTTCCCCCTCGACGAAGCCGAGATTCGCGCTAAGGTAGAGTCGTTGGCTCCGTCGGGTGGAGGTAGCGTTCGGCGGGGCGTTCGCGGCTGGGGAGCCCCATCGATGGAACGAGCGAAATTCGACTGGCGCAGGCCAGGGTGGAAGACCGTGGCCGCCGCCGGCGCGGTCGTCGCGGCGATCGGCGCCGTGGCGCTGCCGGTGGCGCTGGCCCGACAGGCGCCGACGCTGCCCGCCTATCTGCAGTCCTTCCCGGACTTCAACCCGGCCATCACCGCGCAGATGCCCGGCGACGTCGACCCGGGCCTGAAGGCCAAGCTCGAACAGGCCCAGAAGTTCCCGCAGGTCCAGCGCGAGTTCGACCTCTACTCCTGGCAGATGTTCCTGGCCCTGAACTGGCCCACCAACGACACCGGCCAGGCCGCAAAGACGTTCACCGACACCAGCTTCGGCTCGCCGCACTGGACGCTGTGGCAGAGCTCGCCGGAGATTTTCCAGACCGACGGCGCCACGCCCTCGGCCTGTAGTCAGGGCGCGACCCGCAAGCTGGCGACCACACGCACCGCGCTGGCCAAGCCGATCAGCAAGGGCCTGCCGGCGTTCAGCGCCGCGGCCGTGAAGACCGATCACCGCAAGACCCGGTTCCTGGGCGTGATCTCGGCGGTCGGCGAACTCAACGCCTCCACGCAGCTCAGCGAAATCGGCCAGGCCTTCACCGGGCCGCTGATCGACCAGAACGGCGAGTTCGTCTTCTACGAGATCCTGATCGATCCCAACGAGGTCAACTACATCTGCGCCAACAGCCTCTACAACATCAACGGCCAGGTGGCCTTCAGCCAGAACGGGACCCAGAGCGTCTCGATGCCCTGGGGCGACGCCTCGCAGGACTGGAGCGGCGTCTTCGAGCTGAAGCTGGCCTGGCGCATCATGACGAAGAAGGACGACCTCAGCCGCTACTACACCATGCCGGCGGTGGTCATGGACCAGACCCCGAAGGGTCCGAAGGAGCGCCCGGTCACGGTCGGGCTGGTGGGCATGCACATCGCCCACAAGACGACGTCGTCGCCGCAGTGGATCTGGTCGACCTTCGAGCATGTCGACAACCTGGATGTCGACGACGTCGCCAATCCGAACCTGAAGCCGTCGTTCTATGACCCGAACTGCCAGATCTGCACGGTCAACCAGCTGCCGCAGCAGGACAGCAACGGCATCTATCCGCGGACCCCGGTGCAGGCCTGGCGGGCCGTCCCGATCCCGTCCGACAAGCAGGCGCTGAACGCCCAGGTCCGGACGGCGCTGGCCGGCCTGGGCTCGGTGTTCCAGTACTACCAGCTGGTCGACACCCAGTGGCCGACCTCGCCCACGACGCCGCCGACGCCCTACACCACCGGCCTGCCGGGCTCGGTGGCCAACAAGCCGGGCGGCCAGCCGACGCCGACCTACCTGACCAACATCACCATGGAGACCTATTTCCAGGGCGGCGCCGAGGAAGCCTGCAACGCCCAGGAAGGCGTGCCCAACAGCGTCAACTGCCTGAACCCGCCGAGCACGCCGAACCCGGCCGCCTCGCCGCAGATCTGGACGTCGCCGATGAACAACAGCGGCACGGCCGGCCTGCCCGGGCTGCATACGCAGATCTTCGGCACCGAGAGCTGCATGGGCTGCCACTCCTCGGCCGGGATCTACTCCAGCTACACCCCGGCGACGCCGACCGCGCCGGCTTCCAGCACCAAGTCGGGCCAACTGACCGGCGATTTCTCCTGGCTCTTCAGCCAGAAGGCGGCCTGGTACGCGGGAACGACGCCGAAGGCGGCCACGCCCGCCAAGCCCAAGAAGAAGGGCTAGGCTCCGGTCAGCGCCCGGCGCAGGTCCTCAGGACCGGCGCCAGGGCCTTGGCCGCGCCCTTGCCGGGAACGGTCCATTCGTCCCCGGCCGATCCGACGGTCAGGTCGCCGCCCGCCATCAGGGTGGCGACCGCGTCGTCCGAGGCCTCGACCTCGACCGAGAAGTTGTTCCCGTCGCCCAGCTCGACGACCATCCCGTCCAGCGTGCGGCGTCCGCCCTTGCCCTGCAGGATCACCTTCACCGGCTTGCCGGCCTCGGCCGCGGTCGGGCCCATGATCGAGATCAAGCCGCTGGGCTCGCAGTCGAGACGCAGGGCGCGGTCGTCGCTGTCTGGCACGCCGTACTGGGCGCTCTCGTTCTCGTGGGCCGTGTGCCAGCGATAGGGGTTGTCGTGGTCGTGCCTCTGCGCCCAGGCGGGGCCGGCGACGGCGGCGATCAACAGCAAGACATGCGGTTTCATCCAGACCTCCCAAGCGGCGACCTCAGCATCGCCATGGCTCGCATGATCGGCGCACAATGCCGGATCGATCAGTGACGGTCTCCCGCGCCATCTCCATTACGACAGGACAGGCAGAGACTGCGCGCTGACAATATTGTCAGATAACAGGTCCATATTGAAACGGGACGAACGGCGCTGCTCCCCTATATGTGACTTCGCCCCCTGCTGTTCGGAGTCCCATGCCCCATCACACGCCGCTGATCGCCACAATTGTCGCGGGCCTCGTCATCGCCTTCCTGTTCGGAGCGGTGGCCCAGAGGCTGAAGTTCTCGCCCCTGGTCGGTTATCTGCTGGCGGGGGTCATGGTCGGGCCGTTCACGCCCGGCTTCGTGGCGGATCAGAACCTGGCCAGCGAGCTGGCCGAGATCGGCGTGATCCTGCTGATGTTCGGGGTGGGGCTGCACTTCTCGCTGAAGGACCTGCTGGCGGTCCGCAGCATCGCCATTCCCGGCGCCATCGGCCAGATGGCCGTGGCCACCCTGCTCGGCATGGCGATGTCGCATGTCATGGGCTGGCCGATCATGGCGGGCCTGGTCTTCGGCCTGGCGCTGTCGGTCGCTTCGACCGTGGTGCTGCTGCGCGCGTTGCAGGAACGACGGCTGGTCCAGACCGACAAGGGCCGCATCGCCGTCGGCTGGCTGATCGTCGAGGATCTGGCCATGGTCCTGGCGCTGGTGCTGCTGCCGGCGCTGGCCGGCGTCATCACCGGCGAGAGCGGGGCCAGCGGCGCCGGCGCCTGGCTCAAGCCGCTCGGGATCACCCTGGCCAAGGTCGCCGCCTTCGTCGCGTTCATGCTGATCGTCGGCCGTCGGGTGGTGCCCTGGATCCTGCATTGGGTGGTCCACACCGGCTCGCGCGAGCTGTTCCGCCTCGCCGTCCTGGCCATCGCGCTGGGCTTCGCCTTCGGCGCGGCCCTGCTGTTCGACGTCTCCTTCGCCCTGGGCGCCTTCTTCGCGGGCATGATCCTGGCCGAGAGCGAGTTGTCGCAGCGCGCCGCCGAGGAGACGCTGCCGCTGCGCGACGCCTTCGCGGTGCTGTTCTTCGTCTCGGTCGGGATGCTGTTCGACTACCGCACCCTGCTGGAGAGCCCGCTGCAGGTGCTGGGGGTGGTGGCGATCATCGTGGTCGGCAAATCGCTGGCCGCCTACGCCATCGTCCGGGCCTTCGGGCGCAATCACCAGACCGCCATCGTCATCTCCGCCAGCCTGGCGCAGATCGGCGAGTTCTCGTTCATCCTGGCCGGCCTGGGCGTCGGCCTGAAGCTGCTCCCGGACGAAGGCCGCGACCTGATCCTGGCCGGCGCGATCATGTCGATCATGATCAACCCCTTCCTGTTCAACCTGCTGCTGCGCAAGCCCGACCCGGCCAAGGCGACGGTCGAGGCCGAGCCGACGACCGACCTGGTCCCCACGGCCCAGGCCGGCCACACCGTGCTGGTCGGCCTGGGCCGGGTCGGACGGGCGGTGGCCGAGGGCCTGACCGCGGACGGCCAGCCGTTCGTGGTGGTCGAGGATCGCCCCGAGACCGTCGCCGCCGGCCGCGCCAAGGGCTACGAAGTGATCGACGGCGGGGGCATGGACGAGCGCGTGCTGGCCGCCGCCGGCGTCGAGCGGGCCCGTCGCCTGCTGATCGCCATCCCGGACTGTTTCGAGGCCGGCGAGATCATCGAGCGCAGCCGCAAGGTCAACCGCGGCCTGGAGGTCATCGCCCGCGCCCACTCCGACGGCGAGGTGGAGCATCTGGCGACGGTCGGCGCGGACGAAACGGTGATGGGCGAGCGCGAGATCGCCCGCCGGATGCTGGAACGGGCCGAGGCGGTGACACCGCCCCGCCCGGCGCCGGCGCCCCGCGCCTCTGGCCTCGCGGAGCCCCTCTCGTCCGGGGTCCGGCCGATTCTCGACGACGCCGAGGCCGCTCTGCTGGCCGGCATGGGCCGTCGCGGCCTGCTGCCGGGCGAGGCCATCTCGCGCCGCCAGCTGCACGCCGATCCGGAGATCGAGCTGTTCGAGGACCGCCGGCTGGAGGAGGCCGCACGGACCCTGGCCGAGAAGGGCCTGGTCAACGACCTGGGCGAAGGCCGCCTCGCCCTGACCGTCGCCGGCCTCCCCTGGGCCAAGCCGGCGGGGTAGAGGCTGGCGATAGCCCGTCCGGATCGATTTTCTTCCGATTGTCCCCGCGAAGGCGGGGGCCCAAGCTGAGTCTCAGGTCCGGAGCGGTGGATGAAATCGCATGGTCCGCTTAGGTCCCCGCCTTCGCGGGGACAGACGGTGACTATGTAGGCCGGCGCCCCGTCTACGAAAAGGCGCGCGATCCTGGGGACCGCGCGCCTTCGAATGTCGTCGGTTCGGAGAAGCGGCTAGCGCCGCTCGTTCCAGCCGTAGGCCACCCAGGAGTGGCCGCCCACCTTGTGGGCCTCGATGAGGTCGGGATCGGCGTTGGTGCGCGCGCGGGCCGTGCGGCGGGCGCGCATCGCCAGGCCGGCGAGGCCGAGCAGCACGCTGGACATGATGGCGATCACCACCACCGTCGCCGCCGCGAACACGGCCAGGACCGCGCCGATGACGAGAGCCGCGCAGGTGGCCAGCGCGCCGGCCACCCAGGCCAGTCCCTTGAACGCCGAAGAGCCGCCCCGCCCAGTCGTCAGATTGTCCATATCGTCCTCTACAGGGCCGCCCCAGAGGCGGCCTTTCCGGTAATATCTTGTGCGAAACGCCTGAACGTCAACTGAACACCCTCGTGAAGTAGAGGTTTCCCCCTGTTCGCCCAGCAAGTTTGCCCAGTCAGGCGGCGCCCTCGAGGGAAAGTTCGCGACGTTCGCGCATCACCGAGTCAAAAGCGGCGTTGATCGCCGCCGTCTTGGTCTCGGCGACCTCGATGAACTCCGTGGGCAGACCACGGCCGCGGGCGCGATCCGGGTGGGCGGCCGACACCTGGGCCCGCCAGGCCGAGCGGACCTCGGCGTCCGGCGCGTCGGCGGGGATGCCCAGGATCACGTAGGGGTCCTCTGGACCCGCCCCGAGGTGGGTGGCCTTCAGCCGGCGGAAGGTCAGCGGCGAGAACCCGAACAGCTCCGACACCCGCTCCAGGTAGTCCAGCTCGTCCTGGCTCACCACCCCGTCGGCCACGGCGATGTGGAACAGTCCGTCCAGCACGTCCTCGAGCAGCTGCGGGCAGGTGCGGTAGCGCTTGGCGAGCCGTCGGGCGTAGCTCTCGAACCCGTGCGTGGTCTGGCGCGCCAGGTCGTACAGGCGATGGATGTTGCGCTCGGAAGCCGCGTCCGGCTGGAAGACCGTGGCGAAGACCTCGAACTCCCCATGCGTGGCGTCGCCGTCGGCGCGCGACAGCTTCGCCCCCAGCGCCGTGACCGCCGTGGTGAAGGCCGGATCCTCGCCTGGGAGGCCGCCGGGGCATTCGGCGCACTCGGCGTCGTCGACCCGCCGTGCGGCGAGGCTTGCAATGTTTCGCCAGAAGCTCATGGGATTAGATGAAGTCTAGGATTCTGGCGGACGCATGGCAATCGGAACTGACGCAGCGGCAGAAATGAGCGGCTGGACCTTCTGGATCGATCGCGGAGGCACGTTCACCGACGTGATCGGCCGCACGCCCGACGGGGCGGAGCGGACGATGAAGCTGCTGTCGGCGTCGCCGTCCTATGAGGACGCCGCCGTCGAGGCCATGCGCCGCCTGCTCGGCGCCCAGCCGGGCGAGCGCTTCCCGGCCGAGCGGGTCGCGGCGATCAAGATGGGCACGACGGTCGCCACCAACGCCCTGCTCGAACGCAAGGGGGCCAAAACCCTGCTGGTCGTGCCGGAAGGCTTCGCCGACGCCATCGTCATCGGCGACCAGTCGCGGCCCGACCTGTTCGCGCTCGACATCGCCCGGCCGGAACCGCTGTACGCCGGCGTGGTCGAAGCCCGTGAGCGCCGCGCCGCCGACGGCTCGATCGTCACGCCGCTGGACCGCGGCCATCTGGCCGCCGAACTGGCCAAGGCGCGCGCCGCCGGCTTCGAGACCGCGGCCATCGCCTTCCTGCACAGCGACCTGGACCCGGCGCACGAGATCGCCGCCGGCGAGATGGCGGTCTCGGCCGGCTTCGACCATGTCGCCCTCAGCCACGAGGCCAGCCCCCTGCCCCGCTTCGTCCCCCGGGCGGAGACGGCGGTGGCCGACGCCTACCTGACCCCGATCCTGCGCGCCTATGTCGAGCGGGTGGCCAGGGCGGTCGAAGGCGCGCCGCTGTGGTTCATGACCTCGGCCGGCCAGCTGGTGCGAGCCGACGCCTTCCGCGGAAAGGATGCGGTGGTCTCCGGACCGGCGGGCGGCGTGGTCGGCGTGGCCCGCACGGCGCAGAGCGCCGGATCGGCCGCCGTGCTCGGCTTCGACATGGGCGGCACCTCGACCGACGTCTGCCGCTTCGCCGGGGCGCTGGAGCGGCGCGAGACGGCCAAGGTCGCCGGCGCCCGCCTGCGCAGCCCGATGCTGGACGTCGAGACCGTGGCCGCCGGCGGCGGCTCGATCCTGACCTACGACGGCTTCCGCGCCCGCGCCGGCCCGGAGAGCGCCGGCGCCAATCCGGGCCCGGCCTGCTACGGCCGCGGCGGACCGGCGACGGTGACCGACGCCAACCTGGTGCTCGGCCGTCTCGACCCGGCCTGGTTCCCGTCGGTGTTCGGCCCCAGGGGCGATGCGCCGCTCGATCCCGCCGCCGCCCGCGAACGGCTGGCCGAACTGGCCCAGGCGATGGGCGCCGAGAGCGTCGAGGCGGCGGCGGAGGGCTTCGTCGCCGTGGCCGTCGAGCAGATGGCCCAGGCCGTGCGCCGCATCTCGACCGAGCGCGGCTTCGATCCGCGCGACCATGCGCTGGTCAGCTTCGGCGGGGCCGCGGGCCAGGTCTGCTGCCAGGTCGCCGACGCGCTTGGCGTGACCGAGGTGCTGAGTCCCAGACACGCTTCGCTGCTGTCCGCCTGGGGCATCGGCCAGGCCCGGGTCGGCAGCCTGAGGCAGGCGGGATTGGAGCAGCCGCTGGGCGCCGCCGGGCTCGTGGCCGCGACGACGTTGGCCGACCGGCTGGCCGCCGAGGCGAGCGATGCGCTGGCCTCCCAGGGCGCCGACTCCGGGGCGGTCGAACGCCGCCTGCTGCTGCGCTACGACGGGGCCGACGCCGCCCTGCCCACGCCGCTGACCGATCTCGCCTCGGCCCAGGCCGCCTTTGAGGCCGCCCACCAGCGCCTGTTCGGCTTCATCGAACCCGACCGCACCATCCTGATCGCCAGCGTCGAGGCCGAGGCCAGCGCCGCCGGGGTCCTCCCCCCCGGGCGCGCCTCGCCGCCGGACGAGACGGAGGGGACGTCCCCCTCGGTCGACGCTGCGCGCCGACAGCTCCCCCAGGGACGAGCATCCCTGGTTCATGCCGACGAACTCACCACCCTCGACGGGCCCGCCCTGATCATCCGCAACGACACCCAGATCGCGGTGGCCCATGGCTGGAGGGCGACGGCGGAGGCGGACGGCCTGATCCGCCTCATCCGCGTCACCCCGCTGACCGCGGCGCGCATCGCCGCCGACAAGCCCGACCCGGTCACCCTGGAGCTGTTCAACCGGCGCTTCATGGGCGTGGCCGAAGCCATGGGCGCGGCGCTGGAGCGCACGGCGCATTCGGTGAACATCAAGGAACGGCTCGACTTCTCCTGCGCCCTGTTCGACGCCGACGGCGGCCTGGTCGCCAACGCCCCGCACATGCCGGTCCACCTGGGCAGCATGGGCGCCAGCGTGCGGGCGGTGAAGGCGCGCCATCCGGTGCTGCATCCGGGCGAGGCTTTCGCCCTGAACAACCCCTACTTCGGCGGCACCCACCTGCCCGACATCACGGTGGTCATGCCGATCTTCATGGATGAGGCCGAGCCGCCGGCCTTCTACGTCGCCGCGCGCGGGCACCACGCCGACGTCGGCGGCATCCAGCCCGGTTCGATGCCGCCCTTCTCGAGGACGCTCGACGAGGAAGGCGTGCTGCTGGACGCCGTGCCGATCATGAAGGACCATCGCTTCCTGGAGGCCGACACGCGGGCGGCGCTGGCGACCGGCCGCTGGCCCGCCCGCGCGCCGGACCGCAACCTCGCCGACCTCAAGGCCCAGATCGCCGCCTGCCAGGCCGGCGGTTCGGCCGTGGCGGCGATGATCGACGCCTACGGCTCGCAGACCGTCGCCCGCTACATGACCTTCGTCCAGCAGAACGCCGAGCAGTCGGTGCGGCGCGCGGTCGGCAAGCTGGCGGACGGCGAGGCCCGCGTGCCGATGGACGGCGGCGGCGAGGTCGTGGTCAAGGTCACGGTGAACGCCGCCGCCGGCGAGGCCGTTCTGGATTTCACCGGCTCGGCCGACCAGCTGGGCAACAACTTCAACGCCCCTTCGGCCATCGTCGACGCGGCCGCGCTCTATGTGTTCCGCAGCCTGGTCGACGACGACATACCGCTCAACGCCGGCTGCCTGACGTCGCTGAAGATCCTCACCCGGCACGGCTCGATGCTCGATCCGGAGCCGCCGGCGGCGGTCGTGGCCGGCAATGTCGAGACCAGCCAGCACGTCGTCGACGCCCTCTACGCGGCGCTGGGCGTGCTGGCCAACAGCCAGGGCTCGATGAACAACTTCACCTTCGGCGACGACCAGCGGCAGTACTACGAGACCATCTGCGGCGGCGCGGGCGCCAGCCTCAACGCGCCGGGGACCGGCGCGGTCCACACCCACATGACCAACTCGCGCCTCACCGATCCGGAAATCCTGGAGCGCCGCTTCCCGGTCCGGGTGGAGCGGTTCACGGTCCGCCCGGGCTCCGGCGGCGAGGGCCGGCATCGCGGCGGCGACGGCGCGATCCGTCATATCCGCTTCCTGGCCCCGATGGAGGCCGCCCTGCTGTCGACACGCAGAAGCCACAGTCCTCAAGGAATTGAAGGCGGCGCGGCTGCTCTGGAAGGTCGGCAACGTTTGAGAACGGCGGATGGCGCGGTAAAGGAGCTGTCCGGCTGTTTCTCGGTATCGGTGCAGCCCGGCGACGTGATCGAGATCGAAACCCCCGGCGGGGGCGGCTTCGGCCGCAGGATCGACGGCGACGCCTGACGGGACGACAGGACAAGCATGGCCCCCTATCTCTTCGCCCTTCTGCTGCTCGCCCAGGATGCTCCGGCCGAAGCGGCTCCGCCCTCGACCGACGACCTGGTGGCCACCGCGGTCCCGCGCAAGCAGACGGTCGCGCCCCTGCCGATCCAGGGCGGTCCCGTCTCCGCGCCTACCGACGACTACGGCTATGTCGGCTGGTGCTACGGCGTGCTGGCCGGCTACGTCGACCTGTACGACGTCGCGATGCCCGAAGTGGAGCGGATCGAGCGGGCCTGGCCGACGCCGAGCACCGAGGAGAACATCAAGATCATCTACCCCGGCCAGCGGGCCGAGGCGCGCGAGAACCTGAAGGGTCTACAGGCCGCAATGGAGGCGGCCGAGAAGGCCAGTCCGACGGCCATTCACAAGGACGGACTGGCTGCGATCAAGAAGGGCCGCGCCGTCTGGACGGGCGCGACCACCGTGCCCAAGGCCCAGCTGGCGCAGTTCTGGATGAGCTGGTCGCCCCCCGCCAAGTGCGAGGAAACGGCCAAGACCCTGACCGAACGCTCCAACCTGTTCGGCCAGGCCCTGGGCGCCAACGTCCCGACGCCCGAGAAGACCGCCGAGGCCGCGGAGGCGCCGGTCGACGTCGCCGCCGCGCCGGAGGAGACGGCGATCGACGCCCTGCTGCCGTCCGGCGAGACTCCGCCGGAAGCGGCTCCGAAAGCGCCGAAGGAACCGGTGCTGCGCGGTCCGAAGCGCTAGGCCTCAGCCCTCGCGAAGCCGCCCCAGAACCGCCTGACCGTTGGAGCGGCTGACCGGAGTCTCGACGCCGTCGAGCAGCTTCAGCCGCCAGGCCGAGCCGGCCCGCTCGACGCCCCGCACGGCGTCCAGGCGCACGATCGAGGACCGGTGCACCTGCATGTAGCGCTCGTCGGGAAGCATCGCGGCGATGTCCTTCAGCCGCGCGCGGACGAGATAGGGCTTCCGCCGGGTCCACAGCCGGACGTAGTCGTCCTCGGCCGCGAACAGGAAGACTTCATCCAGCGCCACCCGCACGCGGGCGCGGCCGTCCTGGCACCAGAGCGCGGCGGGCGGCCCGGCCGTCTCCTGGACCGCCGTCGGCGACGGACGCGCCCGGGCGTCGGCCAGCACCACCAGGCAGATCGCGCACCACATCGGGAACACCCAGCCGGCGCCCTGCAATCCGATCAGGAAGATGTTCCAGCTCAACGGCCCCCATAGCGGGTCGACCCAGTAGAAGACCGCCACCCGGAACAGCGTGTGGGCCAGTTGGGCCGCCAAGCTGAGCCCCAGCACGATCAGCGCCTGTCGCCACAGCGGCAGGCGTCCGGCGCGGACCAGCAGCGGAATCATGGCCAGGCTCAGTGCGGCGCCGGCGCCGCAGGTCAGGATCCGTCGCAGCGCGCGTTCCACGGGATAGTCGACCGACGGCGCCGGCCAGCCGACATGCAGCGTGACGTAGACCCCGACCCACAACAGCACTGCGGCCATCACGAGTTTGCGGCCAACCGCGCGGTCTCCCGACGACCTCCATCCCGACGCGAACGAAGCGTGAGCGGCTTCCGACATAAGCTACCTCCCGCCGCCGACGCTCGACCGTTCGCCGCAAGCGGCTTGGTCGGCGACGGCGGTTACGATCCCATCTCCCGCGGCAACTCTGACATGCAAGGCCGAGGGGGGAAAAGACGCATGGCGCGGTTCATCGGATCCTATCGACGGATCACCATCGCCGCCTCCGCCCTGGCGCTGACGGCCGTCGCGTTCCAGGCGCGGGCCGAGACCCGCTACGACTATGTGGTCCTGACCTCCGGCGCCCCGTCCGGCGACATGACGGTCACGGTCGACGGCGCCAAGCGGACCTCCGCCTACCGGGTCAACGACCGCGGCCGGGGCTCCGAGAGCCGCGCCGAGGTCCTGCTCGGGGCCGACCTGATCCCGGTCCGCATGACGGTCGAGGGGCTGAACTACATGAAGCTCCCGATCTCGGAGCGCTTCGCCCGCGAGGGCGGTCAAGCGAGCTGGACCGCATCGGACGCCAAGGGCGCCACGCGCGGCCCCGGCTACTACATGCCGAACGAGGCCACGTCCGAGGATCTGGCCATGCTCGCCCGCGCCCTGATGCGGGCGCCGGGGCGCGAGTTGCCTCTGCTGCCCGGCGGCCGCGCGAAGCTGGAGCACCTGCTCGACCGCCAGGAGCCCGTCGCCGGCGGCGGAACGCGCAAGATCAGCCTCTACGCCGTCAGCGGCCTGATGTTCGCTCCCACCCCGGTCTGGCTCGACGAGCAGGGCGAACTGGTCCTGGAAGGATCGGCCTGGACCTTCACGGTCCGCAAGGACTTCGTCGACCGCGCCAAGGTCCTGGCCGACGCCCAGGCGGCGGCGCTGGACGCCCGCGACCTCGCCCGCGCCCCGCAGCTCGGCCGTCGCCCCGGCAAACCCGTCGCCTTCCGATCGGTGGCGCTCTTCGATTCCGAGGCCAAGGTCCTGCGCAAGGACATGACCGTGGTGGTCGAGGGCAATCACATCGTCTCCGCCGGGCCGGCGGCGACCGTCGCGATCCCGGCCGGCGCAGAGATCGTCGACGGCGCCGGCAAGACCCTGCTGCCCGGCTTCTGGGACATGCACGCCCATCTGCTGTTCAACTACGAGGGGCCGCTGAACCTGGCCGCGGGCGTGACCTCGACCCGCGACCTGGGCAACACCTTCGACGAGCTGGCCCCGCGCAAGAAGCGCTTCGACAGCGGCGAACTGGTCGGACCGCGCGTCGTCCGGGCCGGCTTCATCGACGGCCCCGGGCCGCTCTCCGGACCGATCAAGGTGCTGGCCTCCACGCCGGAGGAGATCCGCGCGATCATCCGCGACTACGCCGCCAAGGGCATGATCCAGATCAAGCTCTACTCGTCGCTGGATCCCAGGCTGGTCCCGGTCGCGGCGGCGGAGGCCCATCGACTGGGGCTGCGCCTGAGCGGCCACGTCCCGGCCGGCATGACCCTGCGCGACGCCATCGACGCCGGCTACGACGAGGTCCAGCATCTCAACTTCGTGGCGCTGAACTTCATGTCGCCCGAGATCAACGCCAAGACCAACGGCATCACCCGGATCACGGCCATCGCCGAGCACGCCTGGGAGCTCGATCCCGGCGACCAGCGCACCCGCGACTTCATCGCCTATCTGCGCGACCGCGGCGTGGCCGTCGACCCGACGTTCTCGCTCTATGAGAACAGCCTGCTCGGCCGCGTGGGCGAACCCGCCCCGGCCCAGGCCGCGGTGTCCGACCGCTTGCCCGCGGTCCTGCGCCGGATGACCTACGGCGGCGGTCTGGCGCGCACGCCCGAGGAGCAGAAACGCAACGCCCTTTCCTTCCGGCGCATGCAGCAGCTTCTGGCGGCGCTGCATCGCGGCGGCGTGGCCCTGGTTCCGGGCACCGACCAGATGGCCGGCTTCACCTACCAGCGCGAGCTGGAGCTCTACGCCGAGGCCGGCATTCCGACGGTCGACGTCCTGCACATGGCGACGTTCGGTTCGGCCAAGGTCGCGGGACTCGACGCGACGCTGGGCTCGATCCGGCCCGGCAAGCTGGCCGACATGGTCCTGGTCGACGGCGACCCGACCGCGCGCATGAGCGACGTCCGCAAGGTTGCGCTGGTCATGAAGGACGGCGTCCTGTTCACGCCCGCCCCGCTTCTGGCGGAGGTCGGCGTCCAGGCTCCGGCGGCGCGCTAGGCGCCTTCCGGGACGGGGGCGGATGCGTGGAGCGGGTCCCCTCTGACCGCCACGCGCCCGTCCCCGTCGAAGCTCTTCTAGTCGGTGGCGATCCAGTACTGGGTGACGCGGTCGCCGCCGTCGAACTGGATCACCAGCCACTCGAAGTCGACCGGCATGTAGCTGCGCTCCAGGCCCAGCCTGTAGGCCAGGGCGCCGGGGAATCGGTCGGTCGGGGTCGCCGTCCCGAGCAGTTTCTGGACGGCCGCGCGGGTCATGTTCTTGAGACGGCCGCGCTTGATCAGATCGTCGGCCATCACCAGCCGGTCGTCGTCCTCGGGCGCCACTTCGAGCCAGCCGCGCTTGCGGAAACGCCCGGGGCGCTGCGAATCGAGGACCAGGGCCCCCACCGCCAGGCCGGCCGCCAAGCCCGCCACACCGACGATCAAAAGGTCTTTGGAACGATCTCTGTCAGCCACTACGCCGCTGCTCCTCTCGCTTCTCCATTCGGATCATACGCCAAAATGGGAGCGAGCCAGCGTTCCGCCAGGGAGATTTCCCAGCCTTTCCGCCGGGCGTAGTCCGCGACCTGGTCGCGATCGATGCGTCCGACGCCGAAATAGTGGCTGTCGGGATGGCTGAAATAGAGGCCGCTGACCGACGCCGGCGGGTTCATGGCGAAGCTCTCGGTCAGTTCCATGCCGGTCTGAGCCGTGGCGTCCAGAAGCTTGAAGAGCGTGGCCTTCTCGGTGTGGTCGGGCTGGGCCGGATAGCCGGGCGCCGGACGGATGCCGCGATACTTCTCGCCGATCAGAAGGTCGATGTCGAAGCGCTCCTCCGGGGCGTAGCCCCAGAGCTCGGTCCGAACCCGATGATGCAGCGCCTCGGCGAACGCCTCGGCCAGGCGGTCGGCCAGGGCCGTCGACAGGATCGCCGAATAGTCGTCGCCGGCGTCCTTGAACCGCTTGGCGACTTCCAGTTCGCCATGGCCCGACGTGACCGCGAAGCCGCCGATCCAGTCGGCCGGACCGCCGATCGGAGCGATGAAGTCGGACAGGGCCAGGTTGGCCTTGTCGCCGCTCTTGGCCATCTGCTGGCGCAGGGTATGCAGCCGGGTCAGCTCGGTCGCGCGGCTATCGTCGGTATAGAGCACAACGTCGTCGCCGTCGGCCTGGGCCGGCCAGAAGCCGACCACGCCGCGGGCCTCGAACCACTTCTCGTCGATGATCTGCTTCAGCATGGCCTGGGCGTCGCGCCACAGGTCGCGGGCCGCCTCGCCCACCACGTCGTCTTCGAGGATCTGCGGGTAGCGGCCGACCAGCTCCCAGCTGGCGAAGAAGGGCGTCCAATCGATGTACTTCGCCAGCTCTTCCAGGTCGTACGGCCCGAAGCTGCGGATGCCGGTGAAGCTCGGCCGGGGCGGCGGGGCGCCGGCCCAGTCGATCTTGAAGCCGTTGGCGCGGGCGTCGGCGATCGGGGTGCGGTTCTTCTGATCCTGACCACGGGCGAACTGTTCGCGGACACGGACATAGTCCTCGCGCGTCTGGGCCTCGAACCTCTCCTTCTCCTCCGGCGACAGCAGCGAGGAGACCACGCCGACGGCGCGGCTGGCGTCGAGGACGTAGGTGGTCGAGCCGCGACGATAGGACGGCGCGATCTTCACCGCCGTATGGGTCTTGCTGGTCGTCGCGCCGCCGATCAGCAGCGGGATGTCGAAGCCCTGACGCTCCATCTCGGAGGCCAGGAAGACCATCTCGTCCAGCGACGGCGTGATCAGGCCCGACAGGCCGATGACGTCGACGCCGTGCTCGCGGGCCTCGGCCAGGATGCGGTCGGCCGGGACCATGACGCCCAGGTCGATGACCTCGTAGTTGTTACACTGCAGGACCACGCCGACGATGTTCTTGCCGATGTCGTGGACGTCGCCCTTGACCGTGGCCATCAGGATCTTGCCGGCGGCCTTGCGTTCGCCGCCTTCCTTTTCGGCCTCCATGAAGGGCATCAGCCAGGCCACGGCCTGTTTCATCACGCGGGCGGACTTCACCACCTGGGGCAGGAACATCTTGCCCGCGCCGAACAGGTCGCCGACGACGTTCATGCCGTCCATCAGCGGACCTTCGATGACGTGCAGCGGCCGCTCGGCGGCCAGCCGGGCCTCCTCGGTGTCGGCGTCGATGAACTCGGTGATCCCATGGACCAGGGCGTGGGTCAGGCGCTCGTTCACCGTCCCCTTGCGCCATTCCAGGTCGACGACCTTGGCCGCGCCGGCCTCGCCCTTGTACCTGGGCGCAAGGTCGACCAGCCGCTCGGTCTGGCTGCCGCCGGCTTTCGGCATGCGGTTCAGGATCACGTCCTCGACCGCCTCGCGCAGCTCGGCGTCGATGTCGTCGTAGACCGGCAGATCGCCGGCGTTCACGATGCCCATGTCCATGCCGGCGTTGATGGCGTGGTACAGGAACACCGAGTGGATCGCCCGCCGCACCGGCTCATTGCCGCGGAAGCTGAACGACACGTTCGACACCCCGCCGGACACCCGGGCGTAGGGCAGCAGTTGCTTGATCCGGCGCGTGCCCTCGATGAAGTCGACGGCGTAGTTGTCGTGCTCCTCGATCCCCGTCGCCACGGCGAAGATGTTGGGGTCGAAGATGATGTCCTCGGGCGGGAAGCCGACCTTGTCGACCAGCACGTGATAGGCCCGCTCGCAGATCTCGACCTTGCGATCGGCGGTGTCGGCCTGGCCGACCTCGTCGAAGGCCATGACCACCACCGCCGCGCCGTAGCGCAGGCAGAGCCTGGCCTGTTCGATGAACCTGTCCTCGCCTTCCTTCATGGAGATCGAGTTCACGATCGCCTTGCCCTGGACGCACTTCAGCCCCGCCTCGATCACCTCCCACTTGGAGCTGTCGATCATGATCGGCACGCGGGCGATGTCCGGCTCGGCGGCGAGCAGGTTCAGGAAAGTGACCATGGCCCGCTCGGAGTCGAGCAGGCCCTCGTCCATGTTGATGTCGATGACCTGGGCGCCGGCCTCGACCTGCTGGCGCGCCACCGACAGGGCGGCGGCATAGTCGCCCTCGACGATCAGCTTGCGGAATTTCGCCGAGCCCGTGACGTTGGTGCGTTCACCGATGTTGACGAAGACGGGTCTCATCAGAACTCCGAAGGCGGCGTTTCGGCCGCATCAAATTCAGCTTGGATCCCCGCCTTCGCGGGGATGGGCGGAGATAGGATCAAGGCGCGACCTCCACAGGCGCCTCGCGGCCGGCCAGCACCAGGCGGCGGCTGAGGATGGCCTGGGGGGCGCCGGCGGCGACCAGCGCGGTCCAGACCTTGGAGGACTTCCGGCGATGTTCGCCGACGGTGGCGACCAGCCGAGCCAACAGTTTCATGTCGGCGGCGGCGGCGGCCTTCATCACCAGCTCGCCGGACAGGTTGGTGACGACCACCGGCTCCGACGCGCCGATGCCGACCCGCGCGCAGGTCTGCAGGAAGGCCGCGCCCAGGGCGTTCAGCGCCGCCTCGCTGACCGCCCTGCGGTTCAGGCGGCTGCGCACGTCGCGCACCTGCTCGACCTCGACGGCGCTCAGGGCCAGGGCCTTGTCGTGCGTCAGCATCAGACCAGCTCGAACGGCTCCAGCCCGGCCAGGCGCATGGCCCTGGGCCGTTCCGGGATCCGGCGTGGGACGACGCCCCTCACCTCGTCGGCGACGTGCCTGATGTGGTCCGGCGTGGTGCCGCAGCAGCCGCCCAGGATGTTGACGATGCCGTCCTTGGCCCACTCATGGAGCTCGTGGGCGGTCTCGTGCGGCTCCTCGTCGTACTGGCCCATGGCGTTGGGCAGGCCGGCGTTGGGATAGGCCGCCACCAGGGTGTCGGCCACCCGCGCCAGCTCGGCGATGTGCGGCCGCATCAGGTCCGCGCCCAGGGCGCAGTTGAAACCCACGGCGAACGGCTTGGCGTGTTTGACGCTGTTCCAGAAGGCCTCCGCCGTCTGGCCAGACAGGGTGCGGCCCGAGCGGTCGGTGATGGTGCCGCTGATCCAGATCGGCAGCGGCTCGTAGCCCTCGTCCTCGAGGTCGAGGATGGCCTTGATCGCCGCCTTGCAGTTCAGCGTGTCGGTGATGGTCTCGATCAGGTACAGGTCCACCCCGCCCTCGTGCAGCGCCAGCACCTGCTCGCGGTAGGCGTCGTAGACCTGGTCGAAGGTGATCAGCCGCGCGCCGGGATCGTTCACGTCCGACGACATCGACAGCATCTTGTTCAGCGGCCCGATCGCGCCGGCGACGAAGCGCGGCTTGTCCGGCTCGGCCGCCGTCCACCGGTCGGCGACCTCGCGGGCCAGCTGCGCGCCCCGCAGGTTGATGTCCCGCACCGCGCTCTCGAGCTTGTAGTCCTCCTGCGCGATCCAGGTGGCGCTGAAGGTGTTGGTCTCGGAGATGTCGGCGCCGGCGGCGTAGTAGGCGTCGTGCAGCTTGCCGACCAGGTCGGGCCGGGTCAGGCACAGAACGTCGTTGTTGCCCTTCAGCTGGCCCGGATGGTCGGGGAACAGGTCCGCGCGGAAGTCGGCCTCCGACAGGCCCTCCTTCTGGAACATCACCCCCCAGGAGCCGTCCAGGATCAGGATGCGCTCCTTGGAGATGCGTTTCAGGGCCTCGATGCGTTCGGCGCGGGTCATCACTTGCATCCTTGCTTGGCGCAGGCCGCTTCGAAGTCCGCCTTGGACTCGGCGACGATGCGCGGCAGTTCGGCCGGATCGACAAAGGGGTTGGGCTGGCCGGGTTTCAGCCGCGCGCGCTTGGCGGCCAGATCGAACTGCTCGGCGTGCGGGGCCAGGAAGACGTCCGCCTTCATCGCGCCCAGGGTCCGGAAGGTCTTCCGATAGTCGGCGACGATGCCGGGATACTGCGGCTTGGGCGCCAGCCTGTTCAGCGCCACCGAGGTCGAGCAGTAGTACAGCGCCTGCCGCGTCTGGCCGTCGACCTTCAGCGGGAAGGTCCAGGTCGTGCAGCCTGGACTGTGGCCGGCCGTGATGCGGGCGGTCAGGGTCACGCCGCCCAGGCTGACGGTGTCGCCGTCCTTGAGGACGCGGTCGACCTTGACCGACGGGAACTTCAGGTCGGCCCGGCTCTCTACGCCGACATAGGTTCCGGTCTGGAGCTGCTGGACATCCCCGGCGGCCGCGGCCAATCGGGCGCCGGCGTCGCGCTTGATCGCGGCCAGGCCGGCGGCGTGGTCGAAGTGGGCGTGGCTGTTGAGCAGGATCTTCACGTCTTCGACGCGGAAGCCCAGCTTGCGGATGTTGGCCTCGATCGCCGGGACGTTCTGCGCCATCGGGGCGTCGATCAGGATGTGGCCCTTCGGCGTGGTCAACAGCCAGGCCGACAGACCCGCGCTGCCGACATAGTAGAGGTTGTCGGCCAGGAGGAAGGGTTCGGTCGGCTGGGTCCAGTTGGCCGGCCAGGCAGGCTTGTCGTGGGCCTGGACGGCGGTGGCGAGGAGCCCGGCCGCCGCGCCGATCAGCAGGGTTCGCACGCTCATGCCGCGGCCTCCGAGGTCGATGGCGGAGCCGTTTCCCGCACGCCGAGCACGCGGCAGATGGCGTAGACCAAGTCGGCCCGGTTCAGGGTGTAGAAGTGGAAGTCGCTGAAGCCCTGTTCCTCGAGCTTGGCGCACATCTCGGCGGCTACGGAGCAGGCGATCAGGCGGCGGGTCTCCGGGTCGCCGTCCAGCCCGTCGAACAGGTTGCCCAGCCAGGACGGCAGCGAGGTCCCGCAGGCGGCGGCCATCTTCGCCAGGCCCTTGTAGTTGCTGACCGGCATGATGCCCGGCGAGATCGGGATCGTGATCCCGGCCGAGCGCGCCCTGTCGACGAACCGGAGAAAGGCGTCGATGTCGAAGAAGAACTGGCTGATGCCGCGCGTCGCGCCTGCATCGACCTTGGCCTTCAGGACGTCGATGTCGTGGGCGAGGTTCGGGCTTTCCGGATGGCCTTCGGGATAGACGCCGACCAGGACCTCGAAGGGGTTGATGGCCGTGATCGCCCGGGTCAGTTCGGTCGCGTTGGCGTAGCCGTCCGTACGAGGCTCGTAGACGCCGCCGATGCCGCTGGGCGGGTCGCCGCGCAGGCTGACGATGTGGCGCACGCCGGCCGCCCAGTACTCGCGGATGACCTCGTCGACTTCCTCGCGGCTGGCTTCGACGCAGGTCAGGTGGGCGGCGGGCTTCAGCGAGGTCTCGTCGATGATGCGCTTCACCGTCCGGTGGGTGCGCTCGCGGGTCGAACCGCCGGCGCCGTAGGTCACCGAGACGAAGTCGGGCGCCAGCGGCTCCAGCCGGCGGATGGCCGACCACAGGTTGGCCTCCATCTCCGGGGTCTTCGGCGGGAAGAACTCGAAGCTGATGCCGAGCGGGCGGGCGGCGCGCTCCCCGGACCGGGCGACCGGACCGATGACGCGACGGGCGGCGGGCGCGGAACTCATGCGGCGCTCCTTTCGGCGAAGGCCGGGCGGATGCCCGTCCAGATCTTGACGGTGAGCCCCTCGCCCGAAGCCGGAGGCAGGGTCTGGGTGCGTTTCAGAGCCAGGCCCGAGGCGCCGAACCAGCGCTCGATCTCCTCGTCCGAGAAGCCGAGACGGCGGTGCTGGTGCTGCTCGCGCAGGAACTCCAGCGCGTGCGGCGCGAAGTCGATGATCAGCAGGCGGCCGCCTCGGGCGACCAGCCGACCGGCCTCGGCGACGGCGGCGGCCGGATCGCCCAGATAATGGAGCACCTGATGGACCGTGACGAGATCGGCGCTCTGGTCCGGCAGGCCGGTGGCGAAGATGTCGCCGTGGCGCAGTTCGCAGACCGACAGCCCCGCTTCGCCGACGTTCAGGCGGGCGATGTTCAGCATCTGCTGCGACAGGTCGAGGCCGAGCGCGCGGGCGGCCCGGCCGCCCAGCAGGGTCAGCATCCGGCCCGTGCCGGCTCCCAGGTCGACGAGGCGGCCGATCGGCCCGTCTCCCGCCGCGGCCTCGATCGCGGACTCGACCTCGGCCTCGGAGACGTAGAGCGAGCGGATCTCGTCCCAGCGCGCGGCGTTGCGCGCGAAGTAGGCGGCGGCGTCCGACGACCGCTCGGTCTCGACCCGGGCCAGCTGTTCGGCGTCCCGGCGCAGCGTCGCATCATCGGCGTCGATCAGCGCCAGCACATGGTCGGCCAGCGTCCGCCCGCCGCCGCCGGCGGCGAGTCGATAGAAGACCCAGGCCCCGTCGGGGAAACGCTCGACCAGCCCCGCTTCCGCCAGCAGCTTCAGATGACGCGAAACGCGGGGCTGACTCTGGTCAAGAACCCGGCACAGCTCCAGCACCGACAGCTCCTCCCGCGCCAGCAGGGCGAGCATGCGCAACCGCGTCGGTTCGCCGGCGGCGCGCAGGATTTCGACCGTCTGTGCTGAAGACAGCTTCATATCGGACATAAAGATATCTTTATGTGATTATGTCAATGGATTTGGCGCTGGGATCCTAGCCGCAAACCGCTGCGGCCGCGGCGCTCGCAAGCCTTCCCAGCGCCTCGCGGGAAAAGCCTGCGCGGGACCGGATCGCCAGCCCGTGCAGGGCGCTCATGGCGACGTAGGTCAGGGTCGGCACGTCGGCGTCCGCGGGCAGGTCGCCGTCGGCGACCGCCCTCCGCAGCCGCTCCGCCATCAGGGCGTCCATCTGTTCGAACGACTGCCTCAGGACGGAGCGGACCTCGGCGTCGGACACCGCATCGGCCAGCGCCGTGCCGACCAGGAAACAGCCGCGACCGCTGTCGCGATCCCCGATGTAGAGATCGGCGGCCCGGCCGTAGAAGTTGGCCAGCGTCGCCTTCAGGTCTCCGGGGAAGGCCAGCCCCGCCCGGGTGGCCGCGAGCATCCCTTCCGCCTGCCCCCTGAGGGCGGCGAGGTAGAGCGAGTGCTTGTCCCCGAACGCGGCGTAGAGGCTGGGCCGATTCATCCCCGTCGCCGCGGCCAGGTCGTCGAGCGAGGTGGCGGAGTAGCCCGACTCCCAGAAGGCGTCGCGGGCCGCGGCCAGCGCCGCGTCCGGATCGTAGCTGCGAGGACGCCCTCGCCCGCGACCTTCCAATTTTTGTACCATCTCGCAAACAAACCTTGACCGCCGCATATTTATGCGAAACGGTACTAAATTATAAGCCCATCTGACGGAGCCCCGCCATGGACCTGTATTTCTCGCCCCTCGCCTGCTCGTTGGCTACCCGGATTTCACTCTACGAGGCCGGCGCGGAGGCGCGCTTCCTGCCGGTGGACCTCAAGACCAAGACCCTCGGCGACGGGGCCGACTTCCTGGCGGTGAACCCCAAGGGCCAGGTGCCGGTGATACGCACCGACGACGGCGAGGTGCTGACCGAGAACGCCGCCATCCTGAGCTACGTCGCCGAACGCCATCCCACGGTCGGCGCCGAAGGCTTCGAGACCGTTCGCCTGCGGGAGTGGCTGAGCTTCCTGGGCGCGGAACTGCACCGCGGCGTCTTCGGCGTTCTGCTGTCCCATGTCGCCGGCGACGGAGCCAAGGCCTTCGCCCGGACCGAGTCCGTAGCGCGGCTGACGCACCTGAACCAGCGCCTGAAGGATCGCGACTTCCTGGTCGGGGACCGTTTCACCGTCGCCGACGCCTACCTGACCACCATCCTCAACTGGAACCAGGCCGTGCGGCTGGACCTCGAGCCCTACCCGCATCTGGTCGCTTATTACCGCCGCATGCTGTCCCGTCCGGCGGTGCTCAAGGCCGTGGCCGAAGAGCGCGAGCTCTACGCGGCGGCGGCCTGACCCTGGGGCCGGCGAAGGGACGGCCCATGCCCTTCGCCGGCCCATTTCGGGTTCGGGATTCACCAGCCGTCAAGACCAAGCAGGCATAGGGTCGAGCCAGTAACTCGCCCGAGGCGAAAGAGGCTTATGTCTGCTCTGTCGAAATGCCGTGTATTGCTGGTCGACGACAACAAGCATGCGCGCATGTTCCTCAGCCAGATCCTGGACGCGGCCGGCGTGGAGATCGCCCAGGCCGCCAGCGGACCGGAGGCGCTGACGCTGCTCGCCGCCATCCGCGTCGATGCGGTCATCGCCGACATGTACATGCAGCCGATGGACGGCATCGCCCTCACCGCCGCCATCCGGGCCTCGAAAGATCCCATGGTGTCGGGCCTGCCGGTGATCATGGCCTCGGCCCAGACCAGCAGGACCATCGTCGAGGGCGGCATGGCCGCCGGCGTCACCGGCTTCCTGGCCAAGCCGTTCTCGCCCATGGCCGTCCTGACGCGCCTGGAAGCGGCGCTTACGCCGGCTCCGCCCGCCGCCCGGCAAGCCACCGCCTACATCTGACGCGACCGCCTCCGCTGCCCGAGACGGCGGTTTCTCGACTCATTTGACAAGAATTATTTTCTATTGAATCGTGCCCGCATGAGCGGATCCACGATCGCCCTGCTGCAAGACGCCGACCGCCTGCGAACGGCGCTCTCGCCCGTGCGGCGCACCCTGCTGGAACAGCTGCAGACGCCGGCCTCGGCCTCGCAGCTCGCCGAGACCCTGGGCATGAGCCGCCAGAAACTGAACTATCACCTGCGCGCGCTGGAGGCGGCCGGGCTGGTCCATCTGGTCGAGGAGCGCCGACGCCGCGGCTTCGTCGAGCGGGTGCTGGCGGCGACGGCGGACCGGCTCGTGGTCGACCCCGCCCTGCTGGCCCCCGCGGAACCGGAGCGGGCCGCCGCCCGGGATCGCTACGCGGCGGGCCATCTGATCGCCGCGGCGACCGGCGTCGTGCGCGACGTCGCCCGCATGCAGGCCGCCGCCGAGCTGGAAGGCAGCCGCCTTCTGACCTTCACCCTGGAGGCCGAGATCGCCTTTGCGCGGCCGGCCGACCTGGAACGCTTCACCGAGGCGCTGGCCGAGGCGCTCGCCTCGACCGCCGCCCGTTTCCACAGCGCCGATCCCGGCGCGCGCCGCTACCGTCTGGTCGCCGGAGGCCATCCCGCCCCCGCGCCCGCCGGCACGGAACACTAGGAGGACCGAATGTCTCCTGTACCCGAGAGCGTGCTTGTTGAAGTGACCGTTTCAGCTTCGGCGGACGACGCCTGGGACGCGCTGCGCGACCCGGCCCGCATCGCCCAGTGGTTCGGCTGGGACGCCGACACGCTGCCGGGCGAGATCGCCTACATCTTCCATGACCACACCCAGGTCGACGCCGCGCGCCGGACGCTCACCTTCGTGGGCATGCCCGATCGCTTCGAGGTCGAGGACATCGGCGGCGGCAAGGCCGTCGTCCGCCTGGTCCGCTCGGGCAGCGCCCGGACCCAGACCGACTGGGAGGGCCTGTATGACGACATGATCCAAGGCTGGATCACCTTCGTGCAGCAGCTTGGCTTCGCCCTCGACCGGCATCGCGACGGCCGCCGCCGCACGCTCTATCTCAGCGGCCTGGCCGACAACCTTCGGGCCGCCCGACCGTCCGCCGCGATGGGCCTGGAGGCGATCCGCGCCGCCGCGCCCGGTTCTCACTACGCCGTCGAGGCCGCCGGCGAGCGGTTGAGCGGCGAGGTCCGCTTCGTCACCGCCCTGCAGACCGGCCTGACCGTCGACGGCTGGGGCGACGGCCTGCTGGTGCTGGTGGATCGCCCGTCGATCGATGGGCAGCCGGTCGGCGGCTGGGCCGTCCTGACCACATACGGTCTCGACGAGGCTGCGTTCGACGCCTTCCAGGCCCGCTGGAACGAGTGGTGGACCACCCGCTATCCCGACGAACGTCCGGGCTGCATGGAGGGGCCGGAGAGCTAGCCTTGACGGGCCGCCGCCCCGAGGTCAAAGTGATATCACTTTGATATTGTCCCGCGCCATCCCGGCGCCGGAAAAGACCGGAGGCTCATCCATGCTCGGCGTTGTTCTCACCACTCCTCGCAAACGGCTCGTGGCGGCCGTCCTCTTTGGAGCCCTGCTCGCCGGCGGCGTCCTGATGGCGGCGCTTCAGTCCTGAACCGGCGACAGCAGGGGTTCGGCGTGGAAGAACCGGCGCAGGTTCTCCAGCGCCTGGCCGACCATCTTGGGGATGCTTTCCAGGGTGCCCCCCGCGGTATGCGGCGTCAACACCGTGTTGGGCACGTCCTTCCAGCGGGCTGACGGGGTCGGCTCGGTCTCGAAGACGTCCAGCGCGGCCATGCCGAGGGTCCCGCCCTTCAGCGCCTCGATCAGGGCGTCCTCGTCGATCACCGACCCGCGCGACACGTTGACGATGCAGCCGCGAGGCCCCACCGCCTCGATCACCCCCTTGGAGATCAGGTGGCGGTTGGCGGCGCCGCCGCGGCAGGCCACGAACAGGGCGTCGCTGTCCCGGGCCAGGGCCATCAGGCTCTGGGCCCGCGGCCAGGCGGCCTCCTTCGGATTGGGGCCCCACCAGGAGACCGACAGTCCGAAGGCCTGGACGCGGTTGGCGATCGCCGTCCCGATGGAACCCAGGCCGACGATCCCGGCCTTGCGTCCGAACAGGCCCGACCGCGGCCGCATCCGTTCGGCCGGGGTCCAGCGCCCTTCCCGCACGATCCGGTCGCCGGCGACGATGCCGCGCCAGGCGGCGACGAAGGATCCCACCGCGTGGTCGGCCACGTCGTCGGCGTTCTGGCCGTGGGAGTGGGTCACCGCGATCCCGTGCGCCCGGCACCAGGGGATGTCGACGCCGTCGTAGCCGACGCTGACGCAGGCGATCAGCCCCAGCCGGGGCATCTCGGCCAGGAAGTCGGTCGGCAGCTTGACCTCGCCGGCGTGGACGATCGCCTGGACCTCGCGCCCCGGCCCTTCGAGGAAGGCCAGCCGATCGGCGGCCTCCCACAGACGCAGGACGCGATAGGTCGGTTCGAGCGCCGGCTGCATGGGCAGCAGCATCTCGTGCGACAGGAGCAGGACGGGTTGCGAGCCGGTGTCTTTCATGACCGCGACTGTGCGCCCGTCTGCAACGGCGTCAATCGCACGACCGCGTGAGGTGAGCGCCCCTGAAACGAAACGCCGCGCCGGCCCTTCGACCCGCGCGGCGCTGCGTTCATTCCGATCGGACGCCGGTCCTAGCGGGCGAACTTCTGGAACTTGATCCGGTGCGGGATCAGGCTGTCGGTGCCGAGGCGGCGCTTCTTGTCCTCCTCGTACATCTCGAAGTTGCCCTCGAACCACTCGACGTGGCTGTCGCCCTCGAAGGCCAGGATG